>Ga0208407_1000093_pt1 | contig 39767 bp, 32 predicted proteins | sample ETNtaG_9_FD_185775 | JGI IMG/M metagenome (GOLD analysis project Ga0208407, IMG submission 185775) | Marine microbial and viral communities from oxygen minimum zone, Eastern Pacific Ocean - ETNP201406SV69 (SPAdes) (version 2) | ecosystem: Environmental > Aquatic > Marine > Oceanic ...
GAAAATCCATGTGTCGCTGGTTCGATTCCGGCCCGAGCCACTTCTCTTTTATTTCTTTAACTTCAACCAATTCTATCAAATAAAAAAATGAATCATAGATCATATATGACACTTTATGTCTTCCTGATCCTACTATCATCATGCTCAGAAAAGGAAGATGAGATCGTGGATGATGTCATTGATATTGATACCACTCTTGTAGGAAGGCATGGAAGGTTGCAGACAGTAGGCAATCAGATCGTTGATAAAAATGGTAACGCCGTTTCTCTTGCAGGAAATAGTTTTTTTTGGAGTAACGATAATTGGGGTGGAGAACATTTTTACAGAAGCAATGTTGTCTCCTGGTTAAAAGAGGATTGGAATACCACCATTGTCAGGGCGGCAATGGGAGTTGAGGACCCTGGTGGCTATCTTGATAATAAGATAGGAAACAAGAACCGTGTCAAGGTGGTCGTGGAGGCCGCCATTGAACAAGGAATATATGTCATCATTGATTGGCACTCCCACCACGCAGAGGACCACCAAGAAGAGGCCGTCGCCTTCTTTGAGGAGATGGCAACTCTTTATGGTGAGTATGACAATGTGATCTATGAATTATACAATGAGCCATTGGACATCTCATGGAGTAACACGATCAAGCCCTATGCGCTTGCTGTAACATCTGCAATTAGAAGCATTGATTCTGATAATCTCATCGTAGTTGGTACACCTGAATGGTCTCAAAGGGTGGATCTTGCCGCTGCTGACCCCATCGTCCAATTCTCAAACATTGCCTATACACTTCATTTTTATACTATCTTTCACCATCAATGGCTTAGAGATAGAGCGAGTGCGGCACTAGAGAGTGGAATACCCATCTTTGTGACCGAGTGGGGCTCAATTGGATATAGTCTTGTCGACCCAGAGGCAAATGACTGGATGACCTGGTGCTTCACCAATAAGATCATTCACTGTAACTGGGCTGTAAATGATAAAGAGGAAGAATGGTCCATTCTTGTTCCTGGTGCTAGCACTGAGGGCAGTTGGAATGAAGATGATCTGACAGAAGCAGGTAAACTGGCAAGGGATATCATATCCAACTGGCCGGTATTGGATCATTGAAATTCAGTCTGATCAAGGTTCTGTGAGTATGGATATTCCGCTTTTATTATTCTGCTCTTGAGCTAGAACTCGTTCCTCATTGGTCGCATACCTCTCATCCCAATCAATAAGTTTCTTTGCCATCATCCTATGGAAAAAATAAGGAAGGAACAAGGCCATGTAAAGCATGGTCAAATAACCTTGAGGCATCATAGGCGCATCCCGATATGACATGAGCTCCCAATATCTCAAACTTGCTTTTTCATGATGCGATGAGTGTCTGGTAACATTATATAGGTATATGCTACTTAATATACTATTTGAGTTCCAAGAATGATGTGGCATAGCAGGCTCTCCCTCAATTCGAATTAGACCATAATGCTCTGTATAATTGATCACTTCAAGTAACGCTTTGGCAATGAACGCGCATAACAGATATATAAGCATACCTTTGCCCCCCCCCACCATAAATGAAATGGTAGTGATGGCAAGACTTCTTAGATAGCCTAATATCATTATATTATTAAAGCTCCAAAGAGACTTGCCTCTTCTTTCATACTGATCAATGACTATTTTCCAAGCATCTATGTGCTCTTTGATAGAAGCCCTGATTATGAATGCAAATATGTTCTCACCACGTTTGGCCGTAGCTGGGTCACTCGGTAGTCCTACTCTCTTGTGGTGCCCATATACATGTTCAATAGCAAAGGCACAGTCCCATGAGAGCGCTAATAGCCAATTGCCCATGAACATATCAAACTTGTTCTTCTTTCGATGGACCAATTCATGGCCAGGTACGGTTCCCATGATACCAATGAAAAGTCCCATTAGAGCAACCAAAGAGATCGCATCGACCACATTCAAAGATGCTCTAATTTCCAAAAGATCAACATTCAAATATGTCATCATACTATTTATAAATGTGTCAGAAGGTGCATCGCCCAGAACAAAGACCGTAATGAGAACAATGATGGTCAACAATGGGAAATTCAAATACATAGGGAGATTCAATAAATACAATTTTGAATATCTTGTCTCTGTAGAGTCCTCCTTCAACATCAGATCACCAAGGATAATGAACAAGGAAAAACCCACGAAAAAAAACATTGGATAATATTCACCAAGAAAACAAATATGAACGGCAATAATGAGCGTCAAGGTTGAGATGTAGTATTTTAGGTATTTCATATACTTATTTGACCAAAAATCCTCTCGCTGTGATCTTTTCTTTGATCGCTGCCTCATCAATTTCAATTCCACTCACGATCACCTTCCCTGACAAAAGATCCACAGATGCTTCCTCTACACCACTAAAACCATTCACAACACTTTCAACGCTCTCTTTACAGTGACCACATGTCATTCCCTCTACGGTCATCTCTATTCGCTCAAATGAACTATCCGACCTAGTTTCCGTGTCAATATCGCTGGCCTCTTCAGTTCTAATTCTTGACAAATATGCATTGCCCAAGATCAATAAAAATAGAATGGTCAACAGCATTCTAAAACTTCCACCATGGTCATGGTCATGAACAGCGCTCGGCATTATTGGTGGAGTTATCGATAAAAAAGAGTCAAGGAACACACCAAAGACAATGGCCGTAAATGCAATGAGACCCAAATAATAGTAAAGAGTCTTTTTACCGAGAATATTTTTTATCACTGCTATAGAAGATGCATTGGTTGCTGGTCCAGCCATCAAGAAAACAAATGCCGCTCCAGGCGACACTCCTTTTGCCATAAGGGCAACAGCAATGGGGATGGAGGCAGTGGCACATACATATAGAGGTATGGATATGGCAAGCATCATGAAAAATTGCACATATGGATTAGAGATAAAATGATTTGCGATGATATCAGGCGGTAAAAATATGGAAATTGCCGCAGCAACAATAAGACCTTGAAATAGTGGAACCACTATGTCAGAGGGTAAGGATATAAATCCATATTCAAGACCTGAGATGACCCGTTCTTTAAGGGATCTCCTTTCCTTTGTGGTTATGTCTTCATCGGATAGATGGTGGTGACTGTCTTCATCAAAATTATTAATGACCACTCCACTGAACACTCCGGAAAAGAGAGCGGCCAGAGGACGAAACAATGCAAAAACGGGGCCTAACATACCATAGGTCAAGAAAATACTATCTACACCAGTCTGTGGTGTGGAGACCAAGAATGAAACGGTTGAGCCCTTTGATGCTCCCGACTCCCTGAGAGTTGCAGCAACTGGTATGACACCGCATGAACAAAGAGGCAAGGGAATACCAAACAATGTTGACTTTAATATTGAGGCCAGATCCTTTGAACCAATTTGTTTGAATATGAGGTCTCTATCTATGAAAATTGATATGAGACCAGAGACAAGCATACCCAATAATAGAAATGGAGACATCTCCAAGCAGAGGCTCCACATCTCTTGAACAAAAATAATTAGATGATCAATGATTAATTCCATGATAATATCTTCAAAATTAAGGATATACGTATATTATAAACTAAAAACTCGTGATATGTTAAATCCAATGTATAGTTCAAGATCCTCGAACTGGCCTCTTGCATGCTCAACATATTCACTTACATATGAGCCTTGTGCATTTGTGATCATCAATTGAAATACATGGCCACCAGTATCGATGTCATAGCCGATTCCCCAACCTTGTGTATATGAGTCTGGTCTTTCTCCAATAGGGAAAAAGGTGTCAAGATTGACAGATGTTCGTTTTGTCAATTTCATACGCCCGCCAATTCCTAGAGATATGAGGTCATTCGGTTCCTTCTGTGTTTGCACTAGGTTTCGATGAATGAATGTCGGCGTGATCTGTAGCGATAATGAGCGGTTGAACTTTCTGGCAATTAGTGCCTGAAGGTCAAAGGTAAATCTATCGATCATGTCCATATCCCTATCAATGGTATGTATCTCAAATTTGGTAAATATCGCAAGAGAAAAGGGTGTGGCATCTTGGCCACTTGTTTGTCGTAATAATTTCACCTTGGAAAAGAAATCAAAGACCTTGTTCAGACTACTGCGACCAGCACCAAAAGACACATTATCATTTAGACCATACTTTAGATCAAATCGTATCACTGCCTCATCCATACCAAAAAGGTCATAGAAGCCATCAGACATTGACCCAAAACGATGTAAAATCATGAACTCTAGTGTCCCTGGTCTAGGCATTTCAATCGACTGGGAATTCACGATCCTTGTCGCCTTGAAGGTTGCATGAACGGGGTTTGATTCGGCTACATTATCCGATACGAGATCGAGAAGATCACCTTGAGCATAAGACATGCAAATTAGAAAAAATAATATAACAATATATCTTATCATTTTTTCTTTAGGATCAATTCAGTGTCAATATCGATTACTTTTGCAATATTCTCACGTAGGAGTTTTGGAATCTCAATGTCATAATCAGCAACTATGACCTGGAACCGCGAACTTCCAAAGATGTTATCATTTTTTAAGGAGATATGGCCCTTCTCCGATATTTCCTTGCTCACACCATGGATGGTCATGGTGCCATCCAACCTCACAGCCTGTGGTGTTTCGGCCAGCTCTATGTTGGACCAATCATTGATCTTTCCTTTGAAACTGGCATTGGGGTATAGATCTGACTCCATGTAGTTCTCATTAAAATGTTCTTGCATTAGACCATTCTTAAAACTGAAGCCAAGGATAGGGATTCGAAAGGAGACCTCTCCTGTCTCTAGGTTCATGACACAGGTCATCTGACCATTATCAGCCTCTATGTCCTCAATAGGAGTGGAGGAGAAGAATGATACCTTGCCTGACCTTGTGAAGTATATGTCTCTAGCGACCAGTGGCACCAGCATTAAGAGATAGATGATCTTTATCTTCATTCACAATCCATCTCAAAGAATACCTGTAAGGAAGTCATTTGATCCTCTGTCAGTTTACTTCCACCCTGTGGCATGAAACCTGCTGAACCTTGATCCCGATTTACTCTATCCAATGTAGATTCCATTGAATTACGAACGGATGTGAAGGAATCCAACCTTAGGTCACCTGATGGAGATTCACCACTATGACAACCCACACAATTCTGAGATAAGATCGGAGCGATGGTCTCAACATAGAATGATTCGGTTTCTGCGCAATTCTGTTCTGAATCTTCTGCTACATTATGAGCACATCCAAAAAAAGATATAATGAATATGAATAAGATGAATTTCCGGTCTCTATACATTGATACATTCCATTATTTGGGACCTTCCCAGACTATTGGATAAATAGACTCACCAAATATGCCAATACTTCCTGAATAAAATATACTCAGATCATCAGAGCCATAAGGATTTTGTTTTGTTTTCCCATCTAGTGTATTACCAAAATAGTTTGACCCATATTCAATGATGGATCTTTCGTGACGCACGATTCGAATAGGATGAACATCAGCCTTCAAGGCTGCAACCATATCTGAATCACCATCACCATAGAACAAGTCCAATTTGAGGCGCTTCATAATACGATGTTTGGTCGTATGTCTTTTGCCATCTATTTTTTCCTTAGGTGAGAAAAATAGATTCTTGTTCTTCTTTACAGGGAACCTGAGGCCTTTTGATAAGAATGTTGCCAAGGTCTCACCATTCGTACCTGGTCTAGCAGTGATGAAAAAAACATTATGCCCATTACTAACAAAATAATTTATCAATTCAACAGTTGGGTCAATATAGATCGAAAGACCTTCGTCATGTGTATTTATCCAACCATAATCAATGGGGTCTCTCTTATCTTTGGGAATGTTCAAAAAGACATCTCTTGAGAATAAGACCGTATCATCAATATCAAAACCAACATTCAATATCCCCGATCTTGAGAAAATAGGAGTAATAGAAAGCACAATGATTAAAATATGATCGATCAATCTCAGTTTTTGCATAAAAATCCTTTGATATTTTGTTAATGACATAGCATTAACTAAAGTTCCAGCAGTCAGATTTTATAAGGAATAACCAAGGATATCAAAAAGAAAGATGAATATGAAGATTTGAAGTAAACCCACCCATCATCCTACTAACAAAAAACTTCGTTTAGAATCAATAAAGCTTTAATCGATTTATAAGTTTATAAGATGGACTTAACTACAAAATCTTATATTATTGTCTATGTATTTATCAGGTCTTTCTTATTAAACTCCAAATTCGATTTATAGCATATTATTTACCAGACTTAGCCGATCTAAATGGCTTTTAACAACATTTAACAATTACTAAAATGATCTCAACAGATAACATTTCTATACAGTTCGGTACCGAACCACTTTTCGAAAATATAACAGTGTCTTTTTCCAATAATAATAGATATGGTTTAATTGGTGCAAATGGTTCGGGAAAATCTACATTTATGAAGATTCTCACAAATGAGATTGATGCAAGCTCTGGTACTGTGTCAATTGATAAGACCAAGAGACTGGCAAAACTAAATCAAGATCAATTTGCATATGAGGATTTAAAAGTCTCTGACTGTGTTATTATGGGTCATGGCCTACTTTGGAAGATAAAACAAGAAAGAGATCATATCTATAGTTTACCAAATATGACTGAGGAACAAGGAATGAGAGTTGCAGACCTTGAATCAGAGTTTGGTGAGATGGATGGATACACTGCCGAAGCAGAAGCAGAGGAACTATTATTAGGGGTAGGAATACCGATAAAGGACCATGCTAGACCAATGAGCTCAATTGCTCCAGGATTAAAACTTAGAGTTCTACTGGCTCAAGCACTTTTTGGTGACCCCGGTATTTTATTGCTAGATGAGCCTACCAATAATTTGGATATCAATACAATACGCTGGCTCGAAAACACACTCCGATCTCGAGACTGCACCATGATAGTCATTTCTCATGACCGTCGCTTTTTAAATAGTGTTTGCACCCACGTGGCTGATCTTGATTATGGTGAGATCAGACTCTACCCTGGCAACTACGATGATTTTATGATCGCTTCTACTCAGGCACGAGAAACATTGATCAATGAAAATGCTAAAAAACAAGCAAAGATCAATGAACTCCAATCTTTTGTAAAAAGATTCTCTGCAAATGCATCAAAAGCAAGACAGGCAACATCAAGGGCCAATCAGATCAATAAGATCAAATTAGATGACATAAAAAACTCAAGTAGAGTCTATCCATTTATCAGGTTCAATCAAGGCAAAAAGGTACACAACAAAGTTTTAGAACTGGAAAATATCTCAAAGGCTTATGATAAGCTAAGCATAATAAAAAAGTTTAGCATGACCATTAACTCAGGTGATCGTATTGCTATAATTGGAGAAAATGGAATCGGAAAGACCACATTGCTTAAATGCCTAATTGATGACAGTTTTGCTGATGACGGATCAACCAAATGGTCAGAAAATGCCGTCATAGGTTATTTCGCACAAAATCACAGTGAAGAGTTCAAGTCAAATATCTCTCTGGTCGATTGGATGGCAAAATGGAGCCATCAAGAAGATGATATGGAAACAATACGTGGGACACTTGGTAGACTACTCTTCTCTCAAGATGATATCAACAAACCTATAAGCGTTCTTTCAGGAGGTGAACAACGACGAATGCTATTCGGAAAGATTATTCTGCAAAGAGCCAACGTAATCATATTGGACGAGCCAACAAATCACCTTGATATGGAATCTATAGAGTCTCTGAACCATGCTCTGGGTCTTTTTGATGGTACAACAATCTTTGTTAGTCACGATAGAGAATTCATTTCTTCATTGGCGACCAGATTAATAGAGATAAAAAGTGATAAAATCATTGAATACAGCAGTTACGAAAACTACCAATCATCACAAACAAAAAACCCCGCTTAGAATCATCACAGCTCCAATCGGGTTATGAGGCTCATCTAAATCCCTCTTATTTCCTGAAATAATATTTGTCATGACGAAAATAAGTCGAATTAATAACGTTAATAATTCGTTGTTTTCTATTAAGAAATGAGATTATTACAGTCTAAATCGAGATTTATACTAATTATTCGGACTATTTTAATGTGACGATGAATAGTTAAAACACTAAGCGATATTGCATGCTGAAACTTTGTCCTTTTTCAGGCATGATTCGTTTTATACTTGAAAGGTGATTATAATATACCTGATTGAAAATATTATCTATCTGAAAAATGATCTTGTGAGTTATCTGAGATCGGTGGATTGTGAGACTGCCATTTAAATCAGCGATAAAATAACCCTCAGTTTTGGTTTCGAATTCACCTAACCTTGTTTGTGGTAAAACCTTTTTAAGTTGCAGTGTTATAGAAAATGGTTGCAAATCTAGTTCTGTTGAAAAGATGATTTTATCTGGTGGCATGTATGCAAGTGGTCTATTCTCTGAAATGTTTTCTCCTCTAGTAAATGAAGCACTACCATACAGGTTTATCATCTTAAATAGTTCATACTCCAACTCGGATTCAAAACCATAGATACGCGCTCTGAAACCGTTCATTTGGTATTTGTATAGCCATCCACTTGATCCACTTCCCCATTCGATCCAATCTGCACCAGGTTCATAGCCATCTCCCATTTTTGTGCTAATATGAAAATTTGGACTATAGTTTTGATAACCTGTGAATCTTATGTCGATTTTTCCCATTTGACGCCTAAGTGATGCCTCAAGACCAATTGTTTTTTCTAACATCAATTTAGGTTGCCCAATTTCATATGCATATGTACCAAGATGTGGACCATCAGAAAAAAGATCCTCAATTTCTGGTGCTCTTTGAGTAAGCATGGTGCCAAGTGAAAGTTCCCAATTCTTCCAATCTCGGATAACTCCTAATGCAGTTGAAAATACTTGGAATTTTCGTTTCTTAACTAGACTTTCATTTATATTGGAAAGATATAATAATTCTGTATCTGGAAGCACCAATATATATTCTGCCCTTGATGAAAATTGTAAAATAAAATCATTTATTTCACGTTCAATTAATCCAAAAAGAGCAACGCTCATTTCCTTGGTATCTGGCGTCCAATAAAACCCCCCTGCTTCAAAGTTTCGATATTGAAGTAATGAACCTGCGGTTAGTTTATTCCCAGTAATCTTGCTTTGTAAAGAAAAAATTTCCTGGTCCATGATCACAGAAGGATTAGGGTTGTCTTTTTCATTTTCAGTATGTCCATAATCTATGAAGCGTTGATCTATATCAAGGGTTTGAAAACCTAGAAAAGAAATATCTTTATGGTATGTGTGTTTTAGGGTCCTTTTATTCATTTTAATATCTACACCATCTATATGTCCCTCCAAACTTCCTGGGATACCATAATCCATTTCTATTTGTTCATATGAGATTGTTGATCTATCATTCTTACCAAAATATGAATAGCTTCCTGTTAACTCTCTGTTGGATAGTGCAGTATTTTCTATTGATGACTCTGGAGATTTTTGATCACCCGCGGTTCTACTTAAAAGCGAAAAACCAAATTGATGATTTTCTTTATAGGGAAGATATGCAATAAAATTTCCAAAAAAACTTTCATTAGAGGATTCCATTCCTGAAATATTTCTAACATGTAATTTATTAAACCTAGCTTCCGTACTATTTTTTCGAGAAACATCAATTACTCCGCCAATCGTATTGGATCCGAATAGCAAGGCCTCTGGTCCACGGATGATTCTGATATTATTATAAGCTGCCATGTCCATACTAATCGTGTGGTCAATGGATGTATTTGATAGATCTCCAGCAGTAATACCATTTTCTGTAAGTAAAAATCTATCACCTGAATATCCTCTTAACACCGGTTGGGTTACACCTTGGCCCATGGATCTGATGGATAGCCCCGTTTGCTGCTCTAGAGTTAAGGCTAGAGAAGACTTAACCATGTTGTGGTATTGATCACCAGCAACATTAATGTTAGAAATGAATCCATGAGGTCTAAGCTCATGGTGTGCGTCAACAACTATTTCTTCAATTTTTATCGTATCTCTTGAAAGGTAAAAACTTCCCAAATCAGTATTCTTTGTATCTAAAATATATGATTTGTTTAGATCCTTAAAACCAATCATAGAAATCGATATTGATATTTTTCCAAGTGAGACATTATCTAAAATGAAACGGCCATCTACTTGGGATACGGCTCCAATACTAAGTTCTTTAATGTAAACATTAGCTCCGTGTACAGGTGTCTTGTCATCATCATTCATAATGAGACCTGAAACTGATGTTTCCTGGGACCATAAGAGCCCCAGGAAACATAGTATTATGTGGTATTTATTAATTTATCGTTACCGGAACGTTGTTTGTTGATGTATAGTCCGCGTGATCCTCATGCATCAATTGAAGCTTAAAGCTCGTTGTTCCTGTGCTGACTCCAATTACATGAAGTGCCATCTCATGGTGTTCTTCATCTTCTTCACCATCTTCATGGGATTCAACTTCTACCACTGCAATGTTGGCATCGTTTTCAGAGACTTTTAACTCATCTTCATGTTCTTCTTCTTCATGCTCAATCTCATTTGCTTCATGGTCAAGGAAGTGTACGGTAAGTTCAAGAGTATCACCAACTGTCAATGTAACTGTTCCGGTCATTGCTCCTTCAAACTCTCTATAAACCTCAGTTCCACTTTCATCTTCTAAAACAAAACCATCTGCATCTATATGTTCTTCGTCATGATCGTGGTCATCGTCTTCACAGCTGATTGTAAATAATATCATGCTAGTTAATAAAAAAACTACGCGCACCCTGATAGGGTGTAAAAATAAAAATTGCATAAAATGCTCCTTAAAAAATTATCTACTAGTTGAACATCACTGAAAATTTTTCATAAGTGATGTGATTAAAATAGTGTTTTTAACTAAAGGAGTCTTGGGGGAGGACGACCATATGCGCCATAAAATTTATGGCTACTATTAAAACTTTCATTTAAAAAATGAAGTGATGCTCCATACTCATCTAATGAAGAATCAATACATTCTTGACCAATCAGTCTATTGGTCTTATTAAGACATTTTTCACATTTGTGATCTATAGAATGATGTTTTTCATCATCACAATCAATATCACATATGCTGTATCCATCGTAATGTTCATGATGATGCAGATCAATATGTAATGTTACTGATAAGAATAGGATTGATAATCCAAATGTAATGAACGTTTTTAGCATCCTTCTCATATCATATATTAAATAGAAAACTTTAATAAAAAATTAGTTAAAGAGGGCTAATTGACGAGATTCCAGTTTTTTCTATTCACTTTTTATCCAAAGGTTAAGAACTTGATATCTAATATTTTATGCCTATTTAAGGAGTATCATTTTCTTGGTCTGCCTGAACTCTTCCACTTCTATGCTATATAGATATACTCCGGCAGAGACTAATTGTCCTTGATCATTTGTAGCATTCCATTGTACTGTCCTATAACCTGAATTTTGATTCTGGTTTACGAGAGTACTAACAATATTACCAAGCATATCATAGACCGTGATAGTTACAAAATCATCTTTATGTAAATCATATCTAATCGTAGTGATAGGATTAAATGGATTGGGATATACTGAAAGGAAATTGAACCCATTAATTGGATACGCATCATTTTGAACGCCTACAATATCTTCCTCTGTAAGAAGCTCATTTATGATAAAAAGCATATAATCCGTGTCCACCTCATTATTGGCATATACCAATATTCCATTTTGATCGATAATGAAATCCCTAGGATAGGGAGATCCCTGATTAGGAATGTAATAGTCATCATAGACCACACCACCAAAGCCTCCAAGACCGCTGCTAGATTCATCTTGTAGAATTGGATATGTGACCCCCGTTTCCTCAATGAATTGCTCTATCTGGTTTTGGCTCACAGATGTGATTCCCACAAGCATTACGCTATCCTGAGGATAGGTCTGCCAAATGGATGTTTCTAGATCCGATAACTCCGGAATGCAAACAGGTCATCCAGGGGCAAAGAATGCTACCACCACTACCTGACCTAAATAGTCACTTAGGAGAAAATCTCCAGATCCATTCGCAGCAATAGGCAAGGTAAACGCAGGTGCGGGCAAGCCTACAATTCCCCCCTCATAGTTCCCTACTAAAAGAATATCGATTTGTGATTCATCCGGGTCACTTGATGTGATCTGCATCACCCCTGATGCATTTTGGCTCGACCTGTTATAAATGACCTGGGCAATACTAGTATCTCCAGGACCAAGATACTCTGGAAAATTAATTGATTGAAAATCAGCATGATTGATAAAAGGTGGATAGAGTCCAAGTGGTGATTGACCATTATTCTCAAACAAAAGATCAAATGTATCACTCTGACCAATCTCAAGATTGGGATAGGATATGTCCCAGGAACCCACGTCCAAGTCTCCTTCTTGAATATCACCAAATGAAAATGTTTGTAGATGCTGCCACTCAGCAGAATATATTATACTGTCCCTTGCACCAATTGCCATTGTACGTTTGCCCGTACTTTTGTAACCGACCAGTTCCAATCCAGTACCTGTCCACTCAAGGATCTTGACGTCCAACCAATCGGATACAGCAATCTTATTCGTACCAAACAAAGCAATCTTGTTTGATAGTCCTGGAGTATCATATCGGTCTAACAGAATCGGTTGATCAATATCTAAGATATCGTAAATTGAGATTCCATCAGAACCTTCAGCCACAAAAAGCAAATGATCTTTTATTGCCAGATCCTTGACCGCACCCTCCGTTGGAAAGGAACTACTTTCACAAGTATCTTCTAGACAATAAAATTCTTCAATAATGATTCCGTGATCACCATTTCCTATCACATAATGATTTGAATCAATAAAGGCAACGGTCCAAGCATTTTCACATGGTCTTTGCAAGATAAGATCAGGTTCTAATGGATCTGATATATCATAGAATATGACACCATCCTCGTGCATGGCAACGGCCAATAGGTTGCCACTAATATCAGAGCCCTCAAAGGAAGGGTCATTCATATCTGTTCCACTTAGGGAAAGTGCCCCAATATGGACGGGATTATTTGGATCAGAAAAATCAACGATGGCAGAGCCCTCTTGCTTTGTTCTGCAAGTAAAATAGGCCACGCTATCCGTGGCTGATACCCATATCCCTGGCAAAGAACGATTGCCATTGCCCATTGGGATCTCAAGATTGGCAATTATGGTTGGATCGGTAGGGTCAGAGATATCGTAGAAGTCATAACCATCCAAATTACCTGGTATGATCATAATGTCATTAACTATCTCTACGTCCATCAACTCTCTATTAGGTGGATTGATTCGATGTTCAAGAGAAAGATTTTTTGCTATGCATAAGATAGGCAATAGCAGAAGGATCCCTTTCTTCATGATCGAGTATCGGGTTTTCTTATCATAGTAGGATATTAATATGGTCGTATAAATATAAACATGAAGAAATTTCTGGTGAATGTCATATTTTTTTTCTTATTTGGATATGTAAATCCTTATGAATCTTGTAAAACACATCATTATAACTTTTTTTGTTTCTACTTGTTTAGTATTATCACAAGAGGTGAACTATTTGGACTTCGAGATCATTGTGAATAATGATCCCTATCCAGCAAACATATTCATACATAATCTGGCTCATCTCTCTCCAACTACAGGTACAATGCCAAGATATATGGCAATTATTGATTCGATGTTGGATGCGGTCTGGGTAGTGAATTCAGGACCCTTGGGACTTGACCTCAAGGTTCAACAAGATAGAATATCTTATTTTGACCATGAGAATAATGCATGGATAATAATGAACGAATATATGACCGAGATTGACACACTGACATGTGCTAACGGGTATTATACAGACTTTCATGACATACAACTCTTACAGAATGGTGGATACTTAATACAAGCATATGATTCAATATCGGTCGATCTAAGCACAATTGACCCAGGTGGCAATACCAATGCAACGGTCGTAACCCTCATCATTCAAGAATTTGATTCAGATAAGAATCTGATCTTTGAATGGAATGCGTGGGACCATTTGAATATTACCAACTACAATTATATTAACCTGTCAGCAGGTTTCATTATGTGGATGCATGGTAATAGCATAGAGATTGATGAGGATTCCAATATAATCATATCAAATAGGATAAGCAGTGAGGTAATTAAATTAGATCGAGACAACGGCCAGGTCATTTGGATATTGGGTGGAGCAAATAATCAGTTTACCATTATAAATGATGATTATAATGGGTTCAGTAGACAACATGATGTAAGAAGACTGGAGAATGGAAATCTATTACTTTTCGATAATGGGAATGACCACGAACCACCAATATCTAGAGCTGTAGAATATGAGTTGGATGAAACTAATATGACTGCAAATCTGGTTTGGGACTTCTCACATCCCGAAGGTTATGTTGGGCTTGCAATGGGAAGTGCTCAAAGATTGCCGAACAACAATACTCTAATCAATTGGGGAAGATTAGAGGAGCAAATCGGGGTGGTCACAGAAGTGGATCAGGATAAGAATATCGTTCTAGACTTAAAATATACAGACCCTGTCTATTGCTATAGGGTCACAAAGCATGAATGGCAATTCGATACAAATTTAATTCTTGGTGATACAAATCTGGATGATAAGGTTGATATTATTGATCTAAGCATCATAGCTGACCACTTTGCTGAAGAAGGGTCTAACCTAGACATTTATCACCTTTACAGATTTGATGTAAATAGAGACAGAAACATTGATCATAGTGACATAGATACTTTGGCTGAGATGATCATTGGATTATGAGACTCTAGCAGATTCTTCTAATTAAAAATAGCAGGGAGTCGATTGGGTGTTAACCTATTTTAAGAGTATCATCTTTTTTGTTTGGATAAAGTCACCTGCTTGAATTCTATATAAGTAAACTCCTGCTGATACTGGTTGACCCTGATCATTTTTAGCACTCCAATCCACTGATCTATGACCAAATGTTTGTTTTTCATTTACCAAATGACTTATTGAATTGCCTAACATATCATAAATTGTTATTTCAACAAAAGATTCCTTTGGAAGATAATATCCCAATCTTGTCATAGGGTTAAAGGGATTGGGATAGGCATTATCTAACTCAAAGGGATTGGGTATTGTCCCATCGATCGTAGAAACTTGCTCACAGTCTGAAATATCCTGCTCTCCTATATTTTCCTCAATACAGGTAGGATAGGGTGGGCACAATAAATTCCAAGAAATATCAAATGATAGATCATCTTCATAATCAATATTCAGTTCACATATGGTTTCCGGTATATAATCAGAAAAATAATTACCCTCAAACCTAAACTGGTCTATTTCAGTCAATTCATTGATGATTGATGGTATTGGACCCGATAATTGGCAATAGATATAAGCACCACACATGATACTTGTCAATCTCCCGTCTACCCATTCTTGAACACCTAATTCCAAAGGCTCTACAATGCTATCTCCATCAGCAAAATTATATTCTTCCCCATCAATGGTCTTCCAGAACCATGAGTCTGGATCGTCCATATAAGGATTAGGTGATCCACAGTAAGCATCGCCTTCCTCACAGCCCAGATCGATCCCACTTTCATAGCTATTATCGATCATATTTTGTAGAACAGCTAGGTCATCCTCATAAAAACATAATCCATCGATCTCAACATAACCACTGTCGCAATCCACTGATGGGATTTCAGGAGGGCCCAGGCTACCATCATCCCTCAAACAATGAGCAAATATCGATCCATTCTCTGACCAAGAGATAAATAAACAATTCGATCCTTTTTCGGCCTTCAGGTCTGATTTTGGATCATTTGAACTGGTTATGACCACCGTTCCATCTTCCCATGTCCCATTGCCCAATGAATCCAATCTTTTAGAGAAAACATCGCCATTCATATTAGAACTTTGCTCTAAATAAGTAACAATGATCTCATCATCAAATTCTGATACTGAGACATCTAGATAGTCATAACTACCATTCATGTCTACAACAGCCACACCATTTTCTCCCCACAGTCTGTTTCCAGTACTATCTACACGCTGCGCAAATATTCCTCGCTGGGACTGGCTACCATTTGCCTCTCTCCAAACAGCCATCATCTCGTAAGAATCATCAGAAATTACCAGCATTGGTGACATCCTAAAATTATTCGAGTTTGCGGAGAGTTCCATTCCGCCATTCCAAAGTGTTGAGCCCTCATCCGTAATCGATTCAACTATTGCAGTTTGTACATTGCCTGACATTTCTGTCCATGAAATAAAACTTCCTCCATCAGGAGCAGAAAGTAATTGTTGTGACCAATTTCCCATTGGAAACGAAGTTGGTCCCACGATCAAAATAGGTTCTGCCCATAGCGGTTCACCATTCAGATCATATTTTTGGACAAAGATTTCACTATAGATTGGCCATCCAGAGGATTGTCTTAACCATTGGAAGACAATATCGCCATTCTCATCAACAATGGACTGAGGAGAGACAAGATTTCTAGTGTCATCCTGCTTTATTATACCATCACCCCATAACAAGTCTCCCTCGGATGACACATGTTGGAATAGAATTTCACCATCATTATGACTACATGTAATTATCAAACTATTATCTTCAAGGATCGTAAGCCTTGGAGACATATTGCTTGTACTAGAATTCGTGATCGTGATCCCATCCTCGCCCCACAACATAAGACCCTCTGGGGATACCTTCCATGCATAGACCTCCCAATTTCCGGTTCTTTGGTCAACGGTCGATATGATAGCATTATCATTTTCATCGATTGCAATATTAAGATGGTAGACCGCGATCCAAGATGCATTATCATTATCGCTGACCAAAAGCCCCGCATCACCAAACTGGGCTACTCCCAATTCATCCATTCGTTGGATATACACATGATAACTACCATCGGTGATCCATGTAATGTAAGTGCCGCCATCTGATGTCGATGCTATTTGGGGTTGGACACCACTCCCAAGAAACTGAGGTGAAGAGGAGTCAGTTGACCATTGAGCTGACAAACATGTAGTAAAGAGAAAAGTGTAAAATATTTGTTTTATTATGTACTTCATAGTGATTCCTCTTCCTCAGGTTTCCCCATTACCATTTAAGATCATAGGCTAGACCAAATATATTGATCTGATCTGGCTTAGAACTATCAATATCTTCTTTCTTCCGTGTATAGAAAATCTTTATAGATCTCTTTTTTGGAAGATCAACATTGAAACCAAAGGAAATCCTATTTTCATTATACTGAAATCGATCTATATTGTAAAGATGAAAAAATTCCCCAGACACATAGGGTTCGATCTTTTTACTTAACTTATACTCAATCGTGATTCTGTTTCTAATCAGATCCTCAGGAGAATCTCCATTCTCATATGTCCTTTGTAACTTTATCCGATACTTGAGACTTACAGGATCCCAACCATATTTATATGACCCACCAAAACTTAATCGCTGTTTGACCTTATCCTCAAATATGGCATATCGCAAGGGAATGAAAATTCTAACTCCATCCAGGATCTTATAGGATAGTGATATCTCAGAGATGGTCTGTTTCACTGTAGATAGTTGATCTATTAACCGAATCTCCTGATCAAATTCAAGTTCAAGTGAGTATGGCAAGTTTTTTTCAAATCCTATGCTATTCCATGACTCAGTTTCATCCGCTGCAAATGCACATTGTAAAAATAAGATGAATAAACAGTACCGACCAATCAACATAGGACCTTTGATAAACAAATTCAGGTATTTAATTAATATCATTAATACCAAAGAATCTGTTTTCCTCATTATTCAATCTGTGGAATAAATTCGAATATTGACCTTATCCAAAAAGACCCTTCGAATCTCGAAATGTACAATGGATAGTCCTGTTCTATCTTTCAGGTCAAGAAGTAATTTTTCATGGTTTTCGGGTTTTATGTTCTCAATGATCTCATATTCCACGGTACGACGACGAAGTAAATTATTTTGCCAATAATTTTCAAGAAAATAGGTTAATAGAACCAGTGTAACATTTGTAAATAATAATTCGCCATAGGATACTTCATTTTGACCTAGGGCATTTATGACACCTATGGTAATCACAACAAATAGATAGGTCATTTCTTTGATGGGAATCGGGTCGGTCCTATATCGAAGAATGGCAAACACAGCAAATAATCCAAAAGCAAAGCCAATATTAATGTCCATATTCCCCAATATGTACGCAAAAAAGAAGATCAATGAATTGAACATGAAATATGTAAAAACAAAATCGTTATTATTATGATCTCGATGATATATCAGTTTTATGATCACGTAAGCGATCGATAGATTAAATCCAAATCTGAAGGCTAGATTAAATAGTTCAGTTGAGAATTCCATTTTTTTCCTGTTATTTTATATTTTGTAAGAAGGTTAAATCAAATCTTTATATAAAACTTCTAACACAAAACTACCAATGAATGACATCAATTTACTAATTATTGATGTTTTTTAAGGATGGTGAATCTAATTCATTCATCATCGTAGGTGCTATTGATCACCCCAGGTGTTCCATTTCCATTGGATGCAGACCAATTTTCCCATAGTGCATTATCCAATGATGGGTGTCTCAACTCGATAGTGGGTCCGCTACCATCTGCCAGTGTTGGCCATGGATCATTATCATCGTATTCCACCATATCTACCATTGAACCATTAGCATCAAAAAACCTGACATGATCCCCTCCTCCTCCAAGACCAAAATCCATACCACCATAATACGAAATAACTTCAGGAAACAAAGCTGTGAATTTCACGGTATCTCTGCAAAGGATTAGATATTGATATGGTTGCAAAAATGTATTTGAAGGCAAGGTAAAAAAATGATCGTCATCATCATCCTTCAAGACCCAAGAACTCAGGTCCATAACATCACTGTTTCCATTATAGATCTCCACCCAATCATCTGGGTCAAAAGCATCCGATGAGTTGTAATTGATCTCATTTATAACGACACCATGATCTGTAATATCATCAAGATCTGTACTTGCTTCTTCGCAACCATGAACCAGGATACAAAAGGCTACCCCTATGCTGATCTCAAATGTTTTTTTTATAGGCCTACAGGACCATAGGAGTAATTTGATGCACTTTATCATTCATAAATCTACCTATCATCCCACAAACAAAAAACCCATGAAGAGAGTGTTATTTAAGTAAGGTGATCTTCCTGGTTTGAATGAACTTATTCTGCTTGGTAGTAATGAAATAAATTCCATTGGGGTGGTCTCTAGCCTCCCATGAGAACTGATGGCTTCCTTTTCGAAGTACTTTATTATTTAACAATTTGACCTCGTGACCAAGAAGGTCATTTACCATTATTTGGACAAACAGATCATGTTCTAGGTCTATATCTATGTTGCAGGAGGGGTTGAATGGATTGGGATAAGCACTCAAAGATATCTCATTTGGTATTGAGTAAGATTCATCTGGAAAATTAATTAGATAATTCTCTTGGATGGACTGTATCAATTCTTGACCGTTTTCAGTTTTATCATATGATAGTGCCCAGATCATGACGCCACCAAGTTCTTGCTCTGAAATATATTGACATTTTAATCCTATCGATTGCGGATTCTCATAGGTTATGATCCGAGTGCTATCGTCTTTGATAAGGTATGGACACAGTGCATCATCATCCCACTGGTAGGTCCAACCGTTACCTATCAATTGAGGGATGTCATAGTACATGACATCAACTGTGCTTCCCGTAAATGGCTCATTGATGTTTGGTGATTCCCATTTAATACCCCAGAATGGCATTCCCATATTTATTTTATCTCTTGGTACTCCTCGGATATTGGATAGATAGTTCATATTGGTGTGGCAGGAGCCATCCAGATCACCAGGTGGTGACGGATAAAGAGGCGAGAGATGCCCCGCGTGACTGGACCAGTTACCATGGGTCCCATATGTCATGGCATTGAAAAAATCAACGTGATCGACCAAAAAATCAAAATCGTGCCACTGTCCGTACCAATTTGAAACAGGGACAGCCATAGTGATCATCCAGTCTGGATCAAGAGCATAAAAAATAGAATCCATCTCTGATACTAAAAGGTTTAGGTTCTCTCTATCTGCCTCCGATTCTGGGAATTCCCAATCCAAGTCTACCCCATCATATTCATTGATCGTCAATATGCTCGCAAGGTTATAGATGAATCCCTCACGAAGGTCTTCATCTGCACTAACCGCCTCAAAGCCCTCATGATTTCCCCATCCTCCTAGACTTAGAAGAAATTTGGCACCTTGCCCATGGACCACATCACTCATCCCTGAACCAAACATGCCATCGTATGAAGAGATACTGCCATCCACATTTGGCCATGCAAAGGAGTGGATGACATGGGTTACAACATCAAACTCTATTTCCTCGATCTGTAGATTAGCCACAACCCATTGCGGATAGTATCCCACTACTCTCTGGGCACTGATTATATTTAAAAACATGATGGATAAAGTAAGTGCTATTTTCATTGAACTACTTACTCATCATCGGTCAAGCGAATCTCTTTTGAAACTGGAGAATAATATTCTGCATAATCATAGTTTCCTATTTTAATTACCCATGATTATTTGCAATAGCGATATTAGATCAACCACATTGACATTTCCATCGTCATTAATATCAACTATTAGATCTTGGCATTCATTTAACTCACCAGAATTAAAATAGTCTGATAATATCAAAACATCAAATATGTCTATCACAGGTTGGTCATTATTCACATCACCATTTAGATTTCCTGAAACATATATCAGATTATCACAAGGATCGCAAGCGTCACCTATAAGGTCTGAATCTTGGTCTTCTTGGTCAGGATTAAAGATATCAATACAATTATCTTCATGATTCAGGATGCCATCATCATCAATGTCTGGATTCATCTCATTAATATTAACCTGCGTAACTTGATAGATCTGGTTTGATGAATAGTTTTGAACTATTGCAATTATTTTTACACTATCTGAGTTCCAACTTTCTCCCAAATCAAATGATCCTGAGAATGTTTGAGATTCTCCCGAAGAATTTATTTCCAGATCTTCTGATAAAAGCCAATCTCTTGCCACATTTCTGGCATTATGATATTGACCTGCACCAGTCCAATATGACCAGATATTATCCTCTACCACAAACACATCAACCTTTTGATTGGCATTGCTCAGGTCCGAATCCATTGATATGATTACATCATATGAGACTTCTGATCCAATTTGCCCATTGATGGAAATCTCATATGGGGTTTCATTGCCTATCATATAATTATACAAATTCATAAATGTGCCCATGAAAGGTTCCCAATTACCATTTGCATATCCACCAATGGTTTCTTCAACTCCATTCCATTGTGTATGAGGAATACCCCCAACACCATAGAGATTTGCCCTTGTGGAATACTCTGAAATATCAAAATCTGAATTCCCTGGAGTAAAATTTGGACTGTGCCACTCTATGTTAACCAATGTCTCTGGATAGGTATCTAACATCTCGGATATCGCAAAACTTGCTGAAGGGCAATAGGGTCATTGGAGACCTGTAAAGTCCTCAACGAATACTCTCTGTGAAGATCTAGAGGCTTCTTGGAGTATGAGTTCTAACTTAGCCAATTCACTACCAACCGCATCAAATTGAGTCTGTCCATTCAGGGCATAAAAAATTGAATTAAATAGTAGAATTATAGTTGTAATTGATTTCATTTCTATCTCTTTACTTTAAAAAGGTCATTTTCTTGGTTTGCTTAGATTATCTGCCTGAATCATATAAATGTATACTCTTGCGGAAACTAACTTCCCTTGTTCATTTTTAGCATTCCATTTAAACGGTATTTACCCAGAAGTTAAATGAATTATGTTTATACTGCCTCAATCTATTTTTTTCTACACACCAAGCCCTACATTCATATTCTTTATGGTGCTATCTTTAATAAAAGGCCATCAGATGCGATCGATCCAAAAAAACCAAATCCTCCCTCGATACCAACCGAGCGGCCCTTTGTGGTAGGATAATTGAGCAACGCATTTGAATATTCGCCCATCTCACCAGTGATAAAATACTCATGGTAATTATCTTCCATGGCAGTGAGGCGTATAAAATAGTCTAAGGTTTCCTGTGTGTCCATCTCTTCTCCACAATATTCAGCAGTGATCCCATATGGATTTTGAGAATCATCCTCAAGGTCTATCACAAAATCATCAAAATATCCTCCGCACCAATCACCATTTGATGTGTCTTCCCAAAAATTACCAAAGATCACCTCTCCAGTGACCAGCCCCATGCCCATTGTCTGACTCCAATGAATGTCAAAAGGTTCATTTGCAGTAATAGTATCAACAGACCTTCCCCTCTGTGATAGAGAATCAATATTTGGGATGGATGGCGTCATGAGTGACCCCGTCACCGGATCAAAACCAGGAGCAGATATGCTTAGATCATAATTGGTCTCTGGTTGAGGAACAAAGGAACCAGTTGTGTCAACATAGAAATTGATGCGGAAATCATTCGTGTCGTAGTAGGTGGTATCCCATGTGATCGTGGTGCCATAGAAAGTAAATGTCGTGTCGAAGTATACGGTATCCACGAATGTTATCTTATCAACATATGATAGCTCAAAATTGTTACCCTGATCATCGATCACATTGACGGATGCGTCTTTTATAAGGGCGGCAGGTTCATAGATCGAGTCCACTACCCAATAACCATCCTGACCTTCATCACATTCCCAACATTCATCATCATCGCAATCGCACCAGTATAGGGTATCCGTTTCAACTAGGGTCAATACGGTCTCATCAAGGTCTGTCGTTCTATAGAGTCCAACATAACTTGGGTGACCAGGGTCTAGATTGATCAGACCAAAGACATTCAATACATGATCATAATCAGACTCTAGGTCCTCCCACTCATTGGTCGGGAAAAGGCATCCCATGATACTGATCATCATAAACGAGAAGATGATTCGACATGGCAACTTAAAAATCAAATTTCACCCCAAAGGTAAGGATCAAGGGGAACTGTGGGACCACTCTTCTTTCCACACCCAATTGATCACCGTTCATACCTGTTTTTGTCCTATAAGCATAACTAAATGCATTCAAGTGTTTTGTAACATTCATCACCTGCCAGTATGTATCATATTCCAGGCCAAATAAGTTGCCACCTTTTCGTGTCATACCAACATCTATCCTGAAATAATCATCATAACGCTCTGTGTTCTTTTCTCCAACGATATAACTATCAAGAGGATACCAGTATGTATCACTATATAGATTCTGTTCCCAATCATAGACCCTTCCCAGAATCTTTGTATAGGGATTTCCACTTGATTGTGTGAGAGCCGTACTTATCTCAAGTTCTTCTGTCAGTTCAATATTGCCTACGACATTGATTGTATGGGTTCGGTCAAAGTTCGGATGATGCCATCCACTGGGCTCAGTGAAATATTTTGTCTCTGCGTAGGTATATCCGACCCAGCCATTTAGCCTGCCAGATGATTTTTTCAATAAGAATTCAACGCCCCAACTATTTCCTCTAGTATCCCAAAACTCATTGAATGGGGTGTCAGACTCACCCCCTTCCATCGTATTCTGATTTTCTTGTTTCAATGTGAGAAGATTATCGAAATCTTTTTGGTATAGCTCTAATCGATAAAAAATATTTTTTGGGGACATGTATTCAAGGCCACCTATTATGTGTTGAGATATGGCAGCAGGCTTGTCCTCAGGTATACCTAGCCAGAGTTCCACCAACCTGAGATTTTCATCCTGATTATTTGCAGTGGTCAAGAATTGATGATAGAGTCCCCAATTTAGCTTCAAGGCAATATCCTTTGAATAATGATATTTCATTCCCAGTCTTGGATCAAGATAAAACTCATCATGCAAGTTGTAATCAGTGCCCCTGATTCCTAATTGAAATTTTAATTTTTCTGAGAATTCCCACCTGTCTTGAATGAAGAATGAGATCTCACGGGTCTTATTATCTAGAGTTAATGGTGAAAAAATGACGGATGTATCCTGGGTGGCGATTTTCACTTCTTCTCCAAGATCAAAGTCCACACTCTTTAATTGGAAGCCCCCCGTTATCTCATGACGATCAGTTGCTTTCCAAGTTAACTCAGTCTCTATTGAATTATCATTGATAATATCATACAGTCTCCAGTTAACATCTGTAAATATTGCCGTTACAGAGTCTGCATAGGTGTAGGTATCCCTAAAATAAAAACCAAGGTCAAAATCAAATCGATACCTACTATTTGATACAAAGGTCTTTGCGACCAACTCAGGAGACATGATCCACCGCCATATAAGACCATTTGTACGATTCCCCCAAGGCCATTTGATGCTAAAACCAGTCTCTGTATCACGATCTACATTTGCATTATCTATGCTTTCCCTTTCATCCCAGGAATAGTCTAACACGTCATCACCATAGAAACGAGAGTATGTGATGCGATGGTCTTGGTTGATGTCTAGATTGATCTTCACTTGATAGTCATAAAAGAAATATGGAAACTGAAAATATGCATCCGTGCCATCAGCCTTCTGACCCATTGGTATCTTCAGAGCATCGACAATTGAATCAAAATAGGTCCTACGCCCTGATATCATCCAAGAACCCTTCATTCCCCTCCACCTTGGTAGTGGACCTTCCAGTAAACCCTTGCTAGAAATGAGAGAGATATTGGCCATGCCCGTAATCTCGTTCGTATTGCCCTCTCGATTGATCACATTGAGTATGGCCCCCATTCTTCCTCCGTGCCTCGCAGGGAATCCTCCAGCATGAAAATCTGCTTCCTTTATCGCATCCGTATTGAACGTTGAAAAGATCCCGCCTAGATGATAGGGGTTATAGACCACGATGCCATCCAGCATGATCAGGTTCTGGTCGGGAGTACTACCTCTAACATAAAGCGCACTGGAAAAATCGCTTGTGGTCTGGACTCCCGGAAGCATTTGCAGGGTTCTAAATACATCAGGCTCTATGAAAGCAGGTGCGGAATTTATCTCTCTGATGTCCAAGGATATTTGACTGCTCTCGATGGACCTCTCAAATTTTTGACGTTCTGCCGTGACCAAAACCTCTGAGCCTTCGATCACCTGATCTTTCATACCAATCTCCAGTCTGACCGGACTTCCATCAAAGAGCTCTACCATTTCCTTGTGGACTGCATATCCTATCATGGACACATTGACCTCATACTCACCTAGAGGTATATCAGATATTACAAAGTATCCGTCCCGATTTGTTGCTGCGCCTATCGATGTATTACTTATAAAGACATTTGCATAGGATATGGGCTCCCCATTCGCATTATTTCTTACAAAACCATTGATGCTTGATGTATTCTGTGCCACCAAAAAAGTGAGAGATATAAATATGATGACCTTTATAGATCGAAGGAAAAACAATGAATCAGATCGTTTTTTAATTTAGAAACTTCCAGAAACTATTTCTTTTGAGATCAGCAATATCTTATTGGCCTGAGAGCTCGTCAATCCAAGTCTATCTTTGAAATATGCCTCTATTCGAGGATTCATTCTATAATTTTCTCTGTCTAGCTTTACCGCATGCACCAATCTAAGCATTCCGCCTAGCACTGCATCCAACTGGTCAGCGGGAATATCCTGATCCAATAGCCTATTTTTCAATTCATCAATGTCATCAATGCCCAGTCTTTTGAAATGGCTTTCCATGACCAGGTCTTTTCTCTCGACCCTTTGACCAGTAGCTCGGGCACGAAAACTTGCATATCTCTTATCTGCCTCTTCTCTAGAAATATCACCCCTATCAACAGCGGTCTCAATTCTCTGTCTTAGAACTTCCCATTTCTTTCGATCATCCAATCCCTCCTTTGGCATGGACGTGCTTTGCTGAGCATTCAACCAAAGGGGCAGGATACATATCATTATTATACATTTCATTATTATTTATCTCTAAAAAATAAGGTCCCGATAAATATCGAGACCTTGGCTAATAATTGATCAAAGTTATAGTACGATCTAAACATCATTCTCACAATTTTGATAGGCCTCTTCCATCTCCTCATCATTATTTATCGTAACCGTTGAATTACCTTCCTCTGTCTCATACACGATATCTACCGGATACTGGAGACCCGGCTCCTCTTCCGATTCACCATTTTCCTCATACCATCTCCTCAACAGGAACCATCCGCCTTCATCCTCTACGGTAATGGTCGACCCATCAGGCATCACAAAGGTCACAGGCAGAACATAATCAAAACATTCCTCGTCTTCTTCTCCCTCTGGATCCTCTTCCCAACCTTCTTCCCACTCACCTCGGCATTCATCTTTGGCTGATTCCATCTCCTCATCATTGTTTACCGTGATAGTTGAATCACCTTCCTCGGTCTCATATACGATGTCTACCGGATACTGAAGTTCAGGTCTGACCTCCTCATATCCTTCGTTTTCATCATACCAATCCTTCAACTCATCCCAGCCATTTTCACCATCCTCAACCGTCATGCTAGAACCATCTGGCATAGTAAAGGTTATCGGATAAACCAATTCAAAGCATGCCTCACCATCATCATCTCGTTTCCATTCTCCATCACGCTCAGGTCGGCATGCATGATATGCATTACTCAACTCTTGTTGACTATCGATGGTCATTGATTCTTCATTAAAAAAGATCACCACAGGGAATTGCATCAGAGGTCTCTGCCCCATCCCTGGATTTTCCTCATACCATGACTTGATATCAGACCATCCATCCTCATCATCTGTCTCGACCGTGATCGTAGAACCATCAGGCATGTCAAAGGTGATAGGAAAAACAAGAGAGAAACATTCCCAATCCTCGTGTTCTCCTCTATCCCAGTCACGACCCTTGCTGCCCCAGTCGTTGGGGTCCAGTTTTCTTCCTTCGAGGTTAAAATACACCTCACCGCGATGACCACTTCTATGGCCATTCCCAATACGTTCTACCTCATATCCCAATTCAGAGGCATAGTGAGTCCCTATCTCGTCATACTCATTATCATTCTCAACATATGACCTAGACTGATCAGGTAGTTCTTCAATATCTATCTCTATCTTCTCCGCCGCGATTATCATCTGTATCAATTCAGCATCTGATGTTTCATATCCCTCTTTGTCACCAAACTGGCAACCGGCTAGTAGTAGTAATATTGGAATTAAATAAAGTATTCTTACTCTCATTATCATTGATCCTTATCTATGAAAAAACTAAAATTTCTTTACATATGTAACTTAACAAATACGACAAAAACACCCAAAATTATTTTAACATGATCATCTTCTTGGTCTGACTGATCTCATCTGCCTGAATCTTGAAAAAATATACACCACTTTTGACGGGGCCTCCTTTTTCATTTAGACCATTCCACTCAAGGTCATAGGTATCTATCTCCAATGTTCCATAATCTATCTCCCAAACGAGATTGCCTCTTATATCATATATGTAGGCAATATGTTTCCTCTTTTCGTGAACACTGAGTTTTAGATTCACCTTCGGATTGAAAGGGTTTGGAAAAGGTTCCCCGAGCATGAATCCATTCACGATGATCGGATTCTCTTCCGTTGAGACCAGTGACTCAAATTTGATCCTTTCAATGTTAAATCCCGCCTGAACGATCTGAATCTTTAAGAATTGCTCACCCTCTGATACTTCAACATCGGGGATCAGCATATTCTGCCAATCATACCAGCCACCCGTACTGGGAACATCAACAACCGCAAGATTGACACCATCCAACTGTACAAAGAACATCCCCCCAGAATTGGGGGCTGCAACCCTGACCTTCAGATCATATGTTCCTGGGGTCACATCCTGTATCGTATATCCTAGCCATTCACCTGTATCCGTCCAACCAACATTATAGGGATGGCTGCTATTGGACCCATTATTATATTCAATGTCCACTCCATCATTTCTATATGTCCAGCCTTCATTCCAACTACCATCACCATTGTTGATGTAATCACTATCTGTATAAGACATGCCCCATACCCCTATGTCATATTCTACTGCAGGTATAATTCCAGGGATACTATGTTGTGAATAAGGTTTGGAGATCTCGCCATATTCAGGGTCGGTCAGTGATGCGATCACACCAGGCATGGATATGCAATTCTCAAGCTTGAGGCTATTGGCAAAACTTATAAGCGCTGCCTCTGAATACTCTGGAGAAGGCTGAGAAGCATTTCCGCTCCAGTAATTTATAAGTGTCTGGTACTGACCGGTGACCAATACCGAGAATGGACTAGAGATCTTGTCAACTTTCTTGTGAGTCCAAAAATTCCATCCTATGTCATTCTCCTCCAATAATTTAAAGACCTCGTAATACCATTGATTAGAATTCTCACCAGCCTCGCCCATCCACAGTGGAATCTCATATTGATTGCTCATTCCAATATAGGATTGGATGGTTGACAGTGATGTCTCTCCCCAATACTTATGAAATGAATAGGACATATTTTCATCCCAAGGTGGGGTGAGGCCAGTAAAATCTGTTCCATACCAGTTGCCTTCAACATACAATATATGATTTGTATCGACCTCTCGTATGGCATCAGTGATATCAATGTATAACTGTCTGAGCTCTTCTGTAGTGACCCCATCTGGCAGCACCGGCTCGTTGATGAGATCATAGCCTCCGATCAAGGTCTCCTCAGAATAATAGTCCGCGATCTCTCTCCATATCTGAGTGGTCAATTCCTTGTTCTCATTGTCCAACCATAAACGGGCAGTCCCATCACTGTCGCTTATGGGCCCACCATTCTGACCTCCAGGAGCACAATGCATATCCAAAATAATATACATATTGTAAGGCTCGCACCATGAGATCAATTCATCGATGATGCCATAACCAATGGGTGTATCAGATCCCGATTCATCATAGAACTGTTTATAGTGAAAGGGAACCCTGATATGATTGAATCCCCATTCAGCGATCTGATCAATGTCCACCTGAGCCACATAGTTTTGACGATATGACTCCCAAAATTCATATGCGGTCTCCACACCCACAAGATCCTCGACATGATCTTGAATCTGTGTTGGTGATTCAAACCCTTCGATCCAGGCTTGATTATGAAGCATATATCCCTCAGGCACTAGCCAGCCCCCAAGGCCAAATCCTCTTAATAGAATTGGCTCACCATTGCCCTCAACGATCTGGCCATCCTCAACGTGGAGAAACCCCTGACCCAATAAGGATGAGGTCAATGCTAGAGTCAATAATGATCTCTTTGAGATCTGCTTAATAATAAATTTATTCAATTGCATTCTGAACACTCATTAAAGCATACAATTGATAGGGTCGTGTCTGCAATGCCTATGGATACAGACCGATCATTATATTGTCCCACACCACATTCGTCACTGAGGGTTTCCCAGCCACCAGACCAGGAACCAGGGAAATACCCATTCCTATACTTATAGGTAAAAGAGGAATTGGGTGGTAGGGTTAACTGGGCCTTCCATACTCCACTATCTGTGGTCGGCTCCATCTGTAGTCCACCAGAACTTCCAGAACTGATGGAGCCTCCAGAAAGCCACACACCGGTCCCGGTTACATTCATATTTTCCATGTCCACTTGAAAGGTCACTTGCACATCACCAATATCTTCTGATCGCTTGGAGACTCTGACATGATCAACCAGCATCCTCATAGGGAAAGAACTTGGGTCAATTCCTTGAGCTCCGCCCCAGTCACCACCAATTGCCAGATTCAATATCATATACTGCGGCGCATCAAAAGGCCATCTTGCCACATCACCATCACTGTCATTGTAAACAAAAAAGAAAGGTTGATCATCTACCAGATAGCGTAAGTAGTTCGGGCTCCACTCCAATGAATAGACATGGAATGATTCTGTGGCAGTGCTGATCAATGTTGAACCAGATCTTTGAGTATTGATCATATGGTTATAATCCTTGGTATGTATTGAACCATGAATATTCCCATCATCAAAACCAACGTGCTCCATGATATCTATCTCTCCACAGTCAGGCCACCCCGCACTTGATATGTTCTCACCGAGCATCCATATTGCAGGCCAGGATCCATTGCCTTTTGGCAATTTTGCCTTGATGTCAAATCGTCCATATGTCCAAGAGAATCTGTCATCTGTGTTGATCCTGCCTGAGGTATAGTCCGCATTGTATTGATTGCCTGCATGGTCAGTGTCGTAATAATCTGGCTCTATCAAACCCTGGATCACTAGATTGCCATTTTCCAAAAAGACATTAGTATCCCTATCTGTATAGGCCTGTTGTTCGTTATTGACCCACCCTGGACGCCAGCGTAATATATTCCATTTGGAAAGATCCAGAGTGTCACCATCAAATTCTTCTGTCCACACCTGCTCCCATTCCTCCAATGTTTCAGGTGGATTTTCTTCAGAATGGTCGTTCTTGGTATCATTCTCTGAGCAACATAGGAAAATGAACATTAGACTCATCAAAGAGTGTGATCTAAACATCATCATTTTAGATAGAGGATCTTTTGAGTGAGCGCAATGTCATCATTGATCAATTTGAAGAAATAGGTCCCTGATGGGACAGGGGTACCATCCTGGCGCATACCATTCCAGTGGATGGACCTATCTCTGCTTGATCCAAGCCTGTTGTGTCCAACCGTAACGATCCTCCCATTGATATCATATATGGCATACTCGATCGAGCCTTCGCCATTGAGGGTCAATGGAAACGTGATATTATGATTAAATGGGTTTGGATAGGCCCTACCCATTGAGATGGAGTATGGTAGTCCGGTGGTTGATGTGGTTTTCAAGGGATCACCATTATATCCTGTGTCTCCTGGGGTCGTCAAACACAGTATCATATGTCCGTACTGGAATACGACATTTTCCTCAATGAAGTCTACATTATTCCCGTCAAAGGTATGCGTAGCGCGCTCCCAACGGTTAGGATCCATATAATCGAAATCATCGGTCCATAGAAGAATGAAATCGTTGTTCGTTCCTGTATTTCCCGAGCCTGGTACATATGCATAATATTTTACCCAATCATAGAAAGCGTAGACCGGTAAGATATCAGAATCAAATGTACCTACCCAACTCGATGCAGTGGGCTGCCAGAGATTCATCATGATCTTTTGGTAGTGATACATGGAGTCGGCATAAAAATTATCAACGGTTCGAACCAGGTCATCATCAATGAAAAAGAGGACATTATCTGGAGTCCACTCAATTGCATAAGTGTGGAGACCCTCATGCGGATTGAAGTCAAGGTCCAATTCCTGAACATAGTCCCATTGGTTCTGTATGATGAGATTTGTTGAGGCCTCATCCTCATGTTGACCCAATATCTCCCAATCGATCTCGTTCCAATGCCGTGATCCACTCAAGCCCTCTGCCCAATAATCACGATAGGTGAAAAAAGAACTTACAATTCCGCTACCTGAGGCAGATCTCATGCTGACCTCATATCTACCGTATCGGTAGGTGTCTATCGTCCGTAACTCACCTCCTCTATATGGCTTTGAGGATGCTACAGATACCAAAAGGAATATGGTTATGGTGCTATTTAAGTAGAATGGTCTTTTCATAATGATTAACCTTACCAACGGTTGTTCTAATGATATACATGCCACTTGCCTGGCTCTTACTATTCCATTCCAATTGATGACTCCCAGTTGACATCATTCCATCAAATATAGTATCAACTACTCTACCAGCTGCATCAATGACATCAACCCTCACTTGAGTATCATTTATCATTTCAATTGGTATGGTGATCTTATTGTTAAAAGGGTTTGGATATGGTGCCTTGAAATTAAATTGCATTGGTGTATTTGACACAACAGATAGTGGCTCATCAAGCCCAATCTCCATCCCATTGAGAAATGGACCGGCATGAGAATATCCAGTTCCATATACCTCTGCAGAGAAATAGATATCCAAGGTGCCATCTGCAACCAAAACTCTATCAAGAAGCACATTGTGTGCGGTTGTGTGCCCTACCTCCCCTATGACATCCAGATCATTCACCCAAAGGCTATCTTCAATGGTAATATCAAATTTTCGATCACCAGGCTGTGAATAGTGGTTATCAGAGAACATAAGATTCAAATTATAAAAACCTGGGACCAGGCGGACCTTGTACCCTGCAACTCGATTCAATGACGATCTGTAGATGTCATCATTTGTCGTACCAATAATATCAATAGACTCATCGATCACCTGATAATTCCCTCCCTCGTGACCATATTGAACACTAGAACTCCACACCTGATCGGTCGAGTAGATCGACATACTATCACCACCTACATTGATCAGCGCGTAACTCATTGGCTCTGGCGAGTCGATCCACACGATCTGCCAATCAATTGAATTTGGTGGAACATTATCATCCTCTATGTTAAACACTCCCATATTTGCTGCATCAAATTGTTCACTATCCATCGTAAGGGTAACAGAGCGTCGATCCTCCAATAATTCTGCGCTGTTGATAGTGGTGTTTGCCAGACTGTAATTATTGATGTCCTCAGAACTGGATAAGCCTATTTCCTCTGAAAAACGCATGTCGATCGAGTACCCATGGTGCCTTGCCCAAAGCGCAGACGGTATTGTATTGTCAACCAATCCAGTTTCGGATAGCTTGGTCAAGCAAAGGATCATATATCCATCCTGGTAAACAACATTCTCCTCTATGAACAATGATTGGTTCCCGCCCCATGTATGGTCATCGCTTTTTTCCCAGCGAGTGGAATCAAAGGAATCAAAATCATCTTGCCATGCCAATGTAAAATTGGAATCAGTCCCCACATTGCCCTCACCAGGGGTATACGATGCATAGCTGACATGGTCGTAGAATGCAAATCTTGGTAATACTCTCTCATCCCAAATGCCGACCCAATCATCATAGACCGGATTCCAAATGTTCATCATTATCTTCTGTGAATAGTGCATCTCATCAATATGTCCACCGGTCTGCCTATACACCTCCTCACCATCAATGAACCAAGCAACGTAGTCGGGGGTCCATTCAAAACCATATGTATGAAAATCCACATGAGGATTAAATGGAATGTAATGCTGACGAATGTGCGAACTTTGTCCCCAGGTAATGGTATTAAAGTCGATCACATGGTCATATCTTCCAAGAAGTTCAATGTCGATCTCATTCCACGGTGTTTCAGAACAACAACTGTCATTATAGGTGAAAAATGAGGACAGAACACCATCTCCTTGGGCAGGCTTATATCTTGCCTCGAATTTTCCATAGAGAACAGGTTCCAGTGTCCTAAGCTCGGCACCTCTGTAAAGTTGAGCCTGACATAGACCGACCAAAAAATTGATTAAAATAATATATCGCATGATCTATTTTAATATTGATCCATAATCTAATCGGTTATCAGACGTTAAAATAGGAAATGATGGAACAACTATCGGATATGGCAAGCCCCTTTGAGTGACCAGCATGTCAGTTGATGTGAGTTCAAGCGTCTCAAAGGCATCCATATTTATCTTGATCTTATTTGAATATGCTTCCTGTAATGAATCAATGATAGAACCAAAAAGATCAAGTGACTCTTGCTCTGTTGCATTGTCATCTAGACCATTTATCTCCATATATCTCCTGCTGGCATATGCATCCTCCCATAGAAACACATTGGACTCCACTCTCCAGTCACTGTCCAGGCCTTTATCATAGCATACTCGAGTCAATTCCATGTCTCTCAATAGATCAGCGATCGCGAATTTTAGTTGTGATCGGAATTCCCCCTTGTTCATCTTTCTCTTTCGAAAAACAAGAGGATGTGATCTCAACATATCATTGAAGTCTCCGACACTATAATTTTTTCCATCATATCGAAATAAGGTCGCCGATAGATCAAGACCTGCCCTATTGTCAAAGGGTCTCAGGTCGATTTGCTCAGCGTTATCCCATATAGCCTGATCAATTGCTATCTTCTTCTCTTCTTCATCTCTTAGATAATGATCACCTGCGATCGAAGCATATGAATTGAATGTCTCTGGTTCTAGATCCATTTTTTTATCTTTCATCAAATTTTCAACATAATCCTTAAACTGACCCGTGGCACTAGTCTCTTTCAATCTATCACTAACATCATTCCAACGTAGATCTTGCTGGTCTTGTGTGATCACAGGTTGATCGGACCAGCCCCTTACCTCGATCACTAGGTAGGTACCATCATCTGCCTTGAATGGTCCAATGATCTCACCCTTTTCCAGATCTTCTCTGAAAAGGCCATCGTGGATCATCTTTGGCTCTCGATCAAACCAATTAATAGTTCTTGAAGGTACGTCACCCTGCCAAAGATATGAATAGATCGAGTCCAAGGGCATCCCACCATCAAGAAGCTGTTTGAACTTCTGAACCATCTCCATATCTGGTAAACTCAGATAATCTATTTGAATGGTCCTGCCTGAAAGTAGATAGCGTTCCCTTATATCATCGTCCGATAGTGAGACTGAATCATAAAAGGAATCATTATAGAAGACCTGACGCATTGCCTGTTCCGTTCTACCCTTTAGAAATTTCTTAAAATTAGAACTTTCCAAAAGATCGTCCTTTTTTGTATCCATCTCCAGACCTGTCATCTTCTCAGCGATCAATGAATTCAACACGATCTTTTTATGTAAATAGTTGGACTGGCGGCAATAAGCAGGTCTTATCGAATATTCAGCCCTTCTTAAGAAGTCTTGAATGGTAATGGTCCTATCTCCAACATAGGCAAGGATCTGATCACCTTTGACCGAGTCCTTATGACCAGAACAGTTAGGTATTATTACAATAAGTGCGAAGCAGGACAGAGCCCGTACCATAGGTTATCAGAAAGAAAAACCCACAGTATAAACATGAACATCTCCCAATATGCCCATGCTCTTATATGCGTAGTCTATGGACAGCGATCGATTTCCAATATAGAACATCTCGAGACCTAGGCCACCCGTATATCCATACTGAGGACTATCCATATAGAGTGCCTTGACCCCGCCTCTTAAACTAAACATACCAAATCCTGGAATATTGTTATCCATCGAACAACCAACGTTTATGGACTCAGAATTATTATTGGGGTGTAGCGCATCAACTGCAACAGTGACCCTAGAAAAATTGTTCACAATAGGTTTCAGTGCAATTCCGATCCTAAAGATCAATGGTAATTCCCATTCCGATGGTCTGAATTGACCTGCGACATCACCATAGTTGCCTTCCTCGTATTCTGATATGTCCACCGGCTGATAGATATCAATACCATCAAACCTCATCCTTGTACCGTAATTGGATATACTCATTCCAATATTCATTCCGTCTTTATCATTTCCTGTAAAAGAGAAAAATTTTGTATTTACCAGTACGCCAAGATCGACTGCAAAGGAATTTGCTGAACTGTGCCAAATATTTGATCTGATGTATTTTAGTGATGATCCAAATGCAAACCAGGAGACGATCTTACGTGAAAATGTCAAGGTGGCGGCCATGTCACTTGCAGTAAAGTTCTCACCTGTGCCCTCCTGATATTCAAGGGTCGTCACAGGCATCTCACCATAGTCCATTTGAGTGATACCAAACCCTATATTCCCGACTCCCGGGACAATGAACGCACCACCTGTGAACAGCATATTGATATCAACGATCCAAGGATGCATCATAAAGGCAACCGTTGACCTCTCAAGGTTTGCAAGACCTGCGGGGTTCCAGTAAATGGAAGAGATGCCGCTGGTCACCGCAACAAAAGCCTCACCCATGGCACTGCCATCACTGCCAACGCCTATCTCAAGGAAATTTGCAGCGGTGGTACCATATCTATTGATCATCTGTGCCTCTAAAGGCATGATGATGATAAAACAAAAAATCAATATTCTTTGTAGGGCCTTCATCATTTGATCACCGCAAATTTTCCTAGTTTGGAATCACCTGTGACATTCGACTCTATATGATATATATACATACCTGCAGCAATCTCAAGGCTCTCTCTTGTAAGCATGTCCCAGTGAACAATTCCTTGGTCTGGCTCATTCTGAACTTTTATCTCATCGACCAAGACCCCACTCACCGTGAAAATCTTGATCGTACATTCAGCGGGAATATGAGTGAACAATATTTTTCTTCTTTGGTTGAGATATGGATTCGTGACAGCCTCTTCCATCATATTCGTCATTACATATGGATTGGGCACCACTTTGATATTCTTCATGCCACTTGCCAAGGCGTCTGTGTCTAGGCCTTGATTCTCATTTACGGTAAATCGAATTGTATCAGTCTCATAAAATGGTCGTTTCCAGTCCAATTGATATACGTCTCCAGGCTGGGGGAAGGTCGACTCAGTAGTAAGTTGAAAATCAATAACAAAGGCCGTGCCTCTCCAGCGATTACTTCCAGTGGCTCCTATGAATATCTTATCAATGAAAATGTCAAACGTATCATTATCATCAAGGTCATATATGACAGCATCCATTAACTCATAGTTCCCTGCCGAATCAACAAAGGATGTATTCTGCACATAAAAACTCAGTGCTGGATTCATTATCTTTTGCGTACCAATCGACTGTCCTAGTTCATCTCTAACTGTTCCAGTTGACGCCATACCCACATAGGCGGAATCATCATCAGTGAAAACAACTTGATATTTCCAGGCCATTTTTATGCCTTCAGCCTCAGATGGTGTTACTCTCATGATCCCATCTCCATTGACCCAGCCGGAGTTTCCATATCTATACTCTGGTATCTCCAAGTAATCATCAATCTCTATTTGGAGACCATCAAATACATCTGTCTCTATGGTACCAACAGGATTCAAGGTCCAATAATTTGGTATCCCATCAACAACATCATTTAATATAAGATTAGTACCAATGTACTTTGTCGAGTTCTCTGTATATACAAGGTAGACGCTGTCAGTGACATCATAGACCAAGATCTCATCCGTCACATATTGGAAACCATGATCGTATCCACTAACCACGGCTATGGTATCCACACCAAATGTAACGGCATATTGATGCCCTTCCTTCAGGCTCCCTTGAGCTCTGATCATTGGAGTGACCGTTCCAGATCCCAGGAGATCGATATCCTCCATCTCCAGACTGGGTGGTATGTAACCTGCCGCAGACTGACGAGGCACGACAATGGCCACGTTCTTTCCAATGGAACGAATATTCTCATACTCGTCCAACTCGATCACTGCATTATTCTCAGAGGGTGAGATACCAGGTCCGATGTCTGGCGCCCCATAATCATAGGCGACTATTGCATAGTAATAGGTACGTCCGTTTTGAACCGTATTGTCCACGAATATGTGGTTGATCCCTGAATTATTTCCAAGGTTGTATCCGGTTCCATTCACCAATCCATAGTCAGTGAAGCCGCTACACTGGTGAACCATACCATTTGTCTCATTGGGATTGTGTGGGCTTTGATCGAGCATGTCACACAGGTACAATGGTTTCTTGAACATGGGCGTGCCATACCCATCTGTGATGATCTCAGGGTCCGCCATATATTTATCTGTTGCACGATAGACCTTATAACCTTCAAAGTCATTTATATTTCCAACAAAGGGGTCTCTTGTTCTGGTATCTGAAATATCATCCCAGGTCAAGATGACCTCTCCATCTCCTGCTGTGGCCGTGAGAGTAGGCATCTTAGGTGGCTGTGCAAAGCGATAGTCCTTCTCATAGATCACCTGCACAATACGCTTCAACTCATAGAGGGCCGGAGCAGAATGATCATCAGAGTTCAGACCTGCCAGGGGGTCATATGAGTGTAATTCTGACATGGATATCCTCTCTACTCTGCCCTGATAGAGTGGGAAGGGCCCTGAGGCAAACACCTCGACCAAATTGGAAATATTACCCTCAAATTCCTCAAGTGTGTCACCACCAACAAGGTCCCACATCACTTGATCATTCTTGAACCACTCTGTCTCATTGGATGCGGCATGGCTCGGTATGGGAAACATTCTAAATGATGTAAGTCCGACCATGTCTGATTCGGAGACATCAGTAGTATTGAAATTTGGCTCACAACCGACACCCTCAACAAAGTCAGGTCTGTGATTGCATTCTGAACCATCTGCATCGGGACCATCATAATTCAATTCACCAGGTCCAACTCCATCAATGCCAATGTCATCCCCATAATACTCTGCCAATTGATAGATACCATCTCCATTCAGATCCTCACCATCTTCCCAGTCTTGGTCCTCATCTGCGTCCCAGTGTTCTTTTAGATCCTCAAGCTCTAATTTATAAAATTCAAGAAAGGCATCAATATCAGTGATCCCATCCGTAGGGCCCACCAAGGCAGTTGGCTCATTGTCCCGTTTCTCATCGGTAAGTCCATCAAAGTCATTGTCTTGATAGTCATAGGCAAGTCCCGGGCTCTCAAGATATGCAAAACCCATGACCCCAGTTGGAAGTCCTCCTGTGCCGATGCCATTAATATCCCACGAATAGGACATGTCGATCTCGACATCGAAGTATCCAATATCATCAGAGTTGTCATTACCAATTCCATTATCAACCCAATAGCCAAAGGCAACATCCCTCAGGTCATAGTCTGATATGTTCGCGATGGAGTATTCCCAAAATATAGCATCCCTGGCCTGTGGATTGTTCCATTGGAATCCACGTACGTCCACTCTGAGACCAAGCCCCCCCCAAGGCTCTCCGACCTGTTTTGTAACATCAGGCTTGAGATCACCGATGTGCTTACCAGGACGTGGAAAATATTTGACATTGTCCTCAGCACCTAGATACTCTAGATCTTGAGCATCATTGACCACATAGTAGCATTCCTGATCTGCGTAGGTCACTCCACGACCAAAACGACCATTCCACTCACCTGGCCACTTGGTCTCCAATCCTGTTGAGGGCCATCCGCCAATAGGCCAAGAGTTCTCAATATTGGATACGGCCGGATACTCGTCTGCCTCATTAAAGTAGCCAAATACAGGGTAGAAGCCCCACTCGACCGTTCCTGTTGGGTCACGATCCATCTCTTCCCTATAACTCGTCTGGAGATAGTGAAGAGTGTGCTTGTCTTGGGTATAGATATCAATCAGCTCTGTTAGAGGAATCGTGTCAACCGTTGACTCGAGACTATCATTTTGGATGTATACCTTTGCACCGACCAAGAGACCAATGCCATCTACCATCTTCACGCCGTCATTGTTATTTGGCCAACGGGATGCATTTACTGCAGGCCAGTCTGATATCTCCGTGGTGTTCTTGAAATAGATCAGTACCCTGTTCCCGGTCATATATCCTTCACGCTCTGCTGATGGATCACCGGCAGGATCTTCAGGACCTTCGTACTCCTTACCTTGTCCAAAAAGAAAGAACGAGAATAAGATAAAAGACAATAAATAATATAGTGAACGTAGCATTAGAAGTTGACCCCTAGTGCCACTTTGATCGATCGGGGAGAAGAATACATTGATGGATTCTCGATGCGATCCTCATATTCATTGAAATCACTACGATGAGAGGCAATGTCCGTCTCCTTGATCACAGCGGTATATGCTCTACCTGTCTGACCATTGACCCATTCCTCATTCAAACGATCGAAGATGTTATATATGTTGATGTCCAGAGTGGCCTTAAGACCCTTCATGATCTTAAATCGATAGTAGAAGGCACCATCGACAGAGTATTTCTCGGGCCGGTAATCATTGTTCGGGTATAGATTGATTCTTGATAGCACGCTCTCGCTCTGTGG
>Ga0208407_1000094_pt1 | contig 39758 bp, 23 predicted proteins | sample ETNtaG_9_FD_185775 | JGI IMG/M metagenome (GOLD analysis project Ga0208407, IMG submission 185775) | Marine microbial and viral communities from oxygen minimum zone, Eastern Pacific Ocean - ETNP201406SV69 (SPAdes) (version 2) | ecosystem: Environmental > Aquatic > Marine > Oceanic ...
CGTCGTTTCCCGCCGAGGCAATCACAAAAACTCCGATATCAAGAGCCTCATTCACTGATCGTTCCAATTCGTCTGTTTGGAGAAATTCAGACCCGAAGCTCTGCCCCCCTCCAAGGCTCAGAGAAATGATGTCCGCCCCCCGTTCAACACACCAGTCTACAGAACTTGCAACAGAACTGGAACTGCCTTGACCCTCTTCGTCGATAGCCTTCGCAACGAGTAGATCCACCCCACTGGAAATGCCCTTCAATCCACCATCTGCCACAATAATTCCTGACATAGCAGTCCCATGCCCCTCGTCATCGTATGGCTCATCTTCTCCATTCACTGAATCTAACCATCCTTTAAGCTCAATACCCCTAAGGTCGGGATGATTCAGGTCTATTCCTGAGTCAACGACACAAAGAACAACGCCAGCGCCATTTAGCCCGGAAAGTGACTGATTGCTGACTCCGGTCAAACTCTTGTATTCCGTTTCCCAAGATGACAGGGACGGTGACGGCCTCTCTATCACCAGGTCATCTCCCCTCCATAGGTAAAGTATCGCAACGGAGGATGCCAATATTATGATTAGTGATAGGCTGAAAGCGATAACCATTCCCGCAGCATCATTTTTCGAAACATCTTCGAAATCGCTGACTCCAGCATTGTTTATTTGGCTAGTATTTTCTTTCACCAAGCCTCAACCCTACCAAAATGACTCCCCACTGGAGTATTAGATCCGCAGTTTGCACATACGACTCTTGATGGGATTCTGGCCCCACATTGTTCACATTCCGAACCAGTTATGCCCTTGCCAGAGCAGTCATCCGAATCGCAAGGGATGCTTATCTCACCAGTCTTTTCCTGAATGGCAGCTGTGTTTTGGCTACAAACTGGACATTTCCCCTGCTCCGACTTCTTCTGCTCGAAGACCTCCCCTGAAACCTCTCGGGCCCTGGATGACTGAATTCTCGCTTCTGCAGAACCAAGCATGAACTCGGGGAACCAGACAATGCCCAGGAGAAGAATTGTTGCTGCGATACCGGAAATCATGTGTAGGAGCGACAACCAGTAACTGAATTCCAAATCTCCCGGGCTCGGAGCCACGGAATGTGCACTACTCCAGAAGCTGATGTTTAGTGCAATTATCCAGACAGCAATCCCCAGGCTCCAAGCCAGTAGACTATGGTCCCTCCATGCTCTCTCAATCACTCTGGGATCCGGGTGGAAGTGCTTTCTTTGTACGTGGATGTCCCTCGTCTCGACAACGGCTCTCCTGACTACAAAAATTGACAGAAATAGCATTACAAGGTTGGAAACAACAATCCAGATCCATCCACCTATCCCTGAATTCCAAGGGAAGGAAGGATTGTCTGCATGTGATTTGATGTATCCAAACTGGATGAAACCCATTCCAATAAGAAGATAGACCATGTTTTCCCTCATTATCGGATAACTATTCCATAGCATTACAACGAACCCAGTCCAGCAGATTATCGAAAGCAATGCAAGTATCAGGGCTAGGTCTTTCATATGCAAGAATCCACTATCTTCGCCCCCTAGTATCCCCCATCTATTGTAGTCCCCCCCTCCTGAAATCTCGCCAATGCCAAAGTCCCACGTGCCGAGAAAGAAACCCGCAACGAATAAGCCGACCATCATTCCTTCCTTAATTCCCCAATATTTTCTTACTAGGTGGATATTGTACTTTATTTCCGTAAATATGACGTCCAGTATTCCTAGACGCTTGCTCATTTGGGAGAATCTATTTCCAACAGAGTAATCGCTTAATCTATCCATCAGGCGTTCTTCAATATTCGTCGAATCTCCCTCGCCCGCCTGCTCCATGTTCTTCTGAGGCCATTGACATTGAATAAGAAACTCATCCCCCGAGCATCGTTAATGCTGCCAATTTGGGAGATATTGGCGCCGAGGGCGAGATTTGAACTCGCGAGGGAAAAATCCCACGGGCTTTCCAGGCCCGCGCAATACCGGGCTATGCGACCTCGGCTACAGGGGCGCACCAGCCCATTGGTTTTCACACTGACGTTCGCAGGCGGTCTTCATCTACGATAGTCGCCACGATTAAACCACCCCCTTCGGTCGTCGCCGCGCTGCCACTGTGGCTTAGAGGTATAGCGTCGCCTTGGTAAGGCGAAGGTCGGGGGTTCAATTCCCCCCAGTGGCTCCACTCAAAACCGGCTTTTCTGAGAGTATCGTAGATTGGTTCATAACTGATATAATACACAGCATAAGTATGCCCAGTGAACGCGCTAGACTTGCAATTGTAATGACTCTCATGATGGTGCTATCTCCGATATCATATGCCGGAGTCTCCAATTGGTCAGGACCTTCGGTAATCAACAGCGCAGGTAATCCGACCGTAGTAGATGGTTTCACAGTACCAACCAACTCTACAATTTTGGATGGCTGGGTTCATGTCACAAACTCGCCGCTGCCTTCTTCTTCAGATTCTGGGATAAGCTGGGACGCTGACGACTTCTCCTCTGGGAACCTAGTCGGAGTCAGGTTGAATGATGAGGGCGAGATGGTTCTGAAGGATGATGGAACCCGCTCCAATGTAAGCACATTCGATGTCGGTGAAATCGAGGTCACCCTCAATTCGGCATATCAGTACTCACCCGGGTGGCGCAGGGTTTACCTCAAGTCCTCATCAACCAATTTGTCGGGCTGTGGAGGTTCGTCAGGAGACTACGTCGAACATGGGCTGGACAACAATTTCGATCAGACGCTGAATGGGGACGAAGTCATCGAGACACTGTACTACTGCGAGGGCTTTGCAAATGGGGACATAGTCACCTCTTTGTCAATAGATGACCAAGGGGACGGATACGTCCCAGGAAACCTTTCTGCTACAGGAGGGGGAGGGTCCGGTTTCTCTGGCACATATGCAGTAAGTTCTGGGATAGAAAGCATCTCAATCAACAACGGCGGTTCCGGATTCGATACGACCGATCAGGTGGTGATTCAGTGTCAATGCGACGGTTCAGGCGCACAGGCATCAGTTGGATCGGTCGATTCCAATGGGGCAATTACCTCGATAACGATTGACTCTGAAGGCTCTGGGTACCAGGATTCAGACATTATCGTTGTTGGGGTTGCAGGTGGGACAGGCGAATCTCTGTCAGCAAACGTATACTCCACAGGGGTAATTCACTCTGTGGAAGTTACCAGCGGTGGCTCTAACTATACCTCTGCACCATCCATAGTGATTAGCGATACAGGTGGCTCAGATGGAGACATCTCTGCCATACTGGGTGACTATTACGAATATGAGATAGACATCCTGGCCGAGCCTAGTGGGAACAATTGCTCATATTCGGGATTCAAGGTTCTAGCAGGACTTGATATTAACGCCAATAGGAATCTCGATGATTCCGAAATATCGGATACCTCCTTCATTTGTCACGGGAGCAAACTTTGGGGCGCAACTACCTTCCAAGATTTGAATGGGAGCATCTTTGGGGCGGAACAGACTCTGTCACATGGGGTAGTTCCTTCTGCTTCCACCCAAGGTCTCGTTTCGGCCGGAACAATGCCTGGACAGCCAGTACCAGCCGGAACTTCTGGACATCTCCTAATTCCTGCCCAGGACGTCCCCAATGGGAACTACATCAGTTCATACTCTCTGACCTTTGATCATTGGTACCATGTAGACAGTACATCCTCGGGAGATGGGGATGGGACATGGGTCGAATATCGTCTGAAATCTGAATCGGCATGGGGGGACTGGAATTTTATCGAGCCACAGAGTGGTTACCCTAGCACCCTCTCATCAGATGCCCCAGTACCAAATGGGGCGTCAACACCAGTGCCCGTTTTCGCTTCACCATCCCATAGTGGGTGGATTTCTAGCAATTTCTCGCTATCGTCCATTGCGGGAATCGCCGACTCAGATAAAATACAGTTCAGATTTGTCATCTGGACCCACCCCGATGCCGCCAACGAAAGGCCAGGCTGGTTCATCGACAATGTTCAAGTCATAAATCACGGAGTTAACTTGGACGTCTGGCACCATGGTTGCTACACCACAACCTCCACTTCATGCACCTACAACTCAAATGCTTATGGGATACTAGAGAGGTCTCTTGACCTGTCCGGAACAAACTCCACATCTAAGATAGAGTTCAATATGGAATGGGACTTGGAAGGCGGCTCTAGCGACAACGCATGCGTCGAACTTTCCCTTAATGGCAATACGTGGGCAGACATATCCTCAAGCACCAGCAGTACTTCATCGGATTGCTCTGCGAGATCTGGCCCGATACCCGGGAGCGGGTACACTGCTGATGACGGGCAAACCTATGGGGACCAGAGTGGAGACTTCCGAATGGTTTCATTAGACATCCCTTCAGGATTCCAGGGTCAATCGAGTGTTGACATTAGAATCGTGGTAGACACTAGTTCTTCTTTCAATTATGGCGGGACTTCTCAGGATGCAAGAGAGGGCCTGACTATTTCCCACCTCAGAGTCGTTGACTATGACGGCAGTACTCTGTTCATCGATGAGTTCGACACTTCCTCCACCATGACTCACTACGGGAGGATAGACTCACAAGGAAACCCTTCCCCCGATGATTGGATTTACCGATCAATCCCCAAGGGACAGAGTTCAGTGTTGCTCGGTTTCGAAGACTCAACCGCAAATTCGCCAACAGTCACCGATTCTCCCGGTTGGACTAGATCGACATCAGGGACCTGTAGCAGCGATAGGTGCAAATTCACTCTGAACAAGGTTTCTTCTAACTCAGGTCCACCAACAACCGCTTCATTCCCATATGCATACGGCATTGGGTTCTCCGGCAACTACGAAAACGGAATTGATGAGGCCAGACTAACTTCTCCTCTCTATGAAATCCCAATGAATGGCACTTCATATCTCACATTTGACCACTGGTCATGCGGTGAGGCCGGTTGGGATGGTGGTGCTGTATTCATCAAAGTAAATGGCGGCACTTGGCAGTACTTCGATCCAGGTTGGTACACTGGAACAGCTTCATCGTTTGCAGGACACAATCTACAGGGGATGGGGATTTTCACGATGGACCATTGCACCGGAGTTGCTTGGAGCGGCACGTGGTCATCAACAAGCTCGATGACGAATATGAGGGCCAGCCTTGATGCCTACAAGGGCGACTCTGTCAAGTTCAAATTCGCATTTGGCTCCGATGGATACTACAATCTGGCTGGTTGGTTCATTGACAACGCCGGAGTGCAGATTTCCAACTTCGGGAACCCAGGGAGTTGGATTAGCCCCTCGTTTTCAATGGATGATGCGAACAAATTCAACCGCGGTTTCATCGATATAGTGGGCAACGCAAACGAAGGTGGCTGGATTCGCGGGTCTCTTCTAGATGCCGGCACCGGTGACCAAGTTCCAGGATTCTCAAATATTTCATTCCCCTTTAGCCTCGCAGGAGTTGACTCCGAGCAATTCCCACATGTTAGGCTGAAGATTCACATGGGTTCCGATGATCCGGAACAGACTCCTATCTTGGAAAGGATAAACATCGGGGGCAAGAGGGTTCTAAATGCTGACTCAGGCCAAAACGGATGGGACTTCAGTGCAGGCGTTGAGGTTGTCGACGGGCTCCTAAATGCAACTGCAGTAACTGGGACTATCACTTCCGACTTCGTATACTCCCCCCGCCCGATTAAGGGTGTAACCATCCAGGGGAACATTTCTAGTTCTGTGTCTGTAACGGTTTACGATCAGTTTGGCAATTCCTTGGGTTCCGCCAATAAAGGGGGCACCATACAATTCCCGAATCAGCAGGTTGGCTTCTCTGCATCAGTAAACCTGCCAACCAATGGGTGGATAGATGTGCTGGGCATATCCTCTACATTCTCCGACCCGTCTGCAAACTCCCAACTAGATGTTTTGAACGACGGAACCTACGAATGGTCATTCCCCATGTTGGATGGGGATGATTATGCCTACGGGAATCTAGGTTGGCAGTCATGGATTACTTTGGAGGATTCGGTTTCAAGGAGCACCACCCTTTCATTAGACGGTTCCAACCCAGAGAGCCTCACTTTGATGATTCCTGAATCAGCAACCGTAAACTCCGGCTTCGTTAGCATTTCCCCAGACTCGGACGGTTTCGCCGCTCCCGTGACAGTGTCAATCGCCGGTGCATCGGTTTCAGGCGGAAGTGGGGATGGGGCTTTCACTAGCGCACTAAGTCTAGCACAAATGTCAGGGATTGGGCTACTCAGTGCAGGACACTCCCAGTCATCCACTGGACGGGATTGGGTCGAGGTGCCATTCTCCGTCTCATCAACATCAGCTCAGACAGTTTCGGTCTCGTCTATTGGAATCGGGTACACGTTCTTTGAGAACGTCTCAGGACTGGGGCCCTCGATAGGGGAATACCTAGAGGGAGTCATCGATGAAGACTTCGAAGAGGAGACAGACATCCCACTGAGCATTACCTCTGACTATGGGGCGATTTCAGTAGGTGGCTCCTTGATCTATGACTTCATGTTCGTAAATAGGGATTTCACTGCTCCGAACACATTCTACCCCGATGGAAACCTCGTTGAGATAGTAACTAGCCACCACCACTTAAATGACAACTCCGAGATAGCCGATATCACTCTAGTCGGATCTTCTTCCGATGGGAACACGATTAGCTTCAGAGTCGAGAATAGTGCCGACGGACTCTGGGGGACCGGTTCATCTCCACCTCAGTTCTCACAGTCTCATGGTGCGTCCATCGCACCACTTGATGCCATTGCTAGCTATGTCGCAGAAGTAACTCATGCAGATGGCTACGTGGACATAGAAGTTCACTGGAAATTCAACATCGATTGGAACTGGGACGATGTTGAAAGCATTACTTGGGTGGCCCGGGCAAACGATGCTGACGGCGATACTATCTGGCCCTCAACATCACAAAGCGGTCGTTCAGGAGAGAATGCCGTCGAGAACGACCTACAGATAGACTCCTTCGAAATACGTGACGAGTTCGACAGGCTGATTTCGAATACCTATGACACTCTGTTCTATCCGTTCCCAGTACAAGATGGCAGTATGCTAAACGTCTCTGGAACGGTTCGCTTCCAAGATCAAGAATCGAAGAGGCCAGCAGCATCTGACTTCTCCGTAGCATTGAATCTCTCCGGAGCCATTTATCCATTGCAGACCGATGACGACGGACAGTTCTCAGGCTTTGTCGCAGCCCCCACCGGCTCTAGTTCAATGACATTCTCGCCCTTGATGCTGAGAGTCGGGCCCTCTAGCTCCACAAATGGTGCGGAAGACACCACCGGGGCGCCGCCAGTGGTGGAAATACAAGTTGACACAAATCCACCGGTTGCTGGCTCTATGCAAGTTCAAACCCCCATCGGACTACAGTATGTCGATGGCATGGTTGTCCCTCCCACTACCTTCTCTCCATACATCACAATCAGTGAAGATGAGGCCAGAGGGGAAACTCTGACTCTGAAGTACTGGAGAGAAGGCGTAGATGACCAGAATGGCGATGGATTGGCCGACGAAGACGAGTACCAGCATCAGAACAGTGACCTGAGCGTGGGGCTGACCGGAGAGCAGCAAGTTCAATTCCTGGGGATCGATGTTTCTTCTCTGGACAATGAAATGATCCACCTTTACGTCGAGGGAACCGACTGGGCCGGGCTGACATACCAGGACGGCGGGACCGGTGGCGGACCCGGGGCCGAGAACTCTTGGGCTTCCGTGGTCGTAGCTGAGGACGTAATGGTTGAATTCGCTGGAGCAGGCCTTGGGACCGGTTCTGGCGGAGGATCAACATTCTCCCTGGATAGAGTTACCCAAGACAGCATCGACTACTTCCTAATTCCCGGAAAGGAGCACACGTTCAAGGTGCGCTTGGATGAGCCAAACGGCTTCCGTACTATAGACAACATTACTGTGTACCTATGCGGTTATGGCAGTGATTTCGGAGTCTTCTCCTACGAACCATTCTCCTCAACATTGTCAAGCCCTAGCAACAGTATGCTTCAGACTATCAGTGCGAGCACGGAGAGCATCACCTCTTCCGTGACTGAGCTGAGCGTCCGTTTCAAGATGTCATGGGATATGCCATTCGAGGAACAAGACTTCGATTGTAAGCCTAGGGTCCTCGTCGAGGATGGCCTTGATCAGATAGAGTCCGAAGTACTAAGCACACTTTCTTGGCGCTTGGATAACAGGATAGTCGCAATTCCGATTTATGCCGAGGACCTCACGGCTCCGATAATACCAGCTCTGGGCACCTCCCTTTATCTTGGCCAGGGGGACTCTTTCTCGGTCAGTGGATCCGTATATCACGAAGGAACTGGTGCCCCGATAGAAGGTACGACTCCTGATTTGACCGTCTTGCTATCGATGGTATACGGAAGTGGGAACTACGAGGCTACTTCGGCAGTGGACTCGTCTGGAAACTTCACAGTGGAGATGGCACTCCCCAACTTCCAACCTGTCGAACCTACGACCGTATTGACCACTTCATTGATCGGTACTCCTGGGTCTTCATATTCCGTGTCAAATTCCGATGCCACGGCAACTGTTGACACAAAGCCGCCAACAGCTTTGTTCAACGTCGAGGCATACCCCGACTCATCCCTTACCGTTATCGAGACCGATTCCATGAATTCGGTCATGGTGACGATAACAATTAACGAGGAGATTGGGATGAACTTCGGGGCACTAGAAGTATCCTGGGCATTCCAGAGGGACGGCCAGATTATTCCCGGAACCGAAGAAGAAGGGGAGATACCCTGGTACTCCAGTACCGAGGGAGTCCATGTTTATCGAGGGGAGATTGACTTCAGGCCGACCCTTGAGTTCAATATCGAAGATGGTGACAAGGTGTCGTTCTGGATCACATCGACAGACAAGGCTGGAAACGAAGTTGCAGGCCTAGGTGGGCCTGACAACCCTAGGACCCCGACAATCCGAGTTGTCGAGTTCGACCCCCAGTTCAATAGGGCCCAAGTCACCCCAACCAAGAATCCACTGGTAGGGGACACAATCACCATTGTGACTTACTGGGAGAATCCAGGGAAGACTGATGGGACTATCTCCGTAGGGCTCTACGAGCAGATGGTAGACGGCTCAATCAGGATGTCAGAATCTACACTCGTCAATGGGGACGTTGAGTTGTACATGGCCCCCGGGAGCACCAGTGTTAGGGCAGAATTCGAGTACACCGCCAAGGAGGCCGGACAACCACTCCTCCTTCTTGTAGTGGACGAAGACTTCGGAAATGAGAACTACATGAATGTAGAAATTAGCGATATAGGCGTAAGCAGCCTGTCGGAGGGTTCTGGACCTAACAGCGGAATGTTTTGGCTTGCAGGAGCGTTGGTCCTCCTCCTATCTCTGATGGGTGCATCGTTCTACATAATCAGACAATCCGGAGGGGGGAGCTACTACGACGAGGAATACGACGAGGAATACGACGAGGAATACGAGTAGTCGGAAAGCGGCCTCTCGCAGGTGGGTCCGAAAAACCACACCCATGCAGTAGATGGCCTGTCTTGTTTATAGGCCCATTTGTAACCTTGCCTAATCGAGAGAGAGATCTCTCGGATGGGGTGGGATGATGACAGAGGTAACCAAATTAGATGATATGAAGCACGAACTGGAAGAGCTTAGGGCGTTGGTGAACACCCTTCTGACGATAATTATGGAGGAGGCCGATGGCGTACAATCCGGGTCCGCCCATCCACAAACAGATCTTCCCAGAATTGGGTACTCGATGTAATGCCGATGACCCATAGTTCAAGTGAAATGCCCGTTTCGGACAATACATGGGGATAATATCTCTTACTACTGAGCAATGGCTACTCTCGGCAGCAGCAGTTGCAACAGTGGCCTTCCTCGGAGTGGCGCTGATACAACCTTCTGTTTTTGATCCCAAACCGGACTGGGACGTATCCGATGGCTGCATAGGTGGACTAAAGCATGAGGACGCAGGTATCGCGGTGCACCACCATCCCGACATCTGGATAACCGTAGACGGCGAGTTCTTGCAGATTCCTGCGAACACCGGGATAGATCAGGCAGGTTGCAGGGAAGGAATGCGTTGGATACACGTTCATGACGTTCCTAACTGGGAGCAATCCGGGCCAGACTACACCAGGCTCCACATTGAGACTCCAAGGCAGATGAACCCGCCGATTGGAGCGTTCTTCGAGGTTTGGGAGAGGGAAGGTGGGCCTGCACTAACTGAGGACATGAAGTTCGATATCAACAGGAACGGAGTTTCTGATTGGGAAGAGTACGACATCACCCTTGTTGTAAACGGGGAGGCAAATGACAGATTCGAGGAATACGTCATGATAGATAGGGACAAGATAGAACTATCCTTCGACTCAAAGTAGACTTCCCACTAACCCTTGATCACGATTAGCGGCCTTAGACGGGCCACTGGCCTAGCAAGTCCGGCCTTCTCTGTCAAACGGATTACTTCATCCACGTCCTTGTATGCATCTGGGGCCTCTTCAGAGAGGTATTTTTCATGTGTCTCGTATACCGATACCCCTTTCTCAGCAAGCTCCCTTTTCACCTTCGCGCCATCAATCTTCTTCCTCGCTTCCGTCCTTGACATCGCCCTTCCAGCACCATGGCATGATGATCCAAATGCGCGATTAGTCCCACTACTAGGGCCAGCCATTACGTATGAAGCGGTCCCCATGTCCCCGGGCACCAGAACCGGTTGGCCGATCCCGGAGAAATTCCTAGCGATCTCAGGGTTATCCCCTCCAAACGATCTAGTAGCCCCCTTTCTGTGAACACAGCAGGTGCAAGAAGAGCCGTGAACCACGTGTTCCTCTACGCGAGCAATGTTGTGGCACACGTCGTAAACGACCCCAACATCTACTTCGCCCCCAATGTGTGCTCTAAGTGCGCTCCTAAGTTGATGTGTAACGCTGCTACGATTGGCAAATGCATAGTTTCCCGCCGCATTCATGGCATCGAAGTATGATTCCCCTTCCCTGGAAAAGAAAGGGGCAGAGGCGAGTTGGGGGTCAGCAATGGAGATGCCCCAATCTTCTGATCTCCACCTCCCATCGGATTTTCGGAATTTCCCCTCTAGTCCTTTGACGTGCTCCGAACATACTTGATACCCCAAACCCCTTGAACCCGTGTGAATCATCGCAGTAAGCCTACCTTCTTCCAAACCAAAACTCCTTGCAGCCCTCTGATCCAGGACCCTATCGACTACTTGGATCTCAAGGAAGTGATTCCCCCTGCCTATCGAGCCAAGAGCCGACATCCCCCTTCTCTTCGCTACTTCTGAAATGCTTCCTGAATCCCCCTCCAGTCTTCCGCCCATTTCCATCTTTGACAGGTCTTCTTCATGCCCCAAGCCAATTTCTGCTGCCGCCTTTGCACCATCGACTAGTATATCGTCAAGCTCGTTAGAACTAAGCTTATGGCCACTCTTTCCAGACTCCCCAGCCGGAATTCTTGCTTTCAGCCGATTCCCAAATTCCTTACTACCGCTGCCAGACTTTTTTCTTGTAAGATGCTTCAGGTCTTCAATTCCAAGATCTATCGAACAAAGCCTGACTCCACAATTGATATCGAAACCAACGCCACCCGGGGAGATCACCCCTCCATTGTCGATATCGGTGGCGACGACTCCGCCAATCGGGAAACCAAATCCTTGGTGGAAGTCTGCCATCCCCCAGGCCTCTCCAACTATGCCCGGCAGAGATGCGGTGTTTGTCAGTTGTTCCAACGACCTGTCATCGCTCTTTCCAACATGGTCACTATCCGAAACAATCACTGCATCGACAAGCATATCCCCCCGTTTCTTTATCCTCATCAGGGAATCCCCATCGCTCTCAAGAAACCGCCCCCAGTCCTCCATCAATCCGGCCTGCAAATCCTTTCCTTTCAACGCACCGGGGCCATTTCTCGGATTGACTTCAAGACCTGTTGTCCAATGGGGTGGTCGAGGGTGACGTAGTGAACTTCGGAGAGGTCGATATCCCCTTCTGGTCAGAATCAGGGCATGTTTGTAAGAAATGTTCTGCGACTGGTGCCAGATTCTGGACAAGGGACGAAACTAGGCAGACCTGCGGTGACAGCACTGATGACCCATACACATTCATTGGAAACCCAATTATCTCTGGATACCCGATGAGAGGCAAGGAACTGAAGGATTCGATGCGAGAGAAGTTCCAAGACTTCTTTGCTAAGCGGGGACACTCTAGAATCGCCCCATTTCCGGTGATAGCTAGGTGGAGGGATGATATCCACCTGACAATAGCCAGTATCGCAGACTTCCAACCCCATGTTACAAGCGGTCTCGTGCCGCCCCCGGCAAATCCCTTGGTAATCAGCCAACCTTGCATTAGGCTAACTGATGTAGCTGCAGTAGGTAGGTCCGGCCGCCACCTGTCTACATTTGAGATGATGGCGCATCACGCATTCAATCGGCCCAAAGAAGGCGACACGATATATTGGATTGACCAATGCGTCAGATACTGCGACGAGATGCTCTTAGATGAATTCGGAATTAGCCCTTTGGAACTGACCTACGTCGAGAATCCTTGGTCAGGCGGAGGGAATGCAGGGCCAGCTTTGGAGGTTATAGTAGGAGGTTTGGAGCTGGCAACACTAGTTTTCATGAATCTGGAGGAACATGAAGAAGGTGACATCGAGATAAAGGGTCTCAGATACCGCGAGATGGATTTGCAGATCATAGACACTGGTTACGGGCTGGAGAGATTCTGTTGGGCCGCAGCAGGAACGCCGACAATATATGATGCAATATATCCGGATTCGGTTAATTGGCTAAAAGATCTGGTTGGATTCGAAGAGATGGTGAGGGGACTAGGACTCTCCGCAGACACCGATCTCCTATTGGGGGAGTTATCACGATTAGCAGGAATCCTGAATATCGATGTCGGAACAGATGTTGAGGCCCTGTTCTTGAAACTGTCAGAGAGGCTGCATGAATCGGGGCTGGAAGTTTCCACCGATGAACTCAAGCGACTAACTGAGCCTCTATCCAGCATCTATGCAATTCCCGACCATATGCATGCAATTTGCAATATGTTGGGCGATGGGTTGGTCCCAAGTAACACAAAGGCCGGATACCTGGTAAGAATGCTGGCAAGGAGGGTCTGCAGGATGAAGGAAGAATTGTCTCTCGGTGTTACGCTATCTGAACTTGCACTTCATCACATTGAGAACCATCTCGAATTCACCAATTTCACTCAGTCTAAAGAGGGGGTTATGAAAATACTAGAACTCGAGGAAAGAAAGTACCATGAAATGCTTCGGAAGGGCGAAGCAGCAGTAAAGACGGCCTTCAGCAACCTCCCCAGGGGATCCATCGAGGCCCCCGATGAGATTCTATTTAGGTTGTCAGAGGAACGAGGATTGAATCCGGAAATGGCAATTTCCATCGCCAAACTAGCAGGCTGGAAAGATTTGGCCCTCAGAGTCGGTTTCGCTGCAGATATGGCATCAAGGAATGCCGAACGGACAAAGGCCGCCGCCAAAGAAAAGACCCAATCCGATGTATTCCCCCCGAGGGATTTCCCATCAACATCAATGGAATATTACTCCGATACTAGCAGAACTTCTTTCGAAGCAACTACACTATGCTGTGAGAACCTATCCAAATCTCAACTGAATTCACTTAACCTGTCTAGCGAGGTGACAAACATCCCCACTCACTATGTGGTACTAGATCGAACTCTGTTTTATCCTGAAGGGGGTGGCCAACTTGGCGATCAGGGCTCTTTGGGTGGGGCCAAGGTCTGTGACACTAGAGTGGAAAATGGAATAATCTACCACCTCACAGATGGCCCTGTAGAAATTGGAGAGATTTCTGGAAAAGTCAGTTGGGACAGGCGTCGCCAGTTGATGGACCACCACACCGCAGTACACATTGTCGGGGGAAGTGCTCGGGAACTACTGGGGCCGCATGTCTGGCAGGCCGGTTCAAACAAAGGGGAACGTTATGCCAGGATTGATCTCACTCACTTTTCACGACTTTCTAGAGATGAGCTAAATCGAATTGAGGATTTTTCTAACGATGTAATTGCATCGGATGTGCAGGTTGAGAAGCTCGAAATGCCTAGGGAGGAAGCAGATGGGTTATTCGGCTTCGATCTTTATCAGGGCGGACCACCAAAATCTAACCTCATCCGAGTGATTAGAATCGGTGAACACGATGTGCAAGCCTGCGGGGGGACGCATCACGATAAAGTGGGAAAAATTGGGGAGTTGCGCATAATTCGTTCCAGTCAAGTCCAAGACGGGGTAGAGCGTCTGCAAATCGTGGCAGGCGAAACGGCACGCGAACACGCAAGGGAGCAAGAGCGACTACTTAGGGAATCGAGCGAGGTACTCGGGGTCTCCTCCGATGATCTTCCCGCAGCCGTTTCTCGCTTCTTCGAAGAATGGAAGTCGCAGCAGAAGAAGATAGAGTCATTAGAGGCAGAAATAGTCAGATTGAGGACCAGCGGCGGCGGGGATGGAGCCGTGGAGAGGGACGGAATACGTTATGCCATTATGGAGGTCGAGGGCGGCATCAAGGCGCTAATGTCTATGATTGGAGAACTAACCAGAGACCCATCAAAACCCACACTAGCAATCCTCGGAACAAGGGATGGCGGAGGGAAACTAATAGTGGCAATAACCGAAGGTACAATAGCCGCAGAGGCCCACAGTGCAGTGGAAATACTCAATTCAATTGCCGCCCACATAGATGGTGGCGGCGGGGGTAGCCCAACCATGGCTCAAGGAGGGGGTTCCAAGTCCGATGGAATTCCCACAGCGCTCGAATCTGCACGACAACTCCTAGGGTTGTGATTTGATGGGAGTTTCAGTTGATGCATCCAAGAGGGCATCATCCATCGAGTACGCGATTAGGGACGTAGTGGTTCCAGCGATAGAACTCGAGAAGCAGGGTCACGATATCATCAGGTTGAATATTGGAGATCCCCTTGCCTACGAAGGACTGCAGACCCCAGAACACATGATTGATGCATACAAGAGAGCTCTTGATTCACAAGATAATGGGTATGGCCCATCATACGGCATCACCCCCCTTCGCAAGGCGATTGCAACCGCAGAGTCCCAAAAGGGATGGAGGTGTACGGAGGGGGACGTTTACGTGACCCACGGAGTTACCGAGGCATTGCAGATAATTTTTGCCGCATTCCTAGAGCCAGGGGATTCGATTCTCGCACCCGGGCCTCACTATCCACCATACCTGGCATATCCGCAGATGTATGGCGCTAAGACGATCGAATACAAGCTGGACTCTGGTGATTGTTGGCGAATCGACTTGGACGATATTCGTTCAAAAATGGACGAAAACGTAAGACTTTTGGTACTAATTAATCCAAACAATCCTACTGGAAACGTCCTTCTTCCCTCCGAAATAGACTCGGTGATCGAAATCGCCAGGGATTTTCCCAAGTGTACAATAATCTCTGACGAGATATACGACGGACTAGACTTCTCAGGAAATTTCGTATCACTCGCATCAAGGTCTACCGACGTCCCTGTAATTACTCTAAATGGGGTTTCGAAGGTCTATTTCGCACCTGGGTGGAGGATTGGTTACATGGCATGGCACGATCCAATGGGGGTGCTGCATAATGTCAGAGATGGGGTGGAGAAACTGCTACGAAGTCGTCTCTGCGCCTCCACCCCAGCTCAGCATGGTTTTCTCGCAGGCCTTGTTGAGAGTAAAGTCTGGATGTCCAAACATCGAGAACGGATCAAGAAAAGACTGGATTACTCGCTGAGTCGAATCGAATCCATCGACGGACTAGAATGCCAGCCCCCCGGAGGCTCGTTTTACCTATTTGTGAGGATCACCGACCCAAATCTGGCATCAGACGACAAGAAATTCGTCTTAGACCTCCTCCATCAGAAGCACGTCCTGCTAGTGCATGGTTCCGGTTTCTCTCCTGAGATGGGCAAAGGTCACTTCAGAATGGTGTGCCTTCCAGAGGTGGAAGTACTGTCGGAGGCATTCGACAGAATCGAGGCATTCCTAAAGGGGGAGTGATGGAAAATCACCATGCTGTTAGGCAAATCCCAATTTTTCAAGCAGTCAATCTCCGTGAATCATTATAGCCGAACCCAAGTTGCATGAAACGCCCTCCAAGAGGGCGGGGTGTTTGTATGGCCTTGACACACAATCAATATGCAGTCGCAGCGATTACCGCAACACTGTGTTTAGCCGGCCTTTACACTGTAGTTGGAGCCGGCCTCTCAAGCACAAATAGCGGTGGCTTCGAATCAGCAGTGGATGATCTCGAGTTGAATCCAGGAAATCAGAGGGAGTGTCCACCGAACATCCCTACAATTGGCTGCGATTGGGATGGGGATGGGATTGCAGATCGCATGGAAAGCACCCTATATGGGACCAATTGGCAGGAAGCGGACACTGATGGTGACGGTCTAGATGATGGGTGGGAAATAGAAAACGGGCTCGATCCTTTGGACACTGGACAGCCATGCATTACCATTGGAGAGGGACTCACCGAGGTCGAATGCGAAGACATCCCAGTAGCTGCTGTAGATAATGAGAGGGAGACCGGGGAGCAGAATGAGACGTTCCCAAATCCAGACAATGGCCCACTCGGAGATCCAGACCGAGATGGCCTGACAAATCTCGACGAGGCAGAGTTGGGCACCAACCCACGTCTGAAGGATACAGACGGAGATGGATTGAATGATAGGTGGGAATCCAAACACACACACGAAATTACTACTCCGTCAGGAGTAATCAAGCTGCTAGACCCACTTGATGGGAACTGGAATTGCCCATTGCTGACGCCTTCTATGCAGGCAGAGATAAAACTGGATATTGGGGAAGAATTGTGGGATGAGATGGGATCTCAGTTCGGGCACTCCTGTGATGCAATCCTGGATTTGGAGCTACCCGAGCCCGACACTCTCAGGAACTTCGTAGAGGAGAAATACGATACAAACCCAAGGGATTCCGACAGCGATGGGGATCTGATTGACGATTTAGTTGAGATTTCGACTCACCTAGTAGGTTTGGAGTCGTTCTGCGGCCGTCCAACCTTCGGAACACTCACGCTCCCAGCCCCGCATCTCCGTGCCTTTGCATCAGAAATCCAGTTCACAGCACAGACTCTGCCAAATGGTGGGATTCAGACAACCCTCCAGAAGAAGAGCCCATTGGACAATCCCAATTGGTTCAATGAAGATATGGACGGGGATGGGAGGTTGAATGGGCCAGGTGACTGGGATACTGATGGGGACGGGATGCCAGACGGATTCGAATTCTGCTACTCATTCGATTCCGATTACAACTGGTTCCTAAATCCGGCAAACTCGACTGATGCGTATGGGGATTATGATGGGGACGGACTGAACAATGTCGAAGAATTCTCAGTGTCTTACGACTGGGGGCCTTCAAACTTCACCAACCCACTCGATCCCGACACCGACCAAGATGGGATGCCAGATGGTTGGGAGTTCCAAAGCGGAATCCACCCCAATGATGGAAGCAATGCAGACGATGATCCAGATTTCGATGGATATGATGCCGACAAGGATGGCTCAGTGACGTACAAAGATATGATCGGAGCGACCACTATCGAGAGGATCGACGTTACACCCGGGGAATACGTCCAGGCGAACAAGACAGTCCTCTGGGTCAGAACTGTTGTCGATAGCAATTACGTCAATATTCCCGTAAAGACAGAAACTGCCGGATGGGTTTATCACATACATGTTGAGGTAGATGAAGAGGTAAAAAGTAGGCTCCAATCACTGATCACCGTCGTAGAACAGCATGAGAGATTCACAAATCTGGATGAGTACAATGCCAGGGACCGGGATGGCGATGGGGTAGTTGATGGTAGGTCAACCGATCCACTCGTAGCAGATACTGATGCGGATGGTCTAATCGATGGAATAGAGGTAATTGGCTGGAAGATCCGAATTGTCGACTTTGGTGTCCGCGAGGTCATCGTAAGGTCAGACCCCGGGGTCTTCGATACAGATAGGGATGGCCTCTCTGACGCAGTAGAGTATTACGAGACATTCACGAACGCAACGGACAAGGATACCGACAACGACGGACTGGAGGACTATAGGGAGGCAGTTGACGGCCATCCTTGGTATGACAACGGGACCTTGGTCTATTATTTCACCAATGCTTCGGCCTTTGATACGGACAATGACGGACTAGAGGATGGGGAGGAGGTCGTCGACGGGCTCGACCTCTACATCACCCATGGCAACAATGCCGACACAGATGGGGATGGGCTTAACGACGGCAGCGAGGTGCTATTCGTACCCCGTCCATGGCAGGGCGCAACAAACCCGCTACTCAATGACACCGATGGGGACGGGCAACCCGATGGTTGGGAGATGCAGGTATTCTCAGTGCAGGAGAACACAAACAGCCACAGCCTATGGATTTCCACGGATGACTGGCTCCCTCCTGGGTGCGAATCAATGATCGAATGCGGCAAGGGGCCAGGGGGTTGGATTTGGATAAACTATGTGTCCGGCTTCGACTCATCCGGAGATAGGAATGGCGATGGGGTTCTGGACCCCCAGTATTTCCTCCATGAGATGAATTTGTCCGGGTTCTCGATACCCGAACAGGGGAGGTGGGCACTGGACCCATCCTTCGGTTCTCTGGTGGACTCGATATACGACATAGACAACGACACGCTTCAGAACTCGCTCGAGGCCCCGGATAGGTGGGACACCAATCCAGTAGACGACGACTCGGACGGGGACAGGCTTCCAGACGGGTGGGAAGTAAGCTATTCTGAGGAGGCGATCGAGCTTGGGCTCGTCGATAACAACACCCTGAATGCCCTCGGCTCCAGGGGGCCAATGGATCCGAGGATGCCAGACTCTGACCTAGATGGGATAAATGATGGTAGCGAAGATATGGATAATGACGGTCTCAATCGGACCAATCTGATGTACCGATACTGCCCTGGATGGGATAATCCACAAGACTTCGAATGCCACATCGACCCTTCATCCAGTGCCGGATCATTGTTCTATGATGACCTGGAGAATTATACCAATTTCGAAGAGTATCAGAATGGCACCAGCCCCATCAATAACGACACGGATGGGGACAAGTGGAACGATGGTTCAGAGGTTTTCCATCAAGATCAGGATGGCGATGGCATGTGGGCGGGATGGGAATACTACTTCGGATACAACCCATTCGACTCTTCAGATGCCCTAATCGACTCAGATGGAGATGGTTTCGCGAATCGATGCGAGAGCAAATGGAACACCAATCCGAAGAACCCGACCAGTTTCCCTTCCCAAGGGGAGCTATGCAATGACTTCGACTAATCGACGTTGAATTTCTGGAACACTTCATTCGTAGTCATGCTTACTCGTATGAATGTGGTGCATTTGGGAAGGTCCTTTATCCTCCTAGCACCAACGTATGAACAGGCTGATCTCAGGCCCCCTAGAATTGATTGGATGGTGACTTCAAGAGACCCTCTATAAGGGACTCTGACCTCTTTCCCCTCTGGGGCCCTGTGTTCGGCAATCTCGCCGTAGTGAGTCTCCATGGCCTTTGCCGAGGACATTCCATAGAACGATTTGTACTTCGTCCCATTCCCATCGTCAATTACTTCCCCTCCAGACTCATCATGCCCCGCTAGCATCCCCCCTAGCATAACAAAGTCAGATCCGGCCGCAAATGCCTTGGAAACGTCACCCGGAGATGAGCACCCCCCATCTGACATCACATGGCCATTAAGCCCGTGAGCAGCATCGGCACATTCTGAAATTGCCGATAGCTGAGGGTAACCAACTCCTGCAACCTTCCTAGTCGTGCAGACCGAGCCAGGCCCGATTCCGACCTTCACTATATCTGCCCCGGCTAGTATCAGTGCTTCCGTCATCTCCCTAGTGGCAACATTTCCTGCGATGATGATTTTGTCTGGGAACTCTTTCCTTACCTTTCTCACAAACTGAAGGAATATTTCCCGGTATCCATTTGCAACGTCAATGCAAATCATCTTCAGATTTTCGTTGGTCCCCATCTTTCTCTTCAATAGGTCGAAACTCTCGTCCGTTGAACCGCATGTGACTGCTATGCAACTGGGATCTATCCCTTCTTCCCATGCTTCTGAGAATTCTCTCGTGGAGTAGAATTTCTGAGTACATGTTAGCATCCTATGCTCCTGGAGTACTCGCGCAATCGAAAATAGGCCTGTTGTATCCATGTTCGCGGCAACTATTGGGATTCCTGACCAAGTCCCCTTCGCGTGCCTAAACTTGAACTCCCTCACTAGGTCAACATCTGATCTTGAGACCAAAGTGCTCCTTTTTGGACGAATTAGCACATCATCGAAAGTTAGCTTCAGATCACGCTCTATTCGCATATGACCTTACTACTCGAACGAAGGTGGACTTATGACTGTAATCGTCATACTCAATCTTGGTGCTCGTGCCGGGATTTGAACCCGGGTCGACGGATCGAGAGTCCGACATGATGGACCGAACTACACCACACGAGCGGTAACTCCGGGACTCCCCATCTCTATTTCAAAACGTTGTATTTTACCATAGGATCCCAAATTACACTTTCACTTTCACTTACGCCCCTTTTGGCCCGATTAATATGCCAAAGCCCAGACATAGGGCCATGATAGGAAGAAGAAAGCGATACACTGCAATACGATATCGAAAGAGGCCAGAACCATATCAAGTTGTCCCATTGTCCAGTCTGAAGATGACTGGGAACAAAACAGAGCGATACAATCACGGCGCCATAGTCAACCATTCGGGCGATATGGGGAGAAGCCACCCTTGGTCTCCAATCACAAGGTCTCAGAATCTTGTTGAAATCAGTCCCAAAAGCTGGGCAGGACTGCACAAGAGGATGATGTCATCAAGGGCAGAAAGGGCGGAGGTCTCCTGATGTCACGGACAAGGAGACTAAGGGAAGAGGTACTCACCCTCCTGGAGGTAAAGGGGACAGCAAATACAGTAGAGATTTTCGATCACCTGAATGATAGGTTCCGATGGGGTGCTACAATGAACCAGGTTGGAAACATTATGGCAAAAGATTCCAGATTCTCGAAAGTAGGCCATGTTAGGGGGCCCTTCAGAGGGAGCGTATACACTGTCTGCGTCTGGGGACTTTCCCAGAAGGAAACCACTCTGGCAGTGTCTTAGTTGGGGAAGGAATGAAGGCACCCTCCTTCGTCAATGAAGTATGAAGGCTGCCGAATCAGTCCGCTCATGGGCATCCCTATTCCGGGCAGGAAATTCTGTGTCTGGGGTTTTTGGGGTATTGCTGGGATCAATATTGGCATCAAGAGGAGTTCCCGAGGGCGACTATGCTACAATAGCCGGACTGCATTCGATATCAGTAATGACATTCATGTTCTCTTGGAACGCCCTAAACGACTACATGGATATTGAGATAGATAGGACAAACAGGCCAGATAGGCCACTTCCATCAGGATCAATTCAATTGGAATCTGCCAGAAGGGGGATACAAATTTCTGGACTCATTTCAGTATTTTCACTCCTCCTGGCTGGATACGTCTCCTCTGCTGGAGGCGTAGGTGTGGATGGCTGGCTCCCATCTTTGGCAATCTGGTCCTTTGCTCTGGTTCTATTGTTTAACTATGAATCAAGCTCAAAGTTCAGCTATAGGATGAAGGACAAGGGACTCCCGGGAAACATAGCAATCAGCCTATCAGTGGGACTGGTGATAATCTTCGGGGCTGCCAGCGTTTCCCAGCCGCTAGATGATAGGGCATGGTTCGTTTTCCTGATTGGATTCCTGTACAATCTTTCAAGAGAGATTGTGAAAGACATAGAAGATATCGATGGGGACGAGGGTAGGAACACATTTGCAATGAGGGCAGGCGTGGACAGGGCTCGCGCAGTAGCCGCCGGTTTGCTTGTCCTAGCACTAGTCGCCATGCTTGCACCATTCTTGCCATTTTTCCAAATCTTTACCGATTGGCACGTAATTTTTGTCACTCCAGCCGTCGTTTCCCTGATGATGGTGAAGCCTCGTTTATTCGCCCACGAAGACAACGCTGCACAGAAATTGACAAAGGTCTCTATGCAACTCTGCCTAATCGCGTTCTTGGCGATCTCTCTAATCCCGAGTTAACGCAGTTCCCAGTAGGTCTGCCACGCAGCTTCGTTACACAGGAATGTAAGTAATGACATTTGAGCCCACATTCTATTCTCCGCCTGATCAAAAACCACACTATTCCGTGAATCAATCACTCCATCTGTAACTTCATCCCCTCTATGTGCGGGAAGGCAGTGCATGAATAGGTAGTCATCATCAGCTCTGGACACTAGCTCCTCGTTAACCTGGAAACCAGAGAATGAGCCCATTTTACTGTCCAGATGTTCCTCCCCCATAGAAACAAAAACATCGGTATAAATGACTCCGGCACCTTCTACAGCCTCCTCCGCACTATTGACCCCCTCAATTTCAGATCCAGATTTTTCTGCGATCTTGTGTGCCCTAGCTATGATCTCAGAATCCGGCTCAAAACCCTCCGGGGTAGCGTATTTGATGTCAAATCCTAGTATCGAACAACCCAGAACAAGGTCATGCAGAACGTTGTTCCCATCGCCAACCCATGCAACATGGCCGTTCACTCTATCCGAATTTTCCACAATCGTCATCATGTCCGCTGCTGCTTGGCATGGGTGGTTTAGGTCGGAAAGGGCATTGATTACTGGGACAGTTGAATGCTTCGCCAGCTCCATGACATCATCATGCCCAAAGCACCGATATGTGATGCAGTCCATGTATCTCGACAGAACTGCTGCAGTATCTGCAATAGTCTCACTTTTGCCCAGTTGAATATCTCCCGAGAGAAGAGTTACTGGCTGCCCACCGAGTCTATTCACCCCTACTTCGAAAGATACTCTAGTTCTTGTCGATGGCTTCTCGTATATCGAACCTATTGACATGCCATCTAGGGGCTTGAAGTCATACAGGGCTTCTTCGTCATTCTTTATCCTTATAGCCCAGTCAATTATATCCGACAAATTCTCCGAGATATCATCAATTGCTAGTATGTCTTTCTTCTCTTCATTGCCTTTCATGATCAATATCCCCTGCAAATCCATCTTTGGCATCTGACATTCCTCCAAAGATATTCTGTGCGAAACTTAGTACATCAGCCTGGCCTTCTTCCATCTCGCTAGATAGTGGAATCAAACCCGGCTGAATCGCAGCATGCTGCATCATCCTAAGCTGGCCTATTGCAAACTCGGCCCTCTGCCCACCCCCATCGAAACTACTCTGCATAGAAGACTCCTCGAACAAAGCAGCTTCAAGCACGTCCAAGTTATCCCCCCATTCCAGAATTCTTTCAAGTGTTTCTGGTTCGAGAAGATCCGATTTTGACAAGAAATTAGCAGTCGGCAATCCAAGCCTGAAATGGACTATGGAGGACAAAAGCATCTGAGAGACAAATCCACTTGGCGTACTTGACAACAATGGATCAAATAGGAAAATAAGACATGCCCTTCCCTGGCCGAGGACGTGTACTAGATGGCTGGAAGCCTCTCTAAATGCAAATAGCTCAACTTGTCCCGGAGTGTCTACAACCATTATGTCGCCAGAAAGGCCCTCTATCTCCTCGAAAACCTCCTCCGCTTGAGAAGCTACTAGATCCGCTGCCAGTATCTGGGCACCATTGGGCCCTAGATCGTATTCATCCATCACCTCAGATAGTGAGATAAGGTCTCTTACATCGAATTCAGGGTCATAATGGACCCTTTCGGCCCCGGGGTCAAGATTTACTGCCAGCACATCGATGTCCAAGAATCTCGCCCATCTCTGAAAAGAAGTAACTAGCGAACTCTTCCCCGCCCCAGCAGTCCCGACCACAAATAGTACCGGAGGATTAGTCCCATCATTGGAGCTCATACGCCCGCCGAGGGCGTTTCTATCTTCAACGTTCTCGGGGAAACAATCAGATTCTTCATCAGGCAACCGTTAAACGAACCCGGCACCCGTGAGAATGTACCCTGAGGGCTATTTCATGGTTGAAGACTCTGATTCTATCGAAGATGATGATGAGGGGAAAATGGAAAGTGACCCTAGCCCACCACTAGCTCCTCCCGGATTTGAGATGCCCCCGCCACCACCTCCGGGGGGTTTTACGCCCCCTCCGCCCCCCGAGGGCTTCTCCCCTCCTGAGTTTCCAGGATTGGAAGCTTCCCATGAAACGGAGGAGGCTAGCCCTATTGACCACGAAGCAGCGAGGAGGATGCTCCTGGGTTTGGAAGATGAAGATGAAGATGAAGATCAGGAAACTAAGGAAGAGCCCCCTCTCGGAGACTCGCATCTTCAGGAAGATGAATCCGCCCCAGTGGATGATGTTGATGAAACCGAGGCAGAGCAATTGGAAAATCTAGGGCCCGCAGAAGAGGAGCAGGACGACACCCCCCCGCCACCGCCGATGGGCTTCGACGCACCCCCTCCCCCTCCGGGATTCGCAGAAGAGGAGCAGCAATCGGCAGTTGACGACTTTTCTTCTATCGACTCATTGGCCGATTCCTTGTCGCTATTAGGCGGTGATTTTGATTCGTCGGCAGACGATATTTTGGAACAAAATCCTCAACCCCCTGGGGCTGATATCCAACCGGGACCATTCCAGTGGCCTGATGATGACGAACCATTGGTGGAAGATTCATCAGAAGTGGAAGCCGCTATCGATGCATTTGGACTAGTTAGAGAATCAGAATTCGAGCAGCCCGAGTCAATGAAGACAAAAAGGCCGTCACCATTCCTCAGAACTTCATCTGAAGTCGACTCAATCCCCGGTGACAAATTGCATGCAACTCTGAGTGAGACCGAGACTTCTGTTTTGAATCCCGATGGAACGATTAGAAAGCAATTAATCGAAGGAGAGTTGATACTTAGGAATTCAAGCAAAAAGCACCGAGCATGGGATATTGAGGTTCATCTAGAGTCCATAGAATCGACAGATTTCGGAGACAAGGTTTCTTCTATTAAGGAACTTGATCCGATAGAGGAGACTGCCATCCCATACACTGCTTCAGGAACACGAATGATAGTCCTGAAAGAGTCCATAGATACGGAGAGTGCACGTAATGAGGAATCTAGCCTCTCACTGGTATACTCGGATTCTCCACAGGAAGTCGAAATTAAAATTGAGATAGAGAACGTCTCTCCGGCTCCATTGTATGATGTCGAGGTAAAGAGGACTATACCCGAATCATTCATTCTCCCAGATGACAGGATGTATAGCGTAGAACAAGACTCGGTTGTATGGGATATTGGAAGAATGAATGTGGGTGAGAAAAAGAATCTATCAATTTCGGCCAAGATAAATACTGGTTCAGTTGGAAAGATTAACGCAGGAGTTACATCGGCAACTTATTCGTCAGAAGCAACCGTTTCAAGAGCTAGATTTGAGAGAGTCAGCGGCTCTGGCCGGCAGTTCTCATATGTCAATGCTGAAGAAGATGACCGGCCCGGTGTTTGGCATTGTACTTGCGTTTTTGAAAACAAGTCTTCCTTTGTTGTATCTCTTTCTGGAGCCACTGTACGCCTTGTAGGTAGGGATGAACCGATTCTCGATGTTTCAGATATCAGGCAAGATGTGCCACCCGAAGGAAAATGGGACTCAATGGTCAAGCGTGTAGAATCTGATGATCAGCCTAGCTTCACGCAAGAGATTAGGTTCTCCATTCTTCCGAGAGTCTCAGTTCAGTCTTCTGGCACTATTGAATTGAAGGAGCAACAACTAACTGTTCTGGATGCCATTCTCCAGAAAAGATTTGACAAATCTAGGATCAAGTCTTACATTTCTTCCAATATTGAGACAGTGATTACATTGGAGAATGCCGGAACCTCGGAGATAAATGTCCTCCGGATTCTTGATGATGTGCCCGGTATTTTCGAAACACCTTCTATCGAAGATATCTCGATAGAGATCGAGGGGACGGAGCTCAAAGAAGAGCAATACAGAATAGACGTAGTTAACGGCACCCAATTGGAAGATAAGCACGTATCCCCCGATGGCGACGGGCACAGCCTAAGGATGACAATCGGCACTTCTGCTCCTCTTGGACTTCAACCTGGAAAGGCAGTGGTAATCCGCTACCCATTGATTGCCCCCGACCCGTCACCAGGCAATCAATTACTAGTGGCACCGATAAAAGTTGATTTCAGCTCCGAGAGATTCGGCCCAGTTGCAACCAGGATGGTCGAGAAGCCACCTATGATTTCGGTAGTCCATAAGAGAAGGAACATCAGCACGGGCAAGGAGGTATTCCCGGGAGGAAAGCCCGGGCAATATGAGATCATGCTAATGTTCCACAATAGCTCCGATAGCGCACTTGAAGACCTCGCTCTTCACGACATTGTCCCAGGGACCTTCACGATAGAGGAATCATCAGTCAGATCAGATAAAGAGGGCGAAAGAGAATCATCGACAACAAAGGAGTCAGCTCGTGACGGGACCCAGGTTACATGGGCGATAGGCAGAATTCTACAAGGAGAGAGGATAGAAGTTCTGTATACAATCCAAGGGGATCCGGAATCAGAATACAAGGTATCTGATGCTCAGGATTTCCACGGTGCAACATTTGGGGACGAGGTCGATGAAGAGCCAAATGTTCCGCAGTGGTTGGATAAAGTGGCAGACCCAAAGCCTTCCCTTTCGAAAGAAACCATTGATGCCCCTCTCGATGAACCAGAACAGATCACGGATGACGAAACAGATATCGAAGACATTGAAGATGTCACGGACGAAGAGGACCAACAAAAAGAACAGCAAGAAACCGAAGACTCGGACGCGGAAGCTGATGCAGATGAATCGCGCCTCTGCCCTGCTTGTGGCTTCAAAGTAGACATTGGCTCTTCGATCTGCGTGGTGTGCGGAAACACCCTCCCCTGAGTGCGTTTATTCGTCTCTATCTACCGAAGTGTTATTCTCATTCCTTACTGCCGAAGCAATATGGCTCCAGCAGATGCAGGAGGTGATGCCCAAGCCGATGCAATGGCATCGATGATGATGCCCATGCTGCTACTGCTCGGTATGATGGTGCTACTCATGTTCTACCCGGGCCTGAGGATCGGACTCTCAGACGCAGCAGGTTCCGTACTAGAGCCAATGCTCCCATTCCATCAGACTTATTTCGTCCCAACCGTATTCATCGTCGGCTCATCCATAATGGTGGTAAACACGATCATTCGATCATTCTTCATGGATCCGCTGCAACAGGCACACTTCTCTCATCGAAGCAGGCAAATTGGAAAACAACTGAGGGAAGCAAGGATGGCCAGGGACACTGCAATGGCCGACAAGATGCAGACAATCCAGATGGAAATGATGCCAGAACAGATGAAGATGCAATCATCGATGATGAAACCAATGGTCTTCACAATGGTATTCATTATTGCAATATTTAGCTGGATGGCCAGCTCTGTTGAGGCTTTCAGAGTCGGATTTGTGAGTCTGCCGTGGGACCCAATGTGGAGCTTTAATGCCAAAGTTCTGTGGATTTTCCCAGCATGGATCGCAACTTACATTGCAATGAGCGCACCACTTGGGAGGATCATCGATCGCCACATCAAGATAGTCCGTTTCTCAAGGCACCCACTAGTACTGTCTGGCGACTCAATACCCGAACCACTCATGTATATGCTAGATGACGACAAGAGCTCCTCCGGCGCATCTTCTGCCGTACGTCGCTCCCAGAGGAGGGCGGGACCGAGAAAAACAGGCAACCAATCCAAGAATAACCCCCAAAGGAGGTCTGGGAACAAACATGCAGCACCCCCTAGGGACGGGGTAACATGCAATATATGCAAATCAGACATGATTTCGAGGACCCCAAAGGGCCTACTAAGATGCGATGTTTGCAGAAGCGAGTGGAGATGAGACGTTGCTCAAGGTCACTATTAGCGGCCCCCCAGGGAGTGGGACTTCGACGTTGGTGTCAAGGATTGCATCCCATCGTGGTTGGTCATCATTGAATGGTGGCGACGTTTTTAGAGAGGAAGCGAGATCCAGGGGCCTTTCAGTTGAGCAATTGAGTGACGCTGCTAAGGATGATCTTGATGTCGACCGGTCATTGGACTCTCACCTTCAGAAGAGGATGTCATCGCCTGATTCGCCGGAGATAGTTGAGAGTCGGCTTAGCGGTTGGTGGGCATTCAAGAACGATCTCGATTGCATCAGGGTCTGGATAAATGTCTCTGAGCAGGAAAGGGCTAGACGGATTCAGAAGAGGGAGGGGGGGGATTTGGAGGCGTGCTTGCGCAGATCTCAGAAGAGACAGAGCGACGACATGGACAGGTACTCTGTTTTGTATGGCATCGATCTAGATGACATGTCTCCCTACAGTTTGGTGATAGATGCCGATGAAAAGGACGAGTCGGAAGTCTTCCAGTTAGTGAATTCGGAACTTGGGGCGTGATATTTTGGGCGAACAAGAGGAATGGGTTGTCGATGACTCAGCAAAGACAAATCAAGCATTTGGATGCCACCCTAAAGACAGGTCGCTCGAGGATCTTCTCGAGTGTGGAGTTATTTTGATCGACAAGCCTTCTGGTCCTTCTAGTCATCAACTAGCAGCCTGGGCTCGCTCAATGTTGGGAATAAAACGGATCGGCCATGGCGGCACATTGGACCCATTCGCAACAGGACTTCTGACACTATTGTGCGGCAGGTCAACGAAGATTACGGGGGAACTACTGAAGAAACCAAAGAGCTATGTTGCCGTAATCCGATTTAAGCACCCTATTGATGATGAGGAAATACTCGGGCTAGTTTCTAAGATGCAGGGCGAGATATACAACGTACCCCCGAAGGAGTCAGCAGTGAAGATTCAGGTTAGGTCAAGAGAAATAACAAGATCAGATCTGATTCAGACAGAAGAAGGCGGCAGAGTACACCTCATTTCCATCGATTGTGAGGCGGGTACATACATCAGGACTCTGATCAGAGACTTGGGGCTACTATCAGGCAATGAATGCGAATTGCTGGAACTTCATCGCTCCAGTAGCGGCTCTCTTAATGACCAAATGTCATGCACAATGCAGCAACTCGCCGATGCCGTCTTCCTTTGGAGGGAGCATGATGATCCCCGAGGCCTATCGCGCCTACTCGCACCAGTCGAGACAGTTCTCGATGACATGCCACGGGTCATTATCAAGGATGGCGCAGTAGCCGCCCTTTCCCATGGTGCCCCTCTCGCTAGGCCTGGCATTGTTTCAGTTCCAAAGGGGCTACCTATCGGCTCAGTAGTTCTTCTCTCGAGCCTAAAGGGGGAGGCAGTAGCCATTGCAGAACTCTCTGTTGAATCGGACAAGATTTCGGAAATGAAGACCGGTCAAGTAGCCACTCCAAAGACAGTAATAATGCAACCTGGGAACTACCCGCAGACTTGGTCGAAGGAGTAAAATCCGCTAAGCAGACTCATGCTCTTCGTATACCCATTCGTCTGTTTCCAGCCTAATTTTCAATACCATCATTTTCACACACACCACCACATTCGCGGCCTAAGCCACTAGTGCGGTAGTTCGTTTTTGCTTTCGACCCCTGTATAATGATTCCCTAATTTGTTTTGATTATCGGCCAAACGACAGCCAATTTCCGCTAAAAGCCACCTATTTTCTACGTTCGAATTCCTTCTTCGGCGACCGAGGACTCAACTGGAATGCTGCCAGTGATATCAAAACCACTAGGAGAGAAACGATCGCGATGGTAGAGCCACTCCCACCATTTCCGGAATTATCATCCGGGCTTTCTACTGGCATTTCGACCTCGAGGAAATTGTTCCCTTCCAGCGTTTCATCGACTGTGTTGGTTCCATCGACCTCCAGAGTGAAGGTTACGGGCCCGGAAGTATCCATCAATTGGAAGTCACATCCTGCCATTTTCAGATCCCCCGGCCCCAAATCAGGAATTGTTCCGGTTCCGATTAGGATGCCGTCGACCCTGCAGTAGAAGGTTACGTTCTGAGCCGAGCCTCTTCCTTGGTTGCGAATGAATCCGATTAATTCTATCACATCCCCTCCTGATAGTGTCTGAGACTCTTGTCCGCCGACCCTGATTTCAACGGACTCGACAAGTAAATCTGGCTTCGAAGTTACGAAGATCACGATGTCTCTGGAGATTTCCGATACTCCGTCACTAACTGTGACTCTTAGCACGTGCTCGCCTATTTCCACCGGTTCGACCAGAATAGTCCCATTTTCATCGATCGTGGCCCAAGTCTTGCTAGTAGTCACATCAAGAGGTGATGAATCAGGATCGTAGAAATCCGGGATTATCTGGTAAGTTTCCCCTAGTTCGATGTAAAGCGTCCCAGGGAGGTGCAATATCTCCGGCGGATCATCAACCGACTGTATCTCGACAGTAAATTCTCCTTCCCAGAAGTTTCCAGCTTCATCGAAAACAGCAACGGTCACTACTGCAGATCCACTCGCCTCCTCTTCCGGCTCTATGGTCAACAAACCCCCCGAACCATGGGCTTTGAGCAATTCCTCATCGGAGCTCACTGCACTTACCTCGAGGTCCTGTGGTTCGGTAATGTCATCCGAGCAGATTGGTGGCAGCGAGATAATTTGTCCACCGCCATCCTCAGTCAGAACTATGTCGCCTATTTCCTCACAGGATGGGTCTCTGTCCCACTCTATGGAGAATCCACCTGAAATTGACATTGAACCTATGTGGACAATGGTGTTCTCAGCGTTTCCATCAGATGCCCATTGGAATCTTGTAGCAACACCTACTTCCAGAGCCCCCCCTTCTCTCGGCAGGGCATGCCCAATTGGAATCGAAATTGCGAACTCCCCAGAATCCATTTCCTCCGAATGAACTAGAAAACTCCCAATTGCAAATCTGATGTAACTGGATTCTTCGGAGAGCCCAGAGAAGCCGCCAGAAACTCTCCCGTTGACAGTTAGATGCGGGTCATTGATGTCGACCCTTGCCCCATTTATGCACCCATCTTGCAATTCTACCCGGATGTTCTGGGAGTGATTCGAGTTTAGTATCAACTGCCCAGATTCGATCCTCTGCTCCACTTCTACGTCCGATGAGGTCGTGATAGTGTAGTTGCCCACCCCAGAAACGTGAACTCTGCCCAACTGTTGGCCAGGAGGGGGACTCACTTGGAACTCCCAGCTTCCATTCCCGGGCCCTTCCGGGACAAGCCCGCAGGTGCTGTGGGAAAGGCCAGAAATCACGCCCTCGTAAGTGCTGATGTCAATTACCGGAACCCCATTCAGGATGGTCGAGTGCTCAGCTCTTGCGTTTTCGAATGAGAACCATGGCTGGTGGTATTTCACCCTGAGTCCGACGGCATCCACCCTCACCTCCGAGTCATCAGCACCTTGGTTGTCCGAGACGTAGTCAACGTTGAATTGGGTCTGCTCAAGTTTCCCCCAGTCCCATTCGATCTCATCATCCAGTTCCAAGATTAACGGATTGCTCATTCTTTCCATGGGACCCAGTGTTCTAGCAAATGTCGTAATCAGTATGTCTGCTCCATGATTCTGCATGATAACGTTGACCTCATCACTTGGGAGTGAATCGGGGATGGAGAAGTGCAGAACTAAGGAGACGTTCTCGATTTCCATAGAATCCAATCCCGAGAAGCTGTATCCCCCCATCGTTATGTCCGGTCCCTTGGACCATGAGTAGAAGCCATCCGGCACCCCGAAAGTAGCATTGCATGATGAACAGCCACTACTCGCCCAAGAAGTGAACTCATCGAAGTTGTCGGGCCTGGAGTGGGTGAAGGACATCTCCCCATCTGCAACCATTCCAATTGTGAAGTCGGCTTGGTCCGAGGAAAATCCAGTTGTACTGCTGAAAGACCACTCAGAACTGCTCTCGAAACCCCCTGCGTCTAGAATCTCCACGCTCTCAGAAGAGATGACAGAGTCAGCGGAAACTATCGGAGACGACAGTGCAAATATCATCATTACAACAAGTGTGGAACCGGTCCTGCACAGCCTCATGCCTGCTAACGAAGGCTTTCTGCGCTTCAAGGCGTTGGTTCTTGGCTCACTGGGCCGTTTGCATAACTGTTGAAATACGGGTCGACACACGCCCAACTCACTATTGGCTGTGATGGTGTAGCGGTTAGCACGGTGGGTTGTGGTCCCGCCGGCCCGGGTTCGAGTCCCGGTCACGGCCCCAGTCTAATCCTTCCCGAGTGTCTCATCGCTGATTTTGTGACCCATTCTCCTGGCCTTTGTTGAGAGGTAGTCAACGTTCCCTTCCCCGACTCCGGCAACCAGTGGCATCCGCTCAACCACGTTTATCCCGTACTCGGAAAGCTGCTCTACCTTGTCTGGGTTGTTCGTCATAAGGTTCACTTTGTCTATTCCGACCGAGCTCAGAATCTCAGTTGCGATGCCATAGTCCCTGGCATCTGCTGGATGGCCTAGCATTAGATTGGCCTCCAATGTGTCTGCACCTCTGTCCTGCAGATTGTATGCCTGTATTTTTGCATGCAGGCCAATCCCCCTGCCCTCCTGTCTGAGGTAAACCAAGCATCCCCAGCCAACCTCTTGGATCAGCTTCATCGCCAGCTCTAGTTGGGGTCCGCAGTCGCATCTAAGGCTGCTGAAAGCATCCCCCGTGAGGCATTCTGAATGGACTCTGACTAGGACTGGGTCCGGCCCCTTCATGTCTCCTAGGAGCAATGCAACGTGGTCTAGACCCGTATCTTCTTCGTGAAAGACCCTGATTCTGAAATCACCGTGTGCTGTTGGAAGGTGCGCATCAGCAGGGACCTCGCCAAGTTCGTAAATCCGTCCACCGTTCACGGTCGCTCCAAATGAAATGCTCATTTGAATCCTACAGGTCGCCGACCTCATTGGAAATGACGAATCTGAACTCTCCCGATTTTTCCTCTACCGATTCCAGGATGACCCCCAACCTATCACATAGTGCAGGGATGTCGTGGAGGGTCTCCGGGTCGTCGCATATTACCTCTATCCGGTCCCCTTGATCGCAGTCCTTCAGCACTCTGCGAGTCTCGTGAACGGGTATCGGGCAGAGGAAACCAAGCAGGTCCAGCCTCTTCTTGATGCCATCATCCATGTCCATAGCAAGGAGGGCCCCGCTTCAAACATTCTCAGTTCTTTGAGAATTGGAATTCATCGTCTTCATGGGTCCTCATGTAGTTGATTGCGGTGTTCTCATCTCCGATAAGCTCCCTGCCCCTCTTCTTTCCTGATTTGGCTTCTTCCCATCTATCCATGAATGCTCCAGATTCCCAGTCGTTCATGAACATGGGTCGGATATATGATGACCTGCAAACGGCCCTGGTATTGCCTAGATCGGCAGCGACGGTGTCGATCACTGCCAGCATGGTGGCACTCCGTTCGTTATCGCTCTCTCCCGGTAGTTTCCCCGCTTCCGCGAGTTTAGCAAGTCCCTCCGTACCCTTCAGGCTCCTGCCGGCCCACTTTACGTATGGGGGAAAACCAGTCTTCTCAGACTGCTCGACAGCTTCTTTGTGTAGCTTTGGCAGCTTCTTTATCTGAGCCTCACTGGCTTCCGAAACCATGGCTAGCCTTGCTGCTGTCTTCCACGATGCAGCCCAAGTTCTGAAGTCCTTCGCAGTGTATCTGTGATCCATGTGCTCCTCCAGGTAGTCATTGATGTGCTCGGCCTTGATATCGTAGTCATTCCCATTCTCATCCAAGTACCTGAATAGGTCCTGTGTCTTCTCCTTGCCTCCGATTTTGCCCGACTCCTCAATCAGCCTGGCAACCTCGTCATCCTTGATCAGCAGCTTCCATTCCTTGCCCGACTTTCCAGTGAAGTTCAGCACAGCGTCTATCTCCCCGTCGATGGCCTTCTTACCCTTCCAGAATTTCACATGCCCCTCCTGCAGAGTGGTGAGTCCATAGGAATCGTTCTCCTGCGCATATTGGTCCGAGCCCACTCGGATGTGGTATCTGTCAATCAGCCTAACTACGATGGCCACTACCTTGTCTCTGTCCATCGGCCCCCCGCCAAGATCAGAATCGACCCTTCTTCTGAGCTCATTCAGGGCGATTGCGAACTCATCTACGTTCTGGTACTTCAGAATTGATTTGTATTCGTTCCATTTGGGGTGGTATCGGTATTGCAGCCTCCCATTGGAGTCCTTGCCAGTGGCTTGGATGTGACCATCCTCGTCCGGGCAGAACCATACATCGGTCCAAGCAGGGGGAACTGCCAGCGAGTTAAGGAAAACTACCCTTTCTTCATCTGAAATCTTCTTCCCATTCGGAAGGTGGTAGTCCCAGGAAATAGTCGGGCTGCCACCCTCTTCTTCCGCCGGCGTCTCCACTTTATTCCTAGTAATCCCTGTCTCTTCCCGGTCGCTCAGGACCAAACCCGCTTTCTCGGCCGACGTCCCGGAGTCTTCTGCCTTCATGGGACATTATCGTAGAACTAGGCTTGAAGATGTTTCGCAGTATCACTCTGTGAACTGTGCCAGCAGGGACTCAAGGGCGCGAAGGTCGTTCTCCAGGACTTCTCGCTCCGCCTTCTTCAGGTCCCCCTCTGCCAATCTGGCCTGTAGGACCTCCAGCTCTTCTCTCGCGGAATCCCTCTCCTCCTCCATTTCTGCCTCGTCCCTGAGCATCTTGATCCTGGAAACGTGCTGGCGCGTCGATTTCATCCGACGCATCCTATCACCGGCATCGCCCTCCGGGAATGGGCTTGGCTTGTTCGGGAGCTCCACTGCAACAGGGTAGGGGATGCTGATTCCTTCTCTGACGAATGCCTGGTCAATCTCCCTCAGTAGCCAGTCAGTGGCCAGGAACTCTTCGCCATAATCTCCTAGCCACACGTATAGCCTGTAGTTCTTCGAGAAGTCAGCGAGCTCTCTTAGGAGCACCCTGGGGGCAGGGTCCTGCTCTACGTGGGGGCACTTACCGGCCACCTCCATGATGACTTGCTTGACATGGGACGACCTCTCATCGTAGTCAACCCCTACGTCCAGTGTGAGGGTGACTCTGGAACCCATGCCATCGCCACCGCCCCTTGCGAAGTTGGTTATCGTCGAATCGACGAGCCTGTTGTTGGGGATGACCACCAGTTGTTCGGTCAGCGTCAGTATCTTCGTAGAGAGAATACCAACTGACATCACAGTCCCGGTAACGCCCTCGACTTCGATTCTGTCACCGACTTCGAACGGTTGGTCGACAGCAAGCATGAATGAGTTGATCATGTTTCCAAGGGTCTGCTGGACTGCAAGGCCGATTATCAGGGAGAAAACTGCAAGAGAGGCGAGAATCCCAAGCAGCTCGATTCCTACTTCTTGTAGCGCTAGGTAGATCCCCATGAACCACGCGATTCCCCTGGATGCGAAAACTACCAGGGGGTTCCCCCCTGTGACGGTGACGCTTTTGTTCGTGTTGTACCTGTCCAAGGCAGCAGGAACGATGAACTTGATTGCAACGCTGATTATCGACGCGGATAGTAGGATGTAGATCCCGGAGAAGTAAGGGGCCACTGCGGTGTAGAATGCGTCATTCCTGCCAATGGTCCACATCATGGTGAGCTCGACGCCTGCTAGCAGGATGAATATGTATACGCGGTTTGCAATCGGGTCGAGCAAATCGTTGTCCCATGTTGCTTCGGTTCTCTTCACTACCCTCCACGCCGCCTTCAGCAGGACGTATCTGGTGAGCAATAGGAAGACAAGAGTCAGTCCGAGGGAGACTCCAACCTGTGCTAGTAGCCCAATCTCCTCCACTTCCTCGAGATACCCCATTAGGGTGGAAAATGCGTCGGTAATCGGGTCAGCCATTCAATCACTCCCAACAGTCCCTCTATCAAATGCTTATCGTATCATGCGTTTTGCTTGTAGGACCCACTCGTCTCTGTCGATTCGCCCAGGGCCGAGGCCTATGGCAGCATTCACTTCATCAGAAATTGTCCGATTCATCTTGGCGATCTGGGAGATTTTGTAGATGCCTATTGCATTCAACTTCTCCTCGACGAACCTCCCTATCCCGTCGATTCTCTGCAAGTCATCCCTGTCATCCTCGGAACCGAAGCCAATCACGGCGAAGTCGATTGGAGACTCTTCATCCTCTTTGGCACTTGGCTGCACCTCCCTCTTTTTCGCGCTCAGTAGGGCTGCTGCCTTCTCCCTCCTGGTTTGCATCTCCTTCTCCTTCTCATCAGCGACTTCCTTCTTCCTGATTTCCTCTTTTGCCTGGCCCAGGAGGTTCATCTCATGAGGCGTCGGACCCGCCTCTTCGGGAGCCGGTGGCTTGACTCCCGACCCACCTCCAAGTTCGACCATCTTCCTAGCCTGGTTGGCCCATTCGTCCCTCTTCACCCTACCAGGGAAGAACTCTATCGCCTCATTCACCTTGTCCTCCAGTTCCGAGTTCATCCTTGAGATTTGGGCGAATGTGAAGATTCCTAGTGCGTTCAACTTCTCCTCGATGAAGGGTCCAATCCCCTTTATCTCCTGGAGTTGGTCCCTATTCTCAGCAGTGGCGAAACCTAGTATTCCGAAGTCAATGCCCTTCGACTTCTCTGCAACCCTGAGGAGCGCGCTCTCCTTCTTCTTCGCCTCAGCATCGAGATCTTCCAGTTTCGCCCTCCTCTCCTCCAGCTCCCTTTCCATTGCTTCGTATCTCTCTGCTGCCTTTTCCCGGGCCGCCTCGTTGTCTCGCTCCTCTAGTTCCATCTGGCGCTTTCTCTCGATCGCCCTCTTCCTGAGCTTCTCCTTGGCTTCCATTGCCTTGATCTGAGCCTCCCTTTCTAGTTCGGCGGCCTTCTTGGCCGCTTCCCTCTCGATTCTTTCCACCTTCTCTTCCGCTTCCCTCTTCAGGCGTGCAGCATTCTCTTCTGCCTCCCTCTCGATCCTCTCGGCCTCTTCCTCTGCTGCCTTCCTGGCGGCCTCTTCCTCTGCTGCCCTCTCGGCTTCCTCTGCCTTGCGCTCCTCTGCCTTCTTCCTGAGGATCGCTCGTAGCTCTGCCGCCTCTTCCTCCGCCTTGCGCTCTTCCTCTGCCGCCGCCGCCTCTTCCTTTTCCTTCTGGAGTCGCGCCTCTTCCTTTTCCTTCTGGAGTCGCGCCTCTTCCTCTCGTTGGGATTCTTGTTTTGCTTCTGCTAGCTTAATTGCGGCTTCTTTCTCTGCCTCCGCCGCCTTCATCTCGGCCTTGGCGGCCTTCAGTTCTGCTTCCGCAGTCCTCTTCTCGGCCTCCCTCTCGACCTTCTCTATCTTGCTCTTGAGTTCCTGCTCCAACTGAGCTGCCTTCTTCTTCGCATCTATCTCGGCATCGGCGGCCTTCTCTACCGCCTCGCGCTCAAGTCGGGCTGCCTTCTTCTTCGCATCCCTCTCGATTCTGCTGGCCCTCTTCTTCGCCTGCTCCTCCTCGGGCGTGTCGTGATGGATCTCAACCTCGACTTCCCACTGGAAGTATACGGTCGCCTTCCCTAGCCTGATCAGGCCAGAGTACTCGGTCGTTTCGACTGTGTCGCCATCGTCATTGAATTCCAACCTGAACTCTATGTCCCCCCTTGAGTTTGACTTGATGGGCTGCATTCGGAAGCGACTGCCGTTTTCTTCCGACGCCATGTCAGTGAAGTCGCATACGAGCCTTGGGGTGATGTTCGAGACCTTGATCACCTCGTGACTCCGGGCGAAGGATCCCTTCCGAATTCCCTTCACCGGTTTGAGAACGAATGGGTGGTCGTACTCGCCACTGCCTCCCTGCCAGCCCTCCTCGGTGCTGGTGTACTCCGGTTCGGGCCCGAGTATCTCCTCTTCCCTCACTGCGAATGGGTTGATCACCCATAGCAGGAGCAGGAGCAGTAGGAGTAGTGGGAAGCAGCAGATCCACAGAATCTTGACGGCATCTGGCACGTAAACCTCCAGCAGGTTGCAGACGCCATCGCCATCATCGTCCTCGGGCACCGAGAGATTGTCCTTGGGGTCGGTTCCGCAACTGGTCTCGTTGAGGTCCAGCCAACCGTCGTTGTCGTCGTCGAGGTCCTCCACCAGTTCGAAGGTGCAGTTGGCCGAGTCAGTCAGGTACCTGCAGGTCAAATCATCAGGCATCGTGTCGTTGTCGGTGTCGTCCCATGCGGTGGGGTTCTTCGGGAACTTGTCGATCGGGTCGCCAATGTTGTCACCGTCGTCATCCTCGTCTATGTGGCTGCAAATTCCGTCCAAATCGATGTCCTCGGGGAAGGAGGCGTTGTCCTCAGGGTCAGTGTTGCACTCGAGCTCGACCAAGTTGGGCCAGCCATCTCCGTCCTCGTCGGTATTGTTGTCCTTCGGCAAGAATATGTCGAAGTCCACCCTGTAGGAGAAGTCCCATTGTGAGTTCTCGGCACTGAATGTGTGCGAGTACTCGAGCATCAGGTGCCTGAAGCCCACCTCGGGAGTGCCGGAGATGACTCCGGTGGCGTTGTCCAGCACTAGCCCCTCAGGAAGGTCTGGGGTGACTGAGAATAGTAGGATTCCCCCGCTGTTCGGGGCGATTAGCGGCTCCAGGGGCTCCATCCCCTCCCCGACCGTGAGGACTAGCTTGTCGTTGGGGTAGAAGAATACGATTGGGGAGTCATCGAACTCGTCAACAGGGTCGCAAATCCGGTCCCCGTCGTAATCATCGGGGCTGCTTACGATGTACAGTGGGTCAGTGCCGCACTCGATCTCGATAGTGTCGTTCCATCCATCGCCGTCGTCATCGGGGTCGAAGATGTCGGGAACTCCATCCTCGTCAGTGTCCAGGTGCGTCGCGAAGATGGTTATGGCGAAGGTGTCCAGGAAGAGTGAGTTGCTGCCTGTGACCGTGTAGACCGAGCCATTCACCTCCTCCGTCGAGAATCCAGTGATCAGGCCATTTGTCATGTTGAATTCCAAACCCGCCGGAAGCCCGGGCGAGATGGACCACGAGGAAACGTTGCCCCCGAATATCTGGGGCACCATGTACACCTCATCCACATTTGTAGTCAGGTTGAGCTCGCTATCCAGGTAGATCAGGTCGAAGTCATCGTCATCCGGGTCGGGGATGACCGACTGCAGGGTAATCTCCATCGAGCTGTGGTACTGGGAGTTGTTCGCCCAAACGGTGAATATCTGGAGTTCGAATTCGAACATCGGAGCCCCGCTTATCGTTCCGTTCACCTCGCCAGAGCGAGTCAGAGCCCCATTCAGGTTCAGGCCATCGGGAAGCGGCGGCCATATCTCCCAGGTTCTGACGTCCCCCCCGTAGGTCGTCGCAACCAGTGGCAATATCGGTTCGTTCACGAACAGCAGTTGGGATGTGGTGCTGTAGACCAGGAAGAGCTCCGAGTCGTCGATTTCGTCGAGTCCGTCGCACAGGCCATCGCCATCCGTGTCGCTTGGGTACGAAAGGGGGTCAAGAACGCCAGTCAGGCAGGAGCTCTCGCTTTCGTCGCCCCAGCCGTCATTGTCGTCATCCGGGTCTGTCTCGTCCGGATCACCGTCCCCGTCTGAGTCCAGGAGCGCTGCGGAGATGCTGATCGTGAAACTGTCGTTGTTCTGGGAGTTGCTCGCCTGGATCGTGAAGTTTGTCGAGTTGAAGGTGACGTTGGCAATCCCGGAGATGGCTCCGGTCGCATTGTTGAATGAGAGGCCGGACGGGAGCGAGGGGGATATCTCCCAGTCCCGAACGTCCCCCCCGAGGACGATCGGGCTCCTGCTGAGTGCAGTTACGTTGGTCGTCAGTTGCTCCTCCGAGTATGGGTAGGCCAGGAAAATCGGCGAGTCGTCGACCAAGTCGTTGGAGTCGCATACCCCGTCA
>Ga0208407_1000095_pt1 | contig 39723 bp, 39 predicted proteins | sample ETNtaG_9_FD_185775 | JGI IMG/M metagenome (GOLD analysis project Ga0208407, IMG submission 185775) | Marine microbial and viral communities from oxygen minimum zone, Eastern Pacific Ocean - ETNP201406SV69 (SPAdes) (version 2) | ecosystem: Environmental > Aquatic > Marine > Oceanic ...
GTTTCCTAGGCCGATTCCATGACTACTTGAGTGTTAGGTGACTTTGCACACCCTATGCTCTTGTCTTATCTGCCCCAGAAGTGGTCTTCCTTCCTGTGTATGGCCAGTAACTCCTCGTATACGTCCTTCTCCATCGAGGTCATTTCCATCTTCCTAAGTTTCCTGGCATGCGACTCTGGAATGTCAACTAGTAGCACGTCACCCTCGTCAATTTGCCTTCCCACTGTAACGCCATCAACCGATATCGCCACCTCGGCACCCTGCGTTGCTTCCTTGAGGCTCTCTTGTCCCGATCTGATTGATTTTATTCGTCCCACCTTTGCTCCGTCTTTGAGTAGTCCTTGTCCTATGTGGATCCTACCGGCGAGAACCCTAACACCGACTACAGCCGGCTTCGAGATTCTGAATGTATGATCAGGGAGGAGCATCACTCTTCCAGGATATACAACCAATTCCCTCCGTTCTTCCTCAAGTTCAGATTTCCTTTCTTCCACCCATTCTTCACGCTCTTCCAGAATTCTGTAGATGATGTCCGAACCAATGTGCTTGACTCCTGCTTCAGAGGCTGCTACCTCTTCCTCCGCCTCTTCTAGAATCTCAGTACTGAATGCCATAATTAGCCGATTTAGAGGGTCTGTAGAGGCCTCGGCACTACGAACGTCCCTGCGACTGACCTTGCCGATAGATGCCTCCCTAATTGGAACGTCAATCTCCCTAAGCTCCTTTGCAAGAGCCTCAAGTCCTCCAACAGTATCCGACTTAATGCAGACTCCTTCTTCGTCGAGTTCTATTGAGAGATTCGCCTCCTCGTTAGCTGCTGCCATTGCAGCGTCCCTTTCTTCGTCGGATGAAACTACTCGGAGAGTGGTTCCCACTAGGACTCCCTCCAATGAGGGCGCGCTAATCTTGATCCCAGCAGCCGCGTAAGCAGTTTCGGTGTTATCCCACCTATCACCAGCATCCCTCATTTCACTCATCCCTCTTGGGGAGAAGAGGCCCTTCACATGGGTGCTAATCCCTCCCCTATCGCCGACTAGGACTATCTCGTCCCCCTTGCGAATCGAACCCCTATGGAGGATCAGGTCCAGCGTCTTGCCAAGCCCCCTCTCCTCCTTCATCTCCAATACGGTCGCTTCCCCAGAACCGTCAACATCTGTTAACTGGTCAGATAGATATCGTTCTGCTAGGCCTATTACAACGGCTAGCAGATCCTGAATCCCCTCTCCTTCCCTAGCAGAAACCGGAACCATTGCAATCTCCTTGGTGAAGTCCTTGATTTTCTCATACCTCTCTAGATTAAATCCCTCTTCGGCAAACTGACCTACTAGTTCCCAGTATTTCTGATCGAAAAGGCCCTGCACCTCCTTTGTCTGGTCTCTCATCGAGATGGCCATCGACCTGCCTTCTTGGAACTGCCATCCATGGATCCTGTCGACCTTGTTTCCAGCTACAACGAAGGGCGTCTTCGATTGCTTTAGTATCCTCAATGACTCTCTGGTTTGTGGCCTACAACCCTCCATCACATCAACAATCAGAATCGCAATGTCTGCTAGGGAGCCTCCACGAGCACGCAACGAGGAGAAGGAATGGTGCCCCGGTGTATCAATGAAGAGGAGTCCCGGGGAGTCGAATGTCTTCCCTCCTAATAGTGGCGCACACAAATCATTCAGGATATCCGAAGGGACCTCCGTTGCACCGATATGCTGGGTGATGCCCCCGGCCTCCCGGTCCATCACCGAGGAACGCCCCTGCTCTCCTAGAGATCTTACGTGATCTAGCAAGGATGTCTTACCATGATCAACATGACCTAGGACAGCAACGATGGGTTGTCTACGTTCTGACATTTCACCCACCTCATGCTCCTTCCCCTTCAGAATTGATTTACTCACTCGTAGATGTGCGTCTCTGCGTCACGGGTCCAGTCGACCAAACCATCAGGGAACCAAAGGCCCAACTCGAAGGATGCTGTGTCCTCCCCGTCAGAGCCATGAATTACATTGTGACCGATATCCATTGCGAAGTCCCCTCTGATAGTGCCAGGGGCGGCAGTTCGACCGTCTGTTGGGCCAATTATGTTGCGAGCCACGCTGATTGCGTCAACACCGGACCAGGCCATTGCCACTACTGGACCAGATGTGATGAAATCGATGAGGCCCGCGTAGAAGGGACGCTCGTTGTGAACCTCGTAGTGTGCTTCCGCTAACTCCAGAGGGGGAGTTAGTTGCCTGAGGCCAACTAGTCGTAGGCCCTTTGTCTCGAATCTGCCAATAATATCGGCTACCAAGCCTCTCTGTACGCCATCAGGTTTGATCATCACGAAGGTTGTCTGCATTTCTCCCATGTCCCGGCCGAAACAACCCCCCTATTTCAACGAAGTCACCAGAGCAAATGCTTGATGAGCCTAGTATCAAGACGGAATAGCATGAAAATGCAAATCCCGTTACTTTTGACGGTCTGTCTGTTGCTGCCAGGATGCGCGGATAGCGTAAATGACACAGTGAACCCAGAGAGAGAACTCTTCGATGACAACACATTCGTCAACGAGGACGAGCACATCAAGCTAACTTGGACAATCGAATCAGCATCCACGATCAGGATCGCCTTGGAAAAGCAGGAGGGCCCGAACATCGACCTCTACACCATGACCGAGGTGAATTACCAGAAGTACGAGGATTGCGACAGCTTCGTCTACCTTGCTGACCTCAGTGATCCAAACACCGATGCTACAAGCCTGGAGGCTACAATCGATGCTGGGACGTACGTCACCGTAATCGACAATACAGATTGCGGAGATGCTCAGCCACCAGGTGGCCTATTTGATGAGAACGACAGGGCCAGGGTCGACTACAGGATAACTGCTCAGTGATGTAGGCAGACTTATTTTGTCCTCTAGATATGGGGAAACATGGTATTACAACTTCTCGAGGTGTTCTGCTGCTTACTGGAAGTCTTCGGTACCACCGCCGCCGGTGCGGGCGCATTACCTGCATTCGGTGAATCGAAAGGCCCTGTCACCCTTTCAAACCATCAGAGGAGCAAGAAGTGCGAATTTGACAGTTGCCGTTCCCTCACATTTAGGTCGACTGATTACTGTTGGAAGCATCAGGATGGGAAACCCCACGAGTCCGATGGCCCTTTTACAATTCCAACTAATGGGGAAGCTTCCTGGTGGGAGTCCAAAGACGAGCAATCCTAGAGATTACTTGATGCCGCCCTTCTCATAGCGACGAGTCCACTTGAGCCTCCTCGCATTCCTCTTCAGCTTGAGCATGTTCTTGCGGGACTTGCTGTCCTTGAACCAGTATACTGAACCATCCCTCTTGACGAACATCATGCCAGTTCCTGGCTCGATCTCTTCGTTAGTGAAACTGCAAATACGCTGCTCTGGCATCATAATCACCTAGTGCCTATCCTTCTGGCCTCTCGTCCAGTATCTCTGAGCATCAGGATGTCACCGGCCTCTCCCGTCACAGGATCAGGGCCTCTGACAGGACCTAGTACGTTCCTTGTGATGATTCTTCCAACGTCCCTCGGATTGTCGGAGTCTAGAACTCTTACCTTGACTTGCATAGCCTCTCCAGTTAGGCCTGTTCTGCCTACTATCTCAACTACTTCAGCGGGCCATGCTTCGGTTGCCATTCTTCAAACCTCCAAATCATGATGAGAGGGTCTCGAAGTGCGACTTTACCTCGTTGAATCGATCCATGCCCTCTTTCTCCACATGCATTACTGCAATTGCTGCCGTCCTTGTGCCGGTGCTCATGCCCGCAGCCTCAGCTAGGTAGGCCTGATCTTCAACGTAGATGAATGGGATTTCCTTCTCCTTGCAGATCATAGGAATATGTGCGAGCAACTCTCCGGGGTTCACGTTCTGAGCCATCACTACCATCTGTGCGGTGCCTCTCTCTGCAGACTTAGTGACCTCATTGGCCCCCTTCTTCAGTCGGCCCTTGCCGTCCTTTCCTAGGCTCTTGACCATCTCGTAAACTTGCTCTTGTACGTCTTGGGGTGTTTCGAAAACAATATGTACACTCATTGGAACATCTCCTCGTGTTAGTAAGCCGCCGCACGGCATGACCGATATAAACGCAGCGTATTGCCTCCAGTCAGCCGTTATGCGAGACTTTCTCTATGAGGCTACTCAAACCCCTAGCCAATGCGGGTGCTGCAGACACGCTAGCCCTCGGATTTGGAAGGGAATCAGTTGTGTACACTCCGTCCACATGGTTTGCTAGTCTGGACAATGCCCCACCGGTGAATAGGCCATGCGTGCATGCAGCGTGGACCTCTGTTGCACCCTGCCTCCTCAACGCGTCACTAGCTCTGCAAATCGTGCCACCGGTGCTGATCATGTCATCCACGATTGCCACAATCTTTCCTTCGACATCTAGATCCTTTGGAGTATGCTCAATCGTATGGGCATCAATCCTGGTCTTTTCAAGATAGGAAAACTCGCACCCGATTAGGCTGGCTACCTCCTTTGCCCTCGAAATAGCGCCCTTGTCAGGACTTAGGATGAAGTCAGGTGAGACGCCATTCTGTAGGCTATCCGCAATCTCCCGCATCGAGCTAACTAACTCTATTGGCACTTCCATTCCCTCTAGAACCTCTGGGGCATGAAGGTCCAGTATTGCAATTCCATCACAATATCTCGAAACGACTTCTGCCACCAATTTCGCCGAGACAGACTCACCTGCGGAGAATCGCTTGTCCTGTCTTGCATAACCATAGTATGGAATCGCCAAGAAAACACCAGGTCCGACGTCTTCGGAATCACCTTGCCAGTCCCCCTTCAAGCTGGAGAGGTCACCTTTTCTGGCATCCCCAATTGCTCCCAGAAGCAACAGCGTCTGCATTATCCCTGAATCGGGGAAAGTATTGGAAACTAGTACAACCGGTTCCGATCTGACAGACTCTATTGACTCCACGGGGATTCTGACGTAGGCTTCTCCATCAGGGAATCTCCTGCTCTCTAGAGAAACGTGCTCCATACCAAGTATTGGGGCTAGTTTCTCAGCAATCTCAGCACCAGAGGCACCGCTAAGAACAGGCATTTGAGGGCAGGGAAAGGCGGCCCCTTCATGATGCTTCTTATGGGCAATAGGGCCCAAAAATGATGAATTTTGGTGGGCACGACAGGATTTGAACCTGTGACCTCCCGGTTATCAGCCGGGTGCTCCAGCCAAACTAAGCTACGCGCCCTTGAGCAACATCGGCACATGGGATTGTGATTTGAAGGCTACTCAAGGTCTGACTCATTCTTCTTCGTACCCTTCGTCATTCAATTTCAAGAAACTGGGCAGAGTTACCAATCTTGAGAATGAGCACTTGAGAATGACTTCATCAAGCCTAGAAGTGGTCTTGGCCAACTGACCACAGGGCACGGCAATCGTCTCAGGAAGCCCATGCCGGGCTCTAACCATGAAGTGCGGTTTCACGAGTAGACCCTTGTAAGTGCGCTTAATTTTAATCAACTCGACAACATTTCCGATGTCCATCCCATCATTATCTAGCACTGCTCTGTCCAACAACTCATCTGGCGCATAGAGATCTTCCTGGATTCTGACTGTGTTCCTCCACCTTCTCTGTAACTCTCTCATTGACTTTGAAAGCTTAATCCCGCCATCCGGTCTAATGCTGTGGACCAACTCCTTTGCTAAAGGGGCCAAATCTGCAGGCTTTCTCATGAATTCACTAGCTACTTCGTCTTCTACCTTGATTCTCAGTGATCTCACGAATTCGTCTCTGGGGTGAAATCTCTCACCAACTACCACCCCTACGTGTTTTTCTCCGACATAGACATCTCTGTGTATCATTTCCTGTATTTCGTAATCCTCTACCATTTCTCTCCCTCAGGGAGGAGTGCATCCCCCATGCTTCTCCTGAGCCTCAGACACTGGAGTGGCACTTATATTATTCGTTAATCAAGACTGATAATTCAATTGGATTATTTCAGTAATAATGAATTTTTCAATTGGAAAATTAATTTTAGTTTAATTATTTTGATGATTATCAGAAAAACCATTTTTTACCTTCCGAGACGATTTTTCTCGAACTCAGGTCATTCTCGCAGAATATTGATGAGCATCCCTCTTCTGCCCTGCTCGTGGATGGCAAACTAACTACTCTAGAGGAAATTCGTTCTCGAACAGGGCAAGCTCAGACAATCGGCCTAACAGATACAGTAATCGCATACTTCTTGGAGACTGATCCTTCTCTTAGTCGGGCTATAGAGGAGGCATCTGAGAACTTCCAGAGCCTAATCAATGACGTGGGGGATGAACTATTTTCCATGAAAGAGAGTGAACTAGTTACTCATCTACAATCCGATTATGTCAATTTCTACTCTGCGGCTACCGTAAATCCGTATATCGCAATATCTGCCAGAGGTCCTTGGATAGTTACATCTCACGGAGCTGTCATCCACGATAATGGCGGATATGGTATGCTTGGAATGGGTCATGGGCCTGATGACGTAATCCAGTCAATGCAACAGAATTGGGTAATGGCTAATGTCATGACGCCTTCATTCAGCCAGAAGAGACTCTCTGAACGCCTTAGGAAGGAAGTGGGGCATACTAGGGGTTCCTGCCCATTCTCCAGGTTCGTCTGCTTGAATAGCGGTTCAGAGTCTGTCACCATCTCTATTCGAATTGCAGATGCAAACACCCTCACAGTTACTGGCAAGGGTGGAAGGCACGAGGGAAAACCAACCAAGATGCTGGCACTAGTGGAGGCATTCCATGGAAGGACCCATAGGCCAGCCCAGATTTCAGACTCATGCAGTGAGAAATATGAGAAGAATCTCGCCTCATTTCGTGAGAGGGATAACGTAATCTTCGTACCAAGCAATGACCTAGACTCGCTTAGATCAGCCTTCGAGCGTGCAGAAGAAGAGGAATTCTTCATCGAATTAATGGCTATGGAGCCCGTAATGGGCGAGGGCAATCCTGGGCTTTGTGTAACCAGAGAATTCTATGATTTAGCTAGAGATCTATGTTCACAGCACGGGAGTATGCTAATTGTTGACTCCATCCAAGCTGGACTAAGGGGGCAAGGCTGCCTCAGTATCGTTGACTACGAGGGATTTGAGGATTGTTTGGTCCCTGATATGGAGACTTGGTCAAAGGCACTTAATGCAGGCCAATACCCACTCTCAGTCGTAGGCCTATCCGAAAGAGCTGCTGAATTGTACGTAGTGGGAATTTACGGGAATACCATGACTACGAATCCAAGGGCCTTGGAAACTGCGGTTTCGGTACTTGATCGAGTAACTCCCGAGTTGAGGCAGAACATCAAGGAACGAGGGGTTGAATTCGTTGAAAAACTGAGAGAACTCGCTGATGAGATGCCTGGAACAATTACAGACGTCCAAGGAACCGGACTCCTTCTTTGTGCAGAATTAGATCCAGAGAAACTCCCCGTGGTTGGATTCGGTTGTGTCGAAGAATGGTGCAGGAAACACGGTCTTGGAGTCATTCATGGAGGTCAGAATGCTCTGAGATTCACACCACACTTCTCAATTACTTCAGAGGAGATAGATATGATCGTGGATATCTTGAGGCAAGCACTCCTAAATTTCACGTCAAAGACTATCGAGGCCAACTAAACAGATGCGTTTCCATGCCCAGAAGTGTGCATGTTTCAGGTTTATCGGATGGCCTCAGAGAGGCTCTGGTGGAAAGGCTCGAAAGAGCTGGCGCAGAACTCGTTGACGAGCCAGAGCAAGCAGAGGTAACGATTCAGATCGATGGCCAAGAAAAATGTGACATCGCAATTATCCCCCAAGGGTCTGAGCCCCCAGAATCAGCGATTGTTATCGAATTATCCGATGTCATCATCCCAAACGGGGGTAGAAAATGGGGGAATGATGTGATGACTGATTGGGTTAATCAAATTCTGAATGGAAAGAAACCAGTTCCAGAGTCTAATATCAGATTCTGGGTAAATGTAAGGGATGTAGTAGACGCAATTTCCACAATTTGCCTGAATAAGGAAGAAAAGACTCCCAATGTAAAATATAGGATGTGCGGTAGAAGAGCTTGGGAAATGGAGGATGTTACAGATGAAATCAGAGTACTATGGGAACGTTACAATAATTCAATCAATCATTCCCATACCATCGAATCATTGTCCGAAGTACCAAGCCCTGTAAGGGGCATACACTCGGAAGTTGGAGAAAGACCCGATCTGAGCAGTCTGCACGAAGTTCTGATCAGATCTGGGGGAGATGGCTGGCACCCATTGGTGCCCATGAGGGTCTCTCTGATGGAAATGATAGCCAGCGCAAAGTAACTCAGCGTGAGTTTTTGTCGCCTTGAACCTTCACTCTAACATCTTGAGCAAGGCCTTTGCATGTTTGCATCACCTTTCGAATCCTAGTACCCGCAGCACCATTCCCAGAGTCATGCTTCTCTGCATCGCCGAGAGCATCGGTCAATTCGTTTATCATGTCCTGAATCATTTCTCTAACTGACATTATTATTGAAGCGTAAAAAGCAGATTAATAGCCGTTTCTCCGACACGCTCCTCAATCACTTCCAAATAAATCAGAGCCTAGTAGTGGGAGGATTAGACTAGCTTCACCCTCCACAACTATCTGATCAGCCTCGGGCCTAATTTTGCCCCAAGAAATCGCTTCCTTTAGCCTGGCCCCGGATAGTGAACCGTCAAATTCGGGCGCAGTCGTAATTGAAACAGCTGAATCCATCCCCGAATCCTCCCTGAATTGGTTCCACCAGATCACGTGATGCTTCGAAATTCCCCCTCCGATCATTAGCCCATGACTCTCATTGGCGGTCCAAATCAGGTCAGATAGAATCTGCTCGTCCGCCAGTAAGTCTATCATGAAATCAGGGCTTCTTTGCCTATGCATGAATAATTGTGACCCTATCGAACCATCGGTTAGGCCTGGTATGACCATCGGGATCCTGTTCTTTGCAACCCAGTACAATAGCGAGCTTTCATCATCAATCCTGTCCCCTATTGCCCAGCATAACTCAACTGACCCGAAACCTCTCCAGGGATTGCTACTATCTTCCGCCTTCCTCTCATCCTCAATCTCATTTAGCCAAGGCAGAAGAACTCTCTCTAGTATCTCTCCATAGCATTCGTTAGGGATCACTACATTCCCCAGTCTGTTGAGCCCCTCTCTGCCCAAGGCAATGTCATCCAGGCTGAAATCACCATGGAAGTAGTCCTCGAATGTCCTTGCTATGTCGTGATCAAGAGTTCCACATGTGGTGACCACAACGTTGTACGCTCTTCTCTTCAGTGCCTCTACGAAGAAACCCCTGGTTCCAGTGGCACACAGACAGGCCGGGAATGAAAGCCAATTGAGATTCCCTTCTTCACCAGATTGGGAAATCGCCTTCTCCAGGATATCTCTGGCACGTGACAACTTCGATGCCGTGAAGCCACCTGCCCTGCCCATCTGGTCAATCAGGCTGCGAACGTCGGATACGCTTGAGAAGTCATAGTCCTCGACTGGAATGTCAAAGTCGTCCCGCGAGTATCCGCCCATGGGAGCCGCACTGGACACTTGGCTTCAATTGGTCGCATTCTGAAGATTGAAGATTCTGTCCCTCAGATTCGCCGCCCTCTCGAAGTCTAGCCTATCCGCTGCCTGCTTCATCTCCTTCTCCAACCTCGAAATGAGAACAGACTGGTCCTCACCTTCTTCTGCTGAACCTTCAGGATCTCCCACCCATTCCGGCTGGCTGACATTTTCAAGTACCGAATCCGAAGAATTCCAAACTCCCGCACCCAAACCGAATCTTTTGGCCAGACCTTCCAGACCCTTCTTACCTGGTGCCTTGGCAACCATTCTCCTGCCTCCGCTGCTCCCAGTTCCCGCTACGCCTGAGAGGAGGTCTTCTATCTCGGCCCCCATCTCAGGAAGAGCCTTCTGGATGGTCTTTGGAATGATCCCATTCTCTTCGTTGTGCTTTCTCTGGAGGGACCTTCTTCTCACGGTCTGACTGATAGCCGCCTCCATTGAAGGGGAGACTGAATCAGCATACAGAATCACAGATCCATCCACATTCCTGGATGCCCTCCCTATTGTCTGAAGCAAAGATCGCTCGTTTCTTAGGAAGCCCTGCTTGTCGGCATCGAAGATTGCAACCAAGGAGACTTCCGGGATGTCCAACCCCTCCCTGAGCAAATTAATCCCCACAACGACGTCAATCAAACCCAGCCTCAGTGCCTTGATTATCTCTGTACGCTCTAGGGTGTCGATCTCACTGTGTAGATAGTGCGCCTTGACTCCCATCCTCTCCAAGTACTCTGCAACTTCTTCTGCGAACTTAATCGTCATCACAGTGACTAGAACCCTCTGATCGCGACTAACCCTTTCAGCTATCTCGCTTAGAAGATCCTGGACCTGACCTTCAGTCGACCTCACTTCTATTCCAGGGTCAAGAAGACCAGTCGGACGTATTTCCATCTTGGCTATGCCCTCAATCTCCCCAAGCAAATCCTCCATGCTATTCTTCGTTTGGGGCTTACCCGTTTCGGACTTCTTCGCCCCCCCTCCTCCATCAACATGGATCAGCCCCCGAGGAACTTCTTGCCCGGTAACCTCTGCCAGATGCCTCAACTCCCTCTCACCAGGAGTGGCACTGACATACATCATCTGGGGAATCAGGTCCTGAAACTCATCAATCCGAAGCGGCCGATTGTCATATGCCGAAGGCAACCTGAATCCATGATCGACCAAGTTCTTCTTCCTGGAGTAGTCCCCGCCGTACATTCCTCCTACTTGGGGGAGGGTGACGTGCGACTCATCCATGATGACTAGATATCTATCAGGACCACCATGGAATTGCTCACCATTGCTCGCGAAGAAGTCCAGAAGGCAGTAAGACCTCTCTCCCCTGGTTCGCCCATCGAAGTGCATGGAATAGTTCTCCACTCCCTTGCATGACCCAACTTCGTTCAGCATTTCTAGGTCGAATCTAGTTCTCTGTTCTAGTCTATGTGCCTCCAAGCCCCCGTCATTTGACTCGAACCAGTCTAATCTGGTGTCCAATTCGTGCTCAATGTCCTCCAGTGCCTGGTTGAATCGCTCCTCGCTCGTCATGTAGAATTCTCTTGGATGGATCCAAGCCTCTTCGAAGTCATCCAGAGGCTCCCATGAGACTGCCTCACATACTTGGATCCTCTCAATCCCATCCCAACCGAATCTGACTCGGAGCGGGTCATCTCTGCTTGGCATCCACACGTCAAGAACCTCGCCCCTGAGTCTAACATCCCCTCTTGATATCTCGCCAGTTGTCCTTCTATACTGCAAGTCTACCAGGCTCCTGACGATTTCCTGAGGGTCTGCTTTCTGGCCAACGTGAAGCCTGAGGTGGTTCTGCTGGAAAACCTCTGGAGGATTGAGGCCGTAAATCGTTGAAACGGTTCCTACGGTAATTACGTCGGGCCGTGAAACTAGAGATGCCACGGTTGAGAACCTCTCCTGTTCGATTCGTTCGTTCATCTGCAGCTCCTTGTCTATGTACAAGTCCCGGCCGGGGATGTAAGCCTCAGGCTGGTAGTAGTCGTAGTAGCTAACGAAGTACTCAACCGAGTTATGTGGAAAAAGTCCCGACATCTCTTGCCATATCTGCCGTGCCAGAGTCTTGTTGTGCGAAAGAATCAACGTCGGAAGCTGCAGTTTTTCGATAACCTTGGCCATTGCGAACGTCTTTCCCGATCCAGTCACTCCAAGGAGGATACACCTTTCCTGCCCCTGGTTCAATTGCTCGACTAGCTGGTCAATAGCCTGCTGCTGGTCACCAGCGGTGTCATAATCTGCCTGAATCCTGAACATCTCAACCCCTCAATCAAGAAACCCGTCACTGAAGTAGTCTACGTATGCCATACTCGCGAGCAGAACCCAACCTGTCAGCATGGAAGAGCGGAATAGAGTCTTCTGGTACCTCTCCATGCTTTCGTCAGATTCTGAGGAAGATTCGGCAGATTTAGTCATGACGAAGATGTTTAACAGCGCCATAGCAATTACCGACACAATCCAGATAGTATGTCGAAACCTTCTGCTTTCAGTGAACTCGTGCATCCCTGTGAGTAGAAAGCACACCATCCAACCCACTGTCAATGCAACGCTAAGGTTCCTAGTTGCTACATCCCCGTAACTGGCAGGGAAAGACCGGATTCCCTGCTTCCTGTCTACTTCCTTGTCCATTAGGGCGTAGTTGATGTCAAACGCGGATATCCAGAGGGCCACTCCCAGTGAAATGAAGAAGACCTCTGGGAACCATAGGAAGTCCGTCCCCCCATCGAGCATCCCAGTTATCGATGCCCAACCGTGGGTGTCCGCTGCGATTGCGACCCATGCTCCAGCTGGAGCAAGGGCCAAGCAGAAACCGATCCAGAAGTGGCAAATCCACGAGATCCTCTTCGTATATGGGTAGATGACGAATGCAATTACTGGAAGCCAAGCCATCTTCAGGGCTACTTCGTTCAACATCCATGCAGCTAACAATAGTGCCCCAAGAAATACCGATGAGAGAATCCAAGCCGTCTGCATAGACATAGTGCCAGATGGCAGATGTCTGGAGGAAGTTCTTGGGTTGGAAGAATCTATTTCTCGATCAATGATTCTGTTCAAAGCCATCGCAAGTCCTCTGGCGCCAACTGCTGCGATGATTATCCAGAAGATGTCCATCCTCTCGCTTCCGAACTGACTGTCTGCTAGAACGAATCCGATTAGAACGAATGGCAGGGAAAACAGGGTATGCTCTACCTTGACGAACTCCAGTATCTCTTTCAGACCCATATTACAACCTCTTTGAGAGCCATGAATCAATCCTCTGAACGAGTTCGGGGTCATGCAGAGTAACTGCGGGCCACCTTCGAACCGGCAGGGGCCCTTCTTCCGATGGAATTGGAGCAGTCGCATCCCATGCAACCCTTGTTCTAGAATCGTCGAAGTGCAAATCCCTGCCGACGTCAAATCTGCAGAATAGTTGCCATAGTAATCTCCTTCTCCAATCCTCACTCTCTAAGTTTGCATCCGAGTCGGTAATGAACAGCCATCTCAATCCCTTGGATGACTCCAAACCCCAAATCGAATCCCTGATGGAAGAGACAGTCTTCCTCTGCAAATCGGCTAAGTGCTCGTTAACTTCCTCCATGCTCTCTTCTGGCCTCGGACCCCCTTCTATATCCGTGGTTATCACCATCATCGAGGGACGTAGCATTCTGGCCTGAACAACCCCATCAATCGCTGATGCAGAAATGACAAGTGATTTGCTCACAGGCGAAGTTTCGGCAGCACCAATTGGATCTCCTTCCAGGGGTGATGTCGCATCGATTATCAGCTTGTCATGGATATTCTCCCAAGGGGACGTGTGCGCCAATGAGTCAGCCACCATCCCCTTCAGAGTCACTAGGTCATCAGTTATGCTGACCTTAGTCTCCAGTGCATCAAGTAGGGATTCTAGGTTCTTCACCGAATGATCCTTATCCACCACTACAACCACCTTGAGGAACATCATCTGGCCAGCACCTAGTAGCCCCAGTGCAGTCTTCCTAGCTTGACGGGGGAATCTTTGCTTGGAGGAAACTATGGCTAGGTTGTGGAAACCAGTCTCTAGCGGTAGGAAAGTATCGATTACATCCCGGTGCTGGAACTTTAGAACAGGCAACAATGCATCTCCTATCGCCTCGCCGAGATAGCCATCCTCCATTGGCGGGACCCCCACTATCGTCATCGGAACTGTCGGATCTTTCTTGTGAGTGATTGCAGTTACGTGCATTACTGGGTACTCGTCTTCAAGCGAGTAGTGCCCGAAATGGTCGCCGAACGGACCTTCAGTCCTCGTCTCCCCCGGTATTGTGTATCCCTCGATTACGAAGTCACAATCCGCGGGAACCCATAGGTCGTTTGTTAGGCATTTCGTGATCCTCAACCTCCTCCCACTCAGAAGACCTGCAAACTCGTATTCCGTTAGATTGTCAGGTAGTGGAGAAATGGAGCTGAAAATTACCTGAGGAGGTCCACCGAGACAAATTGCTACGGGCATTCTTCCTTCCGATGAATCTGCATGATCCGCCCCGTGTTTGTGCTTCTGCCAATGAAGGCCGACTTCCCTTGGCCCGAAGACCTGGCTCCTGTACATCCCCATGTTGTGTTCTCCGGACTCCGGGTCCGCTGTAACAACCAGGGGTAGGGTCATGAACGGCCCTCCGTCATTTGGCCAAGTGACAGGTATCGGCAGTTTTGTTACATCGGGGCCATCAATCCTTACTTGCTGACACTTTCCTCTAGATACTCTATTTGGCGCCATTGAGATTCCTTGTCTGAGGAGTTTGATTCCAGTCCATGGCCTCTTCATGATGCCGCCTATGTCGGGCTTCATCAGTCCGACCATCATTTCTCCAATCTCACTAGGCTCATCCACGCCCAAAGCAAGATTAGTCCTCTCTCTAGTTCCAAAGAGATTCATCGCAAGAGGGAATCTGCTAATGCTTCCATCCTCAAGTCTTGGTTGATCGAACACCACTGCTGGACCACCCATCTTGACCAAACGGTCTGCTATGCAACCGGCTTCGAACCTCACGTCAACGGGATGGCCGACCCTTAGCAACTCGCCCCTAATCTCTAGGGCTCTGATGAACTCCTCCAGACTCCTCCATCCCATGGTGATTCGTGATGCCCCTGACATGAGAAGGTTCGCCTCATAGGGGCCCCAGCAAACCGACGGATTCTTTGATGGGTGCTCTACCGATAATCCGTGGAAGGCGCAGAAACCGTATGCGATGTTCTCGTTGTGGGAGCAGGTCCGGGCGGCGGCAACGCTGCTCTACAGTGCTCCAGACAGGGTCTCTCGACCATCCTAATAGAGGACCACCCGGAGATCGGGACCCCGGTCCACTGCGGAGAGTGCATCTCCGAGATAGCCTGCCAGAATCTCGATCTAGACCTCCCTGAGGAAGTGATTAGTAAGCAGGTCAAGGGAATCAGGGTGATATTCCCTGACGGCACCGAGAAGTGTCTTACCGAGGAGGGCTACGTCTTGGAGAAGCACCTGTTTGAGAGATGGATTGCCGAAGAAGCTGTAGCTGCTGGCGCAAGCCTACACCTCGGACACAAGCTTCTCTCCATGGAGAGGGTGGAAGGAGAAACCTTCGGAGGTTGGATATGTGACGGCAAGGGGGACCAGTTCCCCATCAGGGCGAAGATCGTAATCGATGCCTCAGGAGTTGCTGCAGTTTGCTCACGATTGGTTAAGTCCGAGGGAGATGCCCCGCTCAATCCAAAGGGAAAGGTCGTTGCAGGGATGCAGTACGAGATGCTGGACGTTCCGACTGATGGATACCTGGACTTCTACATCTGGCCAAAATATGCAGAGAAGGGGTATCTGTGGATGATTCCAAAGTGCGACGGACGTGCTAATGTGGGGCTAGTAACCGAGGACAAGCCTAGGACTAAGAAGGCCCTTGACGAGTTCATAGCAGACACCCACTTCTCCGATTTAGAACAAGCACTGCCTCCTTGGAAGGAGAAGGGTAGCCCGGCTTTCGGCGGAACAATCCCAATCTCCGGACCGTTCGACAGAACCCATCACGATGGGCTAATGCTTGTCGGTGACGCTGCAGGATTCACATCACCACTGTTCGAGGGGGGTTCACACCTAGCCCTGAAATCAGCAGTTTTTGCAGCCCAGACTGCTGCCAAGGCAATATCAGAGGGAGACCTCAGCTCGGACAGACTGTCGGAGTACACCAGACTGTGGAAGGCAGAGTTCCCTCCCTACGAAAAAATACTCAGGGGCAAGACCGCGCTCTTCGAACTCTCCGACGATGAGATGTCAGTCATGGCCACCTGCTTCCCTGATGAGATGTCGGACATGGGAGCAACTGGAAAGGCAATGGTGGGGTTCAGGCTATTGCTAAGAAGGCCCGGACTATACTTCAAGAGGATAGTTCCAGCGATGCTAGCCTTTGGATACAGCAGGGCGAAGTATTACGGATGGTGAACAATGCTCACCTTTCTTGGATACACACTAGTATTCCTAGCCCTGCTCGTTAGCGTCTTCCTCGTCTTTCGTCCCGAGGCCAGTTCTAACTCCCTTGTCCGGAATATGTCAATGGCGATTCAATCAGCTCCATTCCTGCTCCTAGCAGCATGCTTCCTAATCGAGGCGAACTCACTGGATTTGGTCTCGAGATATGTGGGCGAAGGACTCCCTCTTTCCTATCGTATCTCTGCCGTATGGGGAAGCAGATCCGGTCCTCTTCTGATGTGGGCCTCAATGATGAGTGTGATTACTTGGGTGATGTCCAGAGACCAGCTCATCGATGGTATGACGATCAGGGTCATGCACTCATGGACCTCTTCACTCCTCCTAGTCTCTGCTGGTCTACGCCCATTCGCACCTGCCGTCCCGGGTTCTTCCGGAGAGATCAGCCCATTGCTTCAGACTGATCTAATGGTAATCCATCCACCAGTGGTTTTCGTGTACTATTCCCTTTGTATGGCAACCGCTAGCATCGCAATGTCTGGCCTAATCGGGTCTCGTCCATCCAAGGAAACTCACGACTCGATGATTCGATGGGCCCGTTACTCATTCCTAGCAGGCACCGTGGGCATAGGTCTCGGCGGACTTTGGGCATACACTGTTCTGGATTGGGGAGGATACTGGGCGTGGGATCCAGTCGAGACAGGATCCCTGCTCCCGTGGCTCGCGCTCCTAGCTATTCTGCATGCTAGGGCTAGACCGCAGTCCACCACTCCCTTTGCATTCACACCCGCACTAGGAATGATTTGCGGAGCTCTAGTCATGCACGCAACCCTTGTGACCAGAGCAAACGGGGTCTGGTCCTCAGTCCATGCATTCGTAGGCGATGGTGAGAATTCACTACCTAGAGACCCCTACGTCAGAGTCGTCGAGATCATCGATTTCTCCGCCATCGGGTTCGAGGTAACGGTCTATCTATTCGCCGTCATCGGACTTCTCTGCCTCTCCGTCGCGCATGTCCTGAGAGAGCAAATGTCCCATATCCAGTCTTGGGGTTCGCAGACGCTGTTCGAGTCTAACCGAACTCTTGCCATATCCCTCCTCTTGTACTTCACAGCAGTGGGCCTCTGGATTGGCTCATCGGCCGTGCTTTTCTCCGGACTTGCGTTCATGACCCTCCTGGTCTTTGGCGATCGAGAAGAACCTCCAGTGCATTGGGTCTCCATGGGTGTCTTGCTGATGCTTTTCTCCGGATGGGGTTGGGTTTCAGAATGGTATCAGTCCCTAGCTGGAATAGCGCCATTCCTGCTAGTCTGGGTCATTCCAGAGGAAGAGAAGGATGACTTCTCTTGGGTACTCGGTACAATCAATGATGCCAAAAAGAGGACCATATACTCGCGATCTTTCCCATGGTACCTTTCCATGGCCTTTCTATTGTTGACGTGGATTCTATTGACGGTCGAGATTGAAGGTACCAATATCGCTGCTCATGAGTACTACGGAGCCCCACTAATTTCATTGCTGGCTATTGGATTGGCGCTTTATGCATGGGGGGAGAAAATCAGTGGCAAGTCAGGAATCGCCTTATTGGTTACTGCAACCATCACATCAGCACTTCTGGCAGCTAACTCGGAAAGCTTCGATCTCCCAGGAAACCAAAGCCAGCCGATTACCGATAGCATCTCCAGAGGAGCCCTGTCCGTCTTCATACTGACTTGGCTAGTCTTCGCAATCCCCCCGACAATCGTCAAACTCTGGAATAAATCAAGACAGATCATTCCATCACTGATCAGCAGTGGAATCACCCATCAGCCATCAAAGGCAAGATCACTAGGAACCCATATTGCACATACTGGAATACTCTTGCTACTAGTCGGGCACGTTCTGACTACCACTCTGGTTGATCGTACCGACCCTTCCCATTTCGTTACTCTGGAGAAGGACGTCCCCACCGATCACCAGGGAATGGAGCTAATGTTCACAGGAGTGGAAATCTTCTCTGCCGAGGAAGATGGATATGAATATGAAATTGGAGACGGTTACGTTGGAGTCGTTATCGAAGTCAGAGAAGAGGGCGAACTTCTTGGAACGATCAGGCCCGGAATGCTAAGATTCGACTCTCCATCGGGGGCCGTATCAGCCAGATCAGAAGTGGATAGGATATCTGGAATGACTGGGGACACCATTGCAATTCTTGATCTACTCCAGTCCAATGACCTCCTTTCCTCAATGATACTGGGGCAGACAGATCAGGTAGAAGAGGTAAGAGTCACAGTTCACCACCTCCCCGGGAGCCACCTAGTATGGTTAGGCTGGCTTCTGGTAATTTTGGGTAGCTCACTCACATCTTTCTCAAGACCTAGGGCTGGAATACGAAATGGCCCACCGTTTGAATGAAAAAGGGGGAGCCGGTCGCGAGGCCCCTGAGGTGCTATGATGGATAACGGCTCAATCGTTCATATTGACTATGATCTGTACAATGCTAGCAATGACAAACTGATCGAGACCACTAGGGAGGAGGTTGCCAAGGAGCATGAACTCCATGACGAGAACAGGGAGTACTCTCCAATGATCACCACAGTTGGCGATGGCAGGTTGATCCCCGGTTTCGAGGCACATCTTTCCGAGGCCGAATCAGGAAAGGATTACGAGTTTGACATTGATCCTGAGGAAGCCTATGGGGAAAGGGATCAGAACAAGATCGAGACAATTTCACAGAACGTACTACTTCGTAGTGTAAGGGACCCGAACACACTGGCAATCGGTGCTCCAGTGGAGATTGGCGGTAGGAACGGAATACTCCAGTTCATGAGTGCGGGCAGAGCGAGAATTGACTACAATCACCCACTCGCAGGAGTCACTCTAAGATACAAATACCAGATTGTCAAGGTAGTCGAGGACAGGGAAGAAAAAGTCCAGACGCTAATGAAGATGAACACTGGCAGGGATGGCTTCGAGATCGACTTCGATGGCGACGACCTAACTATGACACTCCCAGAGGAGATGGCATATGATCAGAACTGGGGATTCACCAAGTTCTCACTGGTCACTACTCTGAGGGAGAATGTCGGAGCAGCCAAGGTAATCTTCAGAGAGGTTCACGAGCCTAGGAAGATAGATGAAGAAGAGTGACTAGATAATCCACGGAATTATCACTGGGATCAAAAGCACTAGAAGAATCAGAATGCTGCTATAGCTGCTGATTCTATTGGATAGAATCTCTATCCTCATAGGGTGAGAATTCTTACTTACCTTCCTTAGGAAGGAGTGCACCCAATCTCTAACCAGATGCCCGCCATCGAAAGGAATCATTGGAATCAGATTTGCGAAACCCAGTAGGAAGTTTATCCACACAAGCCAGAAAAGAAAGTCGAACAACATCAGCATTCCGTCGGTTCCCAGAATGGATGCTATCGCCCCATCACCTGCCATCAGCATCCCCCTCTCCTGGGCGATCATCGTCTGCCCATCATTCGCAATTGGTACATTAAGCATCAAAATCGGCCTGATTGCCATGCTTAAGGCCGTCCCGAATGCTGAGTATTCTCCCTCTACAATATCGGCGTACGCATCCACTCCGCCTGTGGATGACATTAGGCTGGAAACGCCCAAGAATGCATCTCCAGGTTCAACCCCCCACAAATCCAGCAATTGGGCCGTATCTTCTTCGCACCCCTCGTCGCCCCCACACTCATCGATGTAGTATTGGTATCGATCGCCCATTGTCACTGTCAATGCCCTTTCAGAACGCGTCTCGCCATCATCAGACCACGACAGTACGGTCAAAACAGCCTCGTCTCCAGAGGCAATGCCATCCATTTCACTAGTGAAGTCGGAGTATCCTCCAATTTTCTTCCCATCAATGTGGGTTATTGTCTCGTACGGGAGTAAGCCAGCCTCATCAGCACCCCCGCCAACAACTATCCCTCTAGCATGGACCCCTTCGTTTTCTGCAACCATTCCACTGGCAACAGAAGAAAGAAGGATCAGTACGATGTATGTTGCGAATATGTTGATGGAAGGTCCCGCAGCAAAAAGCCGCAACCTCTCTCTTCTTGGTGCCCTCTCCATCTCATACTCCTCTGGTTCTGCAAACGCTCCGATAGGCAAAGGTCCCAATTGCAGAACCCCGAAGCTCCGCAACCTCATCCCATGCGATCTTGCTTGAATTCCGTGACTATACTCGTGGATCACAATTGCAACGATTAGGGCCAGGGCCGGCCACCAGAATGGTACGAAACTAGTCACTCCGGGAATCAGGAGTAGGTCACTTGCGGGAAGCGGGTCATTTGGGGGTTCTAATGCTACTGCGACAGCACTCAGAACCAGTAGTAGAACTACCATCAACATCACAAAGAAGCAGAGCCAAATGGAGAGTTCTCCGAAGCCTCGCCAAAATCTCTTAGGCTTGGAAATGAAATCAAGCAACCTCATCCCCCTCTTTGTCCTGATCATAAGAATCACACCCAGGGCTCTGGTAGCATCGAACCTGTCCAGAATCCCAGCAGACTCAGCGTAAACCAAACCGGAATACCATATCCCGAGCAGAATCACCAGCCAAACAGGGGCGCCTAGGGAGTAGGCGAGGAATAGTAGTAGGATCGGTACGAAAATTCCCCTGCCACCCTCTTCCTCTGCCATAACGTGACACGTCCGCCCTTCTTTCTTCAACCTGCTCTCAAACGCAAGTGAGAATACTGTCCACCGTTTCCGAGACTCATGTCTCTCGGGACAACCAATACCTCAAGGAGTGACAATCGAAGAATAGACTCCCTTTCCAGAGAGAGAGAAAGCATCGGCAGGATACTGACTCAAGCAGGGTTGGATCGGGTCGGACAGGATATAGAATCCCTCAAGCAAAAACTGGATTCGATTGAAGAACTACTTTCTGGGCGCTAGAACTAACCTAATGCTGACTCTTTAGCATTGCTAACTCCAGATTCTGATACAAGTCCACCAGCTCCGTTTGACTTGCAAACTAATGACAAGAACCGATGAACTGGCATACCTGCATTCCAGTCAAGATGCGGAGAACCCCTGCTCGTTAGAGGCAGGGACGGGATGCTCCTCGAGAGATGCCTTAATTTTCCGGTCAGTCCTTCAACCTCCACCCTCATTATTCTCCAACTGTCGCCTCTAACCCCCTTTAGTCTGAATGCATAGAGCGGCAGTAGTCCACACTTCTCGCCAGTAGACTTCAGTGCCTTGTACTGATCCATAGTCCTACCAGAGAGGTAAATCCTGTCACTCTTCGAGCTCTTGACTTCAATGGGGAAGCACATATCGCCCCTAAGTGCTAGTAAGTCACCAGTCCCCTCTGAACCGCTACCTGGTGCTCTGACTACTAAGAAGGGCCTCTGAATCACCCTCATTGCTCTGGCTCGTTCCACCTCGCTGCATGATCTAGTTACTGCGCGAACACCCTTTATCTCACCAGCTAGAACGGAGCGCAACTCTCGCTCATAGCTGGTTCCCACGGCTCTATCCAATTCTCAGGGTTATTGAGGACACCGGTCCCAATCACTGAAACTTTCCCTTTCTGTAGTCCCTCGTCCTGTCCACGCCAGGGAACTGGTCCTCACTTTCCCTGTATATCGTCTTCATGTTGTTTAGGAAATTGTCTTCGTTAGTAACAATGAGTACCATGTCCACCCCGGGGTCTTCTTCTCCATCCATCCATGGGAGGATGATTTCCATTGTCATCCTAGCCCCTTCTCTGTGGGGGTAAGCGAACACGTCCATTCCCAATGGAGGCAGTACGAGAGTCTTCCTTGGCTTGAGCTTCTCCACAGCCTCGAAGAGTGCATCATACGAATTCCTCATCAATTCCCTCCTGAAATTATCCTGAGTCGGCCTCCTGCAATCGGGCCCAACTACGTGAACAAGATTAGATGCGGGGAGGTCAAATGCTGGCGTAGTCACTGCTTCTCCAACTCCGCACGGTTGTAGGTTCGACTTCCTCCTTTCCTTCGCAATGTTGGCACAGGCTTCCCTCAGCCCCTCTCCAGCAGCCTGTTGCATCCTTTCATCCAGACCTTCCCTTCCAGCGAGCCTACTGTTTGCAGGAATGACCATCACATCCCCTTCTACACCGACGATGTCCCCATAGAGAACACGAACCTGTCCGTGCCTGCATTCTCTCACTATTACTACGTCGGCCATAAGAATGCGAAGAGAGGCCATCTGATATGTATCCATCGTAGACAAATTCTTGCAAAATCGGGAACATTAATTGTCACTGACCTCTTCCCGAAGCCATGTCAACCGGATACGTTCTCCTTGATGTTGAGCCAGGTACTGAATATTCGGTTTTTGAGAAGGCCTCTTCGCTGCCCTTTGTATCGGACGCACAAGTTCTGTTTGGCGATCACGATATGATCCTCAAGATTGAGGCAGAAAGCATGGGAGAAATAGCGAAACTAGTTGTCGATTCCGTTCGTTCAATACCGGGAGTAATCAACACAAAGACACTCGCATGTGCCGAATTGTAGATCCCGAGGAATCGTAATTCTCGCTAACCTTGCCTCCAGTATGCCGAAATTTCGGCTCAACTTTATTATCTATGCAGGACTCCATACAACCGGAGGAATCCAAGTATGGCAGACAAGAAATATTTCGTGTTGATGCAGAACGGCAAGGACACTGCTCAAGTGTTCCACAGCAAGCAGCCCAGGGGAGCAGCTCTGAAGGCGGCTTCAAGAGGTGTCACAGACATCCACCTGAGGGAAAGAGGGACTAACAGAGTTCACGTGTTCTCTGGCTCAAAGAGCAAGGTCCCAAAGGGAGCAAACGCACCCGACTGGCTACCTGACATGATCAATAAGGCCAATGTGAAGAAACTACGAATTGACCGAATCTGAGAATAATCGGTAACCCGATTTCAGCAGGTCTTCGTTGGAACTTAGCGGATGCTCTGAGGGTAGCGTGTGATGGGCATCTGGTGACAATGACACTTCGATGGATTCACAAGTGCTAGTTATGGCGCATTGCCGTGAAAGAGTCACCGGTTGAAGCCCCGTCTTCGGGTGCGCAGGAGGTTCTTGTTCCCGAAAGAGTGGTTAACTCCTTACCAACCATGTACTGTTTCGAGACCTGCCCTTTCTGCTTCAAGGTCAAGGCGCTCCTCGGCTCAAGGGGTATTGTTTACTCTAAGGTCGAGGTGGACCCTACTTTCAAGACGCAGTTGAAGTGGTCCGACTGGAGTCAAGTACCAGTGTTCGTCGACGTCGACGGAACTCAGGTGAACGACTCTAACTACATCCTCCACTACATCGACTCCAAAGATTCGGACTCATTTCCCCGAAAAGGCGAGGATAACGAGCAGGACCGGTGGATGGATTTTTCCAACAAAGTCCTGGGGAAATCTATCGTCGCAGTAATCTACACCTCGTACAGGACTTCTCTACGAGCCCTCGATTATGTGACCAGGGTTGACAACTTCTCGTTTGGCAGTCGTGTAATCAACAAGTGGCTAGGGGCTTTCATCATGCGTATGGTGGGCAAGAGCAGAGCGAAGATGTTCGATCTACCACCTCGTGAGAATCTCCAGTTCCAACTGGACGAGATGTCCAAGGGGATAGAGGGGGACTTCTTTGGAGATAAAGAGCCTAATGGAGCAGACTTCGCCAACTTCGGAATTCTTCGATCTATGCATGGATTGAATGGATTCGACATAGTAGAGAGTCACCCGATAGTATCCGGTTGGTACACAAGGATGCGAGAACACTCCGGCGTGTAATGGCCAGAGACTAGTCAGAGGGTCCAAGAGTTCAGGTAGTTGAGAATCCGGATATTGGAAATTCCGAAAGCCAAATAAGTTGGGACATTCCATCATTCGTCATGGAAAACGAAGCTCACACCACAAACCAGACTACCGAAATCCTCTCGAAGGTATTCTTCGGCTTCGCCGTGCTGTACTTTCTCATGATCATTAGCCAGTTCTACTGGGCTGGAGCGGCTCTGATCAACCAGACCCCCGACTCGACCAACCACATTGCGACCGCGGCGATCATAGGTTTCCTCCCAGTAACTTTCATCTTGGCGGGCTTCTACATGAACGGGTACTGCGTAGTGGACGTTCGCTCAGGGGGCCTAGGGGCAGCGAAGGTGGCACTCTGGGTCCTGTTGACGTTCCTCTCGATTATGCTGATAGTAGAGTCCCTCTGGATTTACCAACACGTCCTCGGTGGGGCAGAACTCGACGGCGAAGAGCCTTGGAGCATCGGGCCGGTATGGGGGGCAATACAGATTGGCCTCCCAGTAGCCGTGATTGGATGGTTGTTCTACAACCACAATGGCGGGTTCCCAGTGCCATCGGATTGGAGGCTGGGTGCCCTGACTGGGGTGCCGTTCTTCCTCTCCCATATACAGTACATGCTAATTTGGCCCTGGCAGGACGGCTTCATTGAAGATGGAGCACCGCTAGAGGGTGTCGGGGGCTGGGGGGCCCTTCACGCACTTAATGGGATAATCATCCTCCTCTTCTCGATCGAGATCTTGAGGAGGTCCATGCCAAAGGCCCTCGGAGAGGATTACGCCTTCGGCTTCCGAAGCAGCAAAGATGGAGAATACGGGAAATACACCAGGTACCTGTACTTCATCCCAATGGGGCTGATGGTCTTCTTCTTCACGATGATGATGATCTTCGAATAGATCGAGCACGAAGGTGGTTGGATATGCCAAAGCTCCATTTCGTAGGGTTTCCAGTTGGTCCCATTTTGGCCATTGCGATACTCTTGTCTCTGTGCTCACTATCCCCATCGGCTGTGGCCCAGGAGTCCGAAGCAGATACGTCTGGATGCGACGAAATCGTAGGCATAGGATCAGGGGGGATGTCATTCGAGAACAGGACGGTCGGCATAGAACCAGGGCAGACGGTCTGCTGGATCTGGACCAACGAGACAATGGCCCACAACGTGGCACAGACAAAGGACAGCTCTGAGAACACGAGGATGTTAGGAGGGGTCTACAGCGGGGAGCCTAACATCACCGTAGACTTCCGACACACCTTCGAAGGCAACCAGACCTTCTACTACCTCTGCGAGCCGCACGCGGCAGTGATGAAGGGAGTAGTGATCGTTGGATATGGCGATAGCGCTGGATCCGGCTCTACCGAAGAGACCGACTCTACCCCCGGATTCTCGACTGCTTTCTCACTTCTATCCCTTACGGCCGCGGCGGCGTTCGCCCGGTCCGAAAGACCCTAGTCTGGATTGGTGAGTCCGAACCCTCCGAGACCCCTCATACCAGTATATGACTCAGATTACCAGCTACTTCCACCACTCTTCACCATCGGGTGAAGCAGACTTGAGTGCCTCTCCGATGAAAGACATCAGGCCCATAGGTCCTTCCTTGTCCATGTTGAACTCCTCCTCTCTAACCAATTCCCCGCTGATACATTCAGCAATCTTCACAATGTCATCATTTTCTTTCTCTTCAATCCGGATATCTAGGGTTCTACCGAACTTCCCTGACTCCTCCAAGTAGATGATTGCAGATTTCCTCATATTGCTCATTTGCATGCTAAAGTCATTCAGCGATCTTACTTCCATTGTGCCTTCGACACCATCGAACTCGACTGCTAAGGTTCTGGTTTCTCCGGCGAAAACATCGGCCTGGCCCTCTTTCATCATCTTGAAGAAACCAATGATCTGACCTAGTTCTCCCGATTTAATTTCCTTAGCAATATTAATTCCAATAAATAGCAAGACTAGCGAGATTACTGCAATTTCTTCTGTTTCCATAAGGCCGTGCCATTGAGAGTATCCCTTCATGTTTGGCCCGGCGCGTTGTGCAGCGTGTTATCTGTATCACAGAGACTTGAACCGCTTCCGAGCCCTTTCTGTCCTCTCGCGATCCATCTCCTTTGCCTCTTCGATCCGGCTCCGCTCGTCCTCCAGAGCAGTTCTTGCCTTCTTCGTGTTCCCTGGGTCTGCCGACTTCACGAAATCGTCAGTAAAGTAACTAAAAACTCCAGAAGTGAGATTCAAAGCGGTATTCAAAGGGTCGATGATGGGGTCAAAATATTCGGTCACCACTCTTTCCTTTAGCGGGATGATTGCATTGTCTGTGATCTGAATACCCGCCGGGCAGACCTCCGTGCAACACCTGGTAATATTGCAATAACCTACTCCGAAGTCCTCTTTGATTTCTGGAATCCTGTTCTCAGTATCCAATGGGTGCATCTCCAGACTGGCAAGTCGAACAAAGAATCTCGGGCCGGCAAACTCTTCGAACATTTGGTGCTCCCTGAGGACATGGCATGTGTTCACGCAGAGCATGCACTCAATACAAGATCTGAACTCTTGCAATCTGTCTGCCTCTTCTTGATGGAAAACCCAGTCAGGCTCCTCAGGTCCGTTGATCCGCTTAATCTGCCGGTCGGTCCTGTAAGCCCACGAAGTGTCGGTAACTAGGTCCTTGGTCAGTGGAAACGCCTGCATCGGCTTAATCAGGACAGGTTCATCGACAGGTGTCTCATCCAGAATATCCTCCATCCTGGTCATGCACATCAGTCTAGCCTTGCCATTCACTTCTGCGCTGCAAGACCCGCATTTTCCCGCTTTACAATTCCAACGGCATGCGAGTTCTGGTGCATGTTCAGCTTGTATTCTGTGAATTACATCCAGAACAACCATCCCCTCGTCGAGGTCGACTTTGTAATCCACCATTTTTCCAAATGGGGTTCCATCAGAATCCGGCTCTCCCCTGAATACCCTAAACGTCACCTTCCCAGCCACTTCACTCCTCCTCCTGCAAGTCATCAGAATCAAGTAGCGAACTCAACTCTTTCGGAATCTTTGGATAGGACGCGAAATCAATGTTCATCGAACCATCATCACCGATCAGAATTACGCTGTTTATTTTCCCCCAGTGGTTGTCATCCGTTTCGGGGAAGTCATCCCTTGTATGGGCCCCTCTACTTTCTTCCCTCCTAAGTGCTGCTATTGCACACATCTTGCTGACGTCCACCATAGCGCCTATCTCAAGTGCCTGATGCCATCCAGGATTGTACGTCCTCCCACCCCCGGGTGAAGTCAAGTCAGACCTAGATCTAAGATCCTCTAGGTCTTTGATTGCTTCTTCGAGGAGCTTGCCCGTTCTGATTATTCCAGCCTTGTTCTGCATCATTTCCCTCAGATCGTTAACTACCTTGGCCGGGTTCTCCCCACCCTCTCTGCTTAGTGGTTCAAGGGTCTCTTCGACCACTTCGTCAATATCGGATTGCTCAATCTCGGAGAAACCATCCTGCTCTTTCGAGTACTTCGCGGCATGCTCGCCGGCGATCTTGCCGAAAACAATCAGGTCGGAAAGCGAATTGCCCCCTAGTCGGTTTGCACCATGCAAACCGGTCGCCACTTCCCCAGCAGCAAAAAGACCAGCCACTGTCGTCTCTTGGCTGAAGGGGTCAACTTTGACTCCTCCCATTACGTAATGAGCAGTTGGCCCCACCTCCATTGGCTGCTTGGTGATGTCCACTGCAGCGAGTTCCTTGAACTGGTGGTACATTCCTGGTAACTTCTTCTTCACTTCCTCTGAGTCTCTCCACGAGATGTCAAGGTATGCCCCTCCATGCTCAGAGGCTCTTCCTGCTGCCTTCTCGCTGTTAATCGCCTTAGCAACAACATCTCTGGTTAGAAGCTCCGGGGGCCTCCTCTTAGTCGCCAATTTCCCTCCCACTACTTCCTTGACCCAAGCTTCTGCTTCATCAATAGAGTCGGCAAACTCATCCGCGTACATCTCGGGCACGTAGTTGAACATGAACCTCTTACCCTTTTTGTTCTTCAGAACCCCTCCTTCTCCACGAACTCCTTCGGTAACGAGAATCCCTTTCACAGAAGGAGGCCATATCATGCCCGTGGGGTGGAACTGGACGAATTCCATGTCTCCCATTTCAGCCCCCGCCCAGTAGGCCAATGCATGGCCTTCCCCCGAGTACTCCCATGAACCGGAGCATACTTCCCAGCATCGAGTAATTCCACCTGTGGCCAGAACGATAGTCTTGGCTTTGAAAACATGGAGTGAACCGTCGTTTCTGTCGTAGGCGAAGCAACCTGAAACCTTCCCATCAGTCTTGAAAATTCTCCGAACAGTATATTCCATGAAGACTTGCATTCCCTCATGGATTCCTCTCTGCTGAAGGGTCCGAATCAACTCCAGACCTGTAGCGTCCCCAATGTGGGCTAGCCTTGGATAAGTGTGCCCCCCGAAGTTCCTCTGGCTCGTCAGCCCCTTCGGGGTTCTGTCGAAAACCGCCCCCCACTGTTCCAACTCTCTGATTCTATCTGGTGCCTGTTGGGCGTGAATCTGAGCCATCCTCCAGTCCCCAAGATATTTTCCTCCTTTCATGGTGTCTCGGAAGTGAGTCTGCCAAGAATCACGTGGATCTTTGTTTGCTAGTGCAGCTGCAGCACCTCCCTCTGCCATTACGGTGTGAGCCTTGCCGAGCATTGACTTGCAAATCATGCCAACGCTTACCCCCTTTCGACTAGCTTCAATTGCGGCCCTGAGACCGGCCCCTCCGGCCCCAATAACAACAACATCAAACTCATGGTAGGTTATGCTTTCTTCCACTTACAAACCCCCAATTAGGACGTAATCAGTGAGGCCGAAATCTTGACAGATCCAGATATAGAAGTCTGCGAACATGACCCAGAATAGGCTGAACAATGCCCAGTCCTTGTGACGTTCGTTTAGCTTGGTAGAGAACTTCCACATCTTGTACTTGAAGCGGTTCATCGGCGAACCAGTCCAGTCGTTAGATCCCCCGCCAACAACATGCCTGAAAGCGTGACACCCAAATGTGTATCCAGACAGTAGAACGACATTCAATAGTAGAATAAGAGAACCAACCGATACGCCAAAAGCATCCCCTGTTGAATCGTGGAAATTTACCGAGAGCCATAAGTCGTAAGTTAGGATTGGCAAATAAGCTACTGCGATATACATGAAAATCCTATGCAGATTCTGCACTACCAGAACCCCCTTTTCTCCACTGTATTCGTTCCATGGCTTCGAAACTGCACATCCGGTAGGCTGCTGGAAGAAGGCGCGATAGTACGCCTTTCGATAGTAGTAGCACGTCGCTCGAAAGCCAGCGGGGAAGATCAAGATGAACATCGCCGGGCTCATCCACCACAATTCTTTGGGAATCCACGAAGATTGAGGGAATATGAGAGGGCTGTAAAGTGGAGAGAGAACATGGCTGCCTTGTTCGATGGACATGGTTTGGCATTCTGAAACGTCCTTGAAAGATTTTGCAGAACCCCAATTCTCACAGGATGAAGCACCAAAATCACTGAAGAACAAGAAATCAGACTCCATGAATCCTCTCCAAGTAGCGTAAATTATCATGAATCCAAGATAAGCTGCCATCGCAGTTGGGCCCTTCCACCAATCGTCCCTTCGATCGGTCTTACCAAACCCCTTTTTCATTGGGAGCTTCACACTACCCTCTATCTGCACCACACCCTAATACGCATGGGCATGGAGACGAGCAATAAGTAATTGCATTTCAAAATCAGTAGAAATGTTTCTCAACAACTAAGCCTCCACTACACCGTGCTCGGTGACGATTTGGAGACTTCAATCTGCCCGAACTGTAGTTACATGCCAGGGGTCTGGCTTCCAGGACTGCCATGCCCCAAATGCGGAGAGACGCTTCTCTAGGCAAGAGAAGAGTAGTCTGCATCCGCCTCTTCGATGTGAATCTCGTCCACATCCATTTGAGCTAGTTGCAGTTTTCCCGATAGTTCGTCATTCACTGCATGCCAGTATGAATAGGCCTCTAGGACCCAGATTCCAGATTCTCTGGTCCCATTGCCACTATCCTTGACACCTCCAAACGGAAGATGAGCCTCAGCCCCAGTAGTCGAGTTGTTGATTCCTGTCATACCAGCCTTGATTCCAGTCTTGAAGCGATATGCTTCCAACCTGTCATTGGTGTAGCATGCGCTTGAAAGTCCGTATGGCGAAGCATTTGCCAAATGTAGAGCATTTTCGAAGTCTTTCGCCTTTACAACCGTGACAACCGGGCCAAAGATCTCCTCCTGGAAGCATTGCATTTCCTCTGTTACGTCCGCATATACGTGTGGCCACATGTAAACTCCCTCGGATGCATCCCCAAGGAAGTTTGCTGGCTTGTTCTCATTGGTAATCAGGCCCTCTCCCCAGAGTTTTGTAGCCCCGTCAGACTCACACATCCCCAGATCCCTGAGGAAATCGTTTGCATACTTCTCAGAAAGCATCGGCCCATACAGGACGTCTTCGTCCCTCAGAGAATCTCCAATCTTCGTTTCCTCGACCTTGGCCATGAACTTGGACATGAACTCATCATATACGTCTTCGTGGATGATCAAGTTCCCTAGGCTTGTGCAACGCTGCCCAGCAGTCCCGAATGCAGCCCAATATGCCCCCTCTACAGCATTGTCAATATTCGCAGAAGGCATTACCACCAAGGGGTTCTTCCCACCTAGCTCTAGTGAGCAAGATACGAGGTTTCTTCCACATACTTCACCTATCATCTTCCCCACAGAGGTCGAACCAGTGAAACTGATCTTGTTCACCAATCCTTCTTCAGCTGAGTCAACAAGGAACTGCCCCGCTCCGCTACCTTTGCCGTGAATCAGGTTGATCACCCCATTTGGTAGACCCGCCTCATGCATTATTCTGGTTAGCATGAATGAAAGTAGCGGGGAGTCCTGGGGGCTCTTCCATACGCATGTATTTCCGCACATTATTGCGGGTATCATCTTCCAGAAAGGTACCGCTGCAGGGAAGTTGCTTGCATTTATGATCCCACATACGCCAAGTGGTCTTCTGTATGTGAAAAGCTCCTTGTCCGGTAATTCTGAGTTCACCGTCTGGCCATAGAGTCTCCTTCCCTCTGACTGGAAGAATAGGCACGTGTCGATTGCCTCTTGGACTTCTCCAGCACTCTCTTTGAGGGTCTTGCCAATCTCCCTCGTTTCGACCCTCACAATGTCATCTTTGTACTCCATCAGCAGTCTTCCCATGTTGCCAATTATCTGCCCCCGTGAAGGAGCCGGAGTCATAGACCACTCAGAGAATGCATCTCTAGCGGCTTTCAGAGCATCGCCAACATCTTCCTTTGTGGAAAGAGGGAAAACCCCTAGACAGTCATCCGTCCATGCAGGATTCCTACTTTCGAAGGTCTCCCCATCGCTGGAAGAACGCAACTCTCCGTTGATGATGTTGTATCCCATCACAGATGGACTTCCGTTGGGGTTGTCTCTTTGTAAAATCTCGAATCCAGTCTCTAGTACGTGTGCCATGTTGTTCGCGGATGCTACTTCTGAAATGAATTATGCGCATCGCACCTCTTTGTTCCGATAACCATTTTACCTCACGGAGAATCCAAGATTGCAGGGTTTAACAACCCCCGATGCACGAGAAGAAATGGCAGGGAGCGGAAAATGACTACTGACTCATCAGATTCACTAACGTTGAGGGTTGCTAAAGCGATACCCAGCGACGTCGGACACGGCCGAGCTAGAGTGCCATTTGACAACGATCTAAATCTGAAGCCCGGGGATATTGTAGAGATAGAGGGAGAGAGGAAGACAGCTGCCATAGTCTGGAGATGCAGACCTGAAGATGCTAATCTTGGGGTAATTAGAATTGATGGAATAATTAGGAAAAATGCCGGAGTAAGCCTTGGAGACAGGGCCGAGATTCGGAAAGTAGAGGTGGAGCCATGCACAAAACTTGTCCTTAGTCCAGTAATGGCAAAACAACAGAAGGTTAGATTTGGACCTGGGATAGAAGGATTTGCTAGAAGGGGTCTGAACAAGAGGCCAGTAGTGGCTGGAGACAGGATCTTCATTCCAGGAATGACACTATTCGCCGAGGCCCTACCTTTCGCAATCGTACAGACCAGCCCAAAGGGAATCGTCCAAGTCTTGCCAGACACCGAGATAGTAATCAAGGAGGATGCAGTTGACCAAGAAGAAGAGAATCTGGTTCAGACTATCTCATACGAGGATATTGGGGGCATAGGAAACCAACTCCAGAAAGTCAGGGAAATGATCGAACTCCCTCTAAAGCATCCAATTCTATTCCGTCGACTTGGCATTGACCCCCCTAGGGGAGTTCTTCTCCACGGACCCCCAGGAACTGGGAAGACGCTCATCGCGAAGGCCGTTGCATCAGAGACCAAAGCTCACTTCACCTCAATCAATGGCCCAGAGATAATTTCGAAGTACTACGGCGAGAGTGAGAAGCAACTTCGTGAGATTTTCGATGAGGCAGCAGCAAATGCCCCCGCCATCATTTTCATCGACGAACTAGATAGCATCGCTCCAAAGAGGGAAGATGTAACAGGAGAAGTTGAAAGGAGAGTTGTAGCCCAACTTCTAACTCTATTAGATGGAATGGGCGGCAGAGACAACGTCGTTGTGATAGGTGCCACAAACAGAAGAGACGCCATCGATCAAGCCCTTAGGAGGCCTGGAAGATTCGATAGAGAATTGGAAATCGGAGTTCCTGACAAAGTTGGGAGGGGGGAGATCCTTGAAATCCACACCAGAGACATGCCAATAAGTGACGATTACAATCTAGATTGGCTTCTCGACAATACTCATGGGTTCGTTGGGGCCGATATTTCGGCCTTGGTCAGAGAGGCCGCCATGAAGGCTTTGAGGAGATACCTTCCCGAGATAGACTTGGATGAAGAAGAGATTGCACCCGAAGTGATCGAAAAGATGCAGGTAACGATGTCCGACTTCCAAGAGGCAGTCAAGGAGATCGAACCAAGCGCTCTAAGGGAGATATATGTCGAGGTCCCAGAGGTCACATGGGAACAGGTAGGGGGACTAGAGGACGTAAAGGAGAGGCTGAAGGAGAGCGTGGAATGGCCTTTGAATATGCCAGAAAAATTCGACCATTTCGGAATAACCCCGCCAAGGGGGATTATGCTTTTCGGCGCTCCGGGTACAGGCAAGACGCTCATCGCCAAGGCCATTGCAAATGAGGCAAAGGCCAATTTCATCTCAATCAAAGGACCCGAACTAATTTCAAAGTGGGTTGGGGAGTCGGAGAAAGCAGTTAGAGAGGTGTTCAAGAAAGCAAAGCAGTCAAGCCCTTCAATTGTTTTCCTGGACGAGTTTGAGAGTATCGCAGGGATGAGGAGGAGCCATTCGGGAGAGGGTTCTGATGTCATGAACAGAGTGGTGAACCAATTGCTCAGCAGCCTCGATGGTGTGGAAGGGATGGAAGGCGTGATAGTAGTCGCAGCCACCAACAGGCCCGAGATGATCGACCCTGCACTAATGCGCAGTGGGCGCTTTGAGAGGGTACTTCACATACCACCACCAGACAAAGACTCTAGGTCGGCTATATTGAAGATCCATACGAAAGACATGCCACTTGGTAAGTTCAAGATTGAAGATCTGGCAGGAAGCATGGAGAACTACACCGGCGCGGATATAGAGGCAGTCTGCAGGGAAGCTGCATTGATTGCTATGAGGGATGGGAAGAAGACGGTGTCAAAGAAACATTTCGAGACGGCGGTCGAGCGAGTCAGGCCAACTGTGACAGATGAGATGATGCAGTATTACTCCAAGTTGGAGGAGACCCTAACCAGCGGTCTAGAGTCAGTGAGAAGGACGTCAGGCACAATCTCCGGAATTGAGTTGATTTGAGGAATTGCATGAAGACCACATTCACTCAGGAGATTCTGACTCGCCAGGTTGTCGATGCGGCAGGTGATCTGCTAGGACACCTCGCAGATTTTACTGTGGATGTCGAAACTGGAAACATAGTCGCCATCCTGGTAGTAACAGAACAAGGAATTGATCCCAATGAGCTCCCGTGGCCTACTACAGACGGTCTTCTAGCGGTCCCTGTAGAGGAAGTGGCTAACGTGGGAACGGTCGTCGAACTCTCTAGGTAAGTAGATGCACGGCCGTTCATGGTCACATAACGGTCATAAAACGAACTTCGGGCTCAACAACTCGTAGTTGATGGGGGACGAGTGATGGTAGATTGGAACAAACTCCCGAAATTATTGAACTCGAGGAGGAATAGGAGAATCGCTCTGCAGGCTACTTTCTGGTTAGTTTTCCTACTCCTCATCCTCACGATTGCCGTAACTTATGTTGTCCCCGGACAGACACAGCAATCAGCATATGGCGACGAGTGGAACGATTTAGGCGAATTTAGAGAGGAACTGAATAGGAAAGGAGTTGACACAACGGCTCTAGTATCCAGTCCACTATTGCTCAGTGATATAGATCATCCAGAACAGACAATTTTCGTAATTTCTGGAGTGGAGAGGGACACGATATCTCTACCTAGGTTCACGGGTGAAGACGACCTGATTCAGTTTTCAGAAGGCGATGGTTACACTTCATCGGAGATAGTCGCGATTAGCGACTTCGTTTCTAGGGGCGGGACCCTAATTCTAATGGATGACTTTGGCTATTCGAGCAACCTAGCTGCTGAGTTCGGACTTGAATTCACAAATCATCGCCTCTATGCTGACTACAGCTACGATCTAGACCTCGGCTCAGACTTCGTCTGGGTCAACACCACCTCTGCCTTCAATTTCACATCTTCACAGGGTGTTCAGACTAGCGTAAATCCATGTCTCAGAGATGCCGATAATGACGGAGTGGTAGATGTTCTTGATGAAGATCCCAGTAACCCAGAAATCGGGGCTCCGTTTGTTACAGCCCAATCCGCAGGACTGTGTGCTCATAGATTCCAAGGAACAGACCCTTCAACCAATCAACCCAAGTGGGACTGGTCACAGGACTATAGCCTGCTAACCAACACCCCCTCTGCGTTCGAGAAGGCAACTTCCTACAATCCCGCTGAGCGAAGGTACGTCATCGCCAAGACAACCCAGGACTCATGGATTGACAACAATGATGATGGAAACTATTCCGTGGGAACATATGCCGCGTTCGGTCTTGCCGGGGACGAACAGGGCCCATTCCCTGTTTATGTGAGATATTGCGAGTCAATATTGTGTAGAGGCTCAGAGACTGGCAGAGTCCACTTCATCTCCGACGGTTCTGTCCTGATTAACTCGATCTATGATCCTGAATCGGACTCGAACTACTTGACAGTCCCCGAGAACGATAATAGAAAATGGGCACTCGATCTGATTGCCGAGGCACTAATTCTGAACGATAACGGAACTTCCCCAGGTGAGCATTCCTTGGTTATTTTTGACGAAAGTCGACATCAGCAACCAACAATTTTCGGGGATACTTACAATCTTGTGTATTATCTTCTAATCTACTTCACAAATGACTGGATGGCAATGCTAATCCTATTCTTGTTCCTCTTTGTTCTACTTGAGGCAGTGCTAATCCGGAAGGAGGATCCAGAGGACTGGAGGCACGTTTTCAGGGTTGTCTACTACGGTTTCGGGGATGCTGAGAGATACAAGTATTACCAAAGGCCAGAGAAGATCAGACAAGTCTTACTTACCCGGGTCAGGAACCTAAACGCTCTGACCCGGGAGGAGTTCGATGCATTGCCTGCGTCGGAGCTACAGGGGATGATTCGTGACCCTGTCCTAGTCAGATTCCTATTCGAGGAGAGGAACTACAGACCTGACGAATTGGTTGGGATCGTTAGACGGATAAAGCAGTGGGGAGAAGCAGGGAGGTCGACTAGAGTTGTGGACTAGGAAGGCTGCAATAATGCTGGCAGGTGGAATAAGCCTGATATTAGTTGGAATGATGATATCCAATTTCCAGATGATGATAATCGGTTTGACCTTCATCGCCTTTCTCTCGATCAACGGTTGGATCGTCGGCCAGTCCCAACTTGAGATTTCTAGGTTTGTACCTCACTCGAATGTCTACAAGGGCGACCTAATTGAGATATCCCTGACAATAACAAACAAGTCCTACAGGAGAACACAGTTACTCGAGATATTCGACAACGTACCCCACGAAATGAAGATCAGGAGGGGGATTAATCAGATTCGACTTAACCTGGGCCCAGGGCAGTCAACAAAACTAGACTACATGCTCCGCTGCCCACTTCGAGGTCACTATTCTGTAGGCCCGATATCCGTCAGATATCGAAACTCATTCGGCTTGTTCGTCAACGAGTCAGTGATTGAAGACATGTGTGACATCACAGTTTTCCCTCAGGTCAGAGATGTGGAGGATGCGATGCTAAGGGCCGACGTTCCAAAGATGTATACCGGCGCTACAACACTTCGAACACCTGGGCCTGGCATGGAGTTCTACTCTCTGAGGGAGTATCTCTCGACAGACCCAATTCGCTCAATCAACTGGAAGGCATTTGCCCGAACTGGAGACATGATGGTCAACCAGAAGACTAGGGATGCAGTCACAGATGTCTTCGTGATTCTGGACACCAGAGAAGTAAGTAGGATTGGTACCGTTCTCAAGAACCCACTTGAAATGGGAGCATCAGCCGCCGCATCTCTGGCTAGCCATTTCCTCAAAAGGAAGGATTCTGTAGCCATGGTCACCTATGGCAGTAGAATGGACTACCTGCCTCCTGACACGGGAGATAAGCAACAGTACAAGGTCCTGAGTCGCCTCGCTTCGGTTTCACCCGCAGGGTCAATGCCCCTTCAGGCGGTAACAAACTCCCTCTCTCCCAGGATTAGCCGTGGGTCCCCAGTATTCATCATCAGTAGTCTCGAAGGAGACGGGACCACACTACCAGCAATTAGAAACCTAGCTGGAAATGGCCACGAGGTCATCATACTCTCTCCTAGTAGTATTGACCTAGAGAGGTTAGTCAGTAGGATTCCCAGGATGGCCTACGAGGTACTGAAGCTAGAGAGGCAGAATAGACTGACTGCAGTTTCAGGATATGGGGCCAAGGTGGTCGACTGGATGCCAGATGTTGAATTATCTCAGGCATTATTGCAATCAAGAGGGTGAAGAAATGGAAATTGGTGAGAAGAAGGCTGAGGTGACCGAGACCCTCCATATCCCAGCTTTGCGGAGAAAATGGCAAATACTGGCCTTACAGATTGCAGCCACAGCCTCATTGATACTCTTGTTGAAGAGGATGACTGATCTCTACGGGCCATGCGGCGAGCAGTTCATTATCGACAATAATGAAGACACATGGTGCCCATCATATGAGCACACTAGGGGGTTAATGTGGCTTGATAACGCCAACGGACTGATTATTCCAGACTTCCTCCTGGGGGTTGGGCAGACCGGTGCAATGTCCATGCTCGGACCTCTGGTGTTGTGTCTTTTTGCAACATTTGCAATCGAGCGTTTTTGGGCATCCTCCCAGGAGTTGCAGACTAGGATAAAGCAGGTTTCGGGAGCGTTGCTTGCAGCTTGGGTGATCATCCCATTTTTACTCGCATGGATATTCTCCACCTTCAAGAATGGGCTACATTTCCCTTGGAACAGCAATGACTCGATGAATCACATAGAGCACCTCTTCCATCCACTTGGATTGGTTATGGAGGTGGTCTTCTTGGGGATAGTTTTCGCCCCCGTCCTAATCGGTCTTATTGGCATCTGGGGACTATCCAAGAGGTCGATTACATGGGTAGTCGGATACTACATCATAGTAATCGCATTCCACGCAGTCCTAACCTTCGAGCCAATTGTTTCTGAGGTAGATGTGGGACTCAAGGCACTCCCCACACAGATAGGGGAGGGTTCCCTCTTCGGTGGCCTAGTCTCCCCACTGGCAGGTTCACTGTTGGGAATCGCAGTTCTGATGCTATTGTTCATGGAATCGGGGACGGCTGCGATTGGGCATATGGAGTATGCAGCATCCCTTCCAGAGGAGACAAAGCGCGACCCTGAGTACATCAGACAGTTCAACAACGTGGTAAACTCCCATCTCATCCAACTAGTCGTCGTGGTATCTCTTGTCGCCATGACTACTGCAATGGCACTGTCTTTCGACGATCTAATGATAACTTTAGTTGGGATTCTTGAGGGTACCCAGTGGACTGGTCAGGTGAAGGAGTCGCTCGAGTTGCAGATGACTTACGGCAAGGTAATCTCCGCTGGATTGTTCATCATCGCAGTCGCAGGTCTGCGATTCATCGTCCCATGGCAGACCGTGTCCGGGTATGTTGAATCCGGAATAGCTAGATTAAGATCTGACTAGGCTCTGATTCGAACATACAACTTCCCTATCGAGGTAGCGATAAGAGGAATCGCAATAATTAGCCCGCACACTACTGCAGATAGAGAATTACTGCCCAGAACAGGCACCATTGCAGAAGCGAACTCGGGAGCAATAATTACTCCAATGATGGAGAGTGATACTAGTGAAAACCTATCTACAGAAGGAGAGAAAATCTTGGCCCCAACTTCCGTCCTACTGGGTAGTGGACCAGCGTCTTTCATGACATTCCGGTCATGATTTCACGAATCAATTCACCGGAGGATGGGTTCAAGCCTATGTAACGGGACGAGACATCATGAGCGGTGAAATAGAGGTTCAGTCGTGCAGCAGATGCCGCTCAGACGCTATTGTTTTCCAATCATACAGCGGCCAGCACCTCTGCGGTCGGCACCTATACTCGTCCATCCGTAAGAGAACATCGCGCGAACTTCGCCATCAACTAGATTTGCCAAAAAACGCAACCAAGGAAGACGGTTCTCCCTTCATAGTACTAGTAGCCATCTCGGGTGGCAAGGATTCCGCAGTTCTACTTTCGATGATCAATGAAATCATCGGGAGAAGGAGGGACGTGGAACTGGTCGCAGGTTGCGTGGATGAGGGAATAGACGGATACCGCGCCCCATCAATGGAATTCGCGAAGGAACTAGCAGAATCACTTGAAGTCAGGTTCGAGACACTGAGCTACGAGGAGATGGGGTACGGCAGGATGGACGAAGTAGTTCAGTTGATGCCCTCGATGGGGAAAAATCACGATGATGCGAAGGGCCTCATGCCCTGCTCTTTCTGCGGCGTTTTTAGACGCCAGGGGCTCAATGCCCTGGCGGAAAAGGTCGGAGCCGATGTCATGGCACTAGGTCATAATCTGGATGACATGGCCCAGTCTATTCTGATGAACCTCCAGAAGGGCGAGATAGACAGGTCAGTAAGGCTAGCACCCCATACGAACTCGCAGATAGAGGGACTGATTCCCCGGATAGTTCCTCTCAGGTGGGTGCCAGAGCAGGAGATTCATGCACATGCCCTGTATGCAGGCTTGCCAATTCACCACGGAGACTGTCCCCACGCACCGGGTGCCATGCGACAGCAGAGCAGGTCTGTTATTGCTAGGCTGGAGGAAATGACTCCTGGTGCTAGACACGGTCTACTGCATTCTCTGGATCAGATCAGGGAACTCCACTCACTAGCAAACCCAGATCTAAAGCACGACGTCAACAATTGCATCGAATGCGGTGAGATTACCAGTAGAGATGTCTGCCAGTCATGCACAATGAGGGAATGGCTGGCAAACGCCTCCTACTGAATCAGCATTGGGAGAGGATTCCGGAATCCAATGAAACAAATCAGATGATATTCCCAATCAGCTCATCTATTTCCTGGCCTTTTCCGCAGTAGTAGCACCTGACTTCCAATGGATCCCTGGAGATTACCCTCATTCTCTGAGGTAGGGGTTCACGAGGACTCTTCGTAATGCAGTTCGAGAATGAGCATTTGGCTATGTTCACCAAGTCATCTGCCAACTCAACTTTCATCTTCTCCGCAACTGCATGGTTCCTGATGATCGCAATGCTTGCAGCAGGTGCGATTAGTGCTAGCCTGTCAAGATCTTCTTGGTCAAGCTCTCTATCCT
>Ga0208407_1000096_pt1 | contig 39677 bp, 31 predicted proteins | sample ETNtaG_9_FD_185775 | JGI IMG/M metagenome (GOLD analysis project Ga0208407, IMG submission 185775) | Marine microbial and viral communities from oxygen minimum zone, Eastern Pacific Ocean - ETNP201406SV69 (SPAdes) (version 2) | ecosystem: Environmental > Aquatic > Marine > Oceanic ...
TTTTGACATAAAATTATTATGAATTAAGAATTATGATTTCTCTCATTTCCTGAACTGCTTGAGTAAGGCCGACAAAGATTGCCCTGCTTACGACACTGTGACCGATGTTTAATTCACGCAAATGCGGCAATCCGCAAATCCGCTGAGTGTTGATGTAATTCAGCCCGTGTCCTGCATTGACCTGTAAATTTTGCTCATTCGCGAATTCTGCAGCGGTAACGAGCCGCTCATATTCTTTGTCCTGCTGAGTTCCTCTTTCCGCATTTGCGTAACATCCAGTGTGCAGTTCAACATCTTCCGCACCTGCCTTTTGAGTGGCCTCGATTTGCTCTGCTTCCGGATCGATGAATAAACTCACTCTGATTCCGGCTTCACGGAGTTGTGCGATTCCTTTGTGCATTGATTCAGTAGCGCCTGCTACATCAAGCCCGCCTTCGGTTGTCACTTCTTCACGTTTTTCCGGCACAAGAGTCACAATGTCCGGACGCGTTTCCAGAGCGATGCGGAACATTTCTGCCGTTGCGGCCATTTCCAGATTGAGTCTGGTCTGTACAGTTTCCCGCAAAATCCGCACGTCACGGTCAATAATGTGTCTTCTATCTTCACGCAGATGTATCGTGATTCCGTCAGCGCCCGCCAGTTCTACTAGACCTGCCGCGGTTACAGGATCAGGTTCATTTATTTGACGCGCCTGTCTTACTGTTGCTACGTGATCGATGTTGATGTGTAATGATATCATTATTTTTGTTATTATTTTATTCTAGTGTTTCATTCTTAACCCAGACAGAAACGATGGGCCACTGCTGCAGTACGGTAATTCCTTCTGGAGTTACTACTTTTGGTGTCTCCTTTGGATAGTTTCCAGGTTCATATGTTGAAAGATCAATTTCTCCATAAAGCTTATCCCGATCTAATTCCTGTATCAAGTATTCCGGGCCTTCAACAAAAACATTAAAAGTATTAGGATTTATCACACTTACATAATCCATGTTTCGTAAATAAACCGGAACATTGTCAAACCGTTTCTTAATCGGAAGACTGTTGATCGTCACTTCCGCAGTGTAAAAATCAACGTTTTGATTGATAATCTGTACGTTTCCTCCAGGCAAATCCAAATCAACACGCATAGTGGTACTTTCATTTAAACCTTCCAGCACAATTTCATGTGCGGAAATATGTTCCATTTTTTCCAAAACGGAGCGCGGACCACGCATGGTAAGAGTGTCCGGAACTATTTTTATGTCACCCAGTAGATAACCTTTTTTGGGTGTCCCCTGGTAACGTGGTTTGATCGAAAAAGATTTTTCAATCAGTTCCTCTATTCTAACCGTGATTTGTGAAGGATGAATGCGTGTTATCTCCACTTTAACCGGTGATAAAATGTGATTCTCGGTCATCACATAAGAAAGTGTTCCTTCCTGTGCTTTGTCCAGATCAAGCACCGCCTGAATCTCCTGAGGATTAAATGAATCCCTGCTGTTGGTGTGTACCACAATGTTGACCTGTGGTGGATCAGACGTGACTTGGAATTCGGGGGATACATTTTTAAAAACAACAGGGGCGTAAAAACTCATCTGTATCGGTTCGCCGGATTTCCGTGCGAGAAACCAGACGAAGACCGCTAAAACTAACGCAAGAACTTTGTATGAAGCATTTATCCGCATTAGTTTTTCTCTGTCTGGATATCAGGTGATTGGCTGGAGTTATCCGGAATTTCTGAACTTTCGGTTGAATCGGACGTACCCGTAATTTTCACGGCAGCCTCAGTCGCGGCTTTTCTGGCAGCATCTTTTGTTTCCTTGTCCTGAATTGCAGCCGGAATGTTTCCGGAAAGTACTTCCATCAGAGCTTTACGTATATCCTCATTTGCACCGCGAATCAACTGTCCACGGTAACTGAGGCTTATTTCTTTGCGTTCCTCAGAAACTATCAGGACTGCCGCATCGGTTTCTTCTGTTAAACCAATTGCCGCGCGGTGTCTCGTGCCAAGGAAAGAACTGAGACGACTGTTCATCGACACTGGTAAAATACACTGCGCCGCCAGCAAATCCCCTTTAGTGTTGATAATCACTGCACCGTCGTGCAGCGGTGAGGTTGGATGGAAAATGCTCAGCAAAAGCGGTTCGCTGACTGTCGCGTTAAGCTGTGTGCCGCGGTCGCTGTAATCTTTCAATCCGACTTCCTGCTCAAAGACAATGAGAGCTCCAATCCTCTGCTGTGTCATCACCAGACAGGCATGCAGGATATTGTCTACTACATCTTTTTTTTGCTGGTTACTTTCACGGAAAAGCGTGAAAACTCCGATTTGCGCCAACGCATTGCGGATATCAGTTTGAAAAAGCACAACCAGCACCAGCACCAGCGATTGCCCTAAATTATCAAGCAGTAGCTGAGTTGCTTCCAGATTCAAAATCAGCGAAACAAGATAAAGAGCCAGCAACAAAACAAATCCCATTAACATGGGAATCGTGCGGGTACCTCGAATAAGAAGCAGGATTCGGTAAAAAATAAGAGAGAGGAGGACTATATCAAACAGATCTTGCCAGCGAAGGGAAAAGTTGCCGCTAAAAATTGATAAAAGTGTTTCCACTAAAGTCTCCGGAAGGGAAAGCGGTTCTAAGTTTTCTGATTAACACAGTTAACCTGGGACGTTATTTTTTTGATTCTTTGGTTCCTTTAAATAACCAACTACTTTGTAATTATTTCAAAGATGTCCCAGGTTATTAAGTAATTCTAAAAATGCTCAAAAGCAATTTTAAGTCTTTGAACTTTTTTTCTGCGGAGTCTGTTTTTTAGTTTTAGGTGCAAACTGCTGCATTGCCTGGAGTACATGGTCGCCATCGATAGTTTCTTTTTCCAGCAGTGTTTCAGCAAGTGATTTAAGAGCTTTACGATAAGTTTTTAAAACTTTGTTCGCACGGTCATAGGATGAATTTAGAATCTCAAGCACTTCTTCATCTATCATCTTCATTGATTCATTGCTGAATTCCTTGTGCTGTTGTAAATCACGACCCAGAAAAACATGCCCCGCGTCTTCCGCGTATGTCAGCGGTCCAAGTTTTTCGCTCATTCCCCACTGGCAAACCATTTTACGCGCTAATTCAGTAGCTCTTTTCAAGTCATCACTGGCACCTGTGGTGAAGCGTTTGAAAACAAGATGCTCTGCCGCACGTCCGCCCATCATCATCGCAATTTGACCGAGCAATGCGCGTTTATTGTGACTGTGTCGATCTTCTTCCGGAAGCAGCATTGTAACACCCAAAGCACGTCCACGCGGAATAATGCTCACCTTGTGCACAGGATCTACTTCTTCAATACTGGCCGCTACAAGCGCGTGCCCAACTTCATGATAAGCAGTAGTTTCTTTTTCTTCATCAGTTATCAGCAGACTGCGCCGTTCAGCACCCATCATGACTTTGTCTCTTGCATATTCAAAGTCTTCATTCTCTACCGCATCTTTATCCTGACGTGCTGCCCATAGCGCCGCTTCATTAACGAGATTTGCCAAATCCGCGCCGGTAAAGCCTGGAGTTCCACGGGCGATTGTATTCAAATTTACTTCTTTATGCAGTTCAATATTTTTGCTGTGCGTTTTTAAAATATTTTCACGTCCGTTAATATCCGGAGTCGGAACTACTACGTGACGGTCAAAACGTCCGGGACGCAGCAGAGCGGGATCCAGCACGTCCGGTCGGTTAGTCGCCGCGATTACAATGATACCTTCATTGACTTCAAAACCATCCATCTCAACCAGCAACTGGTTCAGCGTCTGTTCGCGTTCATCGTTGCCGCCGCCTAGGCCTGCTCCGCGGCTGCGTCCAACCGCATCTATTTCGTCAATGAAAATTATACAAGGTGCGTGTTTTTTCCCCTGCGCAAACATGTCCCTGACTCTGCTTGCGCCAACACCCACGAACATTTCCACAAAATCAGATCCGCTGATACTGAAAAACGGTACTGCGGCTTCTCCGGCTATTGCTTTGGCCAGTAAAGTTTTTCCGGTTCCTGGTTCTCCCATCAGCAAAACGCCTCTTGGAATTTCACCGCCGAGTCTTTCGAATTTTCCCGGATCTTTGAGGAAATCTACAATTTCCTCCAATTCTTCACGTGACTCATCAATTCCCTGAACGTCTTCAAACTTGATTGGATTATCTTCAGTGTTGGTAACGCGAGAACGAATTTTCCCAAAACCCATCGCTTTGTTTCCGCCGCCCTGAACCTGCCGCATAAAGAACAACCAGATTCCAATGATGAGAATCATCGGAAGCCAACTGTTAAGAATCGCCATAAATAAATTGGTTTGATCTGTAGGTTCCACACGTACACGTACCTGATGACGGTCTAAAATTTCAAATAACGCGGGATAGTTTGGAGCCTGTGTTTGGAAAGAACCATTTGTGTCACTAACCCCGTGAATTTGACTTCCGCGGATTGAAACCTCAAGTACCGAGCCGGATTCGATTTGAGAAATAAATTCCGAAAATGAAATTTTTCTTTCGTTCGATTCTTTTGGCCCAAGCAGATTGAAAAGCATCAGCATCACCAAGCCGATAACGAGCCAGATTCCAATATTTCTTAAAAATGTGTTCACAGTTGTTTGTTTTTTAAGTTAATGATTTTAACCTATAGATGCTCCCACATTTTCTGTGGAAACGCAAGTTTGAGACTGAGAAATATACAGTTATCAGCCAAATTGATTTATAATTAACAGCAGTCAATTTGCGTCAGAGTCAACTGAGCAGGCTTTTTCACTTGACAACAAAGCTAAAAGTACCCGAAGATGCTGTAAAGACTTGGTAAATTTTTCTATGAAAGAGTGGTGAGCGAAAATAAAATTCAGCTGCGTAAAGTAGGGATTTTTTCCCCGCAATATGAACAGCCTGTGACGGAGTTGGTGCAGGAGTGGTTTGTTCCTCACGGTATCGAAATTTCACCACTCGAAGAGAACGCGGGCAGAAATGAGGATCTGGATTTGGTACTCTCATTCGGCGGTGACGGTACTGTACTTGCTGCTTTAAGTCTTTTTCCGCAGTGTCCTGTTTTGGCAGTCAACTTTGGAAATGTCGGTTTCCTGACCGCCGGAGACAGAGAAGAATTGACCGATATGCTGCAGAGTGTTCTTGAGGGGAAATATATAATCAGCGAACGCTCAGTACTTGAGTGCGTTCATCCGCAAGGAAAGGATTTTGCTGTGAATGAAGTTGTTGTGCGTGGAGCGACTAGACTGATTGCGGTTGAGTTGAACATCAACGAGCAACACATTCGCAGGGTGCGTGGAGACGGAGTAATAGTTGGAACGGCCACCGGTAGTACAGCATATTTACTGGCCGCGGGTTCGCCGATTGTTATGCCGGAACTGCGCTGCATGATTATCACCGGTTTGAACGAGTACGATTTCCGTTCCCGACATTTGGTTGTCACCGGAGAATCATTAATCAGACTTCAAATTTCGGAGGAAACTCATGAAAAAGAAATTTATCTGTCTGCTGATGGTAAAGAAAAAATTCCGCTTGAAACAGGTGATGAGGTTATCATTCGTGAATCCTCCAGGCAGGCAAAATTAGTTTTCATGGAGAAGAATTATTTTTTTCACAATCTTTCTTCGCGTCTCTCCTGGTTCCGCAGTGGTGAATAAAAATTGACTTGGCTTATGGCATTGAAATGGCGTTTTTCAGGTGGGATCCTGTTTTCAACAGCACTGCACGTTTTTTTGCTGAGTGCGCTGATCTACTGGTATCCCGGTATAATCAGCAAGAATGGCTGGCAGTGGGATGAGTGGTCGCCATTTTTCGCAAACGAAACCGCGTCTTCCGGTGTGCCAGGTTTAACAACTCAACAGTACGGCAGAAAAGCTTCCAACGGAATGTTGATATATCCGGATATAGTTTTGTCAGGGCAGCCGAAAAAAGCGCCCGTGATAACTAAAATCAAAAAGAAATCAGCACAAATCTCGCTCAAGAGTATTCTGACACAGGTTAAAAAATTTCCGGGGCGTATCAAAAAATCCGACGTTTCAAGAAAAGCGCTTTCCGGACAAGTAGGAAAAATACTGACGCTGCTGACGCCTGTTACTTTGCAAGATGCTTTGCCGGAAAAGAAGAGTCTCAATTTAAACGCAGTTGAATTAAAAGAATATCAGCAGCAGCTTAAAGGTTTACTCTCTGAACGCTGGGAAGTGCCGATACATTTGATTGAAAGTCAGTTCACTGCCGAGATTCAGTTTGAAATCACAAAAAACGGTCGACTGTTAAGTTGGTCGATGGAAGAATCCGCAAATTCCACACTTAATAAAACTGTGAAAAATCTGTTGAAAAACTTGCAATTTCTCCCATCCTTGCCAGAGTCCTATCCTGAAGATTCATACAAATTCGGTGTCCGGTTCACGCCGGCGAACTTCCAATTATGAGATGTTAGTGAAGCCCAAAAACGGTAATCAAGCAGTAATATTACGTGTCAAGGCGGGTTTTGTTTTTCTGCTGTTAGGACTAATTATGTCCGTACCCGGAGGTTCCGCACATGCTATTGATTATTTTGAAATCACTAACCCAAAGTTTGTTCCTATTAAAGTTGGCCTGATTGAAGGAACTGGCACAGAAGCCGAGGCTGTTCAAAAAGTTTTTAAAGATAATCTGAGAAAAGTACAATATTTCCAAATAATTAATGGAACAAAGGCAGAGTTTGCGCAATCCGAAGAAGTAGTATTTCGGCTGGAACTGCTTTTAAAAAAGAATCCTGATAAACTGGAATTTACTCTCTGGAGGCAGGGTGAGGAATCGCCAGTAGCTCAAAAGTTACTCCCTTTGGAAGAAGCAGAGAATTTGCGGCAAACAGGACTTTTACTGGCAGATTGGTTTGTGGAAAAAACGTTGAATTTCAAAGGTGTTTCTGGTAGCAAAATTGCTTACACAGCGCAAAAAACAAACCAGAGAAAAAACATCATGCTCAGCAGTTATGATGGAACTGTGCAAAAAAGATTTTCATATAATCTTGGTTCCAACAATCTTGCAAGTTGGTCTTTTGATAATAAAAATATTCTCTACACGACTTTTACCCGTTCCAGCGTGCAGTTGACTATTCAGCCGTCGATACGTCTACGTGCAAAAATCCTCGCATTTCCTTCCGGATTTCAACCTCTTGGTGCAAGCTGGCGTAAGGATGGGAAGTCAATTTTGCTGACACTCATGAAGAAGGGCAACTCCGACATCTTCAGCTATAATTTGGCAGACGCGAAGTTGGAAAAGATTTTTGCCTGGAAAAGTTTGGAAACTTCACCGCAAATGTCTCCAGACGGACAGAAAATAGCGTTTGTTTCCGATAGCGCACGTCCGCGACGCCCGCAAATTTATGTGCATAATATACTTTCTCATAAAACGGAACGTGTGACCTTCAGAGGTAGTTACAACAGCTCCCCAAAATGGTCTCCGGATGGATCGCAACTGGTTTATGAAAGGCAGTTAAAAGGAGTTTTTCAGCTTTTTAAATATACACTGCTCACCCGCCGGCATCTTCAACTCACATTTGGGCGTTATGATTCTGAAAAACCCGATTGGTCTCCGAACGGGAAACAAATTGTTTTCTCTGCGAAAAAGAATAATGTATCCAAACTTTATTATATTTCTGCTTTTGGAGGCCGCTCCATTCGTGTTACCACAAATGCCAACAATATTGCCGAGACTAATCCGGTCTGGAGTAAATAGTTTCCCGACTTAGTCTTTCCGCAAATCTTAGCCCCGCTTTGAAATAACTTCCTTTTTATGTCAAAATATCTACAAAGATTCAACAAAAGTATTGCAATGCCCCCTTTTATGAAGATGACAGGAACAAAGATCTTTTATCTGGTTTTGACGGTCTTACTTTTTGTTTTTAGTGGCTGTTCCACCTCTACGCCCAAAAAGGCAATTGCGCAAAAAAAATCTGAAGAAATTACCGCTTTACAAAAAACAGTCGTAGAACAGCAGGAATTACTGCAGAATCTGCAGGCATTGACTGCAGATCAAATGCAGCGTTACAGTGAACTCGAACAGGCGATTCCGCCGCGGGATTTGCTGGAATCTCTGCAGAACGGTTTTGTTGAATTACGCAAAAAAACAACTGTGCTGGAAAAACAACTTTCCGAGCTGCAGAAAAGTTCTGCAAAATACGCCATAAAGGAAACAACTCCAAAAGTTCATGAGATGCCTGAAGTTGAATTTCCCAAAGATCAAAAACAGCTTCTGCAGGGACTTATTTCACTGCAGGCAGGAAATCCGGATCAAGCAGTGGAGCATCTGCAGGAAATATTAATGCAGAAAAAACCAACCCTGCTCAAAGCCGAAATCCTTTTGGCCGTCGCGCACAGTTTCTTAGCACAGGGACACGCCAAACAAGCCGCATCTCATTACGGTACGTTTCTTCGTGAATATCCAAAAAGCAAACACATACCTCAAGCACTATATTTTTTAGGCGACGCGATGGGCAAACTGGGGCAGCAGAAAAAACAAAAAGTGTTGTGGAGGGAATTGATAAAAAAATATCCAAAATCTCCATTTGCAAAACGTGCAAAATAATCCTCATGACTCTCGCACAGACGCAAATTCGAAATAGAATATGAAAAAAAACTCTTTAGGAAAATCCGGAATTGAAGTCAGTTGCATCGGTCTGGGCACAATGACATTTGGAGAACAGAATACTGAAGAGGAAGCATTTGCGCAAATGGATTGCGCACTGGCGGCAGGGGTTACTCTGTTTGACACTGCTGAAATGTATCCGGTACCTCCACAGGAAAAAACTTTCACTAAATCCGAACAAATGATCGGCAAGTGGATGAAACAGCGGAAATGCCGAGAAGGCCTCGTTCTGGCAACAAAAATTGTTGGACCCACTGTGACATCACGTGCCATGGGTGGTTACATTCGGGACGGAAAAAATCATCTCAGCAGTGAAAATATTAACAAAGCTCTTGAAGGAAGTTTAAGCCGACTCGGAACAGATACGATTGATCTTTATCAAATTCACTGGCCTGACAGGAATGTAAATATTTTCGGCCAACGGGGATTCACTTCACCGCAGGATGAAGACCCAGAAAATGCGGAAATTTCGGAAACACTGGAAACACTGGAAAAACTACGCAAAGCAGGAAAAATTAGGGCTTTCGGAATTTCCAATGAAACCCCGTGGGGTGTCATGTGTTACCTGAGTCTGGCGGAAAATAACGGTTGGGAAAGAGTTGTCAGTATTCAGAATCCTTATAATTTACTTAACCGTAGCTTTGAATCCGGATTGGCGGAAATTACATATCAGGAATCTGTAGGTTTACTGGCGTATTCTCCGCTGGCTTTTGGCATGCTGAGCGGAAAATATCTCGACGGACTAAAACCGGCTCGCGCGCGTTTAACATTGTTTTCCCGTTTTCAACGATACCAGACAAAAAACGCGCTTAAGGCTACTCGTGAGTATGTGCTGCTTGCCCAAGAAAACGCTTTGGATCCAGCGCAAATGGCCTTAGCTTTCGTTCGGACACGGCCGTTCACGGCAAGTGTACTGCTTGGAGCCACCTCAGTCAAACAGTTGGAATCAAATCTGGAGAGCGCGGAGTTGGAACTTTCCGCAGAAGTACTGGATGCAATTGACGAAATTCATAACCGAATTCCCAATCCGTGCCCCTGAAAAAATTTTCCGGAACTGGATTAACGCCAGCGGTAGCCGAGGAGTATTCGCTGACCTTCTACACGTTGATCCGGAAGATCGTCGAAAATGACTTTTTCACTTTTTTCACTGTACCATGAAAGCGACCAGCCGGATTCACCTTCAAGTCCTAAACCCCATCCGCTTCCGCCGCTCCATTTAATTCCGGAATAAGAACTCAACGATTCAATCCATGTCAGATAATATTGTCCTCCATGTATTCCAATAAATAAAGGACCCATCCATACCCGTAATTCTGCGCCAAGAATACCTGCCTTGTAATATTCAAATTTTGTGTTGTCCGGCAATGCCCCTTTTCCGCCGAATTCTGTGCCGAAAAGTGAGAAAGAAAAAGAATCACCCATAGGGAACTGATAGTCATATTGGACGCCGCCTATTTTGGAAGTCTGATATTCTGTCTCAGTGTCATTATTAACCGCTTTTAGTTGTCCAAAATCCAGAAACAACCCCAATCCATCTCCGGCTCCAGCCTGCAGGACGGGTGTCCAAAATGTCAATGCAACCGTCAAAAGGAAGATGAAATTCAATTTCATTAGGATCTCCTTAATAATGGTGATGTTATCCTAAAAATGTTTGATACCGTTCATGTATTTCGCGGCCTCAAGGATTCCGTTTATCGTGAGCGGTTCCATTTTAAAAACCTTTTGAACATAAGGTGCGACTGTGCGGTTCCAGTACTGTTTTGGGGTAGGGTTTATCCAGACAACATAGGGGAAATGCTCGTGCAAAGTTTTCAAATTTGTCAGACTTGGCGTGGACGATTCTTCCCGAAATTCAATTGAGCCAAAAGGTGAAAGCAATTCATGCGGCGCCATGTACGCGTCACCAACGATGAAAACGCGGTAGTCCGGACTGTTCTCCATTATTCTCCGGAGAGTTACCGGTTTGCGCCGGGCTTCGTCTTCATAAACCTGATCGTAAACTGCATTGTGAAAATAAAAAGTTTTTAAGTCCTGCGGAAAACGGCGTTTGATTTTTGCAAAAAGTGTTTGAACTTTTTGGGCATGAACCCACATTGAATTTCCACCGTTGTCGAGTAACAGCAAAACCTGTGTACGGTCCTGCTGTTCCCTCAAAAAATGTGGAATTACAATTCCCGCATTGCGTCCGGTTTCCTCTACGGTACGCTTCACATTCAGTTTCCTGTCCGGATGCATATCCTCAATGTTCCTGAGTGCCTGCAGTGCCGCATCCATATTGTTATCGGTAATCGGTGCATCCAGATCAATCGGATAAAATGAAGGATCACCAAGTACCTTACGCGCCGTTCCCGCATGAGCCGGGCCACCAACACGGATTCCATTTAGACCTTGTCCGGAATGTCCGTAAGGCGAAAAACCATGACTGCCGATCCAGTGTCCGCCGCCGCTGTGAGCTGTTTTTTGCTGCTCCATCACGCGCTTCATCCGTTCCATCAACTCTTCAAGCGAAATTTTTGAATAATCCACCATCTTGTCACTGGTTTGCGCTGGTCCCGGAGGTGCATTATTGACGCGGTCGCTCAAATCCTGATTGTCCTCATCAAGATGTTTTCGCGCATCCAGTTCTTGTTGAATATTAGCCTGCAAATCCGATTGCAGTGTTTCATTCAAAAATTCGTCTATCAGTTTTTCATAATCAAACTCACCGGCGATTTTTCCGGTTTCCAGTTTTTGACTGAGCCAATGTTCAAATGCGGAAGAGTTGCGGATCGCATCATCAACGCTGTTATAGTTGGTTGAATCGATTCCTAAAAAATGGTCCCAGAACGCAAGTGTGTAGGGTGCAATTTCCCGCCGTGATTTACAAATCAAATGCTGTCCAATGTCAAAAAGGGAGCCGAGATTGGTGATCAACCCAATTTCCATGGTACGGTACAGTTCCATCAGGACACGTACATCTGTATCAAAACCGTAGCGCCGTAGAGTATGTGGAAAACCTGAAAACATGTTTAGTTAATGTTTGTTGCTCTGTGACTGCTTTTGAAAAATTATCTGGAATTCTGAATTTGTAGAATCACAACATAATTACCGTATTTCAGCATAGCTTCCGGAAGTGGAGCAAACTGAATTTCCTCCAAAGACATAATTGCTGTATCATCAAAATCTTGCGATCCGCTGCTTTTAATAACTTTATGATTCACAACTGCACCTGATGGATCTATGCTGACTTCAAGCTGCACAAACATTCCTGTACGGAAAATTTGAAGTGCATAGGTTACATCAATCAGTAATTTGCTGATTTGCTGGTTATATAAATTACGCTCCACAACATAAGGATCCTGAATAGGTGTTTCCTTCACAGGTACTTCGGGAGTTTTATCTTCATAAAGCTCAGGGCTCTTTGCTTGTTTTTGATTTTCAGCTTCTTCCGGCAAAGCGATTTCTTCCCTCAGTGGCGCAACTTTTTCGGAGGCAACAGCTTCTTTCCGCGGAGCAATGTCTTCGCCTGCTATTTTGTCTAGCATCCTTTCTACTATAATATCAACCTGCAACCTCAATTTCTCAAGATTACATTGCTGACAAGTTTGAGTAACTATTTCCTTCGTAACTTCAGGCTGTGACAATGAGCTAAGTTTTAAACTTAGTTGAACCTCAGTTTTGCTTCGGACAAGCTGAAATAAAAAAAGTTCATTTGTATTAAATTGCTGACTTAAATTTTTCACAAAACTTAAAACACTCCTCACACATTTGCTGTCAATGCAGTCTTCAAGATCAATACTGGAAAGTCCCTGTTCCGTAATCAACTCCAATACCATGTGCGAAACAAGATGATAGCTCTTGTTCAACTTTTCCCGGAAACGGTTAAACAGTATTTGCTGTTCAGCAGTAGACATTTCCCCTACCACGGAGATGGGCCCGACTATCGCACGAGCGGATTTCGCGTAACTGCTATTTGAAAAAAATAGTGAACTATTTAAGAGACTTAACGTCAGATATAAGTATAATAATTTGTTTTTTCTCATATTACTGCATGCAGAATTGTATATTTAAAGAATCATCTTTTATAGTGTTTAACCTATTATAAACTAAAAAACAAAATAATAATGTTGAAGTTTAAATAATAGTATTGACAGTATTTGGTAGTAAAGCTAATATAATGAGCTTTGCAGGAGTTGAACGCAAGTTCTTTGAAAAGGGAATCAGAAGAGACAGAAAGCCTGTTCCTATCCATCCAAAGAGGTGGATAGACGTTAATTTTTTTGTATACTCGGTATTTATATTGGGTATAACAAAACCTGGAATTCATTTTTCAGGTTCAGTAAAAGCATAGGATTATAACTTGAGAGTTTGATCCTGGCTCAGGACGAACGCTGGCGGCATGCCTAACACATGCAAGTCGAACGAGAAAGTTCCTTCGGGAGCGATTAAAGTGGCGCACGGGTGAGTAACGCGTAGACAATCTGCCCTTCAGTCTGGGACAACTTTTCGAAAGGAGAGCTAATACCGGATGACAATGTAACACATAAGTGTCACATTTGAAAGCTCCGGCGCTGAAGGAGGGGTCTGCGTCCCATTAGCTAGTTGGTAAGGTAAAGGCTTACCAAGGCGACGATGGGTAGCGGGTTTGAGAGGACGATCCGCCACACTGGAACTGAGACACGGTCCAGACTCCTACGGGAGGCAGCAGTGGGGAATATTGCACAATGGAGGCAACTCTGATGCAGCAATGTCGCGTGAGTGAAGAAGGCCCTTGGGTCGTAAAGCTCTTTTATGGGGGAAGATGATGACGGTACCCCAAGAATAAGCACCGGCTAACTACGTGCCAGCAGCCGCGGTAATACGTAGGGTGCGAGCGTTGTTCGGAATTACTGGGCGTAAAGGGCGCGCAGGCGGAATAGCAAGTCGGAGGTGAAAGCCCGGGGCTCAACCCCGGAGGGTCTTTCGAAACTGCTAATCTAGAGAGGGTCAGGGGCCAGCAGAATTCTTGGTGTAGAGGTGAAATTCGTAGATATCAAGAGGAATACCGGTGGCGAAAGCGGCTGGCTGGGGCCACTCTGACGCTGAGGCGCGAAAGCGTGGGGAGCAAACAGGATTAGATACCCTGGTAGTCCACGCCGTAAACGATGAGCACTGGATGTCCGGAGGGTTCGACCCTTCTGGGTGTCTCAGCTAACGCATTAAGTGCTCCGCCTGGGGAGTACGGTCGCAAGACTAAAACTCAAAGGAATTGACGGGGGCCCGCACAAGCGGTGGAACATGTGGTTTAATTCGATGCAACGCGAAGAACCTTACCTGGTCTTGACATCCTCGGACCGCTTCAGAGATGAAGTTTCCTCTTCGGAGGCCGAGTGACAGGTGCTGCATGGCTGTCGTCAGCTCGTGTCGTGAGATGTTGGGTTAAGTCCCGCAACGAGCGCAACCCCTACCCTTAATTGCCATCAGGTTAAGCTGGGCACTTTAGGGGGACTGCCGGTGACAAGCCGGAGGAAGGTGGGGATGACGTCAAGTCCTCATGGCCTTTATGACCAGGGCTACACACGTGTTACAATGGGAGTTACAGAGGGAAGCTAAACCGCGAGGTCATGCCAATCCCAGAAAAACTTTCTCAGTTCGGATAGCAGTCTGCAACTCGACTGCTTGAAGCTGGAATCGCTAGTAATCGCGGATCAGCACGCCGCGGTGAATACGTTCCCGGGCCTTGTACACACCGCCCGTCACACCATGGGAGCCGACAAGGGCAGAAGTCGCCGAGCTAACCTTCGGGAAGCAGGCGCCCAAGCTGTTGTTGACGACTGGGGTGAAGTCGTAACAAGGTAGCCGTAGGAGAACCTGCGGCTGGATCACCTCCTTTCTAAGGACGCCGGAGATGCTTTATGCTTTATCTCCGTATAGTCAAAGTCGAATCAGTCTCTCTGCTCTTCTCTCCCTTTTCTCCTGTAATACCTAAGTTAGGCTTCTAGAGTAACGAATACTTATATACGTTGCTGTGTAGGTATAACTTCAAGTAGGGCCTGTAGCTCAGCTTGGTTAGAGCGCATCCCTGATAAGGATGAGGCCGGTGGTTCAAGTCCACCCAGGCCCACCAGCTCATTTTGGTTTTGTTTATTTATGATTCAGCGTTGCTTGCCGTCATGGTAAGTAGCTGGAAGTTCAAACTTCAAAGCCGGAATCAAGTACCGGGGGATTAGCTCAGCTGGTAGAGCGCCTGCTTTGCAAGCAGGAGGTCAGCGGTTCGACCCCGCTATCCTCCACCACTAGTTTATAGAACAGGGATAGATTATTATTTAAGGATTTATCAGGCAAAGCTCATGAGTTGATTTTTGCTTTATAAATCTTTTTTCTTAGACAATAGAATCGGAGGTTTTGGTGACCCAATAACAGATGTGAGGGTCTCCAAGGGTTGACGATCTTGACTGTTAAAGTCAGGTAGTAAGGGCGCAGGGCGGATGCCTTGGCTCTGGGAAGCGATGAAGGACGTGGCTAGCTGCGATAAGCCTCGGGGAAGAGCAAACATCTTTTGATCCGGGGATTTCCGAATGGGGGAACCCGCATGGCTGTTGAGGCCATGCACTGTTGAGTGAATACATAGCTCATCAGGGCGAACTCGGGGAACTGAAACATCTCAGTACCCGAAGGAATAGAAATCAACCGAGATTCTGCTAGTAGCGGCGAGCGAACGCGGAAGAGCCCAAACCATCAGGTGCGCCTGATGGGGTTGTAGGGCCGTCAATAAAGGATAATTGGAGAATTAGCTGAAGTGTCTGGGAAGGCACGGCACAGAGGGTTAGACCCCCGTAAGCGAAAGTTTGAAGATGTCCGAGACGGTACCTGAGTAGGACGGGACACGAGAAATCCCGTTTGAATCTGGGGGGACCACCCTCCAAGGCTAAATATTACCCAGAGACCGATAGTGAACCAGTACCGTGAGGGAAAGGTGAAAAGCACCTCGAATAGAGGAGTGAAATAGATCCTGAAACCCTGTGTCTACAAGCAGTGGAAGCACTACTGATCTTCGGATCATGTGCGACCGCGTGCCTTTTGCATAATGAGCCAACGAGTTGTCTGTCGGTGGCAGGTTAAGTTTTTAACGAAGCCACAGCGAAAGCGAGTCCGAAATGGGCGTTAGTCATCGGCAACAGACCCGAAACCGAGTGATCTACCCCTGTCCAGGTTGAAGCCTGGGTAAGACCAGGTGGAGGACCGAACCGTTGAGCCTTAAAACGTTCTCGGATGAGGTGGGGGTAGGAGTGAAAGGCTAATCAAACTCGGAGATAGCTGGTTCTCCCCGAAATATATTGAGGTATAGCCTCGTGATAGACCGCCGGAGGTAGAGCACTGGATGGACTAGGGCCCTCACCAGGGTACCAAACCCAACCAAACTGCGAATACCGGCGAGTTGTTTCACGGGAGTCAGACAGCGGGAGCTAACTTTCGTTGTCGAGAGGGAAACAACCCAGACCATCAGCTAAGGCCCCCAAGTCATGACTAAGTGGGAAAGGAAGTGGGAGCGCCCAGACAACCAGGAGGTTGGCTTAGAAGCAGCCACCCTTTAAAGAAAGCGTAACAGCTCACTGGTCGAGCGAGCCTGCACCGAAAATATAACGGGGCTCAAGTCATGCGCCGAAGCTATGGGATTTATATTTATATAAATCGGTAGGGGAGCGTTCCCTGTGCGGCGAAGCTGAATCGAGAGGGTCAGTGGAGCGCAGGGAAGTGAGGATGTTGGCATAAGTAACGAAAATGCGAGCGAGAAACTCGCACGCCGAAAGCCCAAGGTTTCCCGGGCCATGTTATTCAGCCCGGGGTTAGTCGGCACCTAAGACGAGGCCGAAAGGCGTAGTCGATGGAAAACCGGTTCATATTCCGGTACTTGCATGTGCGCGTGATGGAGGGACGCAGGAGGATAGCCCGGCCAAGTGATGGATATCTTGGTTCAAGGCCGTAGGCGGAAGTCTCAGGTAAATCCGGGACTTCTATAACGCCGAGAGTCGATGACGAGAGGCTTTGCTTCGCAAAGCGGTCGATTCCACACTGCCAAGAAAAGCTTCTAAGCATAGCACAGGCAAACCGTACCCCAAACCGACACAGGTGGGCGGGTAGAGAATACCAAGGCGCTTGAGGGAAATCATGTTAAGGAACTCTGCAAAATAACTCCGTAACTTCGGAAGAAGGAGTGCCTGCGGTGGTGAAGGGACTTGCTCCCTGAGCTGCTGCGGGCCGCAGTGACCAGGCCCAGCCGACTGTTTAGCAAAAACACAGCACTCTGCTAAATCGCAAGATGATGTATAGGGTGTGACGCCTGCCCGGTGCCGGAAGGTTAATGGGAGGGGTTAGTTCTTCGGAACGAAGCTCCGAACTGAAGCCCCGGTAAACGGCGGCCGTAACTATAACGGTCCTAAGGTAGCGAAATTCCTTGTCGGGTAAGTTCCGACCTGCACGAATGGCGTAACGATCTGGGCGCTGTCTCAATGTGATTCTCAGTGAAATTGAAATGGCGGTGAAGATACCGTCAACCCGCGGCAAGACGGAAAGACCCCGTGCACCTTTACTGCAGCTTGGCAGTGAACTTGGGAAAGATTTGTGTAGGATAGGTGGGAGGCTATGAAGGGGGGGCGCTAGTCCCTCTGGAGCCATCCTTGAAATACCACCCTGATTTTTTCTGTGTTCTAACTTAGTCCCGTTATCCGGGACAAGGACCCTGCCTGGTGGGCAGTTTGACTGGGGCGGTCGCCTCCTAAAGAGTAACGGAGGCGCGCAATGGTTCCCTCAGCCGGTTTGGAAATCCGGCGCAGAGTGCAAAGGCACAAGGGAGCTTGACTGCAAGAGCGACAGCTCAAGCAGGTACGAAAGTAGGTCTTAGTGATCCGGTGGCCCCGTGTGGAAGGGCCATCGCTCAACGGATAAAAGGTACGCCGGGGATAACAGGCTAATCGCGCCCAAGAGTTCATATCGACGGCGCGGTTTGGCACCTCGATGTCGGCTCATCGCATCCTGGGGCTGAAGCAGGTCCCAAGGGTATGGCTGTTCGCCATTTAAAGCGGTACGCGAGCTGGGTTCAGAACGTCGTGAGACAGTTCGGTCCCTATCTGCCGCGGGCGCAGGAGATCTGAGGAGGTCTGCCCTTAGTACGAGAGGACCGGGGTGGACAGACCTCTGGTGATCCGGTTGTTCCGCCAGGAGCATTGCCGGGTAGCTACGTCTGGAACGGATAACCGCTGAAAGCATCTAAGCGGGAAGCCGGCTCCAAGAGCGATCTCCCGGACCATTAGGTCCCCAAAGGCCACAGGAAGATTACCTGTTTGATAGGCCGGAGGTGGAAGCATGGCAACATGTGAAGCTGACCGGTACTAATTGGCCGGGCGACCTGACTTAAAGATAAGATTAAAACCCGAAGAGACCCTCTCATATGTTATTATGATAAAAAATATAAACCAAAACCTCCAAATTTAATACACGAACTCACGCTTGAGTGCCGGTGCTTCTGGCAGGGGAGTTACACCTGTTTCCATCCCGAACACAGAAGTTAAGCCCCCTTGCGCCTATGGTACTGCCGGGTTTCCCGGTGGAAGAGTCGGTCGGTGCCGACGCTCAATCGTGAGGTTGTTTATTAATAAACACAGGCGCGTAGCTCAGTGGGAGAGCACTACCTCGACACGGTAGGGGTCGGCGGTTCAATCCCGCCCGCGCCTACCAGCATTCATCAAAACAGAGAGAAAGCTCATAGGAATACGCAGATCAAGGCCTCCGACAAGAAGTGATGAGTCAACACGGATCAATGATCAAATCCGTGTAAGTGAGGTACGTCTCATCGATGGAGAAGGAGAACAAGTTGGTATCATCTCGACAGATGCTGCGTTGGAGATGGCGCTTAGTTCCAATTTGGATTTAGTGGAAGTATCTCCAAAAGCCAAACCGCCTGTGTGCCGTTTGATGGATTACGGTAAATTCAAATATCAGCAAAGTAAACGTAGCCACGTTGCCAAACAGAATCAGAAAGTAGTTCACCTCAAAGAAGTGAAGATGAAGCCGAAAATTGAGGAACACGATTTTCAATTTAAGCTGCGTAACGCCTTACGTTTTCTTGAAGACGGTGATAAAGTAAAAGTCGGAGTCAGATTTATGGGGCGTCAGATTGCCCATAAAGATTTAGGAGTGGAATTACTGGAAAAATTCCAAGCAGAAATTGGTGAAGACGGTTCTGTAGAACAACCGATTCGCAGTGAAGGCCGTTCGATGCATATGATCATCGCTCCACCTAAAAAAAGAAAATAGGAAATACCATGAAAATGAAAACCCATCGCGGAGCTGCAAAGCGTTTTAAGAAAACGGGCGGCGGCGGTTATAAACGGAAACGTGCTTATTTACGTCACGGAATGCGTAAACGCAATCAGGATGTGAAACGCGGATTACGTCAGAAAACAATGGTGTCTGCCGCAGACAGCAAGTCTGTTGATTTGATGCTACCAAACGGATAAACTGAGATTAAATTGTTATGAGAGTCAAAAGAGCGGTACACGCCCGTAAGCGTAAGCATTCTCTTTTTAAGGCAGCCAAAGGTTATCGTGGAGGGCGGAGCCGTCTTTTACGAACAGTCAAAGATGCGGTTGACCGTTCAAGAGAATATAGCTATCGTGACAGAAAAGTAAAAAAACGCGATTTTCGTCGTCTTTGGATAGTGCGTATAAATGCCGCTGTCCGTGAGCATGGAATGAACTACAGCCAGTTCATCTGCGCATTAAAAGCTGCGGATATTGTGATGGATCGTAAAACACTGGCTTATTTAGCCATGGAAGAACCAAGCTTGTTTGCACAGGTAGCAGAAGAAGCCAAAACTAAATTGGCAGCTTAATTTATTGAGCGCATCTTTTCCAGGTGCGCTTTAGTCTTTGTTATTTCCCTTTCTTTATTTCTTCAGCAAATACATTTCGGACATTTTCGGCTATTGATTTAAGCCATTGTTTCCCGGACTGCTTTCCTTCCTGAGACAAGTTTTGAACCAGTTTTGTATAGACTACTTTTCCTTGAGCTTGTTGTTCAGCAATGTTATTCAGCAACGAATTAGGAGCTGTCAGCTCAAAACTAGCAGGTGCAGCAAGTTTATTTTGAATGTCAGGCCAGCATTGGAGCAAATGTTCTTGTTCAGCAATTTCTTTTTTCGACACAGTCTCAGTCTTTAAGGCCAATCTTAGAGAATTATCTATGGCATCTACGAAACGCTGCAGTTGCGAGAGACGTTCCTGATGATTTAATTCGACCATCTGCAAACCGGATTCATAAATGAATTTCTGTTGTGGAGTCTGGGCAACGCATGCAATCCGGATTTGCTGATACCAATGAAACAACGCAGTCAACTCTGCAAGCACATTAACCTGTTTCCTGACTATACCCATCGTACCTAAAAATATACGAGGATCATAATCTATTTTACCTTTTGCTAAAGAATGTCCAAAATTAAGACCTGCTGAGAATGATCCATTGATCCTTACATCGGCAGCAGTCATTGCGCCAAAATCAGCCTGAATCGGGCCAAGGAGGCTGTTATTACCCCCGATAAAAAGACGTTGCTGATCCAGGAAAACGCCGCTGCTCACATCACCAAATAAAGAAGCAGTTGCTTTGTCACCTCTGATACTAAAATTAAAATGAATAGTGCCGCTGCCAACTTCACTGAAATAACCTGGTTCCGGACCTGTTCCTCCTGCCAACAATACATCACAGAAATTTATATTACTGCCTAAAGTAGTCCATGGAAAAAGCACCGTCATTTTAGTGTCAGTGTGTTGAGCGGATGAAGCATCTTCCTCATAGAGTGATCCTTTGCGGATTCGGAATCCGTAACCGGTGCTGAAATCATTGACCGTTGTTTCTTTGCCCAAAAGAACTGCCTGTTCCGCCACACCTGAGCCTATAATGGATTCTGGGCCCACAACTGTATTTTTCAAAGTTACTGCGCCTAAACTGCCTACAACAGAGTTTTCTCCAATCCAACTGTTATCGAGCGTAACTGGGCCAAAAAGGCCAATGTTTGCTCCTGCATGAATTTCTGTATTGGGACCGTTAATCCGGACAAAAGGGTGCAGTGTTGAGCCGGCTGCAAATTTTTTCATTGCCACTTCACGCCCTATTCTGACTGAACTCAAATCCGGAATTATTACTCCATGCTCCTGTAATTTACACAGTTGTTCTGGATTATAATATGAGTTTTCGTTTTCATTCATAGAAGAGATTATGGTTTAAATAAACTGCTGATTTCGGATTTTGAAATTCCCAGGAAATAAAGTAAAGCATCTAGGTTGGGTAATGAGAGACTTCCTGCGGCCCGCTCTCTTAAATAACGTTTGGCGTTAAACGCGATGCCTAAACTTGCACTGGAAAGCATTTCTAAATCGTTTGCACCATCACCGACCGCAATCACTTGTTCCGGAAGGATATTTTCTTTGAGCGCAACTTCCCGGAGAATTACCCCTTTTTGATGTCCATCCAGAATGTCTCCTAAAATATGTCCGCTCAGTTCACCATTTTTTATTTCGAGTGTGTTGGCAAATCCGTAATCGAGATTGAATCGTTGTTTGATGTGATCGATCACTCTGGTAAATCCTCCACTCACAATACCGATTTTATAACCGAGGGTTTTCAGGATGAAGACCAGCCGTTCAACACCCGGTGTGTAGGGAATATTTAAGATTAAGCGTTCCAGATCACTGAGACGCACACCCTTAAGTAATGCTACGCGCTGCCGTAAAGCTTCATCAAATTGAATTTCTCCGTTCATGGCACGTAGAGTAATTTTCGCAACTTCCGCTTCTTTGCCTGCTAGTTTGCTCATTTCATCGATCATTTCCTGCTGAATAAAAGTCATATCAGCATCCATAAAAATCAGCCGTTTGTTTCGCCGAAACAAATCGTCATCCTGCAATGCAAGATCAAGTTGATATTCTGACTTCAATTCAAGCAGTTCTTTCATTAACTGCTGGCGCTCAATGGGTTTGTCTGCATGTACTTTTATTTCAAAAACATGCAGTTCATCCGCGTCCAGTGGACTGACCTCTGTTACTAAAAGCCCTTTTTTCCGGAGATGCCGGAACAGTTTTGTCAGTAATTGAGGAGGCAACTGCCGACTCAACAAGGTTAAGATATAACGGTGAATTGGAGTAGCTACCGGCATTTGCGGAAGTGGAAAAACCAGCAGTTCAAGCCGATACTGCTTTGCCACATTTTCCAAAACAACTGTCAAAGATTCTTTGTTCGCTGATTGAGCAAGTTCCAGACGCATCAACAGAGAAAGAGAAGACTGAAAGTTAAGGTAATGTAGATCCCTGATGGAAAAATTAAGGTGCTCCAACTTTTCCGTAAAGCGCTCCAAAACCTCCCTTTCGTTCGTAACACCCTGTATAGTGATTAGAAAATTTTGAGCAGGATTCATCTTTTCTCAGTCATATTTTTATTAATCTCACAAATTTTTTGCACAAGGTGTTCGAAGTCCTGAATCACAGGTTTAGCGTGCACTTCCCAACCATAATTCTTTACAGCCGCAGCAGTAATTTCTCCCAGACAGGCAATTTTAGGGGCTGTTGTTAAACTCAGCCAAAATCCTGCTGGTAATATTTGCTGAAAGTTTTGCACTGCAGACGGGCTTGCAAACAGGATCCAGTCTAATTGATGTTGTTCCAGTTCTTTCAGCAGTAAAGTATAGTCACTTTCAACAGGGACATTACGGTAAACAGGAGTTGAGACAATTTCAGCGTGTTGTTTCTCCAATGCATTTGCCAGGATTCCACGTGGAGATTCGGCCTGAATCAGCCAACACTTTTTGCGTTTTAAATCGTATTGTTTAAAAGCCGATAGTAGTCCTTCACTTTGAAAATGTGTCGGTACAAGCTCCGGAATTATCCCGATTTCTGCAAGAGCAGATGAGGTTGACTGTCCTACACATGCAATTTTGAGGTTCGAAAATATCTTTTTTGGAGAATGCCCCAATTCTTTCAGACGTGTCAAACAGTATCTGACACCGTTACTGCTGGTAAAAACAGCCCACTCAAGCTTTGCTGCCTGCTCTACAGTTTTGTCAAATGACTCCCACGATGCAGGCGGCATGATCATCGTCATGGGCGCCGTGATTACAGAGGCTCCCTGAGATTTAAGCATTGCTGAAAGGGAGGATTCCGGAGTGTCTTTACGAGTAACCAAAATGCGGAGTCCAGCCAGTGGTATTATTTCTGATGACAAATCGGAGACTAAGGTCATAGTAAAATGAGAAGAAGTAGGAGCTTTTACTCAAAGCCCTTCAACAGCCTGCCGATATGCTTTCCGGAATCCACGAGTCTGTAATTCTTCGGCAGTTAAATTGTAATAAGCTGACATTTCATCCAATAGAGTGTAATAATCCATGGTCTCAGGAACAGCAACCTGTTGATTCATCTCATGCAATTTCAACAGTAAATGATCAAAGTGCAATTTGGTCTTCCTCTGCAGATGGCTCATATTTTTCAATCGGCCTGCAGAAAAATATAACGAGAACCGTTTGCTGTTTTGATCAGCAGCAATATCCCTTTTTCCGGATCCATTTCACTGACGAGTTCTTTAAATATGCTGAGATTAACAATTGCCTGCCGCTCCACTTCCTGGACAATCATACCCGGAAGCAAACCTGTTTTATCCGCAGCACTTCCAGGTGTGACCGCTACAATCACAATTCCGGCTCCTGACACAATCCCGAATTGCTTTGCAGTTTCTTCGGTAAGTTCTTCCACAACCATTCCCAGCATCTCCACCTGTTCAATCTCCGGTATTGCCTGTGGTGCAACTTTAACCTGAGAAAGTTTCCTTGGACGTTCATCCAGCTTCAGCTTTATGAGGATGTTTTTTCCGTCTCTGATAAGTTCCATTTCGATTTCAGCAAACGCACCTGCATTTGCAATTTCGTTACGGAGATGGTTACTGTCACGGATGTATTTGTCGTTTATGCGAATCACCACATCACCTTTGAGAATCCCTGCTTTTTGAGCAGGCGTACCCTGCATAACACCGGATATTAAACTGCCTTTGGTATTTTCCAGTTGAAATGCTTTGGCCAAATCCTGACTCACATCCTGTATCCCTACTCCCAGCCAGCCTCTTGAAACTTTACCTTTATCGATCAAATCCCGCATGATTTTACGGGCCATGTTAATAGGTACAGCAAAGCCAATACCTTGATAACCACCGCTTCTGGTATAAATCGCGCTGTTCACACCAACAATTTCTCCACTCAGACTGACCAAAGGACCACCGCTGTTGCCCGGATTAATTGCGGCATCAGTTTGGATAAAATTCTCGTATTCGTTTATGCCGACATTTGAACGGCCCTTTGCGCTGACAATTCCGTAGGTCACGGTTTGAATCAGTCCAAATGGATTACCTACTGCAATCACATCTTCACCAACAAGAATTTCGTCTGAATTACCCATAGGTAAAACCGGCAGGCCGTTCCCTACTATTTTAATCACTGCAATGTCAGTCTCCGGATCAGTACCTACAAGTTTTGCTTCCTTTTCTGTGCCGTCATAAAGTATAACTAAAATTCTGTCTGCTTCTCCTACTACATGATGGTTCGTTAAAATGTATCCTTTACTGTCGATGATAGAACCTGAACCCATGCCTTCCTGCCGGAAATCCCGCTTTGGCTGTTGACGTTTTTTTGGCTGTTGGTTTTTAGGTGTACGTAGTTCAGGGAAAAATCTGCGGAAGAACTCATCATTATAAAGATCTTTTGGATTGTTGAGAGCTTGTCCATTGGGGTTACGCATAATTTTTTCGACCTTGATATGGACAACAGCTTTCTGGACATTTTGCACCAGGATCGCCCGTGTTTTTGAAGCACGCAGCATTTGTTCTAAATCATCAGAATTTTGCGCGGTCGCAGGTGCAGTCCAAAACAAAACAGTGAAAAATAACAGCGCGAGTATTCTAAAATCTAATAACATTTTTGTATTCCTTGTTGATGTAAAAATTTTAACGTCTTTTCATAGCTTTTATCATATCCTGCTTTATGTGTATCTTCCATTGATTTTTTTCTTTAAAATAAAAGTTAAAATAAAAAATATGCTTTTTTTTGCTGGACTTATATCTATCAATGGCTAAATTAGTATTAACTTATTGGAAAGCATGAAATTATTCAGGCGGATCACTGAACATCTTCGTGCCAACCTACATTAATCATTCAAAAGAGGAATTATGAGCACAATACCTAAAGACAATCTATACACTAGAGACCACGAGTGGGTAAGAATTGAAGGTAACAAAGCAGAAGTCGGAATCACTGATCACGCTCAAACAGCATTGGGTGACATCGTTTTTGTTGAATTGCCAGACATTGAAGATGAAATTGATGCAGGAGATGAGTTTGGTTCAATTGAATCGGTGAAAGCAGTCACCTCGCTTTTTATGCCGATGAGCGGACGTATCATTGCAGTCAACACTGAGTTGAAGGACGGTCCTGAAATAATTAATGAAGAGTGTTACGACGAAGGTTGGGTGATTCGCCTGGAACTGTCAAATCAGGATGAGTCCTCAGAACTTTTATCCGCTGACGATTATAAAGAATTCCTGCTGGACGAAGAAGCCTAAACCCTGCTGCATTGTAATTTCAGACAATTGATGAAAAAAAAACGTAAAAACGTCTTATTCATTATGGCAGATCAATGGCGTGGTGATACTCTGGGATGTATTAATCACCCTGTAGTACAGACTCCGTATCTGGATCAACTTGCAGGAGAGGGGGTATTGTTCCGCAAACATTATGCTCAGGCTGTTCCCTGTGGTCCATCACGTGCTTCTTTATACACAGGGCTGTACGCAATGAATCACCGTTCTGTAAATAACGGAACCCCTTTGAATGCGCGCTTCACAAATATCGCTTTAGAAGCACGAAAATCAGGATACGATCCTACCCTGTTCGGTTACACAGATACTTCCGCAGACCCTCGTGAATTCCACCAGCAAGATCCGCTACTGACCACTTATGAAGGGCTGATGCCTGGAATGAGCAGCGGAGTTACTTTAACAGACAATCAACGTCCGTGGATTGCCGAGTTGATATCGAGGGGATATGATCACTCGTTGAATGAGCATACAGTTTACTATCCTGTCGCAAACTATCCCGGAGCAGAAAAACGTGGTGTTACCTTCTCTCCACCAGTATATTCTGATGAAGACAGCAGCGCCGCCTTTTTGACCGATGAACTTCTCAAGTGGTTAAGTGTCCGTGAAGATGAGAACTGGTTTGCGCATTTATCTTATTTGCGTCCGCATCCTCCGTGGATTGCACCGGAACCTTATAATTCAATGTATGATCCTGATGATGTCTCCAAACCGGTCAGGATGAAGAGTTTGGAGCTGGAAGGGGAACAGCATCCACTGCTCAAAATGTTGCTTACAAAAATTCCAGGTAAAAAATTTTTCGCTGATACTTATGAAGGACTTGCTGCAGAAGCATGTGAAAAGGATATTTTACAGGCACGTGCCACCTATTACGGATTGATGACAGAAATTGATTATCATTTAGGAAGAGTTATTTCGTATTTAAAAAAAACAGGACAATATGAATCCACACTGATTGTTTTTACGAGTGATCACGGAGAACAACTTGGAGATCACTATTTATTTGGAAAAGCCGGATATTTTGATGCATCGTATGCAATTCCGCTGATCATCCGTAATCCAGAAATTTATGATTCTACATCTGGAAAATCCTCCACTGCTGATAATCAGGTAGAAGTATTCACTGAAGCAATTGATGTGATGCCTACTATTCTGGATTGGCTGGATTTAGAAATTCCGCAAGAGCTGGACGGTCGTTCACTCCTGCCTTTGCTTAACGGAAATGTACCGGATAACTGGAGAAAGGAGGCACATTGGGAATTTGATTTTCGCGAAATCGGTTCGTATCAACCGATGATTGAACAAAAATTCGGACTGTCACCTGATCAATGTTCGTTAACCGTTTTACGTGATGAGTGCTATAAATATGTCCACATGACAGCTCTCCCGCCGCTTTTGTTTGATTTACAGGAAGATCCGGAAGAATTTATAAATCGCGCTGAAGATCCGGATTACAGGCATCTTGTGCTGGAATACTCCCAAAAAATGCTCTCCTGGTCAATGCTTCACCGGGACCGTACACTGGTTAATATTAATCTGGAATCTGGGAAGCTGATTCATTGGAAAGGTCAAAGGATATTAACTAAACCCGAAGCATGATGTGACAGAACCTCACAGCAAAAATGGCCTGCAGCTAAAAATCTTTCCCTCAATCCACAAAAACTACTGTATAGTCTAAGTACTAAAAATAAAATATCAAATAAGTGTCGAGGATTTTAAGGCAGAAATTCCTTACATGAACTCACCCTGGAGATATATGCCCTGTTCAATAGTCCGTGAAGAAATAGATATTGAAGCTCTGCGACTCCGTGCACAACATTCTCAGGCAGGAGCAGTCTTAATTTTTTGTGGAGATATCCGCAATCACAGTCAGCAGAAGCAGGTTTCATATCTGGAATATGAAGCTTATGAAAGCATGGCACTAAAACAGATTTCTCAGGTTGTTGAAGAAGCTCAAAAAAAATGGCAGCTTCACACAGTTGAAGTTATTCACCGTCTCGGAAAACTTGCAGTGAAAGATTGCTCAATTGCCATTGCTGTTTCAACTTCACATCGCGGCGATGCATATGAAGCAAGTCGTTACATCATTGACACCATTAAACATGCTGTTCCTATTTGGAAAAAAGAACACTTTGTTGATGCTCCTGCCATGTGGAGTAAAGGTTGTGAGGCATCAAGTGTAGTCGAAGAAAGTGCTGAAACTCCTGCAGTTGTGGAAAAAGAGGTTATAGAATGCCATTAGAAATTATCCGTCATGACAAATCAAAACACCCCTTCATGAGGGGTATGCTGGCTCACAAGTTGATACAGAGAGGTTTATCTTTTGATCAGGCTTATCAAATATCAAAAGATGCGAGGTCTTTTTTTCAAGAGCAAGCAGAAGTCAGTTCCGATTCTTTAATGCAGGCAGTTGACGAGCTGATAGTTGAGCGTTACGGTAAAGAACTGTTAAGGGGACTGAATTTGGATTTGTTTCCCACAGGCAAACAAATCTGTGTTTTTCGAAGAAATGCAACCGCGCCGTTTTCAAAAGGATTATTAACACAATCGATTACTTCTTCCGGTTTAAAACCGGAAGAAGCCTTCCAAATTGCTTTTGATTTGGAAACAAAATTGATGAAAAAAAATATCCTGCGTATCAGCAAAAAGAAACTGTTTGATGAAGTTTTTGCGACGATTAAGAAAAAACATGACCCACATATTGCCAACTTGTATAAATTAGCCAGCCGACTTGATGAATTGGATCGGCCGGTGATAATTTACCTTGGTGGTGCTTCCGGTACTGGAAAATCCGTCATGTCCACTTTTTTAGCAGGCAGGCTTGGCATCAACAAAATTACTGGTACAGACACTATTCGGGAGATTATGCGGCTGGTTTTTAAACGGGATTTACTGCCTTCCCTGCACAATTCATCCAGCAAAGCCGGAACTGGTATGCCAAAAAATCTGGGGAAAAATGACCGCTTAATCAGTGGATTTTGTCTACAGGCTCAGCAGGTAAGTGTCGGGGTGAAGGCTGTTGTTGATCGTGCCATCAAAGAAAGAACAAGCATGATTATCGAAGGTATACATTTGCTGCCGAATATGGAACAGGCGATTAAAGAAGGTTGCAAACGGGCTTACCATATTCCAATTACACTTTCGCTGATGAACGAAAAACATCACAAAGACAGATTTCTAGAACGCGGAAAAGGAAACGAATTAAGGAATAAAGAAGCCTATTTGAGTAGCTTTGAAAATATCAGAGCTATTCATGAATTTTTTAATTCGGAGAGTGAAGATAAAGAGATTGAAGTTGTTGACAATGAAGATTTTGATGAAACAACTAATACTCTAATGCAATTAATCATTAACATTCTGCAGGAACAGGTTAAATCAACTAAATCATCTAAATCCTGATTTTCTTCGTGCAAAGAATTCCTCGACTGCTAATTATTATAGACGGCATGGGAGATCGTCCAATTGTTGAGTTGGACGAAAAAACCCCGTTGCAGGCAGCAGATTTACCTGTGCTTGACCTCTTGGCCAGAGAAGGGCAATGCGGTGTAGCGGATCCTGTCAAGCGCGGGATTGTAGCCACAACAGTTTTAGGCACATTGGCAATCCTCGGTTATGATCCGCTCAAACATTCAATTGCACGGGGGGTGATTGAGGCACACGGAAGCGGGATGAAAATTTTGCCTGGTGATGTCGCGTTTCGCGGAAACTGGGCTACCCTCGATGATACGGGAAAGATCGTTGATCGTCGTGCTGGACGTATTCGTGAGGGCACAAAAGAACTAGCCTCCAGCCTCAGTGGGATTAAGATTGAAGGCGCCTCTGTGGAAGTTGGTGCCGGAACTGAACATAGAGTTGCAGTGGTTATCCGTGGTACGGGATTACAAGATTCTCTCATCGGAAGCGATCCCGGGGATCATTTTCATTCCGGAATTAAACCTCGTCTACCGGTCGCACTGAAACAAACTGATCAAAAAAGTGTACGGACTGCAAAAATATTAAAGCTCTTTGAACAGAAAGCAAGCAAGATTTTAACACGGCATCAGGTGAATCTTGAGCGAGTCTCGAAAGGTCTTTTTGCGGCAAATGCGATTTTAACCAGAGAACCGGGGCAGGTACATGCGTTTCCAAAAATAAAACGTCCCTCGGGATTAGGTTTGTCCGGTGTTTGTATCAGCGGAGACGATACCATTTCAGGAATTTCACGTGTGACAGGCCTGGATGTTTGTAAAACTCCGGCCATGACCGCAAATCTGGATACAGATTTAAAAGAGAAATTTCTGTTTGCCGGAAAAATGCTGACAAAATACAGTGTTGTTGTCCTGCACATAAAAGGCTGCGACATTGCGGCACACAACAGGGAAGCAGTAAAGAAGAAGGAATTCCTCGAAAAAATTGATGCTGAACTGGGACTTTTTCTCAATCAGTGGAAAGCTAAATTGCGGATTGCCGTCACTGCAGACCATGCTACTTGGAGTAAAGAAGGAGTACACGTTGATGATCCTGTACCGGTCCTGCTTCATGGACAGGGGATTTCAGCAGATTCAGTAAAGGGTTTTGATGAATTTCAAGCTTCTGCAGGAGAATTAGGCTTATTCAGGCTGTATAAATTATGGGGAAAGTTTTTTGCCTGAAAGATCCTCAAACCGTATGAACTACAAAATATTAGTGTAGTAAATCTTGCAAGAATTATTGCTTCGTTTTAAATGACACGTTTCTGTGACTTTTTAGGAATGGCGCATTACATGTTCATAAATAGTTTCAGAGCAACCAGCTAACTACAATTATTCATGAGTTCAATCACCTTTGATCCTGACAGTTCCTGGCAATCGTCTTTAAGCTTTGATCATGTCAAGTGTCTCATAGTCTGCAGGGGGCCGATCCGTCTTGAAACCATGACTGTCTTTGAAGAATTGGGAGCAAACATCGGTATGCTTCTTTCTGAAAAAGACAGCATAGTATATCCGCAAACATTAGCTCCGGAATTACGTGCACTCAGCAACCGCAGTGAACAGGTGCATCATGTTCCGGATTATATGGGTGCAACCAAAGAGGAGCGTGGACAGCGTATCGAACAGATAATCAATATTTGCCATGAACACGCTTACACGCATTTATTTGCCGGGTATGGTTTTATGGCGGAAGATGCTGAATTTGTCTCACAGATTGAAAACGCGGATATCAGTTTCGTTGGCCCGAATTCAAAGGTAATTCAGCATGCAGGTTCAAAAGACGAAGCAAAGGAGCTTGCACGTTCTCTTAAGGTCTCTGTTACACCGGGAGAAGACCGAATTGCGGCAATTACCTTATTATCAAAAGCCGGTGCCTCTCCTAATGAATATTTCCAAAAACTAGTTAAAAAACATAAATTAAGTCTCCCTCAAAAATGGCAATCCGGAGATCCGCTTGAGCAGGCAATTTCGCTTTTGCAGGCTTCCTGCGAGAAGCAGGTTGATTTGTTTACGATTACAGAATTACAGCAGGAAACTGCCCGGCAGGTTGAAACACTGTGGCGGGAAAATCCGGGCAAGCGGATTCGACTAAAACATGTCGGCGGCGGCGGCGGTAAAGGGCAAAGGGTAATTACTGATGTTGATGAAGTAGAGGAAGCCGTGATGTCTGTTTTGATTGAATCGAAAGCAACCGGAGTAGGTGACAATAAGAATTTTCTCATTGAACTGAATATTGAAGATACCAGACACAATGAAATTCAACTGCTCGGTAACGGTGAATGGTGTATCGAACTTGGCGGGCGTGATTGCTCTCTGCAAATGCACGAACAGAAATTGCTGGAAGTTTCGCTGACTGAAGAAATGCTGACAGCAGCTGCAGATGAATACGATGCCTCAGGCAAAAAAACACAGGCTGAAGTTCTGCGTGCTGATGCAAAAATATTAAATTCAATGTGTAAACAGGCAGAGGAATTCGGCAAAGCACTTCATCTGGATTCTGTTTCAACATTTGAATGTATAGTTGAACAGGACGCACATTATTTTATGGAAGTTAATACAAGGATACAGGTTGAACATCGTGTCACCGAAATGGCGTATCGGCTGAAGTTTACGAATCCTGACGATCCTGAAGACACATTCACAGTAGATTCTCTGGTGGCTGCCATGCTGCTGATAAACTGTTACGGAAAACAATTGCCACGTCCGGAACGTTTGCCGCGTTACGTTTCCGGAATTGAAGCCCGTTTGAATGCTACTAACCCTGCGTTAAAACCGCATGCGGGTGGAATTGTGCGTGCCTGGTCATCACCAGGTGAGAAAGAGATACGTGATGACCAGGGAATCGGGATCAGTAATCCGGACACAGGGCTTTTGCAACTCTACAACCTCGCCGGAGCTTATGATTCCAACGTTGCACTTTCCATCACACATGGAGTTTCGCGCAGGGAAAGCTTTGAAAAGCTGGCAGAAATTTTACGTTGTATGGAGGTGCGCGGTCATGATTTACATTTAAACGTGGACTTCCATTACGGATTACTGCATTGGCTGCTGGGCAACGACCCCATGCTGAAACCTAACACGCGTTTTGTTTCTGCATATCTGGCACTAGCGGGAAAAATAAAACGTATCTGCGATCAGGTAAATCTGGAAGTCGCCTGGAAAATTCAACTTGAAAACGTTCAAAAAAAATATGGTAGAGCAGGCCTCATAATAAGTGAACAAAAATTAACCCTTCTTTTAAGACCGTTGAAAAAATTATTCAGCAGAACTCATTTGCTGATGGGCTGGTTGGCATTGCAAAAATCAAAAAATACAGGAAATAACCCTTCAGCAAGACAGAATCCTGTACTGATTTTGAAAGATCTCTATCATTTTTTAAGACTGGATCAGCATCCAGGAATTCCACCAAGTGAACAGATTTGGGTCAACGATCAGCAAATATTGGAAAACGCTGCAGATTTTTACAGTGATTTTGCGCACAATTTTGGGCAGTCAGATATATCATGGGCCGAATTAACAGTATTGCTGAATTCTAAAAAAGCGCCTGCAACTTTTCTGCAGGACGAAGATCCTCAGTTCTGGGAGAGGATTCTCGCTGCACACAAAGGTCATCAAGTTGCGTTGGAGTTATTACGTCTTCCTGAGATCATCGCGGAAAAAGCCGGATTTTATGAATTCCTAGGAAATGAAAAACTGGAGGTGGAAATCCCACAAGAATTTAGTGATCCGGAGTTGGCAGAGGAATTGACAGCGGGGCTTGCTCCACAGCCTCCGGCAAGTGGTAATGAAATACTAGCCTGGACTGGAGGTACCTTTTATTCACGTGAAACTCCGGAGGCAGAAGAATATGTCCGTGAAGGTCAGCACATTGAAGAAGGCGATGTTTTAGGTTTATTGGAAGTGATGAAAATGTTCAATCAGATTAGAGCAGAATTCCCGGGAACTATCCGTAAAATTTGTGTAGAAGCCGGTTCCGGAATTATAGTTTCCAGTGGGCAGTCACTTTTTCTGCTTGATCCGGATGTTCCACCGGTTACTGAAACCGAAGAGGAAATCTTTAAAAAACAGCAGGAGCAGACGACGTCCATCATGCAAAATATTTATCCAGCCAACTGACTTAGTGCATGATTCAATTTGAAGTAGAAACAAACTGTGGAAATTCACGGGCAGGAACTCTCCAGACTCCACAGGGCAAGATCCACACTCCAATTTTTATGCCGGTCGGCACGCTCGGTACAGTCAAAAGCATGACACCTGAGGAGGTTGCTGAAACCGGTGCTGAAATTATTTTAGGCAACACCTATCACCTGCATTTACGTCCCGGTGATGAACTGGTAAAAAAAATGGGTGGTCTGCATAAGTTCATGAATTGGCACGGACCGATTTTGACAGACAGTGGTGGATTTCAGGTTTTTTCACTGGCTAAGCTGCTCAAACTGGATGAAGAAGGCGTTGAGATACGCAGCCATCTTGACGGGACAAAAATCAAACTCACGCCTGAAATTTCAATTGCAATTCAGCAAAACCTTGGTTCAACAATTATGATGTGCCTTGACGAATGCCTGGAGCTACCTGCAACACGTATGGAAGTTGAACGTTCAATTGCACTGACTGCACGCTGGGCAAAACGCTGCAAAGAAGCACGGAAAAAGTCCAGCGGAGATTTTGGTGAACAGGCTTTGTTTGGAATTTTTCAGGGTGGAGGTGAACTTGATTTGCGTGAGCAAAGTTTGGAACAGATTGTTGAGATTGACTTTGACGGTTATGCGATCGGAGGCTTGAGTGTTGGTGAATCCAAAGAAGAAATGTACCGCGTGGCGCATCACATCGCAGCAAAAATGCCTGCAGACAAACCACGGTATTTGATGGGTGTCGGTGATCCAGAGGATTTGCTGGAAGGAATTGAGGCAGGAATTGATATGTTTGACTGCGTCATGCCAACCCGTAATGCCCGTAACGGTTCCCTGTTTACTTCACACGGAAAAATTAGTATCAAACAAAGTCGATTCCAAGAGGATCCAGAACCGCTTGATTCTGACTGTGCCTGCTCCACTTGTCAGCATTATTCACGGGCTTATTTACGTCACTTATATAAATCCAACGAGATATTAGGAGTACGTCTCAACACTTACCACAATCTTTTCTTTTACCTTTCACTTGTAAAAGGTGCACGCGCTGCCATCAAGGAACAGCGTTTTCCGGAATTCAAAAAAGATTTTCTGGAAAAATATCACAGCGGGATTGACGGAGCTTAGGCATGTGCGGTCGTTTTGCCCAAATAGACAGCGAAGACAAAGTGATGAGTGCGTTCGACATTTTGCAATCAGAAATGATTCTGGAACCACGTTACAATATTTGTCCTTCTCAGCGAATTCCAATCATAATCCAGCAGGATGGTTTACGTACCCTTGAAACACGTGAATGGGGCTTAATTCCTTTTTGGGCGAAAGAACCGAATCCGCTGATCAACGCACGTTCGGAAACTGTTACCGAAAAACCGTCATTTCGGCATGCCTTCCGTAAGAGACGCTGCTTGATTCCGGCATCCGGATTTTATGAATGGGCGAAAGAAGAAGGACAAAAACAGCCTTATTTTATCCGTTTAAAAAACGGAAGTCCCATGGCTTTTGCGGGTTTATGGGAGGAGTGGACTTCAACTAAAGGAGAGACTCGGCGAACCTGTGTTATTCTGACAATAGCCGCAAATTCCCTGATGCAGGAAATTCATCACCGTATGCCGGTTATTTTAACGCCGTCAAGCGGAGCTATGTGGCTGGATCATTCCGTAGGGCGAAGTTCACCGGAAAAACTCCTGCTGCCTTTTTCCGCGGACAAAATGGAAGCATGGAGAGTTTCACCTAAAGTCAGCGTTCCAGCTTTTGATAATCCGGATTGTTTTAGAAAACTGGAAAAAGCAGAAGCCTCAGAAAAGAAACCTGAACCTCCTGAAGCGCAAGCTTCTCTGTTTGATTAATGTTCCTCGATGATTTTAACAGAATCCGCATGTTCAATACGTTGCAGACCGTTTGCTCCTGCACCTTGAGGATCAGCCTCAAATTGATAAACCATCTTTTGCCGCAAAGGCCGGAAGCTGACAGCCAGCGATGAAAAATTATCAAACATTTTGCTGTCTGCAGAAGTTGATGTTTTTACAAAAATAAAGTTAGGTGTGTTCAACTGTACTGTTGCCTCTATTTCCTGCGGCTTCTTCTTTCCGGGGATATTACCCTTAATTTTCAGTAATGTACCCACTGCAACCTGACGGCTTGTAGTGATAATTAGTTTGGGATTTTCTGAATTGAATTTCAGCTTTTCACGTAAACAAACTAATGCCCCGAGGCGTACCTCGTCAATATGCTGTAATTCACCCAGGATTAACTCAAAATTTGCTGCATTGGTACTGACCTGCTCCACTTCCTTTATTTTCGTCATTCGTGACATTTCCCAGAGCAATTCCATTTCTGCATGTGTCAGTTTATACTTCTCTGTCGTTGTTTTCTTCAACTGTGTCTGTGCAAATTCGTAAAGGCGCTGCTTGAAACTATCAATTTGATCCTGATCAGAAGTGTAGTAGATGTTGAGATTACCTCTATCTGTATCTTCCCAAAAAGTAGGTCCGGAAAAAAGCAACCTGTTTGAAGTCATTTCTATAACTTGTGAAAAAGTCGCTTCGCCCAATACTTCGAGATCATCAAGCACATCCTTTGCAATACGATCAACAAAATCATTCATTCCTTCACGTTGATAGAATAAGGCGAGTCCAAACTGCAGGACACGTACGCCGTTGTTGATCAGCACACCGCGGGCCATATCCTCTTTATTGAAATCCGGAGGACTGTCCACCTGCAGCATTTCACCGAGCATTCCATTCTGAATTTCAACGTCCCAGCCGTCATGATAAATCTGCTCCAGAACTTTTTTCATTTCAGTCGCAATCACATCCACAATGAAATACATGGCGGGACTGTTGCTGCCATGTTTAAAAATTTCTACACCGTAAATACGCAGATACATGAAGCAGCGTTTTACGTGGTCGATCTTTTTGTGCTCCACCAAATGTTTGATAAAATTTCCATAATAAAATCCGAGGTTATATAGATTCCGCGGTTCATTATTACGCACACCATGTTTTATGGCAAAACGCAGTAAAGTATTGAAACGGATGATAATAATATCAACTAATTCAGTATTGTCTTCTTCTATCGCAGTCAACCCAAGTGTTTCCATTTCACCTGCAACCATCGAAGACAAATCAAATTCACCATGTTCCAGCAGCCTTATATAAACGTTACCGAGCAGGCGGAAACATTTTTGTTCATAGAAACTTTGGTTACGTTCCATTTCCCCAAATTGACCCACCATGGTTTTAAATGAAATATCGGTGCGTACTTTTGGCGATACATTGAAAAATGCTGGTGCAATATTTTTTTTGAGACGGATATAATTTTGTAAAGTCATGCTCATGTCATGAACAATGTCTGCCTTCAACTCCTTGAAAGAGGAAAATTCAAGAATATCATCAAGTTGATTAAGTGCTTCAAAAATTGTGTACTGCTGATGTTCAACGACATCAGGAATGTGGGCCAAAGCACGGTTCCTCTTTGAGGTGAGGGCGGTGATCTGATCCATATTAGTGTTATAAATACGATTAATAATATTGGTAGGTTTGGTTTGGCGCAGGATATAGAAAACATAAGGGAAGGCGATTATTGAACAAATCGTCAGCAGGAAATGAGTGTTGAAAATTCTGCTGGGTTCCCGGACAAGTCCAATTTCACCATAAATTTTGATTATCAGAGCATGTCCACCGGAAATGATTAAAAACCAGATGTAGAGCAAACTCGGAACATTCTTCATGTAAATATCGATCAGCTTTGGGATACTTTGTGACGCAATCGAAATCACCAGAATAAGTGTACCCAAAATCATGCCCAGCAGTGCCTGCCAGACTTCCGGGGCAAAACCTACATCGAGTTCCTCGAATCCTCCCGGATTTACACCGGAAATGGATTCTATCAGTTCTGTATAAGGTACAAAGAGGTATTTATTAAAAATGATGTCACTGATGACAACAACAAAGAGGATAAAAAGAAATGAGGAAATTGAACGTCTGGCATCCGCGTAGGCAATCAACCGATAGAGGAAAAAACTGAAAGATACATTTGTACTTTCTTGCTCAGTAAGTTCTGCTGATTTTTCTTCAGAATTGTCCGTAGAATCGTTTTCTGCTTCGAGTACCGTGTTCATATAATTATTGAATTTGCTGCTGAGTAAATTAAGCCTGTTGTATTATTTGGATTGCTGAATTGCGTTAACCCCCGGAAGTTCTTTGCCTTCCAAAAATTCAAGCGAGGCACCACCTCCGGTGGAAACATGGCTAATGCGTTCACTGAGTCCGGACTGTTGAATTGCAGCCGCGGAATCACCGCCTCCGATAATTGTGACAGCACCTTTGTCAGTTGCTTCTGCAAGACTTTGCGCGATTGCGAATGTACCTTTTGCAAAGGCTCCCATCTCAAAAACACCCATTGGACCATTCCAGAGCACAGTTCCGGAGCGAAGTACCGCTTCGCAAAATATTTCAGCACTTTGCGGCCCAATGTCCAGAATCAGCCAGCCTTCAGGAGCACCTTCTTCTGCAGTTACTACACGCGTTTCAGCATTTTTATCGAAACGTTCCGCGATAACTGCATCAATCGGCAGCAGGAGTTCAACACCTTTTTCCTGGGCCTTGTTTATCAGTTCCTTCGCATAATCCAGCGAGTCCTCTTCCAGTAGAGAAGCGCCTATTTTGTGCCCCTGCGCTTTCATAAAAGTGCAGGCCATTCCTCCACCTATGATCAAAGTTTGAACTTTGTCGAGCAGTTTTTCGATAACCTTAATTTTGTCAGAAACTTTTGCACCTCCCAAAATCGCGGCAAAAGGTCTTTTCGGTTCAGAAACAGCAGCGCCTAAAAACTGAAGTTCCTTACGAATCAAATACCCAACCGCGGATTCCGTAATAAATCCTGCAACACCGGCAGTTGACGCATGTGCTCGATGTGCTGTTCCGAAGGCATCATTCACATATACATCACCGAGTTTTCCCAACTCTTTGCAAAATTCAGTTTCATTCTTAGTTTCTGCTAGGTGAAAACGTAAATTTTCCAGCAAAACTACCTCGCCGTTTTGCATGCTGTTGACCAGCGTTTCGACTTCTTCACCGACACTATCAGGAGCTAATGTAACCTTTTGTCGGAGAAGTCTGGACAATTCATCCGCAGCAGGTTTTAAACTCAGTCTTTCAACCCTCTCTCCTCCAGGACGACCCAAATGTGACATCAGGATTGCTTTTCCACCTTGTTGAATAATATGCTTGATAGTCGACAAAGCACCAGTGATTCGTCCGTTATCCGTAATTTCAAGCTCATCATTCAGCGGCACATTAAAGTCTACACGTGTCAAAACGCGCCTACCTTCAAGTTTTAATTCATCAATGAATTGTTTGACAATCACGCTCATTTATTTCTTTCACAAATTGAAAGAATGGGGTAAAAAATTTTGAAAGTGGCAACACTTGATGATTTTATGAAAAAGGCCTTAAAAGTATAATATACAAGATTACAATTGTTTGGCCTGCTCTCGCAAGACAGATTTTCGAATTTTTCCGGTGGAAGTTTTAGGCAGTTCACTAAAGACAATTTTTTTTGGTATTTTAAATCCGGAAAGCTTTGTTCTGCAAAACTGTATCACTTCATTTTCATTGAGTGTAGCAGCGGATTTGAGCGCGACAAATGCGCATGGAGTTTCACCCCATTTTTCATCAGGTCGTGCTACCACAGCAGCTTCCAGAATAGCCTCATGCTGGTAAAGCACGTTTTCAATTTCGACACTGCTGATATTTTCTCCACCGGAAATAATGATGTCTTTGCTACGGTCTTTCAACTCAATGTATCCATCCGGATGTAGTACTCCAAGATCACCTGAATGGAACCATCCGCCTTTAAATGCTTTCGCTGTTTCTTCAGGATTTTTGAGGTAGCCTTTCATCACGATATTGCCCTGCATCAGGACTTCACCCATTGTTTCACCATCTGCCGGAACAGCTTTCATGGTTTCCGGATCCACGACTTTCAATCCCTCAAGTACGTGATAACGTACGCCTTGGCGGCCTTTTAATTGTGCTTGTGTTGATTTGTCCTTCCCCGCCCAATCCTCCTGCCATTCACAAACCACAGACGGACCGTAAACTTCGGTCAATCCGTAAACATGCGTCACATTAAATCCGACTTCTTCCATACGAGCAATCACAGTTGGCGGGGGCGGCGCTGCGGCTGTGAGCATTTCAACTCTGTGTGGCAGATCACGCTGTTCCTCCTGTGGAGCAGAACCGATCATATTCATCACAATCGGCGCACCGCAAAGATGAGTCACGCGGTGCTCCGCAATTGAATCGTAAATATTTTTCGCTGTTACTTTACGCAGGCAGACATGAGTTCCAGCGAGCATTGTGATTGTCCAGGGAAAACACCAGCCATTGCAGTGAAACATCGGCAGAGTCCAGAGATAAACCGGACGATGCGGCATTTCCCAGGCCAAAACATTTCCTGTTGCCAGCAGATACGCTCCACGGGTGTGATAAACCACCCCTTTCGGAGCTCCGGTTGTCCCTGAAGTGTAATTCAGTGATACCGCCTGCCAATCATTTTCAGGCAAAACTGCTTCAAAATCCGGATTGCCTTCTGCCAAAAAGGCTTCATACTCTAACTCACCTAAAAATTCTCCTGACTCTATTTCCGGATCGTCAATGTCAATCACCAGAATTTTTCTTTTAACTTTAGCTAAAGTCTCCTTGATCAGCGAAGAAAATTCTCGGTCGGCCAGCAAAACTTTGGTTTCCGCATGTTCAAAAATATTGGTCAGTGTTTCTGCTTCCAGCCTTGTATTAATTGTGTTTAAAACCGCACCTGTCATCAGCACCCCAAAATGCGCTTCAAAAATAGCT
>Ga0208407_1000097_pt1 | contig 39078 bp, 28 predicted proteins | sample ETNtaG_9_FD_185775 | JGI IMG/M metagenome (GOLD analysis project Ga0208407, IMG submission 185775) | Marine microbial and viral communities from oxygen minimum zone, Eastern Pacific Ocean - ETNP201406SV69 (SPAdes) (version 2) | ecosystem: Environmental > Aquatic > Marine > Oceanic ...
GATCCTTCTACTCCGCCTGATGAAGTTGATCCCAGATGGGATGTTAGGGTGACTCCAGATGAACAATACATCGCTAAACCCCGCTTAGCAGGGAGTGCTTGGAAGCATACTGAGAGACGCCACATGGGGGATACAAAATGAAGATGCCACCATTTAGGGTACTTTCACCAAAGAGCCTGGATGAGGCTCTCCAGATGTCGCAAGAGCTTTCAGAGTCTGGAGAGGATTTCGATTGGATCGCGGGAGGAACCGACCTCTTGCCTAACTACAAGTGGCATATCAATGTGAAGAGCCATGTTATTTCATTATCATCGATCCCCGAATTAAGGGAGTTGAGTGAGAGTCACATCGGTGCTATGGTTAGCATTAGCGAATTAGCAGAAGACCCATCCACGCACCAAGTTCTATCCAAGGCAGCAAATTCCGTTGCCAGCGTTCTAATTAGAAAATCTGGAACAGTGGGAGGAAACATTTGCCTGGATACTAGATGCTATTGGATAAACCAATCTGAAACATGGCGAGAATCGATTGACTGGTGTCATAAGTGCGACTGTGGGACGGATGCAGATTGCAGGGTAATTCCAAATCAAAACACCCTATGTGTTGCCACATATCAGGCAGATTTAGCTCCAGTACTGATGTGTCTTGGTGCAACGATTCATCTTGCCTCGCCTAACGGAGTTAGGTCTTTGCCACTTTCTGAGTTCTTTGAGTTGGATGGAATGAAAAGAAATATCCTGGAAAGAGGGGAGTTAGTGACTCACCTCACCATCCCTGAAGATTCCTCTGAATGGAATGGAGATTACCAGAAGTTGAGGCAGCGAGATTCATGGGACTTCCCGGAAGCCGGCGTTGCCGTACTTTGGAGAGGGGGTTCCAGTGAAGGTCCCGAAGGTCTACGAGTTGCGACGACCGGACTCGAGTCGATCCCTAGCCTGCATTTTGAGGAGGCAGAGGAGGCATTGGCAAGTTGGCGTGGTGCTGAAACGGTTGATGATCTAGCGGAGTCTATCAGAAAGGCAGTAAAGCCAGTGCAGAATACTTGGTTTTCCCCACCTTACAGAAGAAAAATGGTGAAGGTCTTAACGAAGAGGGCTTGTAGAGATTTACTGGTGATTTGATGAGTTCAAGGTTTGCCTCAATACTCTTAGGATCTATCCTTACATTGGCTATATTCTCAGCACCCCCATCTTCTGCACAAGAGCTAGATTCTTGGGAGTTGGGGATCAACTACCCCGGAGAAGACTCAACAAATCCATTTCTGCTATCCGTTGAGGGAACGGTCAAAGTTGAGTTCTTTGTTGAGAACTCAGGATTGACTGAGATAACTGTCGATTTTGAATTCAGCATCCCATTTAGTGGGAATCACGAGGCTCCGGAGGGAGAGACCATTGCAGCGGGTTCCAATGAGACATTCGATCTCAAGATTAGCGGAATAGACGTGCTATCTCAGGATGCAGAAAAGAAGGAAAAATTCTCAGTTTCTGCGACAATCACAGCAAGACAAGGGATTCCTGATCCTCTGGCTTCTTCCCAGAACAGAGAAGGAGACCTAGAGATTCCTTCGATTTTCGATCTATCTGTGGAAATTGATGAGCCATTCGGACCCATGAATTCAGGTTCCGACACCACCCTCACAGTCACTGTGACAAACAATGGAAATGCGCAAGACGGAGTCGGAGAAGTTGATGTAAAGGACGACTGTCCGCTATTGTCAACCGATAATGGACTAGATGTGCTACTGAGCGGAAACATCGAAGCTGGCAAAGAAAAGGGCGCGAATCTGAAAGTAACAGCATCGGAGAGCCACCCCAAGAGGCATTGCGACATTACAGTAACAGTGACCTCGAAGAGGGAGATGACTGGGGGCGGCAATGCCATCTCAGAAGGAGAGGTCAGAATCACTGTTGAGCCTCCACCAACTGGAGACTCAGGTTCCAGTAACCAGGGAGGAGATGGCAGCATCTCAGAGGACTCAGTGGAGTCTAATCTGGCCGCCCCAGGGGCACTTGTGTCCATCTCAGGATTGCTCGGTGCGATATTCTTCCCCAGAGGGGAAGACGAATAGAAAAATCTTGGTGAAAACGCGATACAGGCGAGTAGAACGAACTTTGCTCAGCAACATATAACCGTGATTTGATTGTCCGACAGATGTTGCTTGGGCCAATGGTCCAACTTGCTGAGGGGTTTTGTAGGATGCCAGAAGAGGTAGATGGAGAAGCTCGGTTCAACAGGAACGTCATGTATGCCTTGGTAATTACATCGATAATGCTCCTAGTTCTGCCCATGTTTTTCGTAGTTGGGAAGTCGACAAATTACTCGGCTTACGATGATAGCGGCCTAGGCCAGTTATCGGACATGAGGGAGAGTTTCGAAAGCGAGTATGTGGAGAACAGGAAAGAAGGATACTACGTTGCTAACACGATGTCTACACCGATGCTTGTCAATGACTGGAAAGACCCCCACCGCACACTACTGACAATAGTCGCACCGGAGAAGCCAATTGATCAGACTGAAGCGGATGAGATTTTCCGCTTCGTTACAGAAAAGGGAGGGAAGGTGATCGTTGCAGCAGACAACACCCAAGCCCATAACCTAGCCATATTATTTGGCGTAAGATACATGGATGCCCCATTGAAAGACGATAAGCAGCATTGGGTTTACACGCAACAGTCTGAGCAATTCATCGACTGGGGCAACGTTTGGAGCGCATCTCCAGTAAACCAGGACATAGACGAGATGTCGCCAGGAGCGCTAATGCAGGGATGTACATCATTCCAAGTTCAGAATCCGGAGGCTTTGCAAGATTGCAGACTCCCTGTGATGTACAAGGGCCCAACTGGAATGATGTTCGAGGCTACTGACAAGGATCTTGAGGATCCGGGTCACAGGAAGATAATGACTCTCGGAAGGGCATCCCCTTCTGCCTTTATTGATAGAGTCGGGAATGGGGACCCGACAAATCCAGAGAATCCTGCTACGGGTGATCTTCGGCTAATGATGAGGTTCGACTATCCTGGAATAAAGGTCCTCGACAAGGTTGCTGATGAGGGTCGAGGGACATTCTCAGCCGGAGTAGGGGAACTAGAAGTAACTGGGAGCATAGTTTTCGTTGCCGATGACGAGGCGTTCTCGAACATGCTATGGCAGTTAGGAGTAGCGCAGGATCAAGGTCTGAGCCAAGACTGCTCGGCCATAGGAGATTATACTCGAAACAACTGCTGGACCCAGGAAATCCTCAATAACAACGATTGGGGCGGGAATGAGAGGTTCTTCAGACTTCTAGTATACGACATGATGGAGTTTGATAATGTGGACCTTAACGCTCCAATCAGGAGTGATCCGGCTAACTTCCAAGTTGTTTTTGATGAGAGCAGGCACGTTACAGGAGTTCTCTCAGAGCCTTTCGTTCAGACTATGGGGACGGTTGTTCTACTAACCTCAAACCAGTTTCTGAAGTGGTTAGTGGTACTCAATGTAGCCCTACTGCTACTAGTAGCCATGATGGTAGTTCCAGAAAAGGAGAACTGGAGGCATGTTTTCGATCTGACAAGATTCAACCAGCGTCCGGAGAAACTAGACCCTGCAACATATAGGGACAGAGTAAGGAGAGCGCTTCTAACCAAGGTAAGGATTCATCATGATTTGACTAGAGACGAAATGGCAATGAGGCCGCCGCCTGAAGTTCAAGCGATGATTGGGGATCCACGTCTTGTGGAATTGGCTTATAGCCAAAGCCGGACGTACACGCCTCAAGAGTTGCGCAAGTTGATGCAAACCATTCGCCGATGGGGAAGAAATAACTAACAAATGGAGTGAAAAAAATGAGTGAAACAGAACCAGTAAAAGGGATGCAAGCACCCAGTTCGGGTGCACACGATGCCGTTTTGGCCCAGAAGGCCCAAGAGGCTCGTGGATCGAGTAAGAAGGACGAGGTGTTGGCCGCAACCGGGGCAATGGGGCAGGCAATTAGCACAGAAGTCCAGAAAGTGATCATTGGAAAGTCGCACGTGATTGACAACGTCATGGTAGACATTCTGTCGAATGGTAATCTTCTGTTCGAAGATTTCCCCGGCCTAGCTAAGACTCTGATGACTAACACCTTCGCAGATGCGCTTGGATGCGATTTCAAGAGAGTTCAATTCACTCCAGACTTGCTCCCAGCCGACATTACGGGGACCAACATATATGATGCGAAGAAAGGAGAGTTCACCTTCAAGCCAGGGCCGATTTTCTGCAATCTTCTTCTTTCTGACGAGATCAACAGGGCCCCTCCAAAGACTCAGGCCGCCCTTCTTGAGGCCATGCAGGAGAAGCAAGTGACAATCGGAGTTGTCACCCACAAGCTTCCATCTCCTTTCCTAACAATGGCAACTCAGAACCCAGTCGAGCAAGAGGGGACATACCCCCTGCCAGAAGCTCAACTTGACAGGTTCATGATGAAAATGATGGTTGGCTACCCAGATAGGGCTGACGAAAATGAGATATTGCAGAGAAGGATCAACCGTAAGAAGGACGAAGTGGAAGTCAACAGCATCACTGACCCTAGCATCGTAGTCAAGATGCAGAATTCCTGCGAAGAGGTGTATGTGGACAGGTCGGTAAGGGAATACATGGTCGACATCGTGGCTAGGACGAGAGAGGATCCCCGAGTCCTGGTTGGTTCCTCCCCTAGAGGTTCTCAAGCACTATTGAAGACCAGTAGAGCCGTTGCAGCAATGCGTGGAAGAGATTTCGTCACTCCTGATGATGTGAAGTCGATTGCAGAACTGGCAGTTGCTCACAGAATCATCCTAAAGCCAGAGCATCAGATTAAGGGACTGGAAACCGGTGAGGTCGTCCGAGATATTCTACATGGGAAGAATGCAGCGAATGTCCCGACCATCTGAGTGATGACGAGGTGTAAAGGTGGCCTGGAGCCGGAAATCAGCGATGTTCGCATCTCTTTCCGTAGCGATGTACCTACTTGGCCTAGTTCTTCGCAACCAGCAACTTGTGACAGTTGCAGTGGTTCTACTTTCCTTCCTGACATGGGCGGCCCTGAGAACTGCCCATGGCGATGTTGCTTCTTCGGGAAGAAGAGTGGAAGAAGCAGTCATGGACGAAGGGGTGGAGCTTCAGAGCATCGTAGCGATGAGGAAGACTTCGACCTCCAGAGTTTTTGAGGATGGTGAGATTGACGTAACCCTGAGGATCCAGAACAGATCCGGTATGGCCAAGGTGCTCGAACTACGTGACAGGGTTCCAGAGGTCATGAGAATCAAGAAGGGTGCTAACTACGTTCTAATGGAAATTGGACCAAAGAGGGAGACTGAGATCTCATACACCATCGAGACCCCATTGAGGGGTTTCTACACCATTGGGCCGGTCTGCATCAGAGTGCAGGACGAACTTGGCCTATTCCACAATGAGAAAGAGGTTCAGCTCTACGACGACTTCTTGGTTTTCCCGAAGATGGAGGACATCAAGGATGCGATGATTAAGAGCAGGGTCCCTAAGATTTTCACTGGGGCCGTGAACATAAGAAATCCCGGAGAAGGTTCGAACTTCTACAACCTAAGGGAATACCTCCCTGGCGACCCAATGAGGAAAATTAACTGGAAGGCTACAGCAAGGCAAGATGGGAAGATGATGGTGAACGAATTCGAAAGAGATGCCGTGAGCGATGTGATCATTCTAGTAGATAGCAGATCAGTCAGCGAAACTGGCCCTGTGAGCAGAAATTCACTGGTATACAGCACAAGGGCTGCTGCTAGCCTAACGCAGCACTTCCTTTCGCGGAGGGACTCAGTTGGACTGGTCGTCTACGGGGACGAAATTGTTTCTGTAGACAGAGATACTGGAAAGAAGCAGTTGTATGTCATCTTGACCAAGTTAGCAGGGGCTATGGCAAAGGGCAACACGCCTCTCAAGATTGTTACCACGAGAATAATGCCCCACATACACCGAGGAAGTCCGATTATCATCCTTTCACCTCTGGAAGACGATCCAACGATTGTGGATGCGGTTAGAGACCTCAGGGCCAGGAACTTCGAGGTTACCGTGCTTTCCCCAAGTAGTCTTGAGTTCGAATTCGATGCAAGAAGGATAGACAGGACGGGGTATGAAGTCCTAAAAACAGAGAGGGACATTTTGATGACCGAGCTCAGAGGATTGGGGGCTTATGTGATGGATTGGGAGCCAGACATGTTACTTTTCACGGCATTGGCCGGAGCCAGGGGTTTCTGAGGTGGGTGATTAGATGGCAAATCAAGAAAGTAAGGGACCGGTAGATACCTCTCATCTGTATGATGGGAAAGTTGTGAGATCTTCTGCACCCAGCAGGAAGAAGGCTGCAGGAACTCTGAAGGCAGACTCTGGAATCCCCGATGATGCAGTGCCAGAAGTAGCGATTCCAAATTGGATAGATGCAATCTTCGGGGGCCCAGTGCTGGTTAATCGGGAGTTCGTTTCACCAAATAGGATGGTCCTAACTCTCCAAATGGGGGCAATTGGATCACTGCTAGTCCTAGGTTTCCTCACATTCATGCTCACTCCAGTTTCTGGTACGGCATGGTTCACTCTCACTAACATGTTTGGGATTGGTTTTCTAGGCCTGTGGATACACCTACTGATGATTCTTATTGGAATAATATCTGGTTTCTGGGGGGTGTGGCAGAGAGATCAGCGAGCAATGCTACTGTCTTACGTGGCCCTAATTCTAGTTACAATCAGATTTGCAGGCAGCAAAGTTGAGTTTGGCCTGAGTTTCCTACCAGAGAATGAGGTTGTTCAGAAACTGCTTCTAATCCTCTATGCTGTTTTCCTTGTAGTGTATATGGAGATATCAAGCGCAGTAATTCGTTTTTCCATGCTGGATACCTCAATCAGAACGGGAGAGGTTTACGTGATGAATGTGAAAAGCATCACAGATAGATACAACAGAGCGCTGGGTTATACCCCCGCAGTTGCAGCAGTTGTGGCAACACTCACGCTCTTCATCAATTTCTTTGTCCCACTTTTCGTTGGGATTCTTGATCCTGTCGCGGCTAATAGGCTCGAGGAAAGTGTCGAGTTGACTAGCGTATACGGTGTTGCACTGGGGACTATTCTTGTTTTCATTGTGATTGCGGCGATGTTCGCTATCAATCTCCCTCTTAGGATTCAACAGTACCTTGAGAGGCAAGCCTGATTACAGGAATCCGCCCATCAATCCCAAATCAGCAATTACTAGCATTGCAACTGCCTCTACGACAGGAGCAGCTCTTGGTCCAATTACAGGATCATGCCTACCTCCGACCTTTAGGGGCTGGGTTTCGTTACTTGGGAGATGAAGCGTGAATTGTTCCCTAGGAAGGCTACTGGGTGGTTTGAAATGGACCAGTACCCTAATCGGCGAACCTGTGGATCTACCCCCTAAGGCCCCATCCGCATCAGCTGTTTCCGCACCTTCCAACTGCGGTTGAACGGGTCCTGGTAACCACATGTCATTATTCTCAGAGCCCTTCATCTGCGATGATTCGACGCCGTTTGAGAACTCGATTGCCCTCGCTCCTGGAATAGCCATTAGACCTCTTGCTAGGGATGGTTCGATGCCATCAAACCAAGGTTCCCCAACACCAATTGGCAATCCCTGAATCAACAACTCAACGACAGATCCGATGGAATCCTTCTCCCTACGAATATTTTTGATCAAATCTGCCATTCTTGGAGTCGCTTCGGGATCTCGGCAATTTAGCCTGGACATTTCGGAATTGTCACTAATTAGTTCTGAATTTAGTAGTTCAATTAGTGGTCTTGCAGATATTTCGCCGACTCTGCTTAGATGAGCGGTGCAAGACCATCCTACTTTTTCTAGAATTGTCCTGGCTTGACTTCCGGCTGACACCAGGCCCAGAGTGAGTCTGGCTGATTGGGAACCACCGCCGCGAAGATCGCTGGACCCAGCGGATCTAATTTCCTCCACCATGTCTGCATGACCCGGACGAGGATGGTCCGGCAGAAATGCGTAGTCTGATGATCTGGCGTCCGAATTCCGGACTAGCATCAGAAGTGGCCACCCAGTGGCTTTCCCCTCGTAAACACCAGAAAGAATCTCACATTCATCTAGTTCCAATCGTGATGACATTCCCTTCCTCCCTGGTCTCCTTCTAGACAAATCATCGGAAAGTGACTGCAAATCTATCTCTGTTCCAGGGGGAATCCCCTCAACTAAAGCACCAACACACTTTCCGTGGCTCTCGCCGAATAGTGTCACCTTCAACTGATCACCTAGTCCCATCCCCATCATGACACCTCTTCGAAAGGAGTGGTTTTGCTAGCAAATCTGGTATGAATCGTGGAAAGTCCCATTTCGTCGATTATTCCTGATATTGATTCTGCGTCTTCTTCGAAACAAACTATTGCAATCGCCGGCCCGGAACCGCTTATTCCAGAAGCTATGGCGCCGGATGCAATACAGAGATTGCTGATCCTAAGAGCCTCGTGATCAGCTGTGGCAGCAGAAACCGCCATTCCATTTGAAGACAGTGAGTCAAGTGATGCGCCCCTCATTATCGATGCCAGTGATCTCTCGAAGATCTGTTGCTGTTCCATGAACCTAGAAGGTGAAATTTCTATTGAACGCTGGCCTCTAAGGCAAATTAGTACTGACAGGCTTTCATCAATCTCACCTTGGATGATGATGGATTCCGAGGCCCCCATGCTTGGATCGACTAGCTTCCAACCAGATTCTAGAGATGCCCAATTGTCATCCATACTTCCCGTGATAGCGCAATTTGACATCAACTGGGACTTCGCCGCGAGGTCCGCTATTTCTGAATTGGATAGAGCTGTCCATGCGCAAGAATTCAGAGCCCTAAATGCAGCACACGAAAGAGCTGAGCTGGACTTGAGCCCCTGTCCAATTGGGACCGTACTCTCTACCGCCCATCCGAATTGATCTGGAATAGGAAGTCCCTGCTCCCTCCAGCAATACTCGACAGAAGCTAGAAGGTTGTGCCGATCATCATTTACTTTGTTAGGCTGGTCCACGATCTGGACCTGTGTTTCCAACTGAATCCCTACTGAGCACCCCCTTCCTGTTCCCAAAGCATGGAGGATTGAGATGGCCCCATTTGCCCCACCTTTTCCGAGGACTTTCACGTCTCATTCACCTCTGCATTTAGAGCAAAACCGACGTGTCTAGACCTGTTGTCGGCGAGTACGAAGATCTTGTCACCTTCTTTCGCATTGGTTACTGAAATTGCCCCTCCATCGGAGGAAATTAGTCTCACAGTCTCTGCTTGCTGGACCACTATTTGGCCCTGCGAACCCGATACTTCGAATCTGATCAATAGCAGAGGGCGAGTCTCTACTTTCAACCGGCCGACTGTAGCGTTCTCTTGATTGCCTGAAGATGACAGGATTGCAACTTCATCACCAGAATTCAATTCGCTCAGATACTTGGTTTTCCCATCCGCCATAAGTGTGTAAGAATGGATTGCGCCGGCATTTACCCTAAATGGACGAGTGGGGACGTACTCCGATTGGATTGTCTCCCCGTGAATTAGGCAAAGCTTACCTGAAATTGAGCCAACTGCCATTCCCTGGCCATCACTAATCCTCCTTGTTAGATCAACACACACCCTTTCTCCGATTCCTGCTCCTTCGATTGACGTGATGCTAGCTTCTTCTATGACTAACCCGGCATCTTGGTCTTCCTCCTTGTCCCACTTGCCCCCTAAAACAGAAACCGCACCGTCGACCAGATGGCTTGGGACTAGGATCGCGTCTACTCCGCCACCCAGAGCAAAGGCTGCACCGTTTAGTTCGACTTCTTCATCGATTGCTGCAGCGATTCTGGTACTCGTCCCCCTAGATGCTGCAACTAGATTTTCCAGTGGGACCATGGTCCAGTCTGAGCATCGGACTAGAACCCATGGGACTAGCCCGATGAGGGATAGTGCTTCTTCCTGGTCCGATGGATGATCGATCTGTACTTCTGATACATCCGAAGATGAACCATCCCATAATCTACTAACTACGTCCCTATTGGGTTGTGTTTCATCGCTGGACTCGGACCAAATCTGCATCCATTCACCTCAGGTGCCTTGCTGCCTCTTCTGCAGATGCCCCATCGTGCACTATCGCCCTCAGTGATCTGATGTGAGAAGCTGGATCTTCTGCAGCGAATACGTGCCTGCCAATGCATACTCCTGACCCTCCAGCATTGATTGACTGCTCGACGAGTTCTAGGATCTGTGAGAATTCGACGTCTCTTTCCCCTCCGGAAATTAGAACGGGTATCGGTACCGAGGAGGTGACGATCCTGAAGGATTCTTCCGAACCAGTCCATGGGACCTTGACAACATTGCAACCCAATTCCCATGCTAGCCTTGCAGCATGTGCAACACCCATAGTTGGGTCGGATGGATCAGGTCGCAAGTTTGGACCTCTTGGATAGAACATCCCCAGTACTGGAAGTTCTGCTTCGAGGGCCGCGGAAGTAATATTGGACATGCGAAGAATCATTTCTGGTTCTGCTGGATCTCCGAGGTTAACTTGGCCGGAAATACCAACTGCCCCTCTCGAAAGGCACTCCATGGCATTGGAAACCGTGATCTTTTCCTGAGAACGGGGCCCACCATGAATGGTGGACATGGATGAATGGCATACGAATCTGCCCCAAGAAGTTCTTGCAACATGATAGGAAACCGGTCCCTTATGCAGCACTATTGCGTCCGCCCCTCCCTCTATCGCCGCATCAACAGCTGAATCGCTGTCCATCAATCCACTCTCTGGGAATGAGGATGCGCTGTGGTCCATGGGAACCCAAACTCCCCTGCCTCCCGGAAGGAGGGTTTCCAAGCGGTTTGCTAGCGCATCTGCCACGTATTATCGCCAATGTTCCCTCTCTTGAATGGTCCCGTTGCATCTTGTCCGAGTTTCAACGGCAATTTGTATGTCAGATATCAAGCTCGACAATTACTGGGGCGTGATCGGATACGACTAGTCCCCCCTCCCTCATGATCTCTGCAGATTTCATCAGGGGCCTAGCCGCTTTGTTTGCTAGGATGTAGTCAATTCTCCAACCTCTGTCCCTCTCCCTTGCTCTTCGAAAATTAGACCACCAAGAGTAAGGTCCCTTCATTGGCCCGACGTGAATCCTCAGGAGATCGTGCCACCCTTCTTCCAGCATCCTGTCGAACCACTCTCTCTCGCTCTCCAGGAATCCAGAAGTACGCTTATTTCCCTTGGGATCCCAGATATCGTCCTCTGTGTGGGCGATGTTCAGGTCCCCGCACAGTAGTGCGGGTTCGGATGATTCAAGGAACTGTTTACTCCAAACGAGCATGTCCTCCAGCCACTGGTCCTTGTAGTCCTGGCGCTCCTGCCTGGCGGATCCATTCGGCAGATACATGTTTATGCAACTCAGATTATCGTGCTTGGTGACCAATACTCGTCCCTCTGGATCCCTGGTTTCATCTAGTTCGGTGTCTATCCCCCTGCCCACCTCGGCCATCCCAACCCGAGAGCAAGACATCACGCCTGAGTATCCCTTCTTCTGAGCTGGGTGCCAGATTACCTCATAGCCCTCTGGCTGTGACCATTCCTTTGGCATCTGCTCTGGCAGGGCACGGACTTCCTGGAAGAGCATCACATCTGCATCGATGCGTTCGATGAACTCAACGAGACCCTTTCGATGGGCGGCTCGAATCCCATTCAGGTTCCAGGAGACGACTCGCATGGGGGGGTGCTCACTGAGATAGGTCTTTGACTTTCTCGACTAGATCCATCCTGCTGATTCTCCACATTCCGTATGGTGTGAGAATTACCGAGATGAAGACAACGACTCCGATAAGTTGTGCTGTAACCATCAAATCAGACTTCACAGTGAGGTATACTGACCATTGGACGAAGGTAGAGATTAATGCTTGAGTACCAAAAATGGTGAAAACGGTGGCGAGAATACCGCCTATCAAACCAATAGCGATATGCTCGCCCAACATCATCAATCCAATCTTATTTATTGGGGCACCAAGCACCCTTAGTGTCGCTATCTCTACGTCTCGTTCTGCAAGATTGATTATCAGAGTATTGAATAAAACAACGATTGCAATGATTATTCCAAGCGCAAGAATTGAGTTGAAAGATGCTTGTTGCTGTTCCCAAATAGACTCAAAGGTTCTGATTAAGTCCTCTTTTTGGGTCACTCCGAGTGAGATTTCACCCAATTCACTGTCGACTTCGACTCCCTCTGGCAAATCAATCAGAACAGAGGTCGCTTCGATTCCCACTACGGGTACGAGATCTTGTCGATGGAAGTATACGGTTCGCGTCAGTTCTCCTTGGGTGATTCCGGTTATCTCAATATCCAACGGAGTTGAGCCAAACATAATCGTCTGGGTTTGCCCAATTTGCCAATCGAGGAAGTGCTGTAATCCCTCATCGACCAGAACCTGGGTGACTTCAGAATTAGAAGCAGGTAGTGTGCCTTCTTTGAGATCTATAACAATCATGGAATTTTCATTAGTAGATACCGTATCCAACCCATAAGTCAAGAGGTATCTCATATCCCCCTCCGGGTTAGCTGGGAAAACTAGCATCGACTCATGAGGCGCCCCCCTCTCATCGGCCCATTCATTCACTGCCGCCTCGCCTCCAAAGGGAAGGTCAACTTGCGCATCCCAATTCTGGTTATTCTCAACATTGCCAACTACTGCATCTTCCATTGTGGCCATCATCAGTGTCATACTGCCAAAGATTAGCATTGACAGCCCGACAGCAATGAATGTGAAGGCTAGTCGGGTTGGTTTTCTAATACTGGACCTGATGGTCAGGCCTACTGTGGAAGGTAGTCTCGAAGTTAACTTCTGTATGCCTCGAGACGAGAGTCTGATCTGGTGTTGCCCACGGATGATCTCCAGAGGTTGTAGTCTAGAGGCTTGGATAGCTGGAAGAATTCCAGAGAACAAAACAATCAACATCGCGGTTCCAGAAATTTGCAGGAGGATTGGGACGACATCTGCAGGTTCAATAATTGGAATTCCCAGCAATCCTTCATACAAGCCCAGCATTGCTGGAGCACCCAACATTACACCAAGGATTGTACCAAATAAGCATCCTATCAGACCTATGATGATGGGCATCAAGATATATCCTGGAATTATGGCATTTCGTGGGATTCCAAGTGTTCTCAATATTGCAATCTCTCTAGACTGAGATTGTACCAGTCTCTGAAGGCTCAAGAAGATGGTGATTCCAGCAACTATTGCGATCATAGCGGTAACTGGCACGTACATCGACATCGCAGCTTCGGCATCGGTACGGAGAAATTCTACTGATTCGACTCCTGAACGACTGTAAACCAACGAGGGCGAGTCGTCAATGTCTTGCATGACAGAGTCTATCTTCCCAATGATTGAGCTAAGTTCTTCACCTTCGACTTCAGTTGTAGTCTGCAAGTCATATTCTGGAGTCCCAACTATGTCGATGAGTAGAAGATTGGCCGAACCTGAACTGAGGTCGGCTAACCTCTCAAGGCCTCCGGCCGTCAAATATCCAGTAGCAAATGTTCCGGGTTCGGAGGGATATAGTGATCCACTCTGGGCAAAGTACAGGTGATTTGAATGGTGACCAATCCCCACAATGGCGTAATTCATACTTCCAGCTCCGGAACCTATCGATATAGTATCGCCAATCTCAACCTCCATTCCTTCGGCCACCCTTACATCGACGACTATCTCATCATCTGCACTGGCCATAACGCCTGAGCAGCAGTCGTGGTCAGGAAACCACACTCGGTCGACATTTCCTTCGCCGATACCATGCCAAACTGCGGGAATGATTGATTCTCCACCATCCTCATTCGTGTGAAACATGACTCCATCCAATTTCAAGCGAGGTTCGCATTCGTTTAGCACTAAATCTGAATCAGGCCATTGATTTGCGATTTCCTCACAAATTGAATCAGCAGTACTGCCATCCCAAGCCCGACTGGGATTTTCGACCCAGATATCTGCGAGGTTTACTCCCTCATCAGTATCCGCATAGATGTCATCATACATGCTTGAGGCTGTATGTGCATATGCTGCGAAGGAAATACCTGCGAAAACACCCACCGTCACCATGAGTACTACGGCTAAGAGTCGGATCTTTGTCCGCCATAGGCTTCTTGCCAAACGCTTTGTAAGTAGGACAAACAAGTAAATTACCTCATTCAACAATTTCGTCAGAGAGTATCTTCCCACTGTCGATTCTTACAACTCTTGTAGCGTATTCAATCAATGATTCGTCATGAGTGACGAAAATACAGGTTATTCCTTCTGCTTCACATGCCTTGACCAGTACTTCCATGACTGCAGTCGAGGTCTGAGAATCAAGGTTGCCGGTCAGTTCATCACCAAGTAGAAGGCGAGGAGTCTTTGCTAGGCTTCTTGCAATTGCTACTCGCTGCTGCTGGCCTCCACTAATCTCCGCAGGGAATCTATGGATTTCATCGGCAAGCCCGACCATGCCTAGAAGTTCCCTGGCTCTCCCCTCGTCCCTACTCCCAGCTAGTTCCTGGATAAGGAGAAGATTCTCCAGGACGGTTAAATCCTGCAGGAGATTGAAGAATTGGAAGACGTATCCTATGTTGTCTCTCCTGAATTTCGTCATTTTCTCTGAGTCGTTAGAAGGCACTAAAGAACCTGAGAATGAGTAGCTTCCCGAGGTTGGGCTATCCAAAGCCGAGAGGCAGTTTAGGAGAGTGGTCTTCCCCGAACCCGAGGGCCCTAGTAGAATGATCCGCTCTCCTTCACTAACTTCCATATCGATTCCATCTAGGGCCTTCACAGTCCCGGATGGCATCACATAATGCCGTCTAATGTTGCGCATTTTCAATAATTTTTTCATTTTGTCACCTTCTTATTCCATTACTCAGAGGCCCCTGCGAAGAATGACATTGAATCCTTGAACAACTCTTCTCTTCTGTGCCTCTTGTTGTCCCTTATCTTGAGCCATGTGAATCCTATTGCCAAGAGGATGACGAATGGGATGAACGCCTCAGCGTGATATCGTTCCATGACCTCGATAATGCCTCTTGCAGTGTAGGCCCATGTTATCGATGCTGCCGTGCCGCCAATGAAGCACGCGGCGAGAACCCTCTGGAACCTCATTCTGGCTACCAGGCCCAGCATTGCCCCGACGAGTACACCGCTAGCCATGAAAGGTATCCATACGAAGACTATCAGGAACGGGAAGCCATATTTGTCGATTCTCTTCATATTCTTGTGGGCCACATACTCCACCGAAGATAGGATGTCACCCATGAAAGGGTTCTGCAATAAGGCCCCTGGGATGCCATCCCTCTTCGCCACCATTGCCTCTCCAGTGAGCTCTTCTGAACCCTGCTCAACCCTTCCAGCTACCGCTCGATCTCCCAGAGTTGATTTCTCATTCCTAGCACTCACTACCAGTTCCCTGCCATCCAAGAGGTGTTCCAAGTCTGATCCCAAATGTTCTCTCAGGTCTCCTTGAAGATGCTCATAAGTTGGCTTGAACAGGAAATAGGCGAACTTCATTACTGGTCTGTAGATTACCCTAACGAACACGGCATCCTCATCAGCCATAATTGCAGATCCATAATCTGCTACATCGTGTTTCCTGAACCACTTCGACATGCTTTCTCTGAATGACTCCTCTAGTTTGCCAAACTGGCCTATTGAGGAAAAGAAAACACTGTAGTCATCGGATAGACTGATCGTGCCCGATGTGTCGAAATCTGGTGTTTCTCCAGAGACTAGTTTTGTGTCTATACAAACAGTCTTTATCTGAAGCGGCCTCATTTCTCCGAAGATTCGGAACTCGTTGAGTATGTCTTTGATTATTGTGCCTTTTACCTCAATCGGAGACATGATGGTTTTCCTAGTAGTACTGTACTGCAAGAAAACATCGATTGAAATTGCTCTATCCTGGACTCGAATAGATTCCAAATCAGGCTTAATCTGAAGCCTTATGCAGGCGTTTTCAACCGTTCGGGAGATTAGCCTTTTCATTTGCTCACTGGATAGGAGATCGTCTGTCTCTCTATGGTACAACCTGTGCATTAGTGGATACTGGACGCAGAGGAAGAAGACGGACATCCCAAGTGAGACCATGGCCATATACCAAGGTGGGACTTCTGCGTTTCCACCTGTAAGCATTGCAGTCTCCCTACCTCCAACCCACTCTGCTCCCATCAATCCCCAGCCCCACACTCCCATTCTCTGGATTGTGAAACAGGCTCTTTTGTCATCATCGAATTCCTCCATCTTCCTATGAGTCTCACCAGATCCGAAGAAGGACGATGAGTCGCTGGTATGCAACTCTATTTCTACATCCTTTGAGGTGAATCCGGAGTCACCCTCTTGACTCAATGATTCGTTTTGCTTCTCGGATATCTCATCGTCAGGTAAATCTGACCAGTCATTTGAACTGTTTTCCGAATAGAAAATTTCGATTCTAACAAAGTATTCCCCATCATCCAGATCCTCCTTATTAAGTTCCAATTCCAGATCTCCAAGTCCACCTACTCTGAATTCTATTTCTGGTTCGGAGTCGGGGATGGAGGACGCATTCCAGACAAGAACATAAATTACAGAGGAAGAGGATGATGGGACGTTGTGACTTTCGATTCTCAAATCGTCTTTCTCGACCCAGGTATCTATCCAAACCTCTCCTCTCTTGTCAACGCAATCATTTGGATCGAGGGGTGTTCCGGACAGGGCATCATCAATCGCAATAGAATTGCCGAGAATTAAGCCCGATGAGGCGATTGTGATGGACCCGAAGAACACGAGGCCAGCAATCAATCCGAAGACCAATGTGTAGTCATCGAATGTCTGAGGAATGACAGTGTTGTACAGGAAGCTCTGACCGGGATTCTCCCTCCTATCTCTAATTCTATCCAGTTCTAAGTCAATCTTGCCCTCGGCTTCAGATTTTGAAATAATTTCAGTGGAGTGTTTTTCCTCGGTTTCTAGAGAAGTCGCTGGAGGGTTGTCTTCGACCATTGGAAACAGACGAGCGGGTCGGGCGTATGTGATATTTTTCACGGAACATGGTGAATTATCTGATCAACGATTAGGCTTCGTTTGGAAGGTAATTTTGTAAACCTGTACTAATGTGTATTGGAGGCAATTTTAATGTCCTCCTACTACGTAGGAGAAGTATGTCCAGTGTCAACGCGGCGGGGTCGCGGCTATCAATAATGTTAGTCGCAATCATGATTCTTCCAAGCATGTTGTCGATTGGTGCCCTCTGGGCGGGACCATCCGAAATGGTAGAGAGCTCAGGGAAGAGTGGAACAAGCGAGTTCCCCAACTACGTCCCCCTTGATCTAACCTTGTTAGAATCCGACGATTCGTCCTTTGGATGGGAGTGGGACAAAAACAATCTCGGTATCGCGTCGCTCTACCACCGGACTGCGTCCTACGTTCCAATCCAAGAGTGGTCTCAAAGAACGGGGGAGGAGGTCCTAACAGGGTGGTACGTACTAGGTCACGAATATCCGATCCCTTCGAATTGGAAATCTGAACTCGAAGGGATGGGGATGGAGTGCAGGACCTTTTTCGCACCCCAGGGATTGCACTGCAACGTACCGAAGCTTACCCCTGCGACGCTCATGGAGGCAGGGGCATTCGGAGCGTTTCGTCTAACTAGTGGGGACAAGATTGCCCCCGACACAATCCCCCTCCTACAGGGATTCCCCAACTACCAAGCCGAAAAACAGGGTGATGATTATGTGATGATGATGGTTCTTTCCGGGCCAGGGCACCTAGAAGACCTAAGGGAAACAGGAGTCAAAATTCTCGAGTCGCAAGGTGAAAGATTCGTGGACATTGTCGCTGGTTCGAAAGAAGTAGAGATGCTATCTTCCTTGGACTTCGTAGAGTGGATAGAACACAAGTACCCCCCTACTCTAGATAATGAGGTTGCGGCTGGCATCACCGGAGCAGAATGGGTTAGTACTCCTTCGAACATGATGAGCTTCGGGGGTGCTTTGACGGGTGATGGAGTAATTGTTGCCGTGATGGATACGGGACTAGATACAGCAGTGGAGTGTAGTGGCCTTTCGAGTTGCACGACCTTGAACTCGGGAGTTCACCAAGACTTCCTTGGAAGAATTGTAGGAGTGGTTTCCTATGCCCCCGGTTCTTGCTCGGCTGCTTGTGGTCCCGACGACTACCAAGGTCATGGCACCCATGTGGCAGGTTCCATTCTAGGGGATGGAAGCAACTCTGACCCAGGAGTAGACAATAGCGGGATGGCCCCCGGGGCACATCTTTTCATGCAATCTGTTGGATGGAGAACGGGCGATACATCACTAAACGCTCCAAATTACTCTTCGGGATTCAATGATGCTTACTTGGCTGGTGCCAGGGTAAGCTCGAATTCTTGGGGGACTGGCCCGGATGTCTTGGCAAACGAGTTTACTGGCAACGCCGGTCAAAGCGGCTGGACGTGGTATTCGGCTAATTCAATGGCTTTGGATTGGGGGGCTTACAACTATCCAGATCTAACCGTGCTCTTCTCCATGGGGAACGATGGAAGAGACTGCTACTACACGTCTTTCGCGACCGATGATGAGGATCCAGACAACGATGGTGTCGACGAGTTCCCAGCTTATCCCATGTGCCCGGGTGGTCAGAACGGTGAGATAAATGTCGGTGCCATGAATCAGCAAGCAAATGGAAAGAACATAATTGCAGTAGGGGCTTCTGAGAGTGATCGGAGCGATACTGGAATATACCTCTATGATCGAGATTACGGGAGCCTCTACGGGAGTACCTACTACGGGTCTCCAATTGAAGAGGATAAGTCATCTGATGAGCCGGAGGGAATGTGGGCCAACTCAAACAGAGGTCCGGCTGAAGATGGTCGAACGAAACCTGACATCGTTGCACCGGGTACAATGATCCTCTCTTCGAGAAGTGAGCTAGCCACAGTTAGACCTAGCGAAGATATGGGCGATTACTACACAGTAAAATCGGGAACATCGATGGCAACCCCGATTACAGCTGGTTCGGTCGCCCTTCTAATTGAGTACCTGAACAACTTCGGGTATGACTGCAACCTAGCCATCAGCCCCTCCAGAAACAACTGCCCAGATGCTGCCCTAATCAAAGGAATTCTGGCCGCATCTGCCCATGACATGGATGGGCAGTACTCCTCTGGGGGGGACGGGCAGAACGGTGCTGTTGAGAAGACTCCTAACGAACATGAGGGATGGGGGAGAGTAGACCTCGAGAGGGCGGTTGGGGGTCGCTTCACAGAGGGAATTGAGATTACCACATCGGATAGTCACTCGTTCAAACTTAGTGTCCCTGACACCGGCCTTGGCGAGGTTCGAATCGCCTTATCCTGGCATGAACCAATCAATTCGCCTACAGCCGGCTCACAACTTAGGAACGATCTGGACATACAACTCATAAGCCCGACTGGAGACATAGAGACCTATGCCAATGATGCCATCAACAACCTGCTAGCAGTTACCATCAATGCTCCTGATGCAGGAGACTGGGAAATCATCGTATCCGGGACTCAAGTGATAGACAGTTCACAGAAGTACTTCTTGGCCGTTAGCGATGGTGAAATCACTGACATGAGGCACCCCATCTCAGATGATTACAACGAACCAGGTTTCCAATCGGGCTCTATTTTCACCGAAAGCACGCTGACCACTGGGGGCGACCACATTTGTGCTATTCTGGATGACTCTAGCCTGCAGTGCTGGGGAGAAAACTCGTTCGGGCAACTCGGCGATGGTACGACAACAGATAGGTTGACGATGACGGAAGTTAGCCTAGATTCGGCTAGAACCTCAACTTCCATCAGTTCGGGAAAGGATCACACTTGCTCCATACTAGACAATGGAGAGATGCAGTGCTGGGGAAGGAACAACTTCGGACAGCTTGGTGATGGGACGAATGTCCAGTCAAGTGCCCCCTCAGGAGTAACCTTGTCAGGAGTCCCCGTACAGATTTCCGCAGGAGACTGGCACACCTGCGCTATTTTGGATGACGCTAGCCTGAAGTGCTGGGGAAGGAACACGGACGGACAGTTGGGAGATGGGACAAATACCGATAGTAGTACTCCCGTAACCGTATCCATCGGAGAAAACGTACTAGCAGTCTCAACAGGAGCAAGGCATACGTGTGCAGTGACTGATTCCTGGGCTCTGAAGTGCTGGGGGGACAACAGCAACGGACAACTTGGGATAGGATCCACTACATCCTCGAATAGCCCCTCTACAGTGACGGCAGGCGGGAATGCAGTGGCGGTCTCGGCAGGAGGGTCGCATACCTGCGTACTTCTAGATGGGAACAATGTAAAATGCTGGGGGGACAATACCAACGGGCAGTTGGGTGATGGCGGTACCAACCAACAAAACGATGCTTCCACGGTGGGCATAACTCTGACTGGAACTATTGCTATTGACTCGGGGCAAAGCCACACTTGCGCAGTGGACAGTAGTAGTTCTCTTCATTGCTGGGGCAGTAGCATCGATGGGCAAGTCGGAGACGGTAGCACTTCTGCTCAAATTTCATCCCCTACTGAAATTATCCTAGGGCAGAACCTGGGCGCTTTGTCGGTCTCATCTGGAAACTCGTATACCTGTGTCGTTGGTAGCAACGACTTGGCTAGATGCTGGGGCGGTTTTAGTCCCGGGGACCCACTCTCCCTCGGAACCACCCCCTCAGAGTTCACCCTCCCTATGTGGAAATACATCAGTTCGTCCGAGAGAGATTGGAACGATAATGGGGATCTGAACATCTTCGAAGTCGGAGTGAGCAATGACGATGATGGCGATGGTTTCCCGAATAATGTAGATAGCAATCCTAGCAATCCAACCGTGGCAGCTGACTGCTCATCTGGTTCCTACGGCAGGTTCACTTGCAGACAAGCCACTCCTGGATATTTCGTCAGTGGGACCGGCAACACAGTGATGACTCCAGCCAGTCCTGGGCACTATGTGGACTCTGACGGGGCAACCTCAGAGCAGCCATGCACCGCGGGAGATTTCCAGAGGCTCTCTGGCCAAACCTCGTGCGATGCCGCAGAGCCAGGATACTACGTCCCCGACCCGGGGGCGGCCGAGGGGACTCCGTGTCCAGCAGGAAAATACAACGACCTTCCTGGGCAGAGTTCGATTACTGCTTGCAATTGGGCTGATGTGGGGCACAACGTCCCTGTTATTCTCCAGATGTCATCTGGAGCATTACACTCCTGTGCGATTCTAGATGACGGTTCGGTCGGTTGCTGGGGTGACAACGGCAATGGACAGTTGGGGGATGGTTCTAGGTCACCGAGCCTAGAGCCAGAGAAGTCATCCATGCCACTCGGAAGAAAGGCGGTGGAGGTCTCCGCAGGCTCGTACCACACATGCTCAGTGTTCGATGACGGCTCAGTCCGCTGCTGGGGATCCAATGAATTCGGGCAATTGGGAGATGGGACCACCATAGAGCGGACGTCTCCCGTCTCAGTCGATCTCGGACAAGGGATGAGCGCTCTAGGGATATCATCTGGAGAGTCCCACACCTGTGCGGTCCTGAATGATTACAGTGTCAAGTGCTGGGGTCAGAATAGCAACGGGCAGCTGGGGGATGGAACCACAGTGGATAGGTCGAGTCCGGTGCTATCAGATTTCGGTGAAGAAGACGCCATATTGGTCTCCGCTGGTTCATACCACACCTGTGCAATTATGTCGAGTAGAACAGTGATGTGCTGGGGTGACAACTGGAACGGGCAAATTGGCGATGGGACTAATGAAGATAGATCTAGCCCAGTGGAAATTTCGATTCCAAGCAACAGTAGTGCAGTCTCCCTCGATGCGGGGGCCATGCATACCTGTATGGGCGTTAATGACGGATCCATGTTCTGCTGGGGATACAACGCTTACGGGCAATTGGGTAACGGCGGAAATGCGAACTCAAACTCACCGGCCACAGTACCACTAAGCGCAAACCAATTACTCTCATCCGTCCAAGTTGGCCTATTCCACAGCTGCGCTCTCTTCGACTCTGGAGAGATTGCCTGCTGGGGAGACAACAGCAACGGGCAGTTGGGTGATGGTTCACAAAGTGGTAGTGCGATACCGGCAATAGTCAGTTTGGGGGAGAACGCATCTTCTGTCTCTGTGGGCCAGAGGCACTCCTGTGCAATCTTAGTGGATGCGAGCTTACGTTGCTGGGGGGCTAACGATGCCGGGCAGATAGGTGATGGGACCTCTTCCAATAGGGATGACCCAACAACGATCGACTTGGGGCATGGCTCGAAGGAGCAACTTCCGTGCTCTAGGGGAACCTACCAACCAAATCCAAGCCAAACGACGTGCATCCTAGCCGACAGAGGGTTCATGGTGCCCCTTTCTGGACAGACGTCTCAAACCGGATGTGTTGCTGGTTACTACTCAAGCCTAAGGGGGCAATCTGAATGCACTCCTGCATCTAGGGGATACTACGTATCAGAGGTGCAGTCTTCTTCCCAGACCCCTTGTCCAAACGGCCAATCAACGCTGGAGGAGGCATCCACATTCTTCGACTTGTGCTTCTCTGACTTCGATGGAGATGGGATCCCCGACCAGTTCGACGCTGATGCTGACAACGATGGCGTTCTAAACGGCGATGACTACGATTGGCTGGATCCGGAAGTCTCAGCCGACTCAGATGGCGACAGGATACCGGACAGCATTGACTTGGATGATGACAACGACGGGGTGAACGACACCGAAGACCCCTTCCCATTGGACCAAAGCGAGTGGGAGGACAAAGACGCTGATGGCATCGGTGACAATTCTGACGACGACGACGATGGAGATGGGGTGAGGGACATCTTCGACGTGTTCCCGAATGACGGTAACGAGTGGTCAGATGCCGATGGCGATGGCATTGGTGACAATTCTGACGCGGATGACGACAACGACGGCAGATGCGACGACACTACCTACTGGAGGCCGGATCTGGTTCCACCATCGAACAGAGGACCGAGTCAAGATGGAGACAGCATTCCCGACTGCTACGCATCCGCCAAAGGGGATGCCTTCCCATTCGATGCGAACGAAACGGATGACACGGACGGCGATAGCATAGGTAACAACGTAGACACAGACTGTGACGGTGATGGCTGGCTCAATCCAGTGCCTTGTACCATGAACAGCGATGGGGAAAACGGCACTGACGCATTCCCCCTAGATGACTGGAGATGGTCAGACTCTGACGGTGACGGACATGCGGACCAAGGGCCGAACATGGATGTCTTCCCAGATGACCCTACAGAGTGGATGGACAGCGACAGGGATGGCGTCGGCAATAACAACGATGTGTGTGAATTCGTTCCCGGAATCAGTAACAGCACCGAGGGATTCCTCGACCTGATTCACATTCCAGGAAACGAACTTGGGTGCCCCATACAGGCCATTATGGGGGATGAGATAATCATCGAAGAGTCGGACGCAGACGAGTATTCCTTCGACGAGTCGGAGGCACCTGACTTCGACGGTGACGGCAGAGCAGACATTGAGGACGATGACGATGACAACGATGGGATACCAGACAGCGAGGACGGCATACTTGGAGATGGGAAGTGGTCGCAAGACCCATTCAGGCCATTCACCATGGAGAACTGGGGCATCATAGTAATCTCGGTATCATTTATCGGGATAATGGGATACAGGGTCATTGATGCTAAGAAACGCGGAATCTCCAGCATCCGCTCGAAGAAGATTCGGATCAAGTAATGGTGCAGGGGGCAGGATTTGAACCTGCGAAGCACTACGCACTGGGACCTAAACCCAGCCCCTTTGACCACTCGGGTACCCCTGCTATGCTCCGTGCGAATAATTACCCACCAAGAAGTCAACGCTTCCATGTCAATGGCCCCCATAGGGTCATAACAGGGTCTATGCGCCCCGCAGATGGCAAAAATGGCACGAATAGGGGTTCTTGGGCTCGGCAACTGGGGAACAGCTCTCGCACTAGTGTGGTGCAAAGACGGGCACAACGTCGTAGGTTGGACAGTCGAACAAGATGTATACGAGTCAATGATGACCATTCATGAGAACAAGAAGTACCTGCCGGGATTCGAAATCCCAGAGTTGGATTGCACTATGGAGATCTCGGACATAGTCGAGAGTTGCGAGATCCTGGTTCTAGCACTCCCGAGTTCGGCAATACTGGAGGTTGTTGACATGATTATTCCAAGTCTCAGACCCTCTCACCTGCTAGTGGATCTGGCAAAGGGGCTAGCACCGGAAGAAGAGGGTGGTTCCGGGATGATCTCGGATGCAATCGAAAGAAGGCTTGCCGATGCTGGCATGTCGAACCAAGTGGTGGTTATGACCGGCCCGACGATAGCCCCTGAAGTCGCACGCGGAGTAATCACGAATGCGCTGGTAGCTTGCCATGACATGGGTGTGGCGGAGAGGGTAGCAGAACGTCTCTCGACAGACTCCCTGATCCTAACTCCCGCTGAGGATCCGATCGGAGCAGAGCTCTGGGGGGCGTACAAGAACTGCGTAGCTCTGGCTTGCGGGCTCGTAGACGGACTCAAGGACACGATAGGGGGTGACAACCTCAAGGCGGCCCTGGTTCTCTCTGGATATAGCGAAGGAATAGGGCTACTCGAGAGGATGGGTGCCGACCCGAATACTGCATTCGGACCAGCCGGTATCGGAGACCTGTACGTGACGGCAACCAGCCCTCGTAGCAGGAACCGGACTCTAGGGGAGAAGTTGGGCGCGGGGAAGAGCCTGGAGGAGTCCCTCGAAGAGATGCACATGGTCGCTGAGGGCGTAAGAGCGACCAGGATGTTCCTGAACAGATCCGAGAGGATGGGTCTCCCGACTCCCTTCCTGAGCACCTTGGGGAATCTGCTGGATGGAGGCATCGAGGTCGAGGATGCAGTCAGGAGAATGGTCGGAGCATACGAAGTGAAGTAGCCTACGGGACTTCCAGAATAGTTGTTTGACTCCTCTGAATCAATGGAAAGTTAGCCTCTGAAAGAGAGGTGAGTACGTGGACAGTGCAAGCACTACCACAGGCTGGAGCGAGGTAGTCCTCACCAGTGTCGGACAGTATGAATCTGATTCCCTGTCCGGGTTTTACTATTGCATCAATAGCTTGGAACTCCATCATCATGGTGATCTCTTGCCCTGGTATCACAGTCTGTGGCTCGTACCCGCCCTCGTGATACCTGACGTCCATCGTAGCATGCCCAATCCTAACCCCTGTCTCCATGTTTTGCATCTCGACGAAGATCTGCCCTCCGTCGAATGATGGTACTGCAGAAAGATGCAGTGTTACCAGTCCAGAAATGTGCATTGGGAAGTCCGGGTTGATTTCCGGACAGTCGACAGTAACCGTCTGACCCCCTCCCACTAATGGGGCACCCCCTCCAATTACTGGGAGGCCTCCTGTAAATGCCCCATCGTTTCCACAGTCTCCGAGATCGAAAAAGTAGTCCTCTGAGTCAATGGGAGGCCAAGTGTCCTCCACCCTCCATTCCCCGTCGCTTCGCTGAATTTGTGCAGTATACTCGGGTTGCGGCCCTCTGCCCTGCAAGTAATACTCGAACCACTCGAACAGATCCTGGGCCCAGTCCCATCGTGTCATGTTTGGTAGTGCTTCTAGCCCGTAGCCGCTTTCACTATCATCATGCTTCTGCCATTGGTCCGGGTAGTCATGACCCCACTGTCCCAGAATTCCTCTGACCTCGTAACCTGACTCGACATAGTCGGAATACCAGTTAGTCTCCGGCGGGCCTCCAAAGACTTGGTGAGGATCTACATTCCAATCCTGCATCCCTTGGACCCAGTAGATGCTGCCGTTCCATTTCCCGAATGCCTTGTCGATATGGCTCCTCTCATCATAGTAGTTCTCCATGTAGGGATCCATCTCCCCGCCGACATACGTCACCGGCCCAGCGAAGAATCCCTCTGCAATGTCTGGGCACACATTGTCAAAGTCGTCCGAGTCATAGTCAACTGTGCTTGAGAAGTAATTCATGTGCATAACTTGGGACCTCGCTTCAGCACTTCCATTCTTGTACAGGAGAGGATGTAGGGCAGTGGTCCCCGAAATTGGAACGATGGTCTTCAGGTACTGGCTTCCCATTGCAGCTGCCTCCCATTGTGTGGCTCCCTCATACGACTTTCCATAGAGACCGACGTTTCCATTGCTCCAATCTTGTTCTCCGAGCCACTCCACCGCCGAATGAATGCCGAGTCCCTCTCCTGCTCCCCTGTAGTCGAAGCAGCCGCTACTCTCTTCGGTTCCGAAAACTGCGACCTGTGCGAATGCGTAACCGTGAGGTACAAAATTCTCGAAGATGAACTCCCCTCGCCCTGCTCCCACGATACTCGTCGGAGTGGACTCATCGCCTGGAGAACCATAGGAGAAATAGGGGGAGATCACGGCTATTACTGGGACCTTGGCCCCATCCTCGGTGTTGCTCGGCAACCAGTATGAGAGGTGTACCTCTGCAGAGCTGGGGCCAGTCTCCCAGACAGATGAGGTGTCGACCTCAATCATCGCCTCTTGGACGTCCAAAGCGTAGTGAGGACCGGCTTCCAGAACCCTGCTGAATGTTCCGCTGGTATCCCACTCAAGACTGCCCCTTTCCCATATGCTCGGATAGAAGCTTTCTGAATCGGCATCGGAACCTATGCAACCTGAGAGAGCGCAACTCAGGAGAAGCGTCGCAACAGCGACGGAGCGGGCCCTCATGCTCCTACCAACACATAGGGGGACAAATACGTGGCGATTCTACGTAATTTCCTTCATTAATGCGAGTGTTGTCTCAATCCATTCCTCTGCATGATCATTGTAGTCTACATCGCAGTCGATCCTTTCGTTTGTTCTTTTTCCACCCTTCTCTTCCAGGATAGAGTCCCATTCCTTCCCTGATTCACAGAAGAATTCGAAGGCCGTATCCCCGAGGGCTAGGACTGCGAAGTTTACCCCCTCCATGCTGCCTTCTTCTGATTCGGAGACGGCGTCATACAGATCTTGGGCGTTCACGGGTTGCTCTCCCTCTCCCCAAGTGCTGCAAATCACAATCAGCCTCTTGGTTCCCGAGATGTCCTCTGGAGAGATGTCCTCCATGTCTATGACCGTAGGATTCAGATCGAAACTCTCTGCCGAATGGGCTGCGTCATCGGCTAGCTCTTCGGCATTACCAGTCTCAGTTCCGAAGATTAAGAGTAAGTCTCTGTCGCCCATCACCACCACTATGTTCTCCTAGTTTTCCTCGTTTACAAACTTTGAAGGTTGTTGACAGGGGGCCGGTTACGGAAACCGAAAATGATGCTGGGGTGATGCTGCCCCCTGCCAACTTATCCATTCTATTGGAGTGTCCCTATGTCCGCTGCAGTAATTCCGTAATGATCCCATGCAGGTTGTAGCCAAGCTCTGATGTCGGCCTCGTAGTCTGCAGAAGCATCTCCATCGTTAGTTAGGTCGAACATGGCCACGATCATGTTGGAGTAGTAGTTAGCCTGCCACCCATATGCCTCACAAGTGGGCTGATCGTCATCGGTGGTCTGATGGGAAACTATGTTGTAGCAGCCAGTGTAAGTCTGACCACCCCCCATACTGTAGTTCTCGTACCAAGCGTAACCCTCGCAAGATTCCTGTGAACTATCCGAGGAGACCGCGTGGGAGGCCATGTTGTAGCAGATCGACGTGTACTCCGCGACGTATGCCTCTATGACTCTGTAGAAGGAGTGCCCCTCTGCCTGGTGCTTGTCGTAGTCTGACGTATCTCCAGCGGCTAGGTCATCGGCCATCTTCGATGCGTATCTGACAGAAGCCTGTGAGTACACGATTATGATGTTCTTGAGTACCTCGTCGCGTGCATCGACCAAGCCTTGCATGTCCTCAGACTGCATAGCCGCAAGTCCAGCATTCATTGCCGCTAGCGTAGCGACATTGGTGGCGGCTGTACCATCAGCATTGTCCGTTCCGAAGTTTCCGGCCCTCTTGTCGGCAGTAGCGTATGGTCCACAACCATCGTAATCGTGGTCAGAATCATCGGGACCGTGGTAGAATGCCCATCCCTCGTCCCATGCATGCTGCGCATCGTCGGTTCCCCAGTTTCCAGCCTCTGCCTTGATTATGGCGGCGTTTAGCTCGTGGATTGCGTATGCAGTCATGACTCCATTCTGGATTCCCTTCTCTGTGGCTTGGTCTCTGACTGTGTCGGACTCACCCGCGAATGCCCCGGTCCCGTCGATAGCGGCGGACACGAAGTCGTGCCATGATCCGTCTGCACTGTAGAATGAGTCGTAAGCGTGGTTCTTGCCCGAAGCATCTGCGAAGCCCATGAGGGTCCTGTAGGATCCATCTGACTTCTCTGCGTGTTCTCCGTTCTCATAGATGTCCTTGACGCCATCCCAGTTGTATGCTCCAGATAGATCCTTGATGTCACAGACATCTCCCATCAGCATACGATGGTTGTCGACGTTGGATGCGTATTCGTAACCCCCGTCCTCTCCATCGAGGTCAACGTCGTCCCCTGCACATCCAGCAAGGGCTGAGGCCATCATCAGTATTGTCATCATTAAGCTTAGTAGTTTACCATTCATTTTAGGGCACCCTAAACTTTCGCAATAAGTATATCTTATAATTTTTAGGTAACCCTAAATCTCAAATCTGTTATACTGCTAAATCATCTTGAAATAATCAATAGTAATGTGAATTTCCAAACCAAAATTTCAGAAGATTACCATTATTACTCAACTTTGCGGCATAGTGGTTGTGGGAAAAAGAGGCGTTCTGCTGATGAACATTGGAACGCCGGATGAAGCTACTGTAGATTCGGTCAGGAAGTACCTCAGAGAGTTCTTGCTTGATCCTGATGTAATTGACATTCCAGCCGTACTAAGACATCTGCTGGTTAGAGGGGTTATCCTCAGAGTTAGACCGAGGAACATAGCACCAAGGTATGCTAGTATCTGGATGGATGGTGATTCTCCACTCCGAGTATATACGAATAGAATGGCCGAGAAACTCCAATTGAAGTTGGGGGACGTAGAGTGCGAGGTAGGGATGAGGTATGGCAATCCCAGCATCGAGTCTGCTTTGCGGAGTCTCAAATCCAAGGGAGTCGAGGAGTTGCTACTAGCTCCGCTTTTCCCGCACCACGCTCAAGCTACAACTGAGTCTTCTATGAAAGAGGCTTTTCGGCAACTGAGGAATATTGGTTGGAGCCCGGATCTCTTCGAACTGGGGCACTTCGAAGAAGAACCAGAGTTCATCATGCCACTGGTGAGCTCCATCAGGCCCCACCTAACTGAAAGGACACACTTGTTATTCTCGTTTCATGGACTTCCAATTTCCCATGTCAAGAGGACTGACAAAACCGGTTCACACTGCCAGAAAGTGGACGGTTGCTGTACCCAAAGAACCGAAGCAAACTCGATGTGCTACGCCCATCATTGCAGCATGACTGCAAGGGCTGTGATTGAGGAATTGGGATTATCTGATGAAGCTTGGTCGATAAGTTACCAGAGTCGGCTTGGTCCAGCAAAGTGGCTAAAGCCTTCCACGCTATCTGTAGTAGAGGATTTGGCGAAGAAGGATCTGGATGTGGTTGTTGTCTCTCCAGCATTTCTGGCAGACGGTTTAGAGACCCTTGAGGAGTTGGATATTGAGGTCCGTGAGCATTACATCAGTCATGGTGGAAGTCAGTTTTCTGTAATCAAATGCCTCAACGATAATCCAGATTGGATATTGGGGTTATCAAAGTTGGTCGAAAAGAGATTCTCTAGTTTTCCGAACTAGGAATCTTAAGAATAAAGATGGTCCCAATAAATGCTAGAAAAAGTGTGGCGGCCTTGGAGACGGGGACATCATCTGGAATGGCAACTAGGACTGCGAACAAAACAAAGGCCCACATTGTTGCCAAGATAACTGGCTTGATCTTCTTTGGAATTCCATTGCCCTCTCTGTAGTTCTTTACGTGGATACCGAACAATTTGTTATTGATTATCCAATCATAGAATCTCTGACTGGAACGAGCGAAGCAAGCTGCTGCAAGAATCATGAAAGGAGTGGTTGGCAGGCCTGGAACCGGGATTCCAATTAACCCCAACGTCATTGATATGAGGCCGAGGATGAACCAGAACGTTCGACTGAGGGTAGATCGATCCGTGTCAGCTATGTGTACGTCTGTTTCGATCATGTTTTTTGGACTAAAAATTAGCCTTAGTATGTTGTGATTTAGCACTCTTAATTCGCTACTAGGAAATTAACTAACAACTGGTCTGGTAAATTTCCAATTAATGTGGAAAGGTGTCCTAGTTGACTTTGAGAAGTGGCCCTAGAAACTCCAGTTGAATACAGGGAATTGGAAAGAATCTCGGAGCCGCATGCGCCTCTGGGCGAGGTTTCGTCAATCTTGTGGATCGAGATATCGTAGCAACCGGTGTATTCGCTGCCCATTGTTGTGAAATTATCAAGGAACATTTCGTAATTTAGTGATAGGATGGAGTTCAGGATAGCTGTACGTGATACTACATCCAATATTGTCGGGTCATAAATGAAGGATCGATATGGAAGAGCCCCTATGGATTTCAATGAGGCATATTCTTCAGAATCTAGACACCACTTTTCATCACTAGGTTGCAAGTCATCGTGGCAGAAAACTTCTTGCTCATCGCTGATAACAAATGCAATTTCTCCCTCTCCCTCGGATATGCATCGAAGAGCACCATTGGTTCCATAGAATTCTGACTCTTCCTCCGGGAATCTATAATTTGAATTGAAGACCGATTGAATTATCTCAGAAATTGTGGAGTTTTCTATGTCTGGTAAATCATTAGTCAGTCCCTCTCCAATCAGGTGTCCCGTGGCCAATAGTGTGCTTGGATGGCTTTGACCGGCAAAGCAGGGAGAAAGCCCGCTCATCAAAGAATACGGTTCTGATGAGTTCACTAATTGACTGTCTGATTTGACGATGGCGAGGAACTGTGAAAATGCACTCTCTTGTTCGTTCAATAATGATGTCAGGACCGACATCCCATCATGCTTCCATGCCTTCCAAGAGGGGATTCCACCTGTTATTGCAATGTTTATGATGCCATGCGAAAGATTTTCGATCAGACTAAAATGATTCCCAAATTCGGAAATCCTCACACCTATTCCCACATCATCGCTAATTGAATCAGCAAAGAATCTGAGAGAGATAGCGGTGGTGTTTGACAGTGGTCCAATTACTCCGATTACTACTTCTTCCACACTCAGATTGACATATTCGGTATTACTAGGATCCTCGAAGTATGCCTGCATGCCTGGAATGTTGAAAATGAGTGAGGAGTATCCATCCAAATGCTCGAAGGAAGTGGTAGAGGCAAAACCTGAGGTTCCGAACAGTGATCTTAGTGTCTGATCCATCTCGTTGATTCCACTTAGCCTAAGGAATTCTTCGGAAATCTTCTGCGATGTTTCAGAATCGAGGAATTCGGGGTTAAACATCAATGCGTTGCTAGGAGACCTACCAAAGGTTGGAAGTACGGTGTAACCATCCTCTGGGAGGCACCAAGATGGTCTGTTCTGATCATCTTCAGAACAATGTTCGGATACTGTTGAGTCCTGTAGGAATGCGATGTCTCCAGTTCCATCTGAAAGGCATCTGAGGGCTCCTGAATATCCGTAATACCTTGTGCCTGCTTCTGGAATTGGAGGCTCATCGTCGAGAAATTCTTGAATTGTAAACAATAGTGACTCCACGTCGTTTGGATTTCCAGCGACATTAGCATATCCTAGTCCAAGTAGGAACCCCATTGGCAGAAGCATCCCCACGGAGTCAAACCATCCTGTGTGGCAGGATTTCTTTCCTTCGAACAGTGAAAACGGATCGGTCAATGGATCATCGTCATTGTGGTAAGTAGCGATTTCGCTATCTGATTTTACCCATGCGTTGGAATTGTAGTAGGTTCTGCCGTAGTTCTCCTGATCAGCAAGAAGGACCTGGAGGCCGTAGTTCTTCCAACTCATCCAAGAGGAGGCTGCATCCATCATTGCGAGATCGACATGGCCAAACCTGAGTGACTCGATCATCGCTTCTTCAGATTCAACGGGGTATGGCGTAACATCGAATATGGTCTCATCAGAAAATATCTCAGCCATGTAGGAAGGAGCATTTTGGGTGTCAAATGTTTCTTGATCTACGATGAAGGCTATGGACAGGGGGATAGCATCCACCATTTGTTCTTCTTGTTCTGGTACTCCTAAATCTGAATCGTCCGAATTGGTTTGCAAGCAACCTGAGAAAGAAACGAGTAGCAGCATCAATGTGCTGAGTAGAGTATGATGAATAGAATCCCTAATAGGCATGGGCAATCCAATCAAAACGGACATATAAATTACTTCGATTTGCCTCCTCACTGGGCTATTTACAGAGTGGTTTGCTTAGAATAGGGGTAGGCTTGATTTCCCCCCTCCCCATGCCGAGACTATGGCACTAGGTGACCTTACAGACTTCGAGGCCAGGCTTCTGAAGTGGATTTCCGCTTCGGACTTTGTTGAAGTTGCATGGTCTACGAAGAGAGCCGCGGAAGCTTTCAACGTCAAGGAGAAGGAAGTCTACGAGGCGTTGGCAGCCCTCTCCTCTAAGGCCAAGGACCACATTCAGATATTCTATGATGGTGGGGCCATCAGAATCGTAGCAGACTACTAGCCTCATTCAGATAGTGTTGCTTTCTCGTTATTCTGAGGCAAGAAAACACCTTTCCAAGTGGGCTTGGTGTTTTCTGACTCGTCGGTGAAGAATGAGCGGAGATAGATGGAAACCAAATCAATCAGCATCACTACGAAGAAGATTATGAGAAGATAAGCTGCAACCCTTTCATATTGAAGGAACTTCAGATAGAGATTGATGTAATATCCAATCCCACCTGCTCCAACTATCCCTATCACGGTCCCGGATCTAACGTTGTATTCGAACATGAATATCATCTGGGCGATTAGATGATTTGCCGTTTCTGGGATAACAACCCAAAGTGATACCTCTGCTTTGGTTAGACCCATCGCGTTGGCCGCCTCTAGTGGTGCGCTATTCATCCCCTCAATTGCCTCGTACTGCATCTTTCCAAGATATCCCACAGTGTAAATTGTCATTGCCATTATTCCCGCTGTGGGCCCTAGTCCGACCAAGATGACGAATATAATAGCCCAAATCAGACTTGGGAGGCTCCTACATGCTGAGACTACAGCTCTGGAAGGGTAGGTGATGTACTGGGGGAACAGGTTTCTTGAGCTCAAGAGCCCCATCGGTAATGATAGGATCATGCCGAAGAAGGTTGCTAGAATTGCAATCTTAATTGTTTCAATCATTCCAATCCATGCCGTTGAGCATGTGAACTGTAAGAACATGTTTGCTTCACATGGGGGATAAGACTGGGGTTCAATAACACCCCAACCATTCCAATCCCAGATCATACCAGAGGTTAGCTCTAGAAGAATCCAGAAACCGAGTATTAGAACCGCAACGGAAACTATCAATTCCCTTAGTTCTGAGTCAATTTTTGCCAATACTAAACCTCCATGATCGAAGTATCTGTAATGAACGGGTTTAGTCTTCCATCATCGATAACCAGAAGCCTATCAGAAATCTCCCTCGCTCTAGATACGTCGTGTTCAACCAGAATCATGGCAGCTTCACTCGACCTTACATAATTCAGAACTGATTTTACCACCCTTTCTGATGTTTCTTCGTCCAACTCACTTAGGAACTCATCAGCCAAAATAAGTCTTGGACGTTGGGCTAGAGTCCTAGCCGTAGCTACTCTCCTCTGTTGGCCCCCTGAGAGTCGTTTGATTGGCTCGTTCTTCTTCTCTCCCAATCCCATGGCTTCGATTGCATTAATCGCATGTTCCCTGGATGCTGATCTGGGATTTCCTGCTCTCGAACCCAACATGACATTGGCCCAGACGCTGGAGTGCCTGACCAGCCCTAGCTTCTGTGGAATGTATCCTATGGAGCCCCTTTCTGGCCTCTGTGGTATTGTCGCTCCACAAACATGGACTGTTCCAGATATTGGTTTCAGAAGACCTGCTATTGTTTTCAAGAGGGAAGTTTTTCCAATCCCCGAGGGTCCGGTAATTGCCAGAACTTCACCTGGATTGACATGAAAATCCTCGATTGAAAGCAAGGTATGGCCTTGGAAGCCGACTTCCAGATTGCTTAACCTAACTGTACCTGACACGTTCTCACGGGTCCGATTTATCTTTTGATGTTTAGGTAACCCTAAATTTAAGGACAATATGCGTTTCGGGTCTATCTATGAGTTCAGCGATTGACAGAATTAGAGGGGCATTGCAGGGAAGGAGCATTCCTATTATGGTTGTTGGACTGCTTTTGTCATCTGCCGTTCTATGGGCATTATTCACAGTGGATTACGACGAGTGCGGTGATGATGAGGACTGTATCAGGATTGCTTACGAAGTGAAGGACACATACCTATTCTGGGAATCTAACCCACAAGAAATGGCTGACAAGCTCAGTGAGTTGACAGGGGAGAAAGTGGTTGTCTACCCAGTGGCTGATGAGGTAACTGCGATTGAGGCGGTTGCAAACGGGAATGCAGAAATTGCGATGGTCGATGGGGCTGCCGGATGGCTGGGCTACCAAGTGTACGACTTGGACGTAGTCGCCGTCGAGAAGAAGCCGGATGGCCGGGTCTACTACAATGCTGCAGCATGGGTAAGGGCCGACTCAGAAATCGCAGCCGCATACCTCGATGATGATCCTGACACCGACCCATTCGCACTTATGGAGGGCAAGAAGTCGTGCCACACGGGTTGGCTGAAGAGCGCGGGCATGCTGATACCAATGGGTTATCTGATTGGGAATGGATATGCTGAAGTTCAAGGCGATGCCGAGGAAATAGAATCCCTCAGAGCTACAGTAACGAGTTTCTTCCATAAGGATTCGGAAATCCCAGAGGGAGGGACTCAGTACTCTGGATACAAAGGGGCACTGAAGTGCATGATGACTGGGCATGGAGATATTGCCCTGGTTAAGGACACGGCATACCGACTATATTGCGATGAGAACGAGGATGACGTGCCCGATGGTCCCGACTGGTGCCTAGACAGGGATGAGATTGTCATGCTCCCCTCTTTTGGTCAGGCGCCAAGCCATCCTGTGATGTATGATCCAGCCAGGATGGATGATGAGACGATGCTCCTGATTCAAGATGCGCTAGTGGCTCTTGATGATGATGCCGAGGGGCGAGAGATACTGAGTGATGTTCTGAACACAGCTGGGATGGTGGCCAGTACTGCAGAAGAGCATCTTGGCACCTACTCAGACGCAGTTTCAAATGTCCCCGGCATACGCGCCTACCTAGAGAAGTAGGGACTAGGGATGAGAAGTTGGGCAATTATCTCGGTGCTAGTTGTAAGTTCTTCATTTGCTGGATGCCTGAGTAAAGAAGACGGTTTCGTTTGGCCCGAACCTGAGAGTTGGGATTGCTCCATCCAAGAGGGTTACAATTTGTCCTGTTACAAGTACTTGGATGGTTTCTCCAGCCCGATTTCATCTCTGAAGCATCCGACAAGTGACGCGATTTGGATAGTTGAGTTATCTGGACTTATTCACTCTTGGGACGGGGCAGAGGTCGTGCAGATAGCAGATCTTAGTTCGATGATTAGCAAATGTCATGTTGAGCAGGGTCTGCTAGGGATGGCTTTTGCAGATGGTTTTGACGAGAATAGGACGATATTGCTGTCTTATGTTGAGGAGGGGTCTTGTGACGGTCCGAACGAGTCTGACCTGGTCCTTTCCTCGGCCGAAATTGGGCCCACGGGCGAAGTAGACGTTTCGAGCATCAAAGTTCTCAAATCAATCGAGCAGCCATTCAGGAATCACAACGGCGGACATTTGCTAAACATCGGAGAAAGCCAGTTCCTGTGGGGAGTAGGTGATGGAGGGAGCGGATATGATCCAGAAGAAAACGGTCAGAACCCATCCACTCAACTCGGGGCGATCCTACAATTCAGGTATGTGGATGGAGAGGTCAGTCCGGTCCTGACCGACCCTGTAGGCGATCCATACGTACTTCATCATGGATTGAGGAATCCATGGAGGTTCGATCTGGACAGCCACGGTAGGCTCTGGGTTTCCGACGTTGGCCAGAATTGCTGGGAGGAGGTCAATCTGGTGACTATGTGGAATCCAGCAAACTTTGGTTGGGCTGAGATGGAAGGGGAATATCTCGTGGATAGCAGCACTCCGTGCGGGGGCAGTGTGGCCAACGAGAGCGTGCAAGATGGATACACCGGCCCTGTTGTGACTTATTCTCATTCGGGTGGCAACTGCTCCATTACTGGTGGCTTCTGGATGGATTGGGGGCCAATCGACCTACATGAGGGGTATCTCTACGGGGATTTCTGCAGTGGCTCAATGTGGATATTGAAGGAGGTTGACGGTTCGTGGAGTGAAAGTTACATTGGTTCCAGCGGTGGCATGATTGTTGGCTTTGGAGAGGGTCTTGGGGGAGAACTCCTAGCATTCCATTGGACTGGGGAAATTGTCCATATCGGATGAATGGTTTACCAGACATGGCAACTATGATGTCCTATGGTCTCCGGAAGGCAATAGTGACCGGAATGCGGAAGGCGAGGATAGAGTCATTTTTGGTCATCGTAATCATGATATTTTCGACATTCCACCTTCCTTCGGAAGAGCTACATAACGAACAAACAAAGATGGAGCAATTCGGAGGAGGGGGTTCTCTAGAAGAGCAATGTGGGTCGATTACATTCGAGGACATATTCATCTACAACCAAGCAATTTTCGAGGTTCGTGTCAACGATGACTGGAAATCTGCCGAGGTGGATGCCAGGGCTTGGATAAACTGGACACTAGCTGATGACATAAGAGAGGATCTGGATTCATTCTTGGAGGACATTGTTCCCTCGGGCGGAGATGGTTGGCTGTCAACTGATGAGATTGACGCGATGGTCTCCATCGCTGCAGATTGTCTGGAGTATAGTATCACAAGAATAGGGATTCGTGATGGCGCCCCGCATAGAGGAGGCCAGGGGGTTAGTTGGATGAATACCACGTGGGAGGATGATCAAACCAACATCGGCCATTTCAATGGAGTTCCTTCGAGGCATTCACAATCGAGGGACTGTCAGGGCTTTAGCCAAGAGGGCTGTGTCGAAGTTCCTGTAATTCCAGCTATTGAGAGGGATTGTGACATTGATATCAATGAGTCCTTGGGGGTGGATGAGTGTAGAATCGAGCTCTGGCTGAACGCTACGATGGTGATTGACGGAGTTACGGATCCCAATGACTTCACCATCGCATTCAATTCCTCGAACATGAGCAACGCGAGGTTGGACTTCACATTCCCCGTGATGCCAGGACTGAGGATGGACATGTGGGAGGAGTGCGAAGGTAGGTTCGTAGGTCCCGATGGAGATAACCCGGGAAATGGCCAGTTGGGTTTCGGACCTGTAAGAGGGAGTTGCATTGGAGATGGAACTGCGAGTTATGAATTGCAAACCAACGACGATGGAAGTCTGACATATTCATTGGACTCGAACTTCTCAAGGGAGAATTGGCCATTGGGGGAGGATGTCTTCGCGGACTTCACAACCTCATCTATTCCCATAGACGAGGCCCCCACTTGGACCTCGCAAGCACCTGAAAATGGAAGTTGGATTCCAGTTGCCGAGGAAGGGGCTAACAAGTTGTCATCTTGGGAAGGTTATGATGGAATTGCATCGTGGTTCGATGACGAGTCGGGAGTTGCCAACCTGGATGTTGTATGCTATTCAGACGGCAGCGAGGTTTCTCAGAGCATCGATCGATCATTGTGGGTCATTGTGGAGGGAGTAATTGATGTGACATGCGAAGCGAAAGATGCTTCGGGCCATACCAGTGGAAACCGCACATGGCACGTCGGAGTACCTTTTTCGGTTTCGACTTCCGAGCTAATCCTGCAAGAACAGCATCCTCTGAATATCTCATACTTTGATTGGGGGGATGCTAACAATTCAGATATTGTGGCGTGCCTGGAGCTTTTTCCCCAAGGAGGTCAACCAACTCGTGAATCAGTTGAGATTGGTGGTAGGTGTCACACAGTCGTGAGAAGTAGTCCTTGGTTGGGAGATTCACCACATGAGGCTGTGAATCTATCTACATGGGGGATAGTTCCTGGCCCGGTGAATTTGTGGATGGAAGTAAGTACTGGAGGTTTTGGCGTTCCCGACACCATGAGAAAATTCGAATATATCATTGATCTAGGGGTTGTGAAGGAAAGTACACCTCCTTCAATGACCATTGGATTGGGGGAATTTGATGGTAAAATGTGGAGAATTGAGGGGCAATACAGTGATCCAGATGGCGAGCCGGTAACCTTTACGATTGAGGTAGACGGGCAGGATATTGGTCAAATCGTGGTTTCTGGCAATACTTGGGAGAGCGAATGGATCGATCTGAGTTCCTTTTCCTCTGGAGTGATCGATGTTGATGTCACAGGTTGTGATCAGTCGGGCAAGTGCACAACATCTAGCATGACACTGGATATTGCGTTGGTGATGGAAGAGCTAGTAGATCAAGAAACGCCTGATGATGCCGATGAGGTAGAAGAGTCCCTGCCGTCTTCGGGGGTTCCCTCTCTTGTCATAGCACTATCCTTAGCAGTACTCTTCAGAAGACGGGGGTTGTGAAATGAGTTTCTCTGGAAGAGTAAATCGTGAGTCCCACTTGGGGGGTCTGCTAGTTGATTTCGAAGGTAGGCCACCTAGACTAGGAGCGCGGATTAGAATCTCTGGGGGGAAGATCCTAGGAAGAGTCGATACTGTGATTGGTCCGGTCGGATCGGCTTTGATTCACGTCCACCCCTTGTATGATGGGATAGATGCCGGGGCATCGGTCGGGTCACCAGTCGATATCGCGCCGAGAGAGAGTGGTCGTCATGGCCCCCCTAAGAGAAGGCATTCTGGCGGAAGTTTCCGAGGCAACAAGGGAGGCGGGAACCGCGGCAGGGGCCCTGGCAGCCAAGGAGGCCGGAACTTCCGTGACAACAAGGGAGGCGGGAACCGCGGCAGGGGCCCTGGCAGCCAAGGAGGCCGGAACTTC
>Ga0208407_1000098_pt1 | contig 39011 bp, 27 predicted proteins | sample ETNtaG_9_FD_185775 | JGI IMG/M metagenome (GOLD analysis project Ga0208407, IMG submission 185775) | Marine microbial and viral communities from oxygen minimum zone, Eastern Pacific Ocean - ETNP201406SV69 (SPAdes) (version 2) | ecosystem: Environmental > Aquatic > Marine > Oceanic ...
TGATCTGCGACCCAGAGGAATCGTGGGGCCACCACGAGGACCTGCTGCAGAATGCGGTTGACCTCTGGGACAGCATGGGCCTTCACTACAGGGTAGTCAACATCTGCACTGGCGACATGGGGACCGTGGCAGCTAGGAAGTACGACTTGGAGGCCTGGCTCCCGGGGGCGGACGCGTACAAGGAGGTGGTCTCCTGCTCCAACTGCACGGACTACCAGGCGAATCGCCTCAGGATGCGATACAGGACCTCGGGAGGGAACTCCGCGGTTCACACACTGAATTCCACGGCCATCGCGACGAGCAGGACCCTGGTCGCCATCATGGAGCAGAACCAGATGGAGGACGGGACGGTGACTGTCCCGGAGGTCCTGAGGCCCTATATGGGTGGAAGCGTCACTCTTTCGCCGATTGGAGAGAATTGAATCTCTCCCACAAATCGTAATCCGGATTCAGGCCTACTACGGCAGTGATTGCAACGAGCTGCCAGAAGTGCAATTCGAGGAAAGCAGACGGCCAGTCAATTACCCCAACGAGACCCGACCACACCACATGGCGGAGGATATCCATCGAAACCAATGCAACCGAGAAATAAAGCAAGAAATTGTAGGATCTCTTACCGTTTAGAATTCTATTTGCCTCCGTCTTGTTATCCTTTCTCCAACCCCTCCAACATAATGCGAATCCCACGAAGAACACCAGTGGGGTAATGTCCCATAACATCCATGAGATTGTGATCAGCATCGCATCTATCGCATTCAACCCCCCATATCCCGATGTCCAGAATTCATAACTGTCTATTAGCGAACCTGGCATTCTTGTGACGGATTCGAAGGAGTTAATCAGTGCTAAGAATCCGTTTGACCCGTCCCACCACCAATCGCCGATCGAGAAGGCGACAAAGAAAAACGCGGTTGATGCAATCTTCTGTTTGTGGTAATTCGGGAAGTCCGAGATGGTTTTTTCTGATGCTCCGCCTGAACTTGGCGCAATGGTGTCTTTCGCCTCACTCTGGACCCATTGGTCGCCCTCCCTCTGATAGCCCCGAATCGATATTGACTCAGTGGGTTCGGGGTTTTCCTGATTGCTCACTTCTGAGGTCTCTTCCCACCATCGCTCGGGGCCTTCAGGCATGTTTAGTCGAACATAGTGAGTGATGCTCGGAGATTAACTTGCCTACGGAATCGGCTAATCGGATATCTCCACCAGCGGAGACCCCATATCGACCCGATCACCCTCCGAGAAGTGGACCTTGGTTATCTCCCCGGGCTTGGGGGCTAGGATCTTGTGCTCCATCTTCATCGCCTCCAGGGTCATCAGATGCTGCCCCTCGCGGACCCTCTGCCCCTCCTTGGCCATGACTTGGAGGACGGTGCCCGGCATTGGGGCCTTCAGCCCGCCCTCGTTGGCTGATGCCTTGCTTCCCTGCTCGTGGAAGAGGACCTCGTGGGCCCTGCCGTCTATGTGGATCCACCAGGAGTCGCCAGTCCTGGTCACGTGGGCCAGCTTGGACTGGCCTCCGACTCTGACGGCCACCCTGCCGGGCTTGCCCTCGGCCTCGACGGATGTCTCGGGGATCTGGATCTGTGTGCCGTCCCTGCTCAGGGATGTTATGGAGACCGAGCCCTCGCTCTCCTGCAATGAGGCCTTGTACCTCTCCTGTTGGTCGGGAACGCTCCACTCCATGGCATCACCTCAGGGGAATGTCCTCCCGAGGGTCCTGAACGGGTCCCCCTGGTGGCCGGTGTGATCGTCCAGGGCCTCGGTGCCTCCGGCATGCTGCCTGTCGATGCCGAGCCTCTGCGCCGCTGCGGCGATGGCCACCAGCATGTGATGGTCTGGCTCGGAGCCGCTGAGCTCGGCTGGATCGGTGGAGTCAAGGAAGTCCGTGTCTATTCTACCTCCCTGGAACGCTTCGTGGGATAGCGAGTTTCTCAGGAAGTCGATGTTCGTCCTCACACCAAGGACCACGAAGGAAGACAGGGCGTTGTCGAGCCTCCTGATGGCTGACTTCCTATCAGGTGCGTGGACTATCAGCTTAGCCAGCATCGGGTCGAACTCGATTGTCACCGAGTCCCCCTCGCGCACGCCGGAGTCCACCCTGATGCCCGGTCCCGATGGGGGCCTCCATACGGCGAGCTCGCCTATCGATGGGAGGAAGCCGCGGCTAGGGTCCTCGGCATACACCCTCGCCTCAATGGAATGGCCGTTCTGGGATACCTCCTGCTGGGAAATTCCCAGAGGCAGCCCCGCCGCAACCTCGAACTGCTTCTGCACGAGGTCGATGCCGGTTGTCATCTCGGTAACCGGGTGCTCAACCTGTATCCTGGTGTTCATCTCTAGGAAGAAGAACTCGCCGTTGCTGGCAAGGAGGAACTCAACCGTCCCTGCCCCAACGTATCCAACGGAGCGAGCCGCGGTCACTGCCGCGTGGCCCATGGCATCCCTGATGCCGGGGTTGACTGCAGGCGAGGGTGCCTCCTCGATCACCTTCTGGTACCTGCGCTGAAGAGAGCAGTCCCTCTCGTTGAGGTGAATCGCACCGCCATGGGAGTCGCATAGGACCTGGATCTCCACGTGCCTGGCCCCCTTCAGGAGCCGCTCGATGTACACAGTCCCGTCCCCGAAGGCGGCCGATGCCTCCCTGGCTGCTGCCTCGAACTCGCTCCTGAGGTTCTTCGGTACCGATACCGACCTCATCCCCTTTCCACCGCCACCGGCACTCGCCTTGATCAGCAGGGGGTAGCCTACCTTCGCCGCAGCACTGGCGAGGGCCCCGAGGTGATCGGCGCCCTCCTCTACTGGGATCTGTTCCCCGGGGATGACGGGCACTCCCGACTCGATCATCAGCGTGCGGGCGGATATCTTGTCCCCCATCGTCTCTATTGCATGTGACGAGGGGCCGATCCACCGGATGCCCGCAGCCTCGACCGCGCTTGCGAAGTCCGGCCTCTCAGAAAGGAACCCGTATCCGGGGTGGATCGCATCGGCTCCAGTTGAGCGGGCGGCCTCTATTATCGAGGTTCCATTGAGGTATGTCATCTCTAGCGAATCCCCCTCCAGGAGAACTGCCTCGTCGGCGATCTCGACGTGCAGGGATGATGAGTCGGACGCAGAGAATACTGCGACGCATGAGAGTCCGGCCTCCTTGGCTGCCTGGAGGACCCGTACGGCTATCTCGCCACGATTCGCGACCAGAACCTTGGAGAAGGGGCTGGGCGCATCGGACATCCACTCCATCGACATGTTCAGACTTCCCGGTCTTGGGACCAGGCTGGCTTCCTGCCGTCCAGGAATGCCGAGAGCCCCTCCTGTCCCTCGGGAGAGCCGCGCATCTTGCTGGTTAGGTCGAGTGTCCATGACCTCAGTGACTCGTCGTCCCCCTCCCAGCGATCCAACTCAGCCACCATCCGCTTGGCTGAAGTCACCGCTAACGGCCCGGAAGACATCACCTCTGAGATGACCCGGGAGACCGAGTCGTCCATCCCATGGACGCTTTCGACGACCTCGTCTACGAATCCTATCCTGAGCGCTTCCTCCGACCCTATCCTGGATGCGAGCATGGCGAGCCTCCGGAAACCAGCGCTCCCTAGGCGACGGTAGACATAGGGCCCGATTACCGCCGCAGAAATGCCGAGTTTTGCCTCGGACAATGCGATCCTCGTCTTGGGCTCGGCGATGACGTGGTCCGAGCATGCGACTAGCCCGGCGCCCCCTCCGAGGGCGACCCCCTGGACGCAAGCGATTGTGAAGCAGGGGTGGGACCAGAGTCCGTGGAACAGCCTGTCCAGCCTCTCAGAGTCCTCCCGGTTCTCCTCCGGCGTCTTCCCGCCCCCGTCGCGCATCATGTTGATGTCGGCACCGGCGCAGAAGTGCTTGCCCTCCGATCTGATGACAATGGCACGGAGATTGGGAGAGCCATCTGCGGATAGGAGCTCTCCGGTGTTGCCGACGGATCTCGCTGCAGTCCATTCGAGGAGCTCCGCGATCTCGGAGATTATCTGCGCGTTGAGCGCATTGAAGACGTCCGTCCTGTCGAGTGTGAGGTTTGCTACCGCCCCATCCAGTTCCATCCTGCAGAGCTCGGTTTCTGGGATATGATCTCGGTTCAATGTCTCACATCCTGAATACGCCGTAGCGAGTCTCTGGCATGGGGGCGTTGAGGCTGGCGGAAATAGATAGCCCCAGAACGTCCCTGGTGTCCCTGGGGTCGATGACCCCGTCGTCCCACAGCCTTCCGGTGGAGTAGTATGGGCTGCTCTCGCGCTCGTACTTGGCACGGATCTCGTCCGGGTCCTCGTTGCCGACAGTCGACAGGACGCTGGCTGCCTGCTCGCCACCCATTACGCTGATCCTGGCATTGGGCCACATGAAGAGGAAGCGTGGGTCGTAGGCCCTGCCGCACATGCCGTAGTTCCCGGCTCCGTGCGACCCCCCGATTATCACGGTGAACTTTGGCACTGGAACGCAGGATACCGCGGTGACCAGCTTGGCGCCGTCCTTGGCTATCCCTCCCGACTCGGCCTCGCGGCCCACCATGAACCCGGTGATGTTCTGCAGGAAGACCAGCGGAACGCCCCTCTGTCCGCAGAGCTCAACGAAGTGGGCCCCCTTCAGGGATGACTCGGAGAACAGGATGCCGTTGTTCGCGACGATGCCGACGGGGTATCCGTGTATCCTCGCGAACCCACAGACCAGGGTGTTCCCGTACCTGCGCTTGAACTCGTGGAACTTCGACCCGTCGACTATCCTCGATATGACGTCCCTGACGTCATATGGGGTCCTGTTGTCCCCCGGGATGATGCCCATCAGGTCCTCGACGTCGTACGCCGGTGGCTCGGATGGCTTGGAGTCCAGCCTGTGCTTGGGCGGGACGTTGAGGTTCTCGACTATGTTACGGACCATCCTGAGTGCGTCTTCCTCGTCCTCGGCGTAGTGGTCCGCGACTCCTGACTTTGAGGTGTGCACCTCGGCACCGCCGAGGTCCTGCGAGGAGACCTCCTCCCCGGTGGCGGCCTTGACCAGAGGCGGTCCTGCGAGGAATATCGTCCCGTTCCCCTTCACGATGATCGACTCGTCGGACATCGCGGGGATGTAAGCCCCGCCAGCGGTGCACGAACCTAGTACTGCAGCGACCTGGGGGATTCCCTTGCTGGATAGTATCGCCTGGTTCCTGAAAATCCGGCCGAAGTGAAGCTTGTCGGGGAACACCTCGTCCTGCATGGGGAGGAACGCCCCTCCGGAGTCAACCAGGTAGATGCACGGGAGGTTGTTCTCCTCGGCTATCTCCTGGGCCCTGATGTGCTTCTTGACGGTCATGGGGTAGTATGACCCTCCCTTGACGGTGGCGTCGTTCGCTACGAACATGCACTCCTTGCCATGTACGAGGCCTATTCCAGTCACTATCCCCGCTGACCTCGCCCTCCCGTCGTAGAGGCCGTCTGCGGCCAACGCAGATGTCTCAAGGAAGGGGGAGCCTGGGTCGCAGACCTCTGCTATCCTCTCCCTGGGTAGGCTCTTTCCTCGGTCCCTGTGCCTCTGGAATTGTGGTTCGTCCCCCGACCTCCTGACTTGGTCCAGTTTGGACTTCAGAACACCGGCCAGGGACTCGTTCATCTGCCTACGCTGAGCGAAGTCCCCGCCATTCGAATCGACCCCGTTTGGCAACCTCTCCATGTCGCTCGCTCTGCCAGAGTGCAGGGGAGTCTTCAATTGAATGGGCCGAGAGTCGTGATTTCACGATTTAGACGCCAAGAGTGAGCCTGCCGACGTCACGCAGACCGGGAGCCATGCCGACCACGAGCATTGCCACGCCTATCAGCATCCTGAGGTGCTGCTCCCTCCTCTCGAAGTTCAGGCTGTAGAATACGTAGTAGATTAGTCCGGCTAGGCCGCATTTGACCAGTGCGAAGAGCCAGACCCCCTCATCCAGCATTCCGTGCTCGATTCCGAGCTTTTCGTTGGTCCACAGGCCGACGTCGATGACGCCCTGAGATGCGACGTGCTTCTCACCGAGCCCGGGGAAGCCGTCGATTCCGATCCATGTGGCAAGTCCGTCCAGTATCTGCCCCGCTACGGCGAGGAAAACCAGAGGCTGTGCCATGATTGCACGTGCCCTCAGCGGCTCGATGATGGCCTTCTCGGGGTAATCCTCTATCGTGGATTTCCTGTATTCTTCGTCGGTCATTCCGGTTGGCAGGATGCCAGCGACCAGCCCTTGTCTAGATAGTTCAGCGACGGCACTGCTTCCCTGCGTGTACATCCAGTAGCAGACAACGGCGGGCACCCCTATCACCACCACGAGAGGCCAAGTCCGATCCATTGGTGGTGGCGATTCTATGGCGAACGAGGCTAGCGCCCCGAAGAATATCAGAGACCCACCGACACCGGTCAGGTATACCATCCGCTGAACGTTGGAGAAGAGCCCGGAGAGTTCTCTGGACCATGAGACGAAGGCTATCGAGGCGATCACCCCGAGGATCATCGGCCAGAGGCTCAAGTCGCCTACCTTCCCCGAGATAGAGGAGGCGTAAATGACGAACTGGAGCAGTATGAGGCCTGTCGCTAGGGTCTCGAGGTCGTTCTTCTTGGAGGCTCCCTCCCTCTCCGCACGGTCCAGGGAGATTCCAACTGCACCGGCCAGAACGACCCAGAAGGCGGCTTGGAAGTGAATGCCAGGACTGACGAAGTATGGTGCCAGACCGGCCCCGAACATCTCCGCATCCTCGGCAACCTCGCCGAAGACTGCCCATGTGATGAATGGGAGAAGGGCTAGCACGGAGGTGTCGCTCGGGTCGATCCCAAGGCGCCTTAGCCATGCGGAAAGTGCGACTACGAACAGTCCCAGTACGATAGCATACGTCAGCGTGTTGACCGCGTTGTAACCGGAATCACCAGTCGACTCACCCCTGATCTGGTCGATGAAGTACTCGTTCAGTGAATCGGACAGGAAGTTCTCTATTCCCGCCCACTCGAGTCCGAGGCCGAGGAATAGCAGTGCGAAGACTGCGAGAAGTGCGTTGATCGCCATTTTCTCATATGGGTGAGGTACGTCAAGCGGGTTGTTCACGAACCTACGGATGGTCATTATCCCTTATGCGTGACGGTGATTTATTCCTCTCCGACGCTGACCCTCTCGTCGTCTTCCGACCCCGGGCCCTTGTCTTCTGCCATTCTCTTTCGCGCTTCGGAGAATCCAGGCACCATTGACTCGAACGAGTCTGGGGCGATTGAGCTCTTGTCCCTGAATGTCTCCAGGTTCTTCGAGCGGAGCCTCTGCCTCCTCTTGTCCTGCTCCAGTCCGAAGAGAACCGTGCTGTGCTCTGAACCGCCTAGTATCCCCTCTATGGCTGGGGTGGCTAGGGATAGTGCGTCGTTGCCACCCAGAACCGCTACGGTCGAACCGTAGACTGCGATCTCGCATCCGGACATCTCCTCTATCAGAGTCCTGATCCTCCCGTTGGTTCCGATGAGTCGGCTCCGCATTCTGCGCGTCTGGTTTGGCTGCCGGCCCACCCACTCCCTGATGTCGTACATCCGTAGGAATACGTCGTCATCGAGTAGTTGTACTGCCCTCTCTGGGGAGAAGCCGCGGCCTATCGCGGAGATCACGTCTGGCACCTTCATCCTCCTGATCGGATCCGGGTCTCCGGTCCATGTGATGGAGACGTCGCCGGTCTTGGAGTCTATGCTCAGGTTCCCGTTGCAGGCCTTCTCGATCATCTTCCGGGTCTTCCCGGACTTGCCGATGAGTACCGCTATCCTGTCCTTTGGTACCCTATTGAGGTGCTCCATGCTGGTTATGCGGCGGTAACTGTCGCTTTAATCCACGCGTGTATCCTGTGACAGGTCTGGGACGGGGCCGTCCAGCACCCTCACTAGGCTCTCTGCAACTTGGGCCTCGTGCCCCTTGCGGCCCGCCCATTCGGTCAGCCTCGTAACGTCCCTGACTAGGAACTCCTTGGCGCTCGGGTGCCTCGTGGTTACGGCTTGGCCGGCGTCGATTACCCACGGAACCCCCTGCCTCCACAGGATGTTGTATTCGCTGAAGTCAGCATGCACGAGGTCGCAGGTCTGCCAAATTACGGCGATTATCTCGAGCAGGTCTTCGAAGGCGGATGATGGGTCCTCCACCTCGATGTCCTTCAGACGGGGGCTTGGCGTGTCATCGTCTCCGATGAATTCCATGACTAGGACGTTCTTGAGGTTGAATAGGGGCTCTGGGACTCGAAGGCCGCTCTTCCTCATCCGCTTCAGGTTCCTGAACTCCTTGCGCACCCAGATGTTTACCAGTTCCCTGTGCCTCCTGGAGAGCCCTGAGAAGCGAGGGTCGCCGTCGATGTACTTGGCCAGTCCCTTGAACACCGCATTGGTGGTGTGGAATATCTTCACTGCCATCGGCCCGTTAGTGGAAGTAGCGCGGAAGACGTGGGCCTCCTTGCCCCTGGCTATTGGGTAGTCGATCGTCTCGATCTCGCCCTGCTGCATTAGCTTGTGAAGGGCCAGGAGGGTTGATCGGTCGAAGACTTGGTCGAAGACCCTCCGATCGACCCACTCGTACCTCCCTCGGCCCATCACGCCCTGAAGTGCGTACTCGATGTCGTCGAACATCCGCTTGTACTTTGGTTCGGAGATCCACTCGTGCTTCCTCTCGGAACGCATCATCATGTCCGGGTCGAACTCCTCCCAGTCCTCGTCCGAGGGCATTTTCTCACCCGAAGAACGAGTCGATGTCGTCATCGTCTACGGCTGGCTCTGGTGACTTCTTTGTGTCCTCGTCATCGGCCTCTTCCTCGATGTCGGGGGCATCGACTTCCTCAACTTCCTGGGATTCGGCTGCTTCCTCCACTTCCCGGGATTCATCGGTGGCCATTCCGAAGAGGTCGACTATCTCCGGGAGGACCCCCTTCCTTGAGAGGTAGAGTGACTGGGTCTTGGTGTAGCGCATGCATACGTTTGCCTTCTCGTCCTGGAACTCCCAGGGCTGTATGACTATGAGGTCGCCCTCTCTGACCCATTGGCGGCGACGCATCTTGCCCGGTATCCTAGCGAGTCTGGACTCGCCGTCTTCGCAAATCGATCGTACCCTGCGCCCTCCGAGGATGTTGTCAGCGATCGCGAACATCTCGTTCACCTTCCGATTGGGAAGGGGTACGCGTATCCTGTCTCCGCCGGATTCCATCTGAGCTAGCAGCTCAGTGTCCACCGACTCCTCCCTACGGGCCATCGTGCCTCGGTCATGGGGCACCTATGTGAAGTTGAGCCTGCCATCAGGACAGGAGAGCGGCTGCAGCGTCCTCTGCTAGTCCCAGCAGCCATTCGCTCGGAGGTCCGACGCCGAATGCAAGTGAGAGCAGTGCCATTGAGACGATGAAGGCACGGACCACTGGGCTGCATGGGGAGTCTGCGCTACCCTCGTTTGGCTCGAAGAACATCACCATCCCCATCCTGAGGTAGTAGAACATCGAGAGGGCGCTGTTGAGCACGACTGCCACTGCAAGCCAGAAGACTGGACTGACGCTCGTGGCCCATGACAGGATTGTCGATGCTCCTCCGGTTCCGGCGGATACCGTCACTATGCCGTTGATCATCAGCAGCTTGGAGAGGAACCCGGAGAATGGCGGGACGCCTGCGAGGGAGAGCATGAAAACGAACATCGAAGCAGCTAGCAGGGGGTCCCTGCTAGCGAGCCCATTGAGGCCCGAGACCCTGTGGCTGGAGCCCTCCCTCTCTATGGAAGAGAGTATCATGAATGGGCCCATCTTGAACAGTACGAGGACGCATAGGTGGAATATCACGGCCATCACTATCAGCTCCTGGGCCGATGGGTCCGCGATGCCGGAGCCGATTGCTGCCACCGCTGCGAGCATGTATCCCGCATGGGCTACGCTCGAGTATGCGAAGATGCGCTTTGGGTTGTCGCTGGAGAGCGCTGCTAGGTTCCCCCACGTCATCGTGATGACTGAAATCACGGCCAGCGTGCCGTACCAGAATGCGGCTCCCGAGGCAGGCATCGCAATGGTCAGAAGTAGCCTGAACAGGGCAACGAAGCCCATCGCCTTTGATGCGGTTGCGAGAACCCCTGCGACCATGGATGAGGTTCCCGAGTATGCATCCGGTATGGCGAGGTGGAATGGGGCGGCGCCGACCTTGAAGCCGAATGCGACCAGCATCATCCCGACTCCTGCCGCTGCCAGTGGGTCCAGCTCCTCCATGGACTGCCAAGACTGGGAAAGCCCGGAGACGCTGAGGTCCCCGTTCCACAGGTACAGCAGGGACATTCCGTATATTCCGACTGCGGATGCAACGGAGCCCACTATGAAGTACTTCGTCCCCGCCTCCCCTCCCTGCTTGGACTCCTTGTGGAAACCGACTAGGACGTAAGACGAGAGCGATGCCAGCTCGAGGCATACGAAGAGCATGAACAGGTGGGTCGACTTGGCCATCAGTGACATGCCGAGGCCCAGCGTGAGTAGGAGGATGTGGAAGTCGGCCTGCCTGCGGTTGTCGTAGAGGGCTGCGGTCTTGCTGCTCTCGGTTTCCTCGTCATCCCCGTCCGATGGAGCGGGGGCATCTGGGTCGGAGGGGAGCCTCTGAGTCGCGGATACCGCGCATAGGATTAGCACGCAGATGAAGAGGTTCGTGAGCAGGGAGCTGAACTGGTCGACCTCTAGTGCGCTGCCGAACTGCCCCGACGTGGGAGGGTCCAGCAAGGCCATCGTGGATGCGGCTAGGGCGACCAGGAGGGTTGCCAGGGTCATCCAATTGGGGAGCCTCGGGTCTCTGGTTGCTGGGAATCTGGTGCCTCCGATGAATACTGGGATCCTGTAGCTGGTGAGTGGGATCCTGAACTTGGCGTCCCCTAGGTTTGGTACGATGATGATTGCGGCCAGACCTAGAGTCAGGACTAGCTCTGGCAGCAGGAGTTGGAGGTCCATCCCATCGAGCTCCGAGGTCATGGCCTCACCCCCTCGGACTGCATTGCATCGGCCAGCAGCTCAACCATGACCTCTGTGCTCCAGTATGACATCATGTCCCAGAAGAAGAACGGGAGTATCCCGAAGAGAACCGTCAGAACGCCCAGTATCGTCATGCCGGCGTTCTCGTGCCATGTGATGTCCCTGGGCTCGTGGTGAAGCGTGTCGGGGAGGATGCCCTGATGGGGGTCGTTGGACTCGAATATCGTCCTCTGCATAGAGGTCAGGTAGTAGACGGCGGTGATCACCAGGGTGAGAGCGGGGAGCAGGACCAGCCATCCGAATGTCATCCAGAACGCGATCAAGACCGCGACCTCTGCGACGAAGCCCGCCATCATGGGCAGGCCCAGGCTTGCCATCCACCCGAGCATCATGTGACCTGCCAGCCATGGGCTGTGGTGGGCGATGCCTCTCATCGAGCCTATCTCCAGGGTATGGTAGTGGTGCTTGAACGCCCCTGCGACGGCGAAGAGGAGCGGGCTGATGATCCCATGAGCGAACATCATGAATAGGGCCCCGGCGATCCCCAGTGGCTGCATCGTAGCAATTCCGAGGAAGATTAGACCCATGTGGGACACTGACGAGTACGCGACCATGCGCTTGAGATTCGACTGCCCCATGCAGACCCATGCGCCGTATGCCAGGCTGGCCATTCCGAGGAACACCAGCAAGGGGGTGAAGACGACCGTGGATGCCGGGAAGGCAGTTACTGCCACCCTCAGGAAACCGTAGGCCCCCATCTTCAGCATGACACCTGCCAGAATCATCGAACCGGCTGTGGGTGCCTGCACGTGGGCGTCCGGGAGCCAGGTGTGAACTGGGACGCTTGGCATCTTCGTGGCGAATCCGATGAGCAGGAGGAACCAGACCAGGTGCCTCAGCCCCTCGCTCATCTGCCCCCCGCTATCGAGCATGGCGATCATGTCGAAGGACCTCTCTGAGATGGTCGCTCCCGTGTTGAAGTACATCACCAGGATGCCGATCAGCATGACGACGCTGGCCGTGAAGGTGTAGATGAAGAACTTCATCGCGGCATATCGCCTGTCCTCGCCGCCCCATACGAGTATCAGGAAGAACATGGGTATCAGCGTCATCTCCCAGAACACGTAGAAGACGAACAAATCGAGCGAGACGAACACCCCGATCATGGCGCCTTCCATTACAAGGAGGAGCGGATGGAAGTAGTGCCCCTTCTTGGCATCCCACTCGACGAGCATCGAGAGGGGAATCACCAGGGCAGTCAGCCATATCATCGGGAGTGACAGCGCGTCTGCCCCCACGTGCCATGAGACTCCAATCTGGGGGATAATCTCGAACGGTGTGTTCTCGAGCTCGAATGCGCCGAAGTCTATGTCCATCCAATCGATGTCGCTGAGTGAAGTCGCTGCGACCCACGTGGAGATTGCTAGCAGTGCCAATGCGACTCCCATGCAGATGTTCCTAGACACCCCGGATACCCGTGAGGAGAGTTCGTCTGGCAGTATGTTGGGAAGTGCCATCAGCAAGAGGCCCACTGCGATGGGCAGAAGGGAGAGGATGCTCAGAATCATCCGCTAACCCCCCATGCGAGTGCGAAGATGGAGAGTGCTCCAACCGCCACCATCAGGATGTAGTCGCTCGCGCGCCCGGTAGTTACCCTGCGAATCTGGACCGATCCGAGGACTGAGTTGGACTCGACCTTCTTGATGATTCCATCGATCACCGTTCTGTCGAACCATGCGGCGAAGGCGGCGAAGGGGAGGACCGTCTTGGAGAGGGCCAGCTCGTAGTAGTAGTCGAAGTAGAGGCGGTTCTGGAGGGCTTCCGACAGGCTGGACTGTGACATTTCTGTCACGTCCTGGGAGCCGAACTTGCCCGAGAGCCACACTAGCCACGAGACGAGCGGCCCGGACTTCTCACCATCTCTTAGCCCCCCGCCGTGTACCCTGGCAGCGAAGATAGGCCCTATCACCAGAGAGAGGAATATCGTGGTCCAACCCACTATCCTGAGATTCGGGTCCTCAGGCAGGAATGCGTGCTCGAGCTCGTAGACGACCTGATCGAAGAAGGAGCCCTTGTGTATGCCCAAGTCGTAGCTGTACGGCTTTGCCAGCCACTTCACGATTCCGAAGACTGAGAGGCCGAAGCCCCCCAAGGCACTGATTATCGAGAGTATGACCAGGGGCTCCTTGATCCAAGGGGTCGACTCGTGTACGTGGTTCACGACTTCGTGCTTGGGCTCACCTGCGAAGGTCATGAACCACATCCTGGACATGTAGAAGCCGGTCATCCCAGCTGTCAGGAGGACGAGAACTGCTGGCCCGAACATGAGTGGCTCGTAGTCCAGTGACGCCTTCCACGTCTTTGCCACGATCGCCTCCTTCGACCAGAAGCCGCCTATCAGGGGGATGCCGATGATCGACATCGAGCCGATCATCATGGCAGCAGAGGTGATTGGCATCTTGGATGCGAGCCCACCCATGTTGCGCATGTCCTGGGGATCGAAGTCGTGGTGGTCGTGGTCGCCACCCTCGTGCATGTGGTCATGGGCGTGATGGACCTCGTGGATGACCGAGCCACTGGCCATGAAGAGCATGCCCTTCGCCATTGCGTGGTTGAAGAGGTGGAACATGGAACCGCCGAAGACGAGGGTTGCGGCGTCCGTCTTGCCGTGGTTGTAGAACCACAGGGATACTCCGAGACCAGTGAAGATGTATGCCAGTTGGCTCATTGTGGAGTAGGCCAGGACCTTCTTGATGTCGTTCTGGACGAAGGCGATCGATGCTGCCATGAATGCGGTGATTCCACCGATGTAGGCCACTATCAGGCCCAGTTCTCCCAAGTCAGCGACGCCATGGTGTCCGACGTCCACGAATGGGACCATCCTGGCAACCAGATACAGCCCGGCGTTGACCATCGTGGCAGCGTGGATTAGGGCTGATACCGGGGTCGGCCCCTCCATGGCATCGGGAAGCCAAACGTGGAGGGGGAACTGTGCTGACTTTCCTACAGCTCCGACGAATAGCATTAGTAGTGCCCAGAATAGCTTGTCGGAGTCGACTGCTCCGTTGATGGAGGGGTCGGCGAAAATCACCGAGAACTCGAGGGATCCGTAGATGTCGTAGAGCATCAGCAGTCCGACCATCAGGAACACGTCGCCCACACGAGTGGTCAGGAATGCCTTCTTCGCGGCGTAAGCCGCGCTCTCCTTCCAGAAGTAGAAGCCAATCAGAAGGTACGAGCAGAGTCCCATGATCTCCCAGAAGATGAAGAGCCAGAGGAAGTTGTCAGCCAGGACCATTCCGAACATCCCCATTGCGAAGAGTACGAACTCGGCGTAGAATCGATGGTTGCGATTCTCGTTAATCGGATCCGTGTTCATGTATCCGAGGCTGAACCAGCAAATCAGGAAGCACAGGAAGGTTGCGACGAAGAGTAGCATCAGGGTCACGGAGTCGACCCAGACCCCCACTCCGATGATTCTCTCAGAGCTCATTGTGTAGTCGGAGTGCAGGACATCGAACGAAATCCAGTCAATCCACGATGCTGCTACGCGCCCACCTGCGTCCTCGGAGTAGTCAACCAGTATCCAAACCGCGGTGGAAAGTGAAACTAGCAGGGAGGAGAGGCCGATCACGCCACCCTCCTTCAGGGTCTCCTTCCAAGTCGGTTTTCCATTGTACAGCTGGCCTGAAATCAGGATGACTGGGAAAGCGATGAACGGTGCCAGTACGATCAGGAATGCAGCATCGACAGATTCCACCCCAAAGACTGCCAAGAGCGGGACGATGAGCAGAGCTGGTATGAGTGGCATCAGTAGCCTGTACTCGTTTCCTGAATCTCCCATGGTACCACCCTAGTTGCTGAGCTCCCTCGCTGCATCCAGCGAGATTGTCCCCTGTGTGCTGTACAGGGATAGGAGTATGGCGAGCCCGATTGCGACCTCGGCTGCTGCGATGGCGATGGCGATGGCAGTGAAAACCCATCCGTCCACATCGCCATAGTGGGAGGCTGCTGCGACGAAGTTGAGATTGGCCGCGTTGAGCATTAGCTCGATGCACATCAGTACCACGATGGCGTTCTTGTGGTAGAATGTCCCGAGCAGGCCGATCCCGAATAGGATGACCCCGAGGGCTGCTATCCAGCTTGGGTCGATCATTCCTCTGCCCCCATGTCCCAAAGGAGGTTGACCAGTCGCTCGTCCCGGACCAGGTATGAGGCTCCGATCATCGCCATCGCCAGCAACGATCCGAGGATCACCGTGGCCATGGTCCAGTCGTTGAAGATGGCGTCTGCGAAGGCCAGGGTTGTGGGCGGGTCTGACGCTCCAGAGTCCCACATCGAGTGATCCATCATGCCCCTGAGCAGGACTAGGATGAATGCGAACACACCCACTCCGGAGACTGCTGAAATTCCATTCAGAGTGGGTAGTGACTCGACGTCCTGGATTCTTCTACGAGTAAGCATGACCCCGAACTGCACCACTAGCATTACCGAGCCGAGGTAGACGAGTATCTGGATCGCAGCGAGCATCTCGGCGCTTGCCATTAGGAATGCAGCGGCTACTGCGAAGAAGGTGAACATCAGCCATAGGAGGGAATGGGCCACCCTCGCGGAGAAGACGCACCCCAGGGCGCCGACTATGGCAGCTCCTGAGACGATTACGAATATCACGGTCTCGAAGTCGACCATCTTCAGGCCTCCGCCTTTGCGGCCTTCCTTTCTCGCTTGGCCTTCTCCTTCTTGGCCCTCTTGGCGAGTTCCATGTCCACCCTCTCCTTGTGCACCGAGGGTAGGACCCTGGTTCTGCCCGCATCCATCCAGAGGTCTTCCCTGGTGAAGCCCGACATCCCATCATACTCGTTGGTCATGAAGAAGGACTCGAACGGGCATGCCTCCATGCAGAGGCCGCAGAACATGCACCTTCCAAGGTCAATCCTGCCGGAGACTATGTCCTCCTCGGCAGGCTTGATTGCGCTCAGGGACACGTCTTGTTGTCCCGAGCCGTCCATCCAGTTCACAGTGGCTGTGTCTCCCGTGATGTCAATGACCTCTGCGAACTCATACTGCTGAGGGGCCGATGTGTGGTCCTTCACCAAGTCATGCTGCTGCTCTATCTCGTGGAAGTCTTCCCTAGGCATCGCAGCCAGGCCGCCGACCTCTACTTCGCTTCCGAATCCGTGCCACTCGTCACCCTCCTCGGCGGTGTCCAGGACGTTGACTCTGACCTCGGAAGTCATGTGAAGGCAGTCGTTGGGACATGCCCTGACGCACTGCTTGCATGCTGTGCAAGTCTCCCATATCACCCCGATCCTGCCGTTGTAGTTGCCGGGGACGAAGAGCCAAGGCTCCAGGTCATCCAGCCTCTCGTAGGGGTACATCACGGTGACTGGCCTCTCCACGAACGGCATCAGCTGACTAGTCTCCCTGTCAGCGGAGAACTTCTGATCTGCGCTTGGGTGTGATTTGCCGACCCTTCTGGAAGTCTCGGGGTCTAGCATGTCGGCTGGTTGAGCATGGTATCCACTCTTCAGGAACTTGAGCTTGCCCAGGAATGGGACTGTTCGCAGAGCTGTCTTCAGCGTGATCCACATTGGCCTGACTACCAAGTTGCGGAAGCTCGGCGTGCCGTGCGGGTGGTAGCTCATGTTCCCGCCTCCGTATCTGATAGGCTGACCGAGGATGCTGCTTTCACAGCGGAATATGCCTTGTACTGCCTCTGGAGGTCCTCGAGCTTGGTGTCTGGGTGCCTCCCTGGGTACGCCTTTGTGACTGCGTATGTGCTGTATGGCCTCTTCATGCTCTCGAGCGCCTCCTTGTCCTCGTCTACGACGAGAATCACTAGTCCGAGGACGCCAGACAGGATCATCACCACTGGTGCCACTATGCCCCAGCTTCCATCCCATACCCATACTCTCAGGAACATAGCAATCGCCAGGTTGACTATTGACAGAGGGAGGAGCCACTGCCATCCGAATTCGAGAATCTGATCGGTCCTAACCCTGTGCAGGGATGCCCTGATCCAGACGAATACTGCGAACAGGGCCCATGCCTTGATCAGCACCCATGCTATTCCGGGAATCAGGGATAGGAGGAACTCAAGGCCACCTCCAACTATCGGCAAGGATTCCATGGTGCCCTGGAATGGTGCCTCCCAACCGCCAAGGAAGAATAGTGCGAATAGCAGGCAGGCAGCGTAGCAGCGTTGGTACTCCGCCGCGAACATTAGTCCCCACCTCATTCCGCCGTACTCGGTCCACCAACCCTCGACCAGCTCGGCCTCCGCTTCTGGCATGTCGAAGGGAATTCGTTCCACCTCGGCGATCATTGTGATTAGGAACAGGGCTGCACCGAGAGGGAGCATGAACAGATTCCACACATTGGACTCTTCGGCCTGGAAATCCACGATCTCTATGACGTTGAAAGAGCCGCTGATTACGCAGACCCCGAGTACCGTGATGAGCAGCGGTATCTCGTAGGCGGTCAGTTGGGCGGCCGATCTCATTCCGCCAATCAGGGTGTATTTGTTGTTGGAAGACCACCCGGCGAAGAAGACCCCCAGTGGGGCCACTCCGAAGATTGCCATCATGAACACCACGGAGAGCTCTGGGCTTGAGACGTAGAAGTGGGGCCCGAATGGAACGAAGGCGAATACGAGCACTGTGGTGGAGATGATTATCACCGGGGCGATTTCGTAGACCGGCCTGTCTGCTTCCTTCGGAACGATGTGTTCCTTGCCGGCGAACTTGGTGAAGTCGGCGAATGCCTGGAAGAATCCAGGTAGGAGGAACCAGTAGCCGTGGTACCCCCTGTTGTTCACCCTGGACACGGCTTCCAACTCGTGGTCGTTGCCCCATATCGAGTTCAGGGTCTTGTTTAGCCAGCCTATTGGGGCGCCCATTCCGAAGGGGAGCTGGTTCCACCACTCTCCAGCAGTGACTCCGCTCTCTCCTATCCATAGGCTCCTGAGGGTGGTTGTGGCACCTAGCCTATCCATCAGCCGACCGATGAACTTCCTCTCGATGTATGGGATTGGGAGCATTGTCAGCATCATTGTGGTGAATACGACCGTGCAAATCATCGTGGCCGAGAAGAGGCCTTCGAGAGCGGGTTGCATATCTGCGAATCCGTCTTGCAGGTTCACTACCCTGCCCAGCAAGATGTCCTCTGGCCAGATCCCCTTAGGAGGGGAAATGGTGACTGTGAGGTCTAGGTCCTTGGAAGGGAGGGCGTCATGCACGTTGTCCATCGACCAACCGACAAGGCCCTCGACCCAGCCCCTGAGGTTCAACCAGTCTCCCGTCGCCATCCTCTCACCTGTCCGTCTCCCCGATGCATGGGTCGAATGAACCCATTATCGCTGGAATGTCTGCCACCTTGTAACCGACCATGCACTTGGATGCATAAGGAATCGTGATGAACATGGGAGATCGGATGGATGCCCTGTATGGCATCTTCCCCCTGCCCTCCCCGCCACCGGCAAGGTAGAACATAGACTCGCCTCGGCTGTCCTCGAAGTGGTGTGACCCGGAGGTCCCCTCTGGGGCCCTGCTTGGAGCCTTGCCCAGTATGGCTGGATCCCCGGGCTCGTGGTATGTGTCGGCTCCGCGGGGTATCTTGTCCAGTGCCTCCAGAACCATCATGGCGCTGACTCTCATTTCCTCGACTCTGATCCTGTATCTGTCATAGCAGTCTGCCCCCTTGATGGATGGCCTCTCGACTGGGGGTTCCCAGTCCAACTCGCTGTAGACTGAATATGGGTGCGAGGTCCTGATGTCGTAGTTTACGCCACCTGCCCTCAGGTTTGGCCCGGTGACTCCGTGGTTGACCATCTCCTCCGGCTTTGAGTAACCGACTCCCTGGGTCCTGATTAGGAAGATTGTGCTCTCGTCGAACAGAGCCTCGTACTCCTGGATCCTGTTCAGGAACAGGCTGACCTTTGCCCTTGCCCTCTGAGCAAAGCCGTGTGGAAGGTCCCTCTTCACGCCCCCGACCCTTGGGAAGTTGTAGTGCATCCTGGAACCGCCAAGCTCCTGCAGGAGATCCATCATCATCTCCCTCTCCCTCAGGCACCAGACCATCACAGAGAGGTTTCCGATGTCAGGCCCATATGCCCCCAGCCACATCAGGTGGGATGCAATCCTCTGCAGTTCGACCGCGATTAGTCGAATGTACTCTGCCCTCTCTGGCACCTCGACCTCGAGGAGGTCCTCCACGGCGTAGATGTATGAGTGTGACCAAGTGTTTGCGCTGGCGTAGCACAGCCTGTCGCAGTAGGTGGTGATCTGGGTGAAGTCCCTGGCCTCGCATATTTTCTCGACCCCCCTGTGGATGTAACCCAGGTCTGGCTCGGTGTCTACGACGGTCTCGCCGTCGACCTTCACCTTGAGCGTCCATAGGCCATGGGTCATTGGGTGCTGCGGGCCCATCGAAATCCACATTTCTGCCATATTCTCACCTCACTTTATCTTCCCAGCATCCGAGGGCTTCCTCAGGAATCCTTGAGCATCGTCATACATCTCCTCGAAATCGTGGTATCGGAGCTTGTGCTGCTTCTGCAATGGGTGGAATCCGACTGGGGTCTCGTGCGGCTGGAGCACCCTTCGCATTCCCACGTGCCCCTCGAAGTCTATCCCGACTAGGTCCCATGTCTCCTTCTCATTCCAGTCCGCTCCGACCCATATGTCCTGGACTGAAGCAACCTTGGGATCCCTGGTCTCTGGCAGGGCTATCCTAACCTCGATCTCGAGTGGCACTTCTTTGCCTTCCAGTGATGTCGGGTCTTTGACGATCGGTTGGACCATGCCATCGATGACTGGGGGGTCTGTGACTCCCATCCTCATGAAGTGGTAGACAACCTCCCAGTTCTTGTCCGGGGACCCCTCGGGCCAGTGTATCCCAGTAATCATTGAGCAGTAGTCGACGTCGTGCTCGACCCTCATGCATTCGGCCAGAGCACGCCAGCTCTCGCCAGAGCAGTCCACTGATACTATGTTTCGGGGGCTTGTTCCGCTTTTCCTCTCGGAAACCGCAGCGTCAACCCCCTCCATTGAGGAAAGTGCTGAAGCCATTGCCTCTGCAGCGGACTTCTGGCTCGATGTTGAGACTACCTTACCCATTTCGATTCCTCCCCTAGACGTCTCCAATTATGATCGGGTTGTTCGATTCTGGCGCAGCATCGTCAGGGACCGCCCCGATTCGGATGATCTTCTGACGGAGCTTGTCGAACCCATCGATTAGGGCCTCTGGCCTAGGTGGGCATCCGGGGATGTACACGTCGACCGGGATAATTGTGTCAACACCCTCGAGGATGTTGTAGGACTGGAAGTATGGCCCACCTGAAATTGCGCACTCGCCCATTGCTATGCACCACTTCGGCTCTGGCATCTGCTCCCAGAGTCTGACTATTGGATCTGCGAACTTCTTGCTGATTGGCCCGTTTACCAGAAGGACGTCGCACTGCCTGGGGCTTGATCTGAAGAAGACCCCGAATCGCTCAGCATCGAACCTGCTAGCTCCCGCTGCCGCCATCTCAAGTGCACAGCACTTGATTCCGAGGTGCAGGGGGAAGAGTGACTTCCTCTGGCTCCAATTGAAGACCCTCCCCACCAGAACTCCGATGACATCCTTGATTTTGCTCGCCTTCAGGGCCTCGTCGGTAATGTCCCCGACGGTGTCCACAAGCATCCTGCTGTTGAAAACCGAGTAGTTCTGACCATCGTTGTCCATTTTCTCACCTCAGATGTATATCCTTCCTCTCTTGCGGAATACGTGCCATACCCCTAATCCCATTAGAAGAATGAATATTGACATTGTCAGAAGGGCGCTGGTGATCGCACCCTCGTCTGGAAGTTCCCCACTTCCCTTCTGGATGGCCATTACCCCTCCGAAGGCTAGGAACATGAATGCGATGTCGAACACTAGGAAGACTATGGCGTACCAGTAGTACTGGAAGTGGAAGTTTATGTCGGCATCGCCTAGTGGGTCGGAGCCGCACTCGTATGTCGAGTCCCTCCGAATGTACAGGCTGTGATCGGTCTCATAACCGGGTAGGAGAAGGGATCTGGTCTTGTTCGAATCTGATCCCTTTGGAGTGGGTCTGAGGAAGCGAGTTGCGATGAAGCTACCAACGGGAAAGCCGATTCCCACGATGGTCATGACGGCTACTGGAAGGTACATCTCCGCTACGGTACTCATGGCATCACCCTCGGTCCCGTAGGGACCGTTGAACGTGGCCACGAAAATTACGGACATAAGCGTATCCGAACGAAGGACTGGGAAGTGTCAGTCATCGAGTTCCGAGAACATGGAGTCGGACATCATTCGATTCTCCGCTCGAACCCTAATGAAGAGGTATGCAACGGCTATTGATCCGACCAGAATTATGGCCATTGCAACGGCAGTCTGGGCATCGCCCGATAGCGCTCCAGTGCGCACCTTTGACTCCACTGTGAGATCGAGGGGCTCGCCTGCCACGGGCATGTCCTTGGGTTGGACGATCACCGTGAATGAGTACTCGTCATCGGCAATCAGCTCGCTAGGGGGGGTGACTCTAACCGTGACTTCCCTCATCTTTCCTGGCTGGAGTCTGAACTCGTCACCAATCACATCCACGGTCCAACCCCGCAGGGAATCGCTGGTGAGGACTTCAACCTCCTCCTCTATGTTGCCGTGATTGGTTACGTATATCGTGAACTCGGCGTTTTCCGGGTACGATGATTCCTTCTTCTGACTGCTTTCGATATCGATCCGCAAGTCGTGAATTGCCCGGATGTCCACTACCAAGTCCACGTATGAGGGAGTTTGTCCGGTATTCTTCTTCGATGTCACTGAGACCCTTATCACTCCGGAGGTCCCGCTGTCCACGTCGAGTACTTCGAAGTCTATTGTTACCGATATCTGGCCTTCTGCTGGCACCGAGGCCTCGTCGCCCTCGAGGACCTGGCCGTCGACGCTGATCGTCCTCAGGACGGAGGAGTCCATTCCAGAGATGCCGAATACGACGTCGTCAGAGCCCCCATCGCCAGTGTTGGTGATGAGGAATGTGAGTGAAGAAGAGCCACCTGGTGGTAGTGAGAACCGCATCAGTGATGGATCGTCCCCTGGGCTCTCGAATGCCACTGACATGCTGTAGTTGAAGTTCGAGACTGTGACGGTGAGGGATTCTGACATCTTGATGGTGGTTCCGACGATTCCTATCCTCGCTTCGAACGATTCGGAGTTGTTGTTGATATTGTCAGAGACTAGTACTTCGAGGAATACCTGTATCGTCTCCTCTGATTCGATTGTTAGCTGTGAGATCTCGTTGCCCTGGCTGTCCTTGTACCTGGAATCCCACTTCGTGTCCTCGCAGGTCTCGGAGATATTCGGGTCGCATGAAGAAAGGGCGAAGTTGTCCTGGATGTTCCCAGTGTTTGTCAGCGCCAATGGGAATGAGACCCATTGGCCGAACCTTCCGGTCTGTGAGTCGGAAGGAAGTTCGATGCTGCCTCCATGGACTTCGGCGACGGTCACTTTTGCAGCCACCTCGTCGAGGGTTATTCCCTGGGAGTTGACGTACATTGTGATCTGGAACTCGATGCCGGCCTTTGCATTAGCAGGGACTGATATCTGCACCTGAACACTCTTTCTGTCACAGTTGGAGGAGGATTTGCAGTGCCTCCCGTCTATGGTGACGTATGTCTCAGAGAGCTCGACCTGCCACCCCGGCTGGAGGTCCTTGACACCTAGGGCGAAGTTGTCCTGCCCGTTGCCGGTGTTGGTGATCAACATCGATGTTGATGTGGTGGAGCCTGGGTCCACGTTGTTTACTGAGGGGTTTGACAGAGACAGGGAGGCATCGCGGACTTGCCCCAGGTTGACCCTGAGGAGGGATTCGCAACCTACGTTGCTACCAGCTCGCCCTTGGATGTAGACATCCACCGTCCCGGGCTCCACGGAGTCGTCGGGTGTGATCTCAAATTCGAATGATGTAGTGTCTTGGGAGCCACCTTGCTCTGAGAGGAGCCTGCTCGTTGGAGTTTCGAAATCGACCCAGTCGCTCACGTCGACTCCTTCCGAAGTGGCGAATGCGCTTACCGTCCAAGCGGTGTTTCCAGTATTGGTGAGGGTGAAGGAGTTAGTTGCCGATTCACCTGGATCCAGGTTGTGAGAGGGGTTCTGGAGGGAGGATTCGCACGTCTTCACCTCTGGGATTTTCAGATCGAGGTTTATGCTGTCGTTGGCTTGGTCTGCTGGATTTGGGTCGTTGGAAACAGTGGCTTCTAGAATGAAGCAGTGGTCTCCCGATTCTGTAGAGCTGCCATCCGGGAGGCTCACTGTCACCGTTGCGGTTTCCTTGTCTCCTGAGTTGAGGGACATCTGCTGGGGCTCTACAGTGCCATCGAGGCCGTCTGAGTCGCAGTCGGATTTGGACGACATGGCTAGTTGGACTGTCGCATCGTTTTCTCCTGTGTTCTCGACGTCCACCGTCCACTCCACCTCGTCATCCTCTCCATCGTAATTCACTGCACCATTGCTCGGGTTGATGTAGTCCAATTTGACAGAGTATTGCCCTCCGCCTTCTGCCGTTGTCGTTACCTCGACATCCGCCTGGGCGTTCTCTGACGGGTTGGAGGCCACCCCATTGCCGCTTACTGTGGTTACGCAGTCACCTGAGGCCTGGTCGTTTATGCTGACCGTGAGGGTGACGGTCTCCGATTCTCCCTGTCCGACGGAGACCACGGAGGAGTCCAGGTTGGAAGTGAAGCCGTTGCAGTCCGACTCTTGCGAAGCGCTCAGGGAAACCGTGAGGTCCTCGTCTCCGGTATTCATGACCGTGATGTCGTACTCGGCTGCGTCTTCCGTGGTCGCGGTTGAGTTTGTCGGACTGGCGCTTAGTGCTAGATCTGCTGCTGCAATCGCGGGGGTGGAAAAGAAGGAGGCCAGTAGGAGTGCAGCGATAATCACCGCAGAATTTGGCCTTCTCATCGATTGACCGAGACATTCGCCCCTCTAAGGGCTTCGGGCGCTTGGTGCGGGAATAATCACGATTGTTTGGGTTCTCAGTATTCCCGGCTATTGGTTGCCGTGGTCGTACTCTGGGTCTGCAACCCACTCCTCGCTAGAAGGATCCCATAGCCATCCTGGATAGTCGGGGAAACGCTGTAGTTCCTGGTTATCGCTGCTTCCCTGGTCCCCTCCTGCTGCTGGTTCCTCTGTGTAATCTTGCGATTCTTGATGGTGGTGCGTCGTGTCCTCTGGCCTTCTTCCGGGGGATTCTTTCTTGCCTGCTATTAGCGAAGAAATATCACCTCCGCTTCTGGAGTATGCCATGGCGGCTGATATCGATGCGATGACTACCAGGATTAGGGCTCCCAGCACGTAGAGTGCTGGTCCCGAACCCCCTCCAGAGGAATCTGAGATTACATCTATCTCTAGAGTCCGTGACTGCCCCGAAGTGTCCTCTGCATTTGCTAGCATTACGGTCAGAGAGCCGTCTGAGCCTGAGTCAGGAGTGAACTCAATCTGAACTGACCTCCCCTCCCCGGGTTGGAGTGTAACCAGTATCCCGTCAACGATCCTGATGTTCCAGTCATCTGGCCCATCCGTGACTATCCTGTTCGAAATTGCGACGTTGCCGGTGTTGTGGAGCTCGAGGTAGAGGTTGGTTGGGGTGTCCTTTCTTGCTTCGCTGAAGTTGATTAGGGTCCATTCGACCTCCTTCACGGTATCGACAAAGAGGGTCATGGTCTCTCGCACCTCCACGCCATCTGCCGACATGACCAGGGAAATCTCTGGCTCGGAGCCTGCCTCCTGGCTCAATGGGATTGTTATCGAACACCAAACCATCGCGGATTCGCCGGGGCTGATCCTGATCGGATTGACTGTGCAGCTCGATTGCCAATCTTCAGATGGGAGTTCCAGGGAAACCCCGGGTTCCCATATCGAGGTTCCAGCATTCTCGATCGTCCAACCCATGTCGAATGGCGTGTTTACTGGGTGGGCGCCCAGACCTAGTGGGCTCGAGGACGAGTTGATATTGGTACCATCCACGAATACTACCTCGTGGAAAGAGACCTCTGGGATTGCTCCTGAAATTGCCTCCAGGCTTGTGTTCCAATCGAAGTACGTACCATCCTCAATGAGGAATCTTATCTCCACCATGCCGCTCGCGGCTAGTCCGTTCCCTTGGATTGAAAATGACCACTGAACTGAGGAGCCCATCGGGACTGTGACCTCGCTCAGGCCGCCTTGGATGTTCCAACCACCGGGTAGTGATCTCTCGATTGGGGTCATGTCGACTTCCCTGTTGCCCTGGTTGGAAATCTGGATTGTCACCTCGTGGAGAGAGTCTGCTGGGATCCCCCCCTCGCTTTCACCAGAATTCGGTGTGAATACGATTTCGTCGCTCGGTTGGATTACCATTGGTATCTGGTACGACCATGTCTCTGAGCTAACTCTGGACTTTACCAATATCTCGGAGTAGAATGTTGAGCCGGCAGTGAGGAGAACCCCTGGGGGAGTGATCATGATTCCGGCGGTGATCGACCCGTCCTTTGACAGGGTCCCAGTCGAGCCTTGCCTTGATCCTTGGAATGGGCCGAGTTCCAGCAGGCCGACGTCCCAACCCGCTGGTGAGGACATTTCTATGTCATACGTCTGGGCCCCATTGCCGAAGTTATGTATCTCCACGGTTGTATTTGTCACCTCGTGGGAATCCACTTGAATCTCTGCTGAGGGTAGGGTGACTCCCGGTTGAGCCAATACGGGGACATCGAAGAAAATCTGCAACTGCGACTCGACGTCGTAGTCCTCGTCTGTCGCGGTGATGATCATGGAATACGTACCGGGGTCGGGAGGGGATGGATGGACCAGGGTCAGGTTCACCGTGGTTGACTCAGCGGGCCCCAGATCTACGTATATCCGGTCGAAGCTCTTGTACCAGTCAAACTCGACTCCGTCTAGCATCCTGATCGGATTGGTCACCTCGATGCTTGCGTTTGTGTCGAAAAGTGCAAGGTTAGTCATCGCAATCTCCCACCTTGTAGTGGAATCCGATGCATCCTGGAGAGTCTTCCATGGAGAATCTGTTGAGGGTTGGATCCCGGGGGCACTGACAACGATTGGTATCACTACCAGGTTGTTGTCCTCGTAGAGTTCATCCAGTTGCCCTCCTGGGTCCACCTCGATCCTGATCTCCGATTCTCCCTTGTCTGAGGCCTCGGGAGTCCAATCCCATTCCAACCTCACTTCTTCTCCCGGTGACATCCCCAATGACTTGGTCTCGAGGGGGTCTCCATTGACGTGTGCCGAGACGAACACCTCTGCGAAGGAGCCGGATCCCTGGTTTACCACCGAGACGGAGAAGCTGATGGGCTCCCCCACCTGGGGGATTGGAGTGGATATCTCGAAGGAGCCTGGTGATATGGAGGGGTCGGGAGTCAGGTCGTTTACGTTGACCCCTCTTACGGCTATTGCGAATGGCTGGTAGGTCCTGCTACCACCGTGAGAGAAGTCCTTGACCTTGACGTTCCAGACTCCGGTGGACGCAGAGTCGATCAAGACCACCTCGACGTTGTTCTTGTCGTCCTTCTCCCCTCCGGTTGTGGAGCGCCCGTTTGCAAAATCGTTGCCGAGGTACGATACGGTACCGTCGGGAGATGTGACCTCGAGGTTCAGGTCGTTCCTGAGCTGGGTCCCTGAGAATGTCGATCCGGGGTAGTCAGACCATGCCAAGACAACCTTGAGGGGTTCTCCGGAACGAGTCACGTCGAAGTTGTAAGATGCCTCTTGGCCGCTTGACAGTCTCGAACGGTCGTCGACGAAGATTCCTACGTCACTTTCCGGGAGAAGGGTGTTGACCAGATTTATCCGCCCCCATCCCTCGTCGTTGTTTGGGATGTCACGGACGCCCATGTCCTCCGCACCCAGTATCAGCATCGCCTTCACAAGTGCACCTTGTGGCTCGGGCCTCTCCGCTATCTCGATCAGGTACTCCCTGACCAGGGCGGATGCACCTGCTGCTGCGGGGGTGGCCATCGATGTGCCACTGTACTCGACGTACCAGTCATCATTGATGTTGTCAGGTGCCTCGGATGCCTCCTGCGCCTTGCAAGACCTGACGTAGTCACCAGCAGCGACTATGTCTGGCTTGATCCTCCCATCATCAGTAGGGCCTCTGCTGCTCCAGTAGTACATCTCGTCTTCCGCATTGCTGCTGTACCTGTTTACATGAGCCCCGACGGTGATCACGTTCTTCGCAGTCCCCGGGGGGGAGACTCCGTCGTCCCTCTCGTTTCCAGCGGCGAACAGAACTGTCATGCCATCATAGGACCAGTATTGGTCCCAAGTTGAGGTGCGATCGTCAGCATCCTCTGACTGTGTCGAGTAGTCCCCTCCTGAGTTCCAGCTACCCCAGCTGTTTGTGTGGATTCTGGCTCCACCTGAGCTGTAAGCCGAGTTCAGTAGGGAGTAGACTCCTGGGCCAGAAAGTGCGCCCGAGTCGTCATCCTCCATAGCCTGCAAGTAGAGTTCGGCCTCTGGTGCGATTCCCTCGTACGACGCCGTTCTGCTACCGGAACCCAGGACAGTGCAGGCCACGTGCGTGCCATGCCCGTCGTTGGTGTCCGCTGTTGAGCCATCGTTCGCGACGTCAATCCTCTGGACGATCCGCGAACCGAAGTCGCCATGGTCGTGATCTATGCCCGTATCTGCAACCGCAACCCTCTGGCCACTGCCATTCAAGCCGGTGAAGAAGAAGCTCTCAACTGAGTTTGCTTCCATGTGTGAACGAGCCAGGTTGTTCCAGATTGATAGTTCGGGAACTGGGGAGACGAATGCTATCTCCGGATTCATTGCCATCCCCGGAATGGACGTTGGGTGGATGTTTCCGAAGTGGATTCCGACGGAAGGGGACCACTCGGACTCTAGGTGGTTCAGGGATGTTCTGGCCACTGAGCCAGTGAGGCCCACTCCGGGTGAGTCGAGCCGGTTGAGCTCTGAATCCTTCCAGCCAATCAGTTCAACCTCTGAGATTGACTGCTCGTCCCAGAGGCTATCGTCCACTATTAGGGCGAGTGGGACAGGGTGGCTCGCTTCGACGAATGGCAGTTCGGATGCCGACTCTAGTTCCTCTGCGGTACCCTGTATCAGGAACCCAGAGGGGGGTATCGTGGTCCTCACGGCTACGTTTGCGGCTTCGAGGATGCCCATTCTGGCTTCCCAGAGTCCCGTGCTCGGGGAAACCAGCACCATCCTCAAATCTGATCTGTCTAACATCATTGAAGTTGGAATGTCGGAGTCGGGATGTAATCCAGAGGTAGTGAAGACTCCGATCGAAGAGTCGGCCCATAGGCCTCGGATCCCCTCTTCCCCTTGATGGATTATCGGGGTGCCCAGGTCTCTGACGCTATTTGGGTCAGGAGATATCTCAATCCTGGTCACATCGGCGGGCAGATCGTCGAGAGTGTTGTCCTGAGTTGATGGGTCGTGGTTTGGAACGCTGAGCATAGAGGATAGCAGGAATATGAGTATGAAAACCGATACCTGTTTCTCCATCGTCCAAATCCCCCTTTTCCCTCGCTTTGATACTATGGGTCACTCGTGAATCAGGAAGCATGTTGGATTAGAATATCTCGAAAGGCGTCTGGTCTACGAAGGACTCCCTTGTCCACTCCCCCACTGGGTGGCTCCAGATGTGGAGGTCTCGCTGACCATCGTTATCGATGTACTCCAACGTAATCTCGATGAAGTAATCTTCCCAGACGGACTGGCCGAGGACAACTAGCTCCAGGTCGTCCGCGGGCGTATTTGATATCGAGCTATGAGCGGGGAGTTTCGAGAGATAGAAGTCGTGCCGATCTATCTCCGACATCTCGGAGTCCAGGAATCTGATCGTCAGGCCGACGTCCTCGATTGCCCTGCTCCCCTTGTTGTCTAGCTCCACGAGGACAATGTGCCCCGATCCAGCCTGCATGTATACGACTTCGACGTTAACGTTCTCGTATGGCACCACCCAAATGAGCGAGAATATCGATGCCAGTGCTATCAGTAGCGCCATTATCGAAGCGAAGACGACTCGCCTTGGGGTAATGGAATCAGAAACATCCTCTAGCCTCTCCAAGATTTCGTGAGCGACATCCGAGTCCGCTTCGGTTGCCTTTCCGAGGATCCCACCGGGTTTATTCATGCCATCCCCCCCAGTGTTGCGAAGACAGTTAGGATCCCCGATGATACTGGTTCAGGGGCCATCCAATGGCTAGTTGATCCCGAGAACCCGGGAATCATGTTGAGCAACGATAGGTCGGATGCGAATCCATTGACTCCCAATGTTGTACCAGAGGGGATGCCGCCGGTCACCTGTGCGTCGAGCAACACCCCCCTAAGGTCTACGTCGATCCCGTTGACCTCAGCCGTAGCTCTGGCAGAGATGATGATCCTGCCCCCTTGTACGTCAGAAACCTCAATCAACTGGTAGCCAGGGATCATCACGGTAACTCTTCCGAACTCATGGATTTCGATGTTAGCGCTCTTGAGATTCTCCCCAAGAGCCTCCATCTGCTCGAGGACCACTGGGGGTAGGGTCGGAATGTCTGTGGCCCTGAAGTAAAGCCTATCGACGCCGTCTCCGCTAGACCTGATGTTCAATCCGAAGGATTTGGTGGGCTTGATGGATAGCCTGTCTGCAAGCCCCTCTGCCATTAGGACGATGTCTCCCTTGCTGTTTATCGCCCTCCCTCGGGCCTCTATGTAGAGCGACATTCCCTCGCTGGAAGCAGAGAAGTCGAGTATTGGCATACCTTGGAATGCTAGGTTCTGGGTGATGTCGAAGTTCAAGTCGGGTTCTGTTGTTAGGTTCATGGATCCGGGCACTTGGGTCAGGAACATGGTAGCAGGCCACCACGAGCCATCCATCCACTGCATCTGCTGAATCATGATCGAGCCCACGCCGAGGTCTCCCTGTCGAAACTGCTCGGGGACCGTCACGTCCATCGAGATGGCGTTGCCCAGGCTTGCTTGTATCTCGACTGACTCTGGGATGTCCTGAACCATCATCTCAGTCCTGCTTCCCGACTGACGGTCAAGAAGCAGGGCATGGAACCACTCAAGTCTATTGGACATCGAGTAAAGGGTCGATGTGGAGGTCTCGGTAATCCCCCCCACGGTCTCTGTTCGGAAAACCGAGTCGACCAATAGCGAGGTGGGTTTGCCTACCTCAAGACCGTCAATTGTGAGGAAGATGTCTTGCCCGTTGACCCCCTTGGAGGCAATTACAAACTCTGGATTGAATGGTTCCCATCCCTCGAGGCCCATCTTTACTGCCCAGACCTCGCCATCGGGAATCATAGTTCTTGATACTGAGAGATCGACCAAGGCTGGCAGGTTTGGAATCCATGCCTTCAAGTGGAAACCTTCGGAGACCCCATTCGGTGCTGAATTCAGAACTATGCCATGGACCCACTCTGGTTCATCGATCGAGTCTGACCCCATGCTTGACTCAACGACTAGATCGAAAATTGAGTCGGCCTCTAGCCCGAGGGAGAATGAGAAGTTCCCCTCTCCGGTGCTAGATCCGGTTGAGATGTCGGTGGTAATTCCGGAAAGAACGCCGTTCACAGATCTCCCGAGGTCTGAGAACCCTCCAATGAAGAACGCGACCCCTGTCATTCCCTGTGAGGAGTTGAGTTCGGGTATGTCAAGGGAGGGGCCTGAATCAGAACCAGTGGGAATCTCGAGAGATAGGCTCGAAGGGAGCGGGTCGATCTCGGCTATCACGTTCAATGGAAGGCTTTCGCTGGAGGGAGCGTTCCCGATGTTAATCCGCATTGGGTTCCTTCCCTCTATGGTGGCGAATGCTGTCCCGATGCCGGCATCCCCAGAGGCCCCCTCCTCTAGAGGTGGGATCCATCCAATCTCACTAACTCCTGAAACTGTAGCTGAAAGGGACGAGGTGTCGCTGATGGGGTCGTGGTGGAATAGGAAATGATCCCCGTTCATGGACATTGGAGCTGCCGAGTCACTGATTTGGGCCTCGATCAAGTCGATTACTGAGTCAGATGACCAGGAAACTACCGAGCCAGAAGTTGTTGAAAACGAGCTAGGGAAACCGGATACCCGTACAGCCTGACGGTGGGAGCCGTCGTAGCCCGTGTATACGATTGAGTCTATTTCAGAAGACGCGGAGTAATCGACGCCGCCGGGAGAGACTGAGATTGTGATGTTGTTGGGTATGTCGGATAGCCATGCAGACTGGTACTCTGGATCATCCAGGGAAGACGAACGGTGGCTGATGTAGGACAGCCTGATATCCTCATTGGAGACTGTCCTCAGGGTTAGCTCTTGAGCATCGGAGGAGTTGTCATCCACCAGGGAGAAGGCCTGCAGGCCGGAGAAGTTCACGCTGGCTGCGATTGGGACGAGTGGGTCCTTGGGGCCGTGATCGGTTTGTATCATCCCTAGTCCACGATCCCTGGCGAGAATGACGTGGTTCCCAGTAGAAGTCGGATGGTCTGATGAGCCGATCCGCATAGAAAGTTCCGAGAGCGGGCTTGGGTTTCTTGATGAAAGCCAATTGTCTGTCATTAGGAGGTGCATCTCCCTACCAGAGATACCCCCTGCATCGACGCTTCCGCTAATCAGCTCGACTACTGTGGATGGGACCTCATTCAGGATGCTCCCAATATCGAGGAAAACATCGACCAGGTTTAGGAGGACTGAGTCAACGATCTTTGATATGAAGTCGAGATTGTTGCCCGAGTCAAGGGAATTGTCGGATTCTGGTGATCCACCCAGCCCGAATGACCCGTAAACCGCAACTGCTGATGGAATTGTATCTGCAAATATGTGGATTCTTCTATGGTCCTGGCTATCTCCTCCCCGGGAGAACCATGACGTGTAGTCCAACTCTTGGATTGGCTGTACTGATCTTACTACAATCAGGCTCTCTGGTGGGTCGGCTGGATTCACTGGCAGAGTCGGGTCATCGACGTTTTGGCTAGTGTCGCGAGTGAAGTTCTTGATTCCGATGATCAGGCCTAGCCTATCTGGGATGTCCCCGGGCAGTTCTGGCTGGTCCACGGAACCCAGCATCCGGAATGCCCTCTCTATCTGAGCGTCTGAAAGGGTTCCCGCAGGCATGCCCCTGAACCAGCCAACGGAATCTGTGGTATTGCCGAATGACCCATCTGACTCAGATTCGGGCATGTCGGAACGATCCTCGTGGAAGTGGATGTGAAGGTCCGATCTCCTATCCGCCCAGTACTCAAGGGTGGTGAGGCTCTTCTCTCCGGTTATCCCCCCTGTTGTGGGGAGGACGCTATCTGTTCTTACGACAAGCTCGGCGGAGCTAGGCAGCCTCTTTGACACGCCGTGGGGGTGGAATCTCGCTTCTATGTATGCGAGTTCCCACATATCCCTGTCTGAGTTGTCTTTGGGGGGAGAATAGTGGATATATCCGAATCCTGCAGATACCCCACATGAGATATCCAGAGATGTCCTCGTGTAGAGTTCCGATGTGTTGTAACTCTCCGAGCATTCGTCCTGACCGCCATTATCGAACCTGAGGGAATATGGTGCGGCTATGGAAGCGAATGTGATTCCGGACTCTTCTGGGGGGTCAGTGAGTCCGAATGGGTCGGTAATTGCTGCAAGTAGGGTCGAAGCGAAGTCTTGGCCGGTTCCAGCTAAGTCGAAGTACAGTTTCTCTATCCCCACCTCGAACTTGAAGTCATTTGGAGGGGAGGTGAATCTGGAGTCTATTACCCAGACATAGCTCTCGCCGTCGCCGAGATTCAGGAGTGAATTAGAAGCCGAGTAGGAGAATGCCTTGATCAGGGAAACATGGAGCGATTCCATGTTATCCCAGTCTGTATCGGAGGCGCTGTTTCCTACGTCTCTGACCGTGAATTGAATTCCTGGCTCAATCCAGAGAGTGCCTCCCTCAATCCCCCAACCGCCGATGAATTCTACGTCCACGGACAATCCCACTTGGATGTCGTCATCACCGTCCCCATCGACATCCACAGAATGTAGCAGCGCCTCTGTGTTGGTGTTAATGATGGACAGCAGAGATGCGGTGAATGAGACTACCTCGTACTGCTCGGTAATTTGTCCGTTGTCATCTACGTACTGTGTCCAGATGACGTAGTCTGTAATGTTGAATAGAGTCTGCCAGATGTTGTCAACCATCCCAGGGTTGTTCCCTCCTGTCAGCAGTAGATCGTAGGGGGCCGGATGATCCGGCGAGGGGGGCGAAGTGCTACTCAAGGAGAGCCCTTCGATAGTTGGCCCGATGTCAGAAATTGGACTATTCGGATCAGAAGTAGTGACTGAGTCCCGAACGGCATCAATTCTTGATTCTGCCAACGGAGAAACGTCGTTTGAGCCTAGGAATGTGTTCCTCTCATCAAGCATGTCATTGAGTTCATCGAGAACACCGAAGTCGCTGGATTCGAATCTAGGCTCCCCGTTCACACTGGCGAAGGGCAACAGGAATGGGGATACGAAAATCACTGCCAGGATTATGGTGGCCTTTGCCGAACCTTGGAGGGGGTTCCCGGAATGCGGTTCTCGCACCATTATGGAACGCACCTCTTAGAGGTGCGCTATAGGGTATTGCCCTTCTTGTAACTCTGAATATCACGGTTTCAAGAAGTCAGCCGGTGCCGACCATCTCTTCGGAGCCGCAGTGGGGGCAGTTTGTGTAAGCAGCCTCGAGTCCTTCGGGCAATGTGATCTCGAATGCTTTGGAGCATTTGCTGCAATTCGATCTAATCGCCGTCCCAGTTGGGGTTTCGGTTTCCACCTCCTCCTGGGTTGTTTGAAGGTCATCGAGAAGCGCCGCCCCCAATTCATCGGGAGCCCTCGTTTCCTGTTGGGAAGTAGGGAGGTTTGCGAGCAAATCGAACATCTCATCTGCGGTCTGCGGGCTTTTCGTTTCTTGAGGGGGTTGGAATGGGGATGCATCCTCCCTACTCCACATCTGCGCCTGCATTTGCGGGGAAGGAGGCTGCGGTGGTTCCGCCTCGTCCTCTACATTTGCGGCATCTGAGAATTCTGACATCCTTCTTCTAACTGCTGAGTTGTACAAGAAGAAGGCAGCACCTGAAATGATAATTACCAGTACTGCTGAAATGGCCGCTATCGCTTGCCAAGTTAGGCCATTGCTGGATTCGCTCTCCTTGACGATAACAAGGATCTCTGCATACGATGTCAGGCCGGCATCATTCTCGATCCTGCATACCACATTGGTGGGGCCCTCGGTGCTGAATTCATAGATCACGAGAGGGCCGCTGAACTGGATCTCGTTGTCCGTTCCCTGCCCTATTGTCCATGTGTAGTCCAGACCCTCGGATTGGTTGTCCTGAGCGAAGATCTGCAGAATGGTAGGATCGCCGTAGTTCACCTCGATCTGGGTTTCGTACTGTGATACGACGGGTGCTGTGACGTCAATGAAATTCACAATTGCGTCTTCCTGCGTGGACAGCCCAGACCTATCTCTGACGACTAGGGATACCACGTGAGAGCCTGGCGAGTATTCCTCTGAGACTTGCAGCACTAGTGTCGAATATTGGTCGGTGATTGAGTAGTTTGAGAAAATTATCTGCCCATCCACCATCCAATCGAGGCTCTCCACACCCCAGTTGTCACTGAAAGAAGCACTGATAGAAACCTGTTCTCCGAATCCCTTGGTGATCTCCCCCGTCACACCAAGGGAGACTGATGGGGCGGACATGTCGACCACTCTTACGGACCTGGACGCACTAGCACTCCTGGAATCGACCGATGTTGCGGAAAGCCGAACGGTGTAGTTTCCTGGCTCCTCCCAGAGGTGCTCAAGAGACTGCCCCACCCCGTCGCTAACTCCGTCGCCATCGATGTCCCACGAAAAGCCGGAGTCTGGTATCTGGTCGGATTTGTTCGGAGTGTTTGATGCAGAGAGGTTCACTAGTGCGCCGACATCAACCGAGTCGAGGTTCGACTGGCTCGAGATGGACGGTGCAAGCACCGGAGTGAGGGTTACAGTGACAGTTACGGCGACATTGGATGTACCAGCGCCACCGCCTCCGGGGCCCTGTCGATTGTCCACAACGATGTACAGATTCTCTCCCTCGAGATCGCTTGCTTCCCATGGTAGGTATCTTTCACCGGAGACCAGCAGCATATCGGCCGAGGTAAACCTGAGAGAAGATGACCAGTTCGTTTCTGGAGAGTAGTAAGAGAAGGCACTCTCGGACATCACGAAGATGTCGGGTTCGCCGGCCATTGTCCGTGCATGGATCTCAACGAACGTTCCCTCATCGACTGTGAAGGGGCCGTGAACGACTGAGTAGTCTCCGGGTTCGACCCTGTGGATAGAGTCAGAGAGAGTGAACTGCTCTGGCTGGATTACGCCTGCATCTAGATCGATCTCTACTGGCAGTCCTCCCTGGTCACCTTCTCCGGAATCCTGGGGATGGGCGAGGTTGTCCATCACCAGATACCACCTAGTTGGCCCCCTGTCTTCGGGAGTCTGCCAGTGCCACTCCCCCGTCCCGCTGAATGACTCGAATACCGATTCTGCGACCCAAACGGAGTCAATCCTGTAGGATTGCTCATTCTGGTAAACGGAAACGGTGTTTGATGGGAACAAGAGAATGTCAATTTCCCGGTCCGAATTGATTTCGAAGACTAGGTTTGTCCCTGGTTCGTGTATTCCCAGATCCACTCGGATGCATTCTTGATCCATCACGGTCCAATTATCAGGAAGAGAATCAAGATTCGAGTTGGTGCAGGAAATTACCCCCTTCGTAGAAGCTGCCTCGACAGAAACGACCGTTGACAGGAGTGATGCGATTACCAATACGCTGACCCAACGCATCATCGTATTCCGGTTCACCCTCCCCTTTTGAACGATATCGCATGAAAGTTCAACGTTGAGTCTAGAGATTGCGAGGTATGGGGGTCTGTGGGAACCATCGCAATAGAACCACGTCCCCTACCGATCTAACCCATGTCCATGGGACAGCGACATGCGTCCTTCCCTCGACCAATGCATCTGGAGGGTCTGAAACGAAAATGTGCGTGCATGACCAGTTGTTCACATCAATCACGGTGTCATGAACCGTTCCGAGGAGACGTCCGTCCGGGATGATGACCGGTAAACCCCTGATTTCCGATGCGTGACGGTCCGCCATAGCGTGATGCCATTCATCATTCGGCATCAATCTGACGGATTGGCCGGTTACTTTCCGCGGTTCTTGTTCGCCTTCAGGCTTGGGCGGAGCTTCTCTGCGCCCTTGCCCTTGTTCAGTAGTCCTCGTCCTCTCTTGCCGGCTCCTGTCTTGCCTCTGAATGCTCGTCCTCGGTGGCTCGAGCCGCTTGAGACCCAACCCATATCCTTGTCAGACTTGATTGCGGGATGCTCGGGGTCGATCATGATGACCTCGTAGAACTTGTTCTTGCCGTCTTCGCCGACCCAGTAAGAGTTGAGGACCTCTAGGTTTGGATATCTCCTAGCAGTTCTCTCCTCGGCTATCCTCTGAATGGACTTCCCCATCGTGATCTTCTTGATACCGGCCTTGGAGGGTTTCCTCTTCATGTGGATCTTGCCCTTCCTCAAGCCACCGCGTCGAACTCTGGTTCGCACCACGACCACTCCCTGCTTTGCCTTGTAGCCGACTCTCCTAGCAGCATCGATCCTCGTAGGCTTGTCGACCCTCATGAAGACCGGTTCCTTCCTCCATCCGGCCATTCTGTCTATCCTGTACCTGGATGGGATGCCCTCCTTGGGCTTCTTCCATGCCGCGCTTATGTGCTTGTGCAACCCCATAGTCAGACCTCTAGCGGCCCGCCGACCTAGAACTCATTTATGAGGCTGCTTGCACAATCGGGAAGCGGTGGACGACCGTTTTGAGGGTCATTAATCCTGAAAATTTGGCATCTTAGGGGTGCTCAGCAAGTCGGCGGATTAGTGAGACTCGAATGGAGTCGTCAAGGGCCCTATTAACAGCAGCTCTTGTCCAATGCATCCTGTGCACAGAAACAAGTCTTTGCTGGAACGATGTCGGCTCGCGAGCTCCGTTCGTTGAACAGAGCGGTGACTTCTGCGAGTTCCTCTGGGTCGTCTCCCTTTGCTTCCAGGCATAGTTTGAGCCCCAATAGACCCCACATGTTGTCTTTCCACAGTTCTATGTCAGCCCTGTAGACCTCTTCCGCCTCGTCGACGTATAAACTAGGTGCAGGCACTTGTTTTTTGGTCCGCGCTCCCGGACTTGAACCGGGGACCCCCTGATGGCTGCCTACAACCAATGTGTTTCCAGTCTACAGTCAGGTGCTCTAGCCAACTGAGCTAAGCGCGGCAGGGTCAGGGAGTGCCCCCCGCCTTATCTCGCTTTCCGGTGAGAGGGGGCGTCGATTCGCTGTCCCCGCGAATCCAAGCGGGTCCGATAATCGCCTTCTGGCACTAGTCGCATTCCTCAACGGTTAAGAAGGCAAAGAGAAGACTGAGGGGGCGTAATAGGCAGAAATGCCTGGGATGCACGAGGCGTTGATATGGTAGAGATAACCAGTAATTCAGTAACCCCGGGAGGGGCTGCCAATGCCCCTGCAAGGATACCCACAGCGCTGACTGACAAGGAACTGGAGAACTTCGGACCACCCGATCCACGGATACTGGTATGCGGGTGCGGGGGATCTGGGAACAACACGATGAACAGGATCACCCACATAGGCGTCGAGGGCGCTATAACTGTCGCAATCAACACGGACAAGCAGCACCTCGACAACACCCGGGCCATGCAGAAGCTCCTGGTCGGGCGGCACATCACGAGGGGGCTCGGTGCTGGAGGCGATCCTGCTATGGGCCGGAGATGCGCCGAGGCCGGAAGGGACGTCATCACAAAGATCGTGGATGGCGCTGACCTTGTCTTCGTCACTGCGGGACTCGGGGGCGGCACAGGGACTGGAATCGCCCCCATTGTAGCTGAGGAGGCGAAGAGGTCGGGTGCCCTAGTGGTGGCCGTAGTTACGACCCCATTCACTGTAGAGAGGAGGAGGAGGATGGAACTCGCGCTCGAGGGTCTTGAGCTAGTCAGGAAGGCTGCTGACGCGGTCCTAGTCCTGGACAACAACAGACTACTGCACTTCGTCCCCAACCTACCTCTAGACGAGGCCTTCAGCATCATGGACCAATTGATCGCCGAGATCGTGAAGGGTGTGGTGGAGACGATCACCCTCCCGAGCCTGATCAACCTAGACTTCGCTGACGTCCGTTCCATCATGACGGGTGGCGGAGTTACGATGATGCTCTACGGGGAGAGCGACCAAGGGCCAGAGGAGGTCGTTCACGAGTCCTTGAACCACCCTCTCCTGGACATAGAGATAGACGGGGCAACAGGTGCTCTAATCCACGTCACTGGTGGGCCCTACATGACGCTCGAGCAGGCCAACCAGGTAGTCGACCTGATGACGGCTCGCCTCTCGCCCAACGCGAACGTGATCTTCGGAGCGAGGCAGGACCCGGCATTCGGGGACACCATCAAGGTCATGTCCATCATCACTGGTGTGGCCCATGAGAGGCTCGGCAGGGAGATGGTCAGCGCCAACATGCTAGGCGAGGCCCTGAACATCGCCAGGAAGACCAGGGAGCGTTCCTCGGACGGCGGATTCCAGAGGTTTGACTAGTGAACGGGTATGGAGAAGCCTCAAACATGACCTATTGGAGAGAGAACTGATGGCAAACAGACTCATTGCACTCAGTATGGTGTTTTTCCTACTGTCCTCGGTGATGGCGGCACCCGCATCAGCACAAGCGGCAGATGACCCGCGGCAGCCCTCGGTAGACAACCCACATATGCACTTCTGGGGAACGGGGGACCTATCCTCATGCTGGACTCACTTCGACAGCAACGACTCGTCGGGCTCTGCTGAGGAGGGCTTCGGAGCAAGGACCTATGGTAGTGGGCAAGTGGAAGTCTCTCTCTCATGCAGGAGCCAGGACAACTTCAAGGACAATATGTACCTGAACCCGAACGGAACCATCCGCATCGAGATAGGCGTCTACATTTTCTCTGACGACTGTGATCCAGAACAAGACTCCAA
>Ga0208407_1000101_pt1 | contig 38823 bp, 21 predicted proteins | sample ETNtaG_9_FD_185775 | JGI IMG/M metagenome (GOLD analysis project Ga0208407, IMG submission 185775) | Marine microbial and viral communities from oxygen minimum zone, Eastern Pacific Ocean - ETNP201406SV69 (SPAdes) (version 2) | ecosystem: Environmental > Aquatic > Marine > Oceanic ...
CGAGTAGGTGGTTGCTCCCCCAGCACCTGACCGACCCGTCGTTGACCAGGGCGCAGGTGTGCCTCTGGCCGGCCCCGACGTCGGTGAAAGTCAGGCCGCTGCCGAGGTCGGTGAACATGAGGTACTGCCCCATCTCCTTCGCGTCGTCTCCGTAGCTGGCGGTGTTCTCGTGACCGGTCTTGCCGTCCTCGCCGCTCCCCCAGCACTTCATCTGGTCCAGCGTCCCGATGACGCAGGCGTGGTTGCTCCCGATGTCGATAGACTCCACCCCCGAGTTGTCCAGGGTCTCCGTCCTGGTCGGGGCTTCGCCGAGCTCCTCGCTGGAGAAGTCCAGTGACGTGAGTAGGATCAGCTGCGTGCTCGTCAGCATGAGTAGGACCAGGGCCAGCGCCCTGACGGAGGCCCTTGCTTGCGCTCGCATACCCCCCCAACGTCAAATTCTGCTTTTGATTTTATCCAAGGATTGCCCTTGTTTTCGATTTCAGACACCCCTATGGGGGTGTCTGTTTCATCGCTCGAGGAGTATCTTGGCCTGGTCCGACCAGAGCTGCCTGCGTATCCTGCCCGGCATGTACTCTATCGCGTCGTTCACCACGTCGGACATGTCGTCGTCCATCTTCGACAGCTGGTCCAGCGTCGTGATCCCGAGCGTGTTCAGCCTCTTCTCCAACGAGTCGTCGATCCCGTCTATCTGCTGCAGGTCGTCGTCCCTGCCTCCCGAGTCGCCTATCACCGAGAAGTCCACGGTGATCGCCTTGATCTTGATTCTGGCGTTGATGTAGTCCTCCTTCGACATGGAGCCCTCCTGTGCCTTCAGGTCGCTCAGCCTCAGCTCCACTTCCAGCTTGATGACCTCCGCGGCCTGCTCGGCCTCGGCCTCCGCCAGGCTCTTCCTCTGTCTGGCCTCCTCGGCCTTCTTCCGCCTCTTCTCAGCCTTCTTCTTGACCTTGTCCTTGGCCTCCTGGCGCTTTCGAGCCTCCTCCTTGGCCATCTCCTCGGCGCTGAGCTTCTTCTTCTCCAGCGCCTTCTTCTTCGCCTTCGCGATCTTCCGCCTCTTCTCCTCTTCCTCTATCTCCTTCTCGAGGTCCCTTCTGGCCTTGGCCTCCGCCTCTGCTCGCCTCTGCGCCTCCTTCATGTCCCGCTCTTCCTGCTTGGCGGCGTTCTCGGCCTCGATCCTGCTCTGCTTTGCGTCTTGGTACTCCTTCTGGGTGGCTCCCTTCTCCTTCTGGGCCTTCGAGGCCTCTGCTTGCGACTTCTTCCGTGCGCTGGTGGCCTTGCCCAGCTCCTTCTCGGCGTCCTTCCAGGACTCCGTCTCCGCCTTCAGGCCCTCCTTGGCCTTCTTGTGCGCCTCTGCCTCGGCCTCCGCCTTCCCCTCGGCCTCCGCCTTCATCTTGGCCTCCGACTCGGTCTTCTTTTCCGTGTCAGAGGTCAGCTTCTTCTTCTGACGAGTCTCCTCTTCCAGCTTCTCCCTCTTCTTGCTCTCCTCCGAGGCCCTCCTCTGGTATGCCAGCTTGGCCTTGGTGACCTCCTCGAGCTTGCTAAGTGAATTGCCCCTCTCCTTGTCTGCTTCAGAGGCCTCTTTCTTCGCCTCTTCGCCACGCTTCTTGTGCTCTGCGTGCTTGGCCTTGGCTTCCTTTCCGGCCTTGTTCTCGTCCTTCACCCTCTTGGCTGCGCTCTCCGCGCTAGATTTGCTGTCCGCTGCCTTTTTGGATAGCTCGTCAGCCTCGGCCTTGGCCTTGGCTGACTTCTCCTGAGCGGCCCTGTTCTCCGCCTCGGCCTTCCTTAGGTCGTCGCTGATCTCCTTCATCTTGGCCCTCGACTCGGAGAGGAGTGCCCTCGCCTTGTCCGTGCCCTTGATGCTCTCGTCACGGGCCTTCTCCGCCTCTGCCTTCGCCTTCTCCGCCTCTGCCTTCCTCTTCTCGGCGGCCTTCCTGTCGGCGACCCCCTGCTTCGCATCGGCCTCTGCCTTCTTCTGGACCGATTGCCTCTTTTCGAGGTCCCTCTCTGCCTTCTTCCTGTCTGCATCGGCCCTCTTGGCCCGGTCCTCCGCGTCCTTTCTGGGCTTGACCGTCGATTGGTAAGTCTTCTCAGCCTCTCTTGTCTTGGCCTCGGACTCCTTCATCTTCGAGATTGCTGAGTCGGTGGCCTTCTTGGCCCTCTCGAGCTTCTTCTCCGCCTCGGCCTTGGCCTTGGTCTCCTCGGCTAGCCTGCCCTCGAAGTCCTTCAGTACCTTCGCCTCGTCCTCGGTCCTGGTCCTTGTCTCCTTCACCTTCTTGGCCAAGTCTGAGATCTTGCCCTTTAGGCTCCTAACGGAGTCGGAAATCTGCTTCAGCTTTGCCTTCTGGCTGGCTCCCTTCTTTGACTCGGCAGCGAGGTCTGCTTCCGCCTTCCTTTGCTCGCTCTCAGACTTCTTGAGGTCGTTTTGGAGGGTAGAAAGCTCCTTGGAGAGGTCGCTGGATTTCTTCGAGTTCTTGCTCGATGCCTCCCTCTCCTTTTCCAAGCGGCCCTTTGCATCCGAGGCTGCCTTCTTGGAATCCTCGAGCTTAGCCTTGACCGACTTCACCTGCCTTTCGAGGTTCTCCAGTTGCTTCGCTTCCCCGCCGCTGGTTTTCTTCTTCCGTGCGAGGTCGCTTTCCGCCTTCTTCCTTGAAGACTCTTGGTTTCTGAGGTCCTTCTCGGTGGCTGATTTTGCCTTTTTCAGTTCGCTAATCTTTTGGGACGCTTCTCTGATCGATTCTGTTGTCTTCTTGAGTTCCTGTTCGGCCTTCTCCCTGGCCTTCTTGGCTCCCTCGAGGTCTTTCTCCGCTGCCGCCCTTTCCTTGGCAGCCGCATCCGCTGCCTTCTTCTGTTCTTGCAGCCTCTTCTTCTCCGCGTCCGCCTTCTTCTTTGCCGCTTCCGCGGCCTTCTTCTCCGCATCCGCCTTCTTCTTTGCCGCTTCCGCGGCCTGCTTATCTTTGGCCGCGTTGCTCCCCTTGCCGTCAGCCATGAAGGGTCTTGTTAGTCCGGATATATTTAGGATGCGGAAGGACCCTCCCGATGAATCGAAAATTTCCTTCCTATCTTAGCCTAATTTACTATTGCTGGTTGGAGTTTCCTTCCTTGGAAATCCCTCGATTTCAGCACGTCGATTACGTACGAGGCTTTCTTCACATGGACCTCGACGGTAGACTCGGAGTCGCCCATAGAGATTTCCCCGATAGCCACATCTGGTACCCTTGCTTGGTCGACTATCCAGTCTGCAAGTGCGAGCTTGCTGGCGTCCCCGCTTCCGAGGGATAGTCTCACAGTGACCATTCCGAAGCAGTCTGAGATCTCGTCCCAGTCTTCCTTGAGCCTGGCCATCTCCTTGGACCCGTCTGGTAGTTCTGGTGCATTCACCATCGGGATCGTCATTCCCCAGGTGTTTGCGATCTTGTCGAGTTGAGGCATTTCAGATCCGCCAACGAAGCTCCAGGCCTGGCCACTCCTGCCCATCCTTCCCGTTCGTCCGATCCGATGTACGTATGACTCAGTCTCATCGGGGAGGTCGTAGTTCACTACGTGGGTGATTCCATCGACGTCGAGCCCCCTTGCAGCCACATCTGTTGCTACCAGTATGCTCTTCTTGCCTTCGCGGAAGCTGTCTAGGATCCTCTCCCTCTTGTTCTGCGCCATGTCCCCATGCAGGGCCGCCGAGTCGACTCCCTGCCTGTCGAGCCTCTCATCAAGCATGTCGACCATCCTCTTCGTGTTGGTGAAGATGAGCATTTGATCGCCTTCAGACATGTTAGCCACGATTCTCCCTAGGGCCCACATCTTGTTGATCCGACCGACCTTGATCGCGAATTGGTCTATCTCCGGCACCTCTACCTCGAGGTCCTCGCTCATTACGTGGACGGGGTCTCTGGTGAATTCCTCGGTCGCATCGAGGACCTCTTGGGGGAAAGTGGCGCTGAATAGTAGCGTCTGCCTCCTGCCGGTCATTTTCTCCACGATCCATAGGACGTCTGGGAAGAATCCCATGTCTAGCATCCTGTCAGCCTCGTCGAGGCAGAAGATTTCTATTTTCGGCAGGTCGATGTGCCCCCTCTTGCTCATGTCGATGACCCTCCCAGGGGTCCCAACTATGACGTCGACACCTCTGTCGAGCAGCTTTGCCTGCTTCTCTATGTCAGTCCCCCCGTAGACGGTCTCAATCCTGAGTCCCTTTTTTCCTTGGAGGTTGCCCATCTCCTCCGCCACTTGCACTGCAAGCTCCCTTGTCGGGCATAGTACGAGGGACTGCAAGGCGCCGTTTGGGTCGCATGACTCGATGATCGGGATCCCGAATGCAGCGGTCTTCCCAGAACCAGTTCTGGCCTGCCCAACTACGTCCTTACCCTTGCGGGCCACTGGAATCGACTCGGACTGGATCTGGGTCGGCTCTTCCCAACCCATCTTTTTGATAGCCTCGGAGACCTCGCTCTCGAGGTTCCAGTCGTTGAAGGTAACAAGGGTCATTGTTTGGCCTCAGGACCAAGTCTCAGCTTCTCTGATGTCCTTCTGGAGCTCTCCCATCCAGTACTTCCGACAATTCTCCTTGGTCAGGAACTGGTCTTTGCTCGAGAAGCCGTGGTTGTAGTGGCCCTTGTCTGCATTTGCCCACTGGTCCTTCCGGCGCTTGTGGAACTTCTGCAGCACATGATTCCTCATGTACTGTCTGAACTTCAGGGCCTTGGTTCGGTTCTCTCCCTTGGGGGTGACACCGTCCCACAGTTTCTCGAATCGGGCCAACTTCTCGTCGAATTCGTCACTCATCTGCCTTCCTCGCTGGCCGGCCGACCTGACTGGCGTTTATCATCCTCACCCAAGGGGGGAATGTTGGGCATAGGCAGGTCTTCGTCATCCTTGGGCACATAATCGGCAGGTGCAAGCTTGCGGTTCTTCTCCTCCTCCGAACCCTCGAAATCAGGGTCCAAAGCAAGTGACTGGAGCCTCTTCTTTAGACTTGGGTCCTTCTCCTTCTTCAGGAGCTCTCCCGCCGCCTCCCTGAGTTCTTGGCCAGAGAGGATTATGGAAATCTGGCTCACGCAGGCCTTCCTCATCTCCAAGTCATCGTCGGATGCGCCCTTCATTATCATCTGAACGACTCTGGGGCTCTGGATGTCTAGCTTCCTTAGTGCCTTGATGACCGAGTTTCTGATGCCCCTGTCGTCCTCTCCTAGGCTCGACTCGACAAGGATGACGGCAACCCTGGGTTCGACATCTGCGAGGATCGTCAGCGTCTTTGCAGCATTCCTCCTTACCCTTACTTCTTCGTCCTGTAGCGACCACGTGATTAGGTCCCATGCCTCGGCCCCTCCCTTGGAGGCAATCGTCCTTAGGACCAATGACCCCCTGACCCTCAGATCAACGTCCCCCTCTCTGATTATTTCGTCGAGATGGAGGCACCCTACTTCGGGCCACTCCTTGGCAGTTAGCTTTAGTGTCTCGAATGCATTGTCACGGTGTTCCTTCCTTTCGTCACGCAACTCCCTTCGAATCATCTCCTCGCAACCGGAGGGGAAAAGTGGTGCGATTTTCTTCAGGCAGTTCATGGCCTCCCATCTGACTGCTTCCTCGCCGTCAATCAACCTGTCAGAAAGGCAGTGCAGCAGTATCCCCTGTCTCCTAAGTGCGAATGAGGGAAGGACCTTCAAGGCAGCAATTCTGACGTCGGGAAAGTCGTCCTCAAGGGCGTCTACTAGTGTTTCGTAAGCCCTCTCGGCCTCTCTCTCTCCTACTTTGCTGAGGGCCTTGATTGCATCTATTCTGCCGATTTTCCACTTCTTCCCATCCGTGAGTACCTCTACCTTTTCGATCTCGCCCGTTGCAAGGGGGAGGATTTCAGAAATCTCAAGACGCTGCCACGGCCCACTGTCCGGGGACAGGGCAGCAAAACCGGTCGTTTTCCTGCCTCTCTTCTTCCCAACTCCGATTCTTTTTCCCGTCCGCGGATCGCGTGCGATGTACTCTCTAGGCATAGAAATCCGCACGCGGATAGAGCCACCACACTTCAACCAAGCGCGAAATTGTTCGGGGCAACCATGAAGCGCATCTGCCTACAGGAGGGTCTGAAACATGTCTTCAGACCTAGAATTGGAGATTTCCAAGCTACTCCACACTTCATTCAGTGGGGGGTCGGGGGAAAAGATCGGCTTGAGGGACCTAGCTCGCATGTGGTCATTGGAGATGCAATGGTTTTCTCCTGAAATTGCCCAGTCCCTCGCTGAGAGGCTGCTTGCCTCTGGATGGCTAGTCGGCGATAGAGATTCTCTTTCGCCCTGCCTCTCGGCATTCGAGCAGTCACCAGAGTTGGGGTGGAGGCCATTCTTGTCTAGGGTGGACGAGATTCCTAGCCCGCCCCCATCACCGGAAAAGATAGTGAGCACATCCGAAAAACGCACTCCTGCCATTCCCGAAGCGCGATCCGATTCGGATGGGGGAGGGAACAAGTTGGCATCTCTGATAGCTTCGTTGTCCGGATTGGAAAGGAGAGAGGTTATCCGAAGGGCACAGAGGAAGAGGAGGGCATTGGGACCGGTTTCCCTAGAGGTCGCAATGCTTCTTCTGGCGAGGGAGCAGAACCTCGAGATGGACCAGTTAGTCGAGTCACCCTAGTTCGTCCCGTTCCCATTGGTCCTGACCTCGGCTGCTAGCAGTCCCGGCAGTACCAGAAGTGCGAGTACTAGGGAGAAAGCCACAGAGATTGAACTCACGACCCCAAAGTCCCTGATCACTGGGATGGGCGAGAGGAGGAGGACCATGAAACCGCAGATAGTGGTGCCTGCGGACATGAGTAGGGCGGACCCGGTATTTGCATACATGTCCTTCATAGCCGGCCAGATAGCCATCCCTGAAGCCCTATTTGACTCGAATCTTCTCCACACGTGGATGGAGTAGTCAATCCCGAGGCCAATTGTTAGTGCCGTGATCATTATCGTCAGAACGTTCCAGTTTATCCCGAGAATCGCCATAGAGCCAACGACCCATGAACCGGCGAGCCCCACTGGGAGGATTACCAACAGTGATTGCCCGACCCTCCTAGTAAGGGAGGCCAACACCAGTAGCGACACGGTGAGGCTAATCGCCGTCGAACTTACGATGGACGAGATCAGGCCGGAAAGGAGGTTGGACAGGGTCATCAGATCCCCTACTGCATATGCCCTCCCACCGGTATCGGACGAGACTATGAATGACTCCTCCTCCATGTCGAGAGAGATCTGCTCGACCATTGCGCTGCTCTGTGCCTCCACATCTACCCTTATCCTGAGGAATCTGATCGCCGACCCGTCCTCAGTCAGACCGACGTGCTCCCCGGTCCTTTCCGACCAGGTTGTCCCCCTGAGTTGGTCCCCAACCGTGTCGTTGGCCAGTAGGGAGGCGAGTGCTGATGCGAGGTCCCCCTCAACGAAACTCTCGCTTGGGGCTAGGTCCTCTCCGAACACCTCTAGGTTGTGCTCTGCGCCGAATCCACTATCCTGCTCGATTGCATCGGCTACAATTCTGTAAATGCTGTCGTAAGAGGCCCATTCGTTGCTCGTCCCGGGCGCCTCAGTTACAACCGTGCCTTCCATTCTGACGAGCGCATCCTCCAAGTCCCCCAGTGCCTCAATCAAGGCCTCTTCGCTGTCGAATGACGACTCCCCTTCTCCGGGCTCGACAAGGATGTAGACGGACTTCAGTGCGTTTACTTCGTAGGACTGGTAGAGATCTTCCCTGATCTCCATGATCTCCATCTCATCCTCGGAGAGGAAGTCTGTTAACTCGAAACTAGTGTCCAGGCCCTGCATTGCTACTACTACGGATCCTGCGGTTATTATGGCCACAGACAGGAGTACGAGGGGAGCGTTCCCTCTCTGGAAATCGGCGGCTTTATCGGCTAAATTGCCTAGTTCAAGTCCCCTGCTGCGAGTAGCACCCATCGTCCTCTCGACGAAAACATGCATCGCACCGACGGTTACCGTGCTTGCCAGGAAGGCACAGACGACACCCAGTGCCAGAGTGGCCCCGAATGTTCTGAGGGGCGGGAGAGGGGATAGGGAATTGGCAAGGAATGCGAATACTGTGGTGATCACCGCCAGAGAAAGTGCGACCCTGAGCTCCATCAAAGCCTTCGCCCAAGCTTCAGCAGAGCTGCTGGAGACTTCCTTTGCCCGTTCGTATGCCCTCTGCAGATGGATTGAGTAGTCTATTCCAAGTCCAAGAACCACCGGGGCGACCGCGATCTCTAGGATGGAGAAGCGCATTCCCATTAGGGAAATCGCACCATAGGTCCAGACAAGTGATGCCAGTAGTGCGACCAGGGGGGCAACAACCATTGTAGCCGAACGGAATGTGAGTGCGAGTAGCAAGACCACGACAATAACTGCGAGGAATATGAGCCAAACCAGGTTGTCAAGAGTCGACTCGTTGATGTCGTTGCTGATCAGATCGTCTGAGATTACCCCGTACTCTAGGATCGAATCACCACTCAGCATAGTCCTGATCTGATTTGCATGCTTCTGGCGGTCGTCGCTCTCTATCTCCCCGCTAATTTCGATGAGCCATAGGGTGCTGCTGGCGGTCGGCGTGGGATTTCCATCCCCGCTCTCCAGCCAATCACAAATCGGGGAGTAATCCAGGTCCTTGTGTAGCAAGGCAGATGATGCGAAGGCAGCAGTAGCAATGGATCGCTCGTCGCTTCCAATTGCATCGCCACACTCCTCATCCCCCAGTACTGCTTCTAACATCTCCTTCCAATCGTTGAACGCGGATAGGTCCCCAGTGTGGTTCCTCTGTTCCAAGAACCTCTCAAGTACTTCGGCCGCATTGATCTGAGAGTCTATGAAAAAGCCGTTCTCGTCGGAATATGACTGGATCATTGAGTGATCATCGGACAATTGTTGTAGTGCCTTCATTTCTAGCACGTTGGCAACCTGGTCCTCGCTCGCCGCGGGTCTGACATTGATGTAAATCAGGTGCGGAGACGTTCCAATGGAGTCCTCTATCCTATCTTGCGCATCATCTGCATCCGTTTCCGGGGCGAACGAAGAGAGGTCTGTGGTGAAAGCAAGGCTTCCTACTAGGAAATACGCTAGAAAACCAGTCAATAGGAGGCTTGCCAATAGTATGGGCAAAGACATCCTCTCGAACGATTCGGCCACGCGTTTTGTCATGGCCTCCATGCCTGACATCGTCGCCCCCAAAACCTCCCGATGTAAAACTTAGGGGAAGTTTGTGGTCAGTTTCGCTCGGCTTTGGCATGCAAGGCCTCAAAAGGGTCACTCCAGTCGAGCGTCCGTCCTATGCCAGTCAAAGTATTGAAGAACGAGGGTCGAGAACTGCGAATCAGAGTCATTGACGGGAATCATACGGCACTCCAGTTGTTCCGTTCTCGTCTGAATGACAGGGACGACGTAGAGTATGCAAATTATTTCCAGAACCACCCGGATCTCGATGACCCGGAACTATACGTTCGAACTGTTAAAGGAAAGAAGGCAAATAAGATTCTCAAAGACATATGCTCCGAGATCACAAAGGAATTCTCCAGCATCAAGCTTTGAGGAGGTGATTCCCTGAGAGGGAGCGAAATCGAGGACTACTTGGGACTATCTACGTGGATGGTCCCAGCAGAGGGTATCGGGGGCCTGCTGAAGACAAGGGTGGAGGACTTCCGAGTAGAGGAGTCATCTAAGGTCCCCGCCCTCGATGCCAAGGGCCGATTCACGGTAGCCAGGGTCACAATGACGAATTGGGAGACTAATCGGTATCTTAGGAGGCTCGCTAGGGGGTGTGGGATAAACAAGAATCGGATATTCAGCTCTGGGTTGAAGGACAAGCGAGCAATAACTACGCAGATTCTAGTTATCGATGCCCCACGAAGAAAGGTCGAATCAGTCGAAATCCCAGACAGCACCATAGAGGTGCTTGGAAGGACTCACCAGAAGGTTGCAATGGGGGATCATGATGGAAACAGATTCACCATTACAGTGAGGGGCTGTTGCGACAAGTCAGGCAACCCGATCGACGCCAAAGAGGCGATGAGTAGGGTTCACTCGATTAGGGATGGTTTGGCCAAGTCAATGGGTTCTGACGCATTCCCAAATTGGATTGGTCCCCAGCGGTTCGGATCCACCCGACCAGTCACTCCACAAGTCGGTGCGGCCGTAATCGATGGCGACTTTGAGCGTGCAGTCAGTCTTTACGTTGGAATGGAGGGCTCCAGGGAGGGGGAAGAGGCAGAGGCCTTCAGATCTTCTTGGAGAGAGGATGGGGATCCGCAGAAGTCATTGGACTTGGCACCCGAGAGGCTAGGGTATGAGTCAGCCATGTTGAAGCACTTGGTTAAGAAACCGGGAGATTACGTTGGAGCATTCAAGACCCTGCCAAACTCCCTACAACTCTTGATGGTACATTCTATCCAGTCATTGGCCTTCAACCACTCCCTCTCTGAGAGAATTGGATCCGGCCTTTCGCTTATCGAGCCAGAGGAGGGCGATCTTGTAGCCCCACTCATGTCCAACGGGAGGATAGATGTTGGAAAGATGGCCCACGTCAGTCCAACAAACCTCGAGAGGTGCCGCCGGAATTGCAAACTCGGAAGGCTAGTGGTCACTGGAACTCTGCCTGGGAGGGACTCATCCCTGGCGGAAGAGGGACCGGGCAAGCATGAGGCCGCGGGCATCCGACAAGCAGGATTGGATGGGGTGAACTGGGTCGTCAATCAGATCCCTAGGCTCACTACCTCTGGCACAAGGAGGGCACTATCCGTGCCATTCAGGGACATCAGCGTAGAGCAAGCCCCAGAAGCCGATTCCCTCTCCCAGAGATGGGACGAGGGCCCAAAGGAGGGTGATCGATGGCACCCTGAGGGTGCTTCCTTGCGTCTCAGGTTCACCCTTCCTGCTGGCGCGTATGCGACAGTAATGATGCGAGAGATGATGCGCTCGCCTCTGGACCATTACTGATCAGAGACGACCCATCTCTAAGGCTTCTATCTGGCCAACAAGATCGTCCACGGCTCTTACCTTGTCCTCGAAACCGTCTACGATCCCCTCGCCCTCTCCGAGGACCGCCTGGACCTCGATGTACATCATCCCGAAAGCCAGGGGCTTGACTTCAACTTCCTGGACCTCTTCGAACTCGGATATGGCCTTAGCAATCTCTTCGTAGTTAGGGCTGCCATCTTCTGGCTGGTCTAGAGTGACCTTGTATTTGACAACGACATGGCCCATTCATCCACCTCATGGTCCCTCGAATCTGCACTGGGGGCAGATGTATTTCACAGACTGAACTCTGCACCTCTGGCTCCTGCCCAGAGGGGCAGAACAACTAGGGCATGGGAAGGAGGTGCTCTCGCTATCAACTAGTGGCGTCCCAGAGGACGCACAGACAGTTGCCCTTCCACTTGCTCCGGCCATCGACTTGCTGGCGTACCAAGGTCCCTTTTTAGCGTTGATTGTGTCTTTTCTTCCCAATCACACTGCTAGACGGGCACAATTATGCTGAAATTTGAAAAGATATTACCAGTCAACACCTCCATGGTTGAAGAGGAATTGAGCCTATCAGGAGAACAATCGGATCTCTCAGATTTTGTAACGGACGAAGGTGGGATTTGGAGCCTTAGGGACGTGGAGAAGGTTCGAGGTTGGAACAATATAGAGTACGCAGCCGGACTCTCCGGTAAGAACACCCCCTCCACCGGGCTATCGATGAATAGGGCTTACATCCCCCCAGGGGGGATAGCAAAGGCACACATTCACGTGGGCTTCGACGTGATGGTCTACCTCCTAAAGGGAAGCGTTAGGCACGAGTACGGCAAGGGATGCAGGAAGTCGGTCGTACACAATGCCGGCGACATGTTCTACATCGAACCAGGCCTTCCACATGAGGTATTCAATTGCTCAGAAGATGACTGGGTCCATGCTGTAGTATCTAGATCGGATGCCTCTGAGTGGCAGAACATCGTCCCCTATGACAGGGATTCTGAGTAACTACTCCCGCTTTGGGATCTTTCTGAACCCAACTTTGGTGTCTTCGATCTTCTCATCATCCTCATCGACTACGATTCCGATCGAGGCTAGATGCTTCTGCAGATGTTCCATTGCCGTGCCCTCTTTCTTGGGGCTCTGGAGCATTCTCTGGCAAATGAGGTAAGTCTCAGACGAAGCGGTTCTGCTTGCGGTAGGTGAATACCTGCCGACAGCGGAGAAACGGAGTTTTGCAGCATCAATGAGCCCTTCTATGCCTGCGCCCTGGAAGACCTTGGTTACGAAGCACCCGCCCGGGGAAAGTAGCACTGCAGCGACATCTAGGGCCATGGTGGAGAGCTCCAGTGAGATCGCCTGATCAGTGTCATACCTGCCAGTGAGTCTGGGCGAGATGTCGCTGATTACCGCATTCAGTTTCCGATTCCCCAAGAGATCAACAATTTCCTCTATTGTGGCCTCATCTGTGATGTCCCCGACTAAAATTGTTGAACCTTCTACGGGGGAGGTGGACAGAAGGTCCACCCCGATCACAGTCCCGCTTTCACCAACTTCTTCGATCGCTACCTGGATCCACCCCCCGGGGTGGCATCCGATATCTAGAACCGCGTCACCTTTCCTGAGGATGCCGAACTTTTCCTGGATCTGCTTTAGTTTGTAAGCTGAGCGGGCTCTATAGCCCTTGGACTTAGCATCCCTCCTCCATGGGTCGCGCTTGTTCTCCTGGTACCAGCGCTTACTCATGCGCACACCCTCGGACGGACAGTTATGAATCCGAACGATGGATGAGGGCCTAGAATGGGCCTTTGTCGTGCGTATGCATCACAGGCCAATCTCAGAAATCAGAACTCGAGCAGTATCCCTGACTGCTTGCTCTGACATGGCAGTGGGCTCGAAACCAGTTCCAAGTAATTTGGTAACATCCAGGTATGTCTTGGGGACATCTCCTGCCCAGCCCCTCCTTCCTCCGGTATAGTCTATTGAAACACCTTCGAGGCCACTTTCCTCAATCACTATCTCGGCAATCCTAGAAACGGAACAAGTATCTCCAGTTCCCAGGTTGTTTAGGGCTGGCCCCTCATCACCTAGGTCAATCACGTGAAGCATGGATTGGACGCAGTCATGAGCCGACATGTACGACTTCTCTTGATTCCCATCCCCCAAAACCTCCAGTCTCGCTGGGTTCCTCTTGAGCTTGTGGATGAAATCGAAGATAACTCCGTGAGTTCCCCTCGGTCCGACGATATTGGCGAATCTGTGAATGTAACCCTGCGCCCCGAATGTTCCCGCCCATGCAGTAATCAGGGCCTCACTAGCCAGTTTGGATGCACCGTAGAGAGAAATCGGCATCACCGGACCGTAGTCCTCAGGCGTTGGCATCACACCAGCCTCTCCGTAGACGGCCGAAGATGAGGCAAACGAAATCCTACCGACCCCTGAGACCCTCATCGCTTCAAGGACATTGTATGTCGCCATGGTCCCCTGTCTCAGATCGGTGTCGGTTACTTCCGTGCCAAGCCTGATGTCCGGATTTGCAGCTAGGTGATGAACGGTCTCAATCCCCTTCATCGACTCAATCACAGCCCCTTGATCCAGAAGATCGCCTCTGCAGACCTCCACTTGTCCGCTGCCCTCGTGATGAGCCAGAAACTCCTCTCTCCCGCTGCTAAAATTGTCCAGTACGCGGACCTCCTTGCCCTGTGCGACCAAAGCATCGACTAGGTGGGAACCGATGAAACCGGCACCCCCCGTGACTAGGTCCATGCAACGTCGTGACACCTCGCCCCCTTGAGTCCATCGGGTCACGCGCATCCGACACCCACCCCCTAATCGACTCATTTGGTTGACAGTTATGCGAACGCTTCATTTGGCTTGGGTCCGGGACCGCGAATGTGTCTTCGAGAGATGGAGCGTCCCAGCAGGACGAGGAACTAGTTTTCTGGACATGGTTCTTCAAGAGGATTAGCCCAATTTCTAACTACTTCACGAAGGTTGGGAAAAACGTCAGGGATAGCCCAATCGGAGGTTTTCTGGACACAGCAGGGCAATTGGTCAACGATGTCTCAGACACATTCCACATAGCGGCACAGAGGACTGCAGAACTTACCTATAGCGCCATTCTGAGGAGCCCTGCATACCTCATCGTTACCCTCCTACTCGCTTCAGCACTAATTGGCTGGAGGGCAGAAGACTTCGAACACCAGATCAACGGGGATGTCGAGATATACCTTCCCGACGGGGCCAACTCTACTTCTCTCCTAAATGAGGTCAGAACCCAATGGTCAACCGATATCGTGATACTCTACGTACAGACAGATAATGCAGCCGTTGGAGCGGACCACGGAGTCGAGAATATTACAGATGCCAACATACTGAATCAGATATCATGGATCGAAGGGGACGACAACAATGCAGGCGAAAGCGGATATGGAAAAGGTTTGGACTACAACAAGGAAGACCGAGGTTCACATGCCTGCAATAGCCCGATGACGGGATGTGATGGAGTTGTATGGATTCTGTCGCCCGCTCAGATTATCAAGGAGGCAAACTCGACGAACTACAGATTCTCATGCGCGGTTGAAAAGTACGGTCTAGACGAAATTAGCGGGGGGAGTTGTGCGGTTTCGAGCCAGAACCCAAACGAGGGTTACTCAATTCCACAGGGAAATGGTGCTCAGGAGCGCATCGACGGTTACGTGGATAACTCAGGCGAACTCCTGTCAAACTTCGTCAAAGACACCAATAACGACGGAATATGGGACACTGGCGTCGTAATAATGGGCATTTCCTTCGATATGACCAATACTGACATCACTCCAAGAACCGATCTCAAGACGGGTGAAGAAATCAGGGACCACAAGGCATTCATTGCCTATGTGAAGGCACTCCTATCCTCCGACTCAGCAAGGAAGATTAATGCCGGCACAGATGAGGCCAATTGCGAGTTGTGCACCGAGACATGGGAAAGAACATGGACCATGGATCCGGAGCGTTTGGACACTATCCCATCCAGGAGAGCGGTTACCGTGACCGGGCTAACTCCCGTTCTGCACGACGTTTCCGACTCGATTTATGACGAGTTGCGCAACACCATGCTGCCAATCAGCCTTGGCCTTGTGGGGCTCACTATGTTCATCCTTCACCGCAGTTGGAAGGTGCTGGTCATCTGCGGCACGCCTATCGCGATGAGCCTCGCAGTCACCTTCGGCTCAACCGTCGTTTTCGACATCATGCTGACTCCGATGATCATCTCCGCCGGCCCAATCCTGGTTGGCCTCGGAGTCGACTATTCCCTCCACCTGACAAACAGGATTGAGGAGAACAGAACTGAGATTCTGAAAAAGATGGAGGAGGATGCATGGGCTTCGAAGCGTGACGGTGAAGATGTAATCGAACCCGATCCATTCGATCCTCAAATAAGCCTCGCCGCAAATGTCAGGGCGGCTATGACCACAGGAAACGCAATTTTCCTCTCCGCTCTAACCACGATTGTCGGTTTTAGTGTTCTGATGTGGCACAGTCTAGTTCCAATTGAGCCAATGAGGACTGTGGGCAAGACCCTTCTAATCGGCATCTCAACAACGTTCCTCATCTCGATGCTAATGGTGCCTGCTTGGATAGAGCTGCTCAGATATAGGAAGGGAGACTCAAGAAACCTGTTCAAAACCAGTGTCGTAGAATCGTCTAGGAGGAAGAGGATCGGGGAAGAGAAGTCTGCAGAGGACAAATCACCTCAAAGGAGGGCGCGCGACTCCGTAATAGACACGTCCGATGTTTTCGGCACCATTCTAGGGATAAACAGCCTACTATTCTATGTCGTCTCGACGGCTGTATTCACAGGCTCACTAGCCCTATTCACCAACCTCACCAACGATGGTTCCATGATCCTGGGTTTCACACTCTCGACGACCCTCACCTTCTCCCTGCTAGACGATTTCTGGGATGCAGTCGGCAAGGTGCCACTCAAAGCCACCCTGCTGGTCATCCTAGTATCTTCAGCAGCGACTATCTGGGGTGGGATGATGTTCAAGGAACAGCTGGGTAAAGACATCACTGGTTCATCGGACGAAGTCCCACCCGGCCTAGAGTCATACGAGGCACTGAGGGAGTACAGCATAGTTTTCGAGGGCGGTCAGACAAACATGTTCATCATCGATGCCACTGAGAGGGGCCGCCAGAACGACACTGCCCCCATCAGGGATCTGCCCATTCTGGATTCAATCGAGAGAATGCAGGAAAAGAAGATTGACAACGTCGCGAATACCACGACAATTAGCCTCGTCAATATCCTGAAGGCGGTTCACGTCGATGTCGAGATAGGCAGCCAGGAGGTATATGATCGGAGCCTATGGAGTTTGATTCATGATGAATGCTGGGACGAATCTTCCAATCCGCTAAGGCCAGATTGCTGGCCTTACTCGGTGAGCAGCAGGGAGGACATGGTCAATATCGCCTTCGACACACTTAGTCCTGAGATAAGGTCCATGCTGATGAACTCCGACGACGGTGCCGGTGAGACCAAGACACTGGTATACGTTAACCAGCCATACATCAATTTGGCAGTCGCAGGGGGCCTGAGGGAGACAATCGATGGGCACCTGGACGAGGGAGGGTGCTCAACCCCACTGACGTGCAACGCTCTCGGTTTGGAAGGAGTATCAAACTCGTTACTAACCGGTGGACTTCCAGTCTCACTGGACATCAACGATGGAATACATCAGGCGCAATCCAAGACGACCATCGCAACCATGTTGATTCTCCTCCTCGTCATGGCTTTCCTGTTTAGATCAGCTAGGCTCGCTATTTTCACAATGACTGCCGTAGGCGTCGTCGTCCTATGGCAACCCATTCTGATGTGGTTCTACAAGGTGAACGTCAACGTCTTCACCGCGATGATTGGGACATTGGTATTCGGCATTGGGGTCGACGACTCCATCCACATCATCGACCGTATCAAGGACGAGCGTGAGACTCCGGCAGGCATCCAGAAGTCAGTTTCCAGGACGGGGCGGACTATTTTCGAGACGACTGCCACTACTTGCACAGGTCTGGCCGCCGGCCTCTTCGTTGCAATCCCCGGGCTGCAGAACTTCTTCGTCCTGATGATGCTCCTGCTAGTACTAGCACTCCTGACTAGCTCGATCCTCCTGCCTAGCCTAATTGTCGCATACCACGAGCTCTCCCACGCGCTGAGAGGCAAGATAGGAACTTGGCAGGACTATGGGGAGAGCGGTTCAATCGCCGATTCGGCTCCTGTAGACGCCGTTGTCTTCGACTAGGCAATTTTGGTGAGGGTGCAGGGAGTAAGCCCCTTTCTGTTCACCTTTCGGCTGGTCGCATTCAACTATGCATCCTACCCGGTCCTGTCGATGCCTTGCGGACCTGCTTGGACTTGCTCCGGCGTGGTTGCCCGTTCCAGCCACGCACAGGAAACCTCTCCCTTTCGGGTTCATCGTACTCCTGGCATGGTTCGTTTCTGCTGCAGAGCCGGCCCTCCCGGACCCCCGTCTTGTGACGGGACGCCTGCATCGCGGAGAGGGGACTTTCCTCAGTGTCTAACACTGTCAGCGACCCTCCTGCTCCCTCGTACGAGCGGCTGCACCATATCGGATGAACCCACCGGAAGAATGGGGGCAACCATCATGCACGTCCTACTTTACGCAGATGCATGGCGAGTCAGGAGCAATTGAAGGAGCAGGCAGGCATCGCTGCATGCCAGTTTGTCTCCGACGGAATGTCTCTAGGACTTGGCACTGGCTCTACAGTCCGATACTCGATAATCGAAATTGCCAGGATGATCAAGGAAGATGGGATAGAAGTTGTTGGAGTCCCAACAAGCGAGGATACGAGGAGACTAGCAGAGCACCTCGAGATACCTCTACGGACAATAGAAGAGACAACCAGACTGGATCTGACAATCGATGGCGCGGACGAGTTCGACCCGCAATTCGAACTCATCAAGGGAGGAGGGGGCGCCCTGACCAGGGAGAAGATCGTGGCAAATGTCTCGAAATCTATGGTGGTGGTGGCCGACGCGACTAAGCAAGTTGGCACCCTTGGGTCATTCGACCTCCCTCTAGAGGTAGACCCAATTTTCTGGAAAGAAGTGAGGAGTGGGATGTCCAAAATTTGCCCAGGTGAAGTACGACTCCGGGGTGAGGAAGATGATCCGTTTGTAACTGACAATCTAGGATTCATACTTGACTGCTCATTCGGGCCGACAATATCCAATCCAGCAGCCTTGGAGAGGGAGATCTCAGAGATAACAGGCGTAGTCGAGGTGGGGCTATTCGTTGGAATATGCGATGCTGTAGTGATGGCTTCTAGCGAAGGAGTCGAAACTCTGGTCAAGCCGGGCGGGAGACTGTAGCCCTCCGTCGTGGTTAAAGAGGGGTCGCCAATCCCGAGTCGGGTCTGTAGCTTAGTCAGGTAGAGCACCCGGCTCTTAACCGGGCGGTCGCGGGTTCGAACCCCGTCAGACCCGCCACAACCATGCCACACGCAATCGAGGATTCATAACGGTGGGCCACTACGGCAGAACGGGCGTCACCATGGGGAAGAAGTACTGGATAGGAGATGTCAGGTCCGGTTCGCATGACGGGCAAACCGTCGAACTGAAGGGTTGGGTACACAGGACAAGGGGCTCGAACAAGATTCGTTTTATCGTGGTGCGGGATTCAACGGGCCACGTCCAATGCGTCGCGAAGAGGGAATCGGTCGGTGATGAGTGCTTCGAGACTCTCAAAAACGCCTTGATAGAGACTAGCGTGGTGATCAGGGGGGTCGTTGAAGCGACTGACAGGGAGCACGGGCACGAGGTGCAGGTGTCCGAAGCCGAGGTAATCGGTCCAGTGAATCCCGAACGCCCCTTCCCAATCACCGAATCAGCGATGGATGAGGCGGACGGGGGCGAGACGGAGTTCCTACTCGACAACCGCCACCTGTACCTCAGGACTAGCCGCATGACGACCATGCTGAAGATCAGAAGTTCGGTCTTCGGTGCGATTCACTCCTACTTCCGTGACAGGGACTTCATCGAGTACCAGGCCCCGAACTTCGTCGCAGGCGCGGTAGAGGGCGGAAGCACCCTCTTCGAGGTCCCCTACTTCGGAAAGAAGGCATATCTGACTCAATCATGGCAACTCTACGCCGAGGCAGCGATACCCGCTCTAGAGAGGCTATACACGATGGCCCCTTCATTCCGTGCAGAGAAGAGCAGGACTCGGAGGCACCTCACGGAGTTCTGGCACGCTGAGATGGAGATCGCATGGGCTTCAAACAACGAGGTCATGCAGCACGGCGAGGGCGTGGTCCGCAACATCGCGAGGACTCTGCTGGACGATAGATCGGATGAACTAGAAAGCCTAGGTAGGGACCTCTCACTCGTGGAGAGGTATGCCGAAAGCGAATACCCCCGGATTCGTTACGACGAGGCCGTCGAGACTCTCCAGGGCAAGGGGGTCGAGATCGAATGGGGGCAGGATCTGGATTACTCCAAGGAGAAGGTCCTAACTGCAGACTTCGACGTTCCCCACTTCCTTACCCACTACCCGAGAATCGCCAAGCCATTCTACCACCGACCCGATCCTGATGACCCGAAGTACGTTCTCTGCCATGACCTCCTAGCGCCTGAGGGCTATGGCGAGATCATCGGAGGGGGAGAGAGGACATGGTCAGAGGACGAAATCCTCGAGAGGATCGACGAAGAGGGCACACCAAGAGAGCCATACGAGTTCTACATCGACATCCGGAGGTACGGTGGCGTCCCCCATGGCGGATTCGGCTTGGGGGTCGACAGGGTATGCACGTGGCTCGCCGGAGCCGATCACATCAGGGAAGCCATCCCATTCCCAAGAGACAGCAGAAGGGTCACACCATAGGGTGGCAAGATGGAAGCGGACCAGTCAACAAGGCCACTGGCAAAGCTGGTCGCAGCATCCGCAGTAACTGCTAGCCTGTGCTGCCTGCCATCAGTCATTTGGGTGATGTTCGCAGGCTCCACGGCAATTGTTGCTGCCGACCAACTCTCAAACGACCTCTACTACTCATGGGTGAGATTCGCACTGTACGGAGTCTCCTTCAGCATGCTCGCATTTGGCCTAGTCCTGTACTTCCGAAATCAGGGCGTATGCACGCTGGACGATGCCAGGAGGGAGAGGAGGAAGGTTGTGAACACGTCCCTAGCGGTCTTCACAGCAGCCATAATTACCTACCTAGTATGGAACTTCGTGATCCTCGAGATTGTCGGCATAGCGATCGGCCTTCCTTGGGAGGACTCGGCGTTCTGGAACTAGTGCATCGGAGAACGAATGTCTCTTACGAAGGTCGCCCCTAGCACCTCCATGGGTGACGACTGGCGAGACATCGATATCTCAAATCCCACAGAGGAGCACGCGATGCTCCGTGAGATGGTTCGGGACTTCGTCAAGGACAGAGTAGAACCCCAGGCCCTCGAAAACGACAGGGAAGAGAGATTCAACCTGGACCTTTTTCGTGAAATGGGCGAAATGGGCCTCCTCGGCCTCACGGCACCACCCGAATATGGTGGCGCTGGCATGGATGCCACCTCAGTCGCAATTGTGAACGAGGAACTCTCGTACTCAGACCCGGGCCTCTGCCTAGCCTTCCTGGCCCACGACCAGCTTTTCGTGAACAACCTAGTTCACAGTGGGACCTCCGAGCAGAAGGAGAGAATACTTCCCAAGGTTTGCAGTGGTGAGTGGGTCGGGTGCCTCGGAATGAGTGAGCCCGACTACGGTACCGATGTACTGGGGATGCAGACCAGCGCAGTCCAGTCCGCAGGCGGGTCTTGGACCATCAATGGAAGGAAGATGTGGATCACAAACGGGATCGTCGACGATAACGGGACTCCCGCCGACGTGGTCTGGCTCTACGCAAGGACCGGCACTGACGACAGGGGCAGGGCAGAACTCACAACATTCCTTGTCGAGAAGGGAATGGGGGGATTCTCGGCCGGACAGAAGATCACCGACAAGCTAGGGATGAGAGCCAGCACAACCGCCGAACTGGTCTTCGAGGACTGCATTGTCCCTCCTGAGAATGTCGTAGGGAATCCCGGTGAGTCGATGATCCACCTCATGAGGAACCTAGAGCACGAGCGGGTCGGACTCGCTGCCATGAGCGTGGGAATCGCCAGGAGGTGTCTAGCCGACATGAACTCGTATGCCACCGAGAGGGAGGCATTCGGCAAGCAGATCCGAGACTTCGGTCAGATTCAGCGCCACATAGGGGAGTCATGGGCCGAGTACAGGGCCATGCGAGCATACGTGTACGATACCGCTAGGCAGATCGAGCTCTCCGAGGCTGGCCACAGGCTGGATTCGGACGGCGTCAAGCTGTTCGCCACTACCGCGGCCAAGAACATCGCAGACCGGGCAATACAGGTCATGGGGGGGTACGGATACGTCGGGGAGTACGTTGTTGAGAGGATGTGGAGGGATGCAAAGCTCCTTGAGATCGGCGGAGGTACCTTGGAGAGCCATCAGAAGAACATCACGAAGGACCTGAAGCGGGACTCCAGTGTAATCGAGGGCTGATCAGTCGACGTCCTCGATCAGAACCATCTTCAACACTCCATTAGAAGCGCTATATTCTATAGACTTGAAAGCCACCTTTACGTCCCTGCCATCGAATGGGTCAAGGATATGGGGCTGACCCCCCCTGAATAGATCCATCATGGACTGGTACTCAGAAACAGAGGCCGAGGAGACGACGTCGTAAACGGCTGATTCAGACCCCTCGTCCAGCAAGTCATCCCCCTCTCCCCCTCTGATAACGGTCCTCTGGATTCTTCTCTCGATATGGATTGTTATCTCTACGCATGGCAGAGTCAACTCAACCATCTTTTCCTTCTTGGGCTTTAGCATAGTCGACTCCTCTGCCTTGCCAGGTCCCTTCATCGTAAGGCTCAATGGTCTAACTAGTCTATCGCCGGTCATGCCACCCGACTCCTGCCTCAATTAATCAACATTGCAGATGCGATGAAACCACTCACTTCCACCTCTCTCTCAGAGGATCTGTGTACTAGGACCAAAGCCATGACTCCCAGAGCGATGTGGACAACAGATGCAACTGGCAGCAACTCGTTTAATGACTCATATAACTCATCGGCCACGTTATCGGAGTTGTTGTAATAGTATTCTTTTTTCAATTGTCCGATTTTGTCCAGTTTGGTAGTCCCGCCCGGATTCGAACCAGGGTCCCCGGGACCAAAACCCGAGATGATGGACCACTACACTACGGGACTCCGACCTCTCCTCGATGACCTGACTCTTGTATTTGACGGGACTTCTATCCGTCAATATCAAGCATCAATCTCCCTGCCATGACTCGTGCGTCGTCGACTCGTGCCACTAGTTCTGGCGTTGCTCATCTCCTCTTCACTCACTTCTATGGCATCCTATGCCTTCTCTGGCCACGACTCCTCTTCGGAAGGAATCAGAGCCCTAGAATCAAACTCCGCACTCACATTTCCGAATCCGTGGGTCGACGACTCTTTGCTGATTAGGGTGGACTCTGGTCAAGAGGCGGTATGGGTGACTGCAATCACCAGTTCTCTCGCACATCTGGATTCTTGGCAGAGGAATACCGGATCAATAGAGAGGCAAGCACCCCCCGGCCCAGGAGAGTCGCTGTCTCAAATAGACCATATTTCCTCGGGAATCGATCACCGGACATTCTGGGTCAGCTCCCAATTGTTCCAGAAACTAAACTCCGTCCCTGGAATCATCGCACTACTCGACGCGGAGAGGTCGCCCGAGCCATACGACACCATTCCGGACGCGCCAAACCCGAACACCGTAAGATCCGGAGAGATCCACGGTGCCAACGATGCATGGGAGATGGGCTACTCCGGCGAGGGGCTGGTCGTCGCAGTCGCCGACACTGGGGTCGACTTCGGGCACCCTGATCTGAATGGCACCCAAGCTAGGGTGGATTACAGCAATTCCACATACCATGGTTGGCCACTGATGTTCGATCACAACAGCATGTACACGTGGATGGTGGATGGAAATGCATATCCGGAGTCAAGTACATGGTATGCAGATACCTCAATCATAGATTTCGACAACGACAGTGACGGCATACTGGACGAGTCGGGATTCAACATCTCGGGAGTAAATGAGTCGCTATCTGGCGAGTACCACCTTGGCGAACACCCTGACTGGAGGCTTCAGGACAAGGCAGGAGGCGATGTCCCCATACTGGTTGTCGATGACAGGGTCTCAGGCCTCTACGAGACAGTCTGGCCCGATACTGACAGGGACGACTGGTTCGGAAACGAGACGCCAATGAGGCCCGGGGAGGAGACATCCGGCAGGGATACTGATGGGGACGGACTCTGGGACATCTCTGCGGGACTGGTTTACTGGGTCTCCGATGGCGTTAACGGGGTTCCCTACGGTGAGACGTACTCCGCCAGGCACGGTTACTCGAACAGAATAGCAGGACCAGGCAACCTCACACTCTTCATGCTAGAGTCGGGGAGTCATGGCACACTGTGCGCCAGTGCGATTTCCGCGCAAGGGGTAATTGACGATGGCAGGGTTCTGGGCATGGCTCCCAACGCCACCATATCCTCTATCGGAAACCACTACTCAGGGGGACATTCACTGGATGGCTGGAGATTCATTGCCGAGGGCTACGACGGTGATCCATCCACTCCCGACCAGCCCCATATCGGCTCGTTCTCATTCGGTTACTCATCCGTCGACGACTCTGGCTCTGATGGCTACTCCCTGTATCTAGACTGGCTCACTCGGGTCTACAACTCCAACGCATCCTACGCTGTTGCCATAGGGAATGGGGGTCATGGATTCGGGACGACCAAGGTTCCCGGGGCCGCACATGGTGTTTTCTCCGTAGGTGCATTCAGCAGCCGATCCTCAGATTCGTGGGGCCAGAGCGCACCATGGTCGAACAGGGGCCCCAACGTAGTCGGACGGATGGATCCTGATATCGTATCTGTCGGATGGTCTGCAACTGGCGACATGCCACTCAATAGCTATGACAACGCAAATCAGGCATGGACCACATGGGGGGGGACTAGTCTGGCGACCCCTGTAGTCGCGGGTCTTCTTGCCCTCGTCGAGGAGGCTTGGCTGGAAGAAAGAGGGGAGCACCCAAATTCCCAGGAGCTACGTGACTTCGTCCTCTCAACCGCCGACGATCGTGGCTACGAGCCCTTCGTCCAAGGTGGTGGTTGGATGAATGCTTCCAGGGCCGTCAGGACCCTCGAGGGGCACAACGGCACATGGTCCGCGTCTCCCGCCCAATGGAACACGGGATGGTTCCATGGGAAGCACAGGGATGCTAACCTGAACTCAATCCTTCCTGGGGAGTCTCAGACATTCGACGTGCTGTTCAGCAATCCAAGTGATTCAGAAATTCTACTCAATCTCACTCCGGTATCATTCCAACCCCTTTCTCACGATGTTCTGGTTTGGAACAGCACCGGGAATGGGACAGGAGGGGGGGAGAATGACACATGGGACGGCCATCAGGGAGATAGGCCCGACTTACTGATCCCAATACACATTACCAACGACTCCGCCTATCAGCTACCCATGGAAACTGTTCAGTTCAGAGCCAGGGCGACAATCCAGTACGATGCCTTCGATCACGACTTGGACAGGTCATCGATGGAGAGGGTGTACCTGGAAGTATTCCGATGGAGCGACTTCGACGGGGACGGGCAGTACCACAACGACACCGACTCCGATGGAATGGTCGACGAGTCGGAGTGGGAAGACTCGGAGGAGCTTGAGGAGGTGACCTACTGGTGGTCCCATGGCCCTCAGGCAGAGGTCAGGGTAGGGCTGCCCTTCGAGGATGCAAGAGATGGACTTCTACTAGGGGTTTGGAGGTACGACGACTCCCCGTCCGGGCTCGACCCCGTCCGAATAGAGGTCGACTGGACGTCCTTCGGGGTTGCCGAAGACGAATGGATCACAGTGAGCGACTCGATCCAGATCGAAGCTGGCATGGAAACATCAGTCCCAGTTGCCGTTTCCGTTCCCGATGACGCCACGCCGGGACTCCACCAGCATGGCATAAGGGTGGAGTCGGTTCTGACGGTGGAAAACTCATCTAGGGATTGGACGCTGCCCATTGTAACAAATGTCCCATGGGACGGTCCATTCACCCTGCTTCCGAAGCCTCTGGATGGAAACCCCGACAACCAGACGCTGTACTCTGAGTCTTGGATTAGTGGAGCTATGCGATGGAACTGGAGGCCAGAAAGCGGTGACTGGCGATTCCTAACCGTCGATTGGCCCGAAGAGCTCGATGAGGAGGGAGTCGTAATCCTGGATGTCGATTGGGATGATAACCCATTCACGGACATAGACGTCCTTTGGCTCACCGAGACCCCTCATGAGTACTCTGACGACGACCCAGAAGCATACGGCCCAAGCACCTTCTTCATCGAAGAGAGATCAGTGAACAACCACGCAACTAGCGGGCAGCACAACTGGGGGACGTACACTGGCACTTCTCGAGAGACATTCGCGGTCCCAGCCACGCCAGGAATTCACCAAATGGTTTTGCATACGGCCTTACACGGCGTAGAGACGAACGACAACCCTCTAGATATCACCGTGGGATACATCTCGGCAGAGTCTTCAGGGTTCAGCAGGACCGTAACCGACTGGTCAGAATCAGAGGGCAACGACAGCGCCCTAGTGGTGTCAACAATGCCGCTGCCCGTCGAGTCGGTTTCTGCACAAGGATGGGTGCGGCCGATAAGCCTCGACAACCAGTCAGCATTCCAAGACGACCCCAATGACAAGATGACTGCCTCATGGTGGCACAACTTCTCCATCGAGGAAGCAACCGAGCTCAGCATATCGATGGACTCGTACGACAGTAGTGACTTGGACCTCTTCCTCTTCAGAGACAATGACGGAGACGGGGTCTTTTCCTCCGGAGAGGAGGTGACAAGGTCGTGGAGCGGGACATCCTCGGAGTCCATCTCACAGGCCAATCCTCAGGATGGCCTCTACGGCGTCGCCGTTCACGGTTGGTCAGTTGACGGAGAGTCGTCAAACTTCTGGATCGACATAGAGGTAGTAGCAGGATCGGCACTAGACGTCCCATCATTCCAAAATCTGAACGAATCAAGCATCGCGAGCATATGGCCATCCGGCTCCGAGTCCCTCGGGGGGATGGTTCCCGAGGGCGCCCTCGAACTGAACCTAAGCTTCCAGAGGCCACCTGAAGAAGGAAACTGGACGGGGTTCATCGACGTAGTACTGGAAGGCGGTGCGCTGATCAGGCTCCCCTACGAATATGAGCTAATAGAATTGGACCCAGAGATATCATTCACGGCTCCCGGAAACCAAACGGAGGCCAACTCCAAGATTCCCATCAACCTCCATGCCAGGGACATCGGGATCGGCTTCAACATCTCCGAGTTGTCTTGGACTTGGCCCGACAACAACACTTCGTTCCCGGCTAGTTCAGCATGGGGCATGGCGACCAATGGAAGCCTTCACGACCTGACACAAGTTTGGAACGGACTGGGGAATGAAACAGAAACGCCACTCTTGAGAGAGGCATGGGTAAACGCCACTCTTCCATCAATAGAGCAGTGGTTCCAATTCCAAGCCACCGTCATTGATGCATCCGGACGCTATGCGGAATCGAACTTGGCAGTCTCCTACGACGCAACATCACCGATGCTGGCAGTTTACGACGTCCCTTGGATATCTGGATCCCCTAATCTGGAATTTCAAATTCAGACCGAGCCAGGTGCACTCTTGGTCTTGGATGGGGAATCCATCCCTACGAACTCCACGGGTTTCGCGAATATCTCAACGCAACTGGAGGTGTCTTCACTGGGGCTCCACGAGGGTTCCGATGATGCCTACTTCTTCTATTACAACGGGGTGCAAAACGAATTCTCGATTACATCCACCGATAACGCTGGTAACTCAGCGAACATATCATTCCAAGTAGTCCACGACCCAAACCCTCCATCGGACGTATCTCTGATATCACTAATTGACCAAGCGTCCCACTCTTACGGACTGGATGACCTTCAGTATCCAATCAACATAACAAGCGGAGAAATCATACTTGAGATTCCAGCAGATGCAATGGAGTGGTGCGTTTTCATCCTATACTACTCATGGGTCCAGACATCCGAATGCACTCTGGAGAGCGAAATCCCCCCAGTGCTGAATGAGAGCACGGGTTTCCCCATGCCAGGGAACCCCCAATACCCATCCACCAGAACAGTATCAGTGCCTCTAGAACTAGACGGCTTGGGGGAGGGAGAAATCGGAGTCACGATCACTCTCGAGGACTGGGCGGGCAATACCCATCAAAACAATTGGTCCATGGTGATGGATTCGACCCCACCCGAGGTCTCATGGGCCCTGTCTCCATCGAATGGTGGCATACTTGGGGATCACTTCCAGAACCTCTCTTGGTGGTCGTCCGAGGAAGTAACCCTCTGGGTGTCCGTCAATGGAGAGGGCCTAAACACGCAATTCGGTATGGAGGGCTCGCAATCCATTATCCTCAACACCACCGGGTCCCAGACATTCTGCATTCACGCCAATGACAGGACCATCGAGCAGCAGAACCGAAACTCATTCCACGAGTGCAGGATTTTCAATCTCCCCGAGAGCACCTACGATACTGCGATTTCCGGTAACAACCAACCTCTCGTCTCTCTCGACAGCGTGGAGATATTACTAGACCGGCACCCCTCCCAAGAGGTCAGATGGACCAGTCTTACAACTGGGTTAACCGGCGTAATCACCCCAGAGGAGGAAACCTCCTTCCTTTCTCTGGACCTCGTTGAAGGAACTAACGAATTCGTCATAGAGATCGACTCCCTCGATAGCACAGACTCGTACTCTGTTTCCATAGAAAGAGACTCGACCCCGCCCGTATTGGATTTCAACGAGAATACATACCAAGGTTCCACCCTAACGACGCTCAGGGAGGTATCGGGGAACTGCGAAGAGGGCCTCCTGGTAAGAATCAGCAGCCAAGTCCAATCTCGGGACATAATCTGTCCAGATGGGGGGCAGTTCTCAACCAACATATCAGTACCGAGCGACGCTGGACAGCATATCATCGAGGGATTCTCCATGGATCATGCGAAGAACACCAATTCTTACCAAATCGAGGCACTAAAGCAAGACTGGATAGACTGGGCCATTGATGACGCCCAGTCCTCAGGGACTATGCTATGGGTCTTCTCAACAGGGATCGTTTCCCTACTCTCAGCAATCGTTCTTTTGACTCTGAGATTTTCCAGAAGAAGAGGCAGCGTTTCGGAATAGCCCAACCCAAACCTCATGTCTCCCCCACTGCCGGAATAAAACATGGCAATACGATCAGTCGGAGTAGTCGGCTCAGGGCAGATGGGAAACGGAATCGCACAAGTAGCAGCATGCTGCGGAATGGAAGTCACAATGGTGGACGTCAAGCAGGAGTTCCTTGACAGGGGGGCCTCAGCGATATCGAACTCTCTGGACAAGCTAGTATCGAAGGAGCGCATGACTCGTCAAGAAGCAGACTCCGCATTCTCCAGGGTCTCGACTTCCGTCGACCTAGAGTCGCTTTCGGAATGCGACCTTGTCGTGGAGGCAATACCCGAAATTCCCGAATTGAAGTTCTCGACCTTCAGCAAACTGGATTCGATTTGCAAGCCCCGGGCAATACTGGCCAGCAACACCTCTAGCATCTCGATAAATGAGATAGCAAGGCACACGAATAGGGCTGACAGGGTGATTGGGATGCACTTCATGAACCCTGTACCGATAATGAAACTCGTCGAGATCATCAATGGTAGCGAAACCTCAGAAGAAGTGACCTCTGACGTCATCTCTGCATCAGAGGAGATGGGCAAAATACCCCTATCGTGCCAAGACTCCCCTGGGTTCGTGAGCAATAGGATACTCATGCCAATGATCAACGAAGCAATCCTCGCCCTAGAGGAGGGGGTCGCCGAACCAGAAGCGATTGATGGAATCATGAAATTGGGGATGAACCATCCAATAGGCCCCCTAGCACTGGCTGACCTGATCGGATTGGATACCGTTATGCACATCATGAACGTCCTGAAAAAAGGAATGTCGAGCGACAAGTACGCCCCTGCCGAACTCCTGGTCAATATGGTCGAAGACGGCAAACTAGGAAGGAAATCAGGCATCGGTTTCTACCAGTACTAAAACGATGCACTCGCGTGCGGTGTATTTTCTGCACCATTTTTCACCAACCTTCAATACGTCCGGGCCCATGGCAGAGTCATGAGGAGAACCGCGAGCCGTGCAAGGCTAGTCGTCGCCATCATGATGCTGAGCGTTCTTTCGACACAAGTACTAGCAGATGATGACGCTGGCTCTGGCGGAGATGCAGGGGATTCCAGCAGCAACGCAACTCCACTTGGGTCCTACAACGGGACATACTACGGAAACCTGAGCAGCGGCGATGAGGATTGGTACTCCGTCCAGATGCCAAATGGCACTGGGATCGCCGCAAGCCTGAGCTTCTCAAACAGCGCTGGCATCGACTTCGACTTGTATCTATACGACTCCGGCAACTACTCCATAGACTACTCGTGGTACTCAGACCCGGTCGAGAACGTCACATCAAACGGTTCGAGCGTCGGAGGCACAACCGTTACCCTATGGGTCGATGCATTCTCAGGAAGCGGGAGTTACACTCTGGAGATTTGGATTTTCCAAGAGAACCAGGGCCCTCCCCAGAACGATGCAGGAACCGGATCTGACTCGGGGGACTCACCCTCCACCGCCACAGTAATCAGCAGCTCCAACCAAACTCTAGATGGATGGATTTCGGATTCATGGGACGCTCAGGACTGGTACAACATCTCCGTGCCTGCAAACTCCGGAATTTCCGTTTTGATGAGCTTCCCAAACGGGACATCCTCAAACACCCAACTAGCCCTAATCGACTCAACGGCAAATTACTACGTCAACTACCCGAATAGCCCAGACACCTCCTCCCCATATGAGGTAAATAGCAGCGCTGCAAACGTGGCCGGTGACAACGTCTTCATCCGCGTATACACCACCGCAGATGAAGGAAACTACAGTCTGGCCATTACGCTATTCTCCACAGCGGGGCAGCCCGGCTCTTCGCAGGACGATGCTGGCTCAGGAGTGGACGCCGGAGATACCCTAGGCGCGGCTCTTCCCGTAAACATGTCTGGAAACACGACAACTTTCCAGGGTTGGGCTGATGAGAACTGGGATGAAAACGACTACTTTTCCATCGACGTTCCCACAAATTGGACATCGTGGGCCTCTGTTTCATGGAACAACTCCTCTGCTGACCTAGATCTGTACATGTACTCTTCATCCGGCAGTTCTCTGGACTACTCTGCGAGCAGCACCAGCAACCCGGAGGAAGTTTCTGGAAACTCTTCATCCATAGGCGGGACTACAATCTACTATCGTGTCCTTGTTTACTCAGGTTCGGATGTAGACTACAACCTAACCATCGGAGTGGCAAACCTCTCCGACAGTCCGGCATTCAACCAGAACGACGCTAACTCGGGAGGGGATGCCGGCGACGACTTCGCGACATCGCTGACGCTCCCATCAAACAACAGCACATACTATGGCTGGATTTCCGACTCGTCGGACAACAACGACATCTATTCGGTCCAGATACCATCCGGCTACGCGATCGAGGCCGAACTTTCCTGGAATGACTCCTCAGACGACTTCGACCTAGCCCTATACGACGAATCCCAGTCGATGCTGGACTCCAGCACATCCGACAACCCAGAGAACGTCGAGAGCGGCTCAACTAACGTCAGCGACTCCACGGTGTACGTCCTAGTGCAGGCGTCTTCCGGTTGGTGGGGCAATGGTGGCGAGGGGGACTACACACTCAACATCACGCTACTGAACCAGTCACAGGTCCCAGGACTGAACCAGAACGACGCATACACCGGGGACGATGCAGGAGACTCATTCTCAAATGCGACCCCCCTGGTCAACGTTACCACCGGACAATCCGTCTGGCCGGGATACGTAGACAGCGGTTCGGACGACTACGACTACTACCAGGTCTACATCCCCGTCGATCACGGAATCACGGCCGAACTCTCACCAGGCTACGGCCAGTCCGACTGGCTCGCCCTGTTCCTCTATGACGGTGCAAACAGCGTGGTGGACTCTGACTACTACAATAACCCGCAGTCAGTCACGTCCAACAACTCTGGGGCAAACCTCGGAGGCTCAAACGCCGTAATTGCCGTGAGCGCATACAGCGGAGGAGACCAGTACAATCTCTCACTATGGATTTTCAGCTTGGATGCAGATGGTGACGGATTCTACGACGATGACGAGTACGCCTGCGGCTCTGATCCATACGACAACTCCAGCATTCCGACCGACACGGATGGCGATGGGATTTGCGACCCATTGGATGAGGACATCGATGGTGACGGCGTGGACAACGCGAACGACTCGTTCCCAGATGACGCGAGCGAGACATCGGACAACGACGGAGACGGCACGGGCGACAACTCGGACCCCGATGACGACAATGACGGATGGAGCGACTCCGACGAGTACTCCTGCGGCACAGACGGCAATGACCCCGACTCTTTACCCGACGACCTAGACTCAGACGGGATATGCGACATCCTCGACGAGGACATCGATGGCGATGGATATGACAACCCAATCGACAGCTTCGACTACGACTCCAGCGAGTGGAACGACACCGACGGAGATGGGATTGGGGACAACTCAGACGGGGACGACGATGGCGATGGATTCTACGACGGGGTGGAGGAAGACTGCCTGTCAGACCCACTCGACCCATCTTCCACCCCAGACGACACCGACTCAGACGGTGTTTGCGACGAGCTGGATGACGACGTCGACGGGGACGGGATAGGGAACGACCTAGACGACTTCCCATTCGACGACTCAGAGAGCACCGACACAGACGGAGACGGTATCGGCGACTCCTCAGACCCCGACGACGACAATGACGGCTACCAGGACGCATTCGACGCATTCCCGTTCGACTCCAGCGAGTGGAGCGACAACGACGGGGATCTGGTGGGGGACAACTCAGACCCCGACGACGACAACGATGGCTGGGACGACGAGGACGAGATCGATTGCGGCACCAACCCATCACTGATGCAATCCGCTCCCGATGACTGGGACGGTGACAGGATGTGCGACGTGGTCGACCCAGACGACGACAACGACGCATGGAACGATTCCATAGACGCGTTCCCCTACAACCCCAACGAGTGGGACGATCTAGATGGCGACAACCATGGGTCCAACTCGGATCCTGATGATGACGGAGACGGCTGGGACGACGCGGACGAGCTCAGCATCTGCGGAACCGACCCCCGAGACCCACAATCGATCCCCAACGACTTCGACGGCGACAGGATTTGCGACAACCTAGATGACGACGACGACAACGACCTGGTGCTCGACTTCGACGATGCATTCCCATTCGACCCAACAGAGACAAAGGACACCGATAGCGACGGACAGGGCGATGGCGACGATACAGACGACGACAACGACGGATGGGCTGATTCGACGGAGGCGGTCTGCGAGACATCTCCTATCGCCTCGAGCGAGGTACCAGCCGACTTCGATGGCGACCTGACATGCGACCTCATAGACCCAGACGACGACAACGACGGAGTCATCGACCAGGAAGACGCATTCCCATTCGACCCGGGAGAATGGGTCGACAGGAACTCCGACGGGCTAGGGGACAACGCTCACCCTCTCACTGTCATGGACAAGATGAAACTAAACCCCGGCATATCCATTATCGCTATCGGAAGCCTAGCCGCAATTCTTTCCGCGACCATGGCATTCCTATTCGGAAGGAGCAAGATCAGGGAGCAATTCGACGACGACCAAGGATGGGGCGACGAAGAAGGAGATTACTACGACGATTGGGAGTACCAGGAATAATCAGTGTACTTTTTGCACCTTGTGTGTTTTTTTTACTAGAATATCCAATATTAGGCAAGACAGTAAATTTCCTGATTACGTAACAAAAATAAATAAAAATTTACTATATTCGTAATTATTTTCCTAATTTAGTAATATATTTAGTATATATTACCGGATTAGTGAAAAATAGGAAAAGTGAGCATTTTGAGAGACGTTTATATTTGATACAAGACGTGATAGTCACTAAGTGACGCCTATGAATGATAATGCAACAAGATCAGTAAATCTGACACTGCTAATGATTGTCTCGGTCTGCCTACCGATGTTGGGGGCCATAGATGCCCCTGCAGAGCTCGACAGAGCCCAGGAGAGGACAGAGACAGCGCCGCAGCCAGGTAGCAGCAACTGCTACGGCTACGACGCATGCCGAGGAACCGATGCCGGAAACGACCTTTCGACATCGATGAACCTCACCGATGACTTCTCCTTCGCCGGGGAAGAGACCAACACCTACTACGGTCTGATGAACGGTACGAGCACCTGCAACTACAACGCTGCAGACTCCTGCAACGACGTTTATCTGCTAGACCTGCCGATGGGTTACGGTTTCTCTGTCACAGTAGGATGGAACGGTTCCACCGCCGACTTCGGCGTTGGAGTCGGCCCAGCAGACGGATCGATGACCGGTTCCAGCGCAGGTTCGTGGGGCAGGTGCTACTCCGGTGGGAGCGCAGCTGCAGGTTACGTGGGAGCATCCTCTGACGGGGAACACGACTGCCCAGGTTACTTCTACACCTACGGCGGATACACATTCCCACAGGACATCCAGGGAGACTCAGTACTGATCTGGGTCTTCGGATACTACGCCTACACCCAGTCTGTCCAGGACTACACCCTGAACATCACGGTATGGACCGGCGACGGCGGCCTGCGTGGAGACCTCACAACTCCTGAGTACCTCCCCTTGCTGGACATGCCCGACGAGCCGTTATCGTGGAGCTACCAGTCAGACTCATTCGATCTCGACTCGGGCGATGCAGCCGACCTGGTAGTCACATACTGCGACGTATGGTGCACCCCGGAGACATCCATTGTGGTAACCAAGCCCGATAGCACTACCGACACTTTCTACCTGCCCGACTACTTCACAGGGTGGCTAGCGACATACAGCGATGCAGGCACTTACACCGTCGAGAAGTACGACACTTTCGGCGATGGTGGAATGGGCCTAGTGGTCGGAATCTCGCTAGGGAACTTCACCGGTCTGCTTTCTGTGGACGACTTCGTGTACGATGATATGGCGTCCGGACACGTAGGAGACTCCTCAGACTCCTCAGACATTTTCGCGGTTTGGCTCCCTGAGAACTACAAGGCGAACCTGACCCTCAACTGGGACAACAGCGCCGACCTAGACCTCCAGCTATACACGGACTACGACCCGGTAACCGAGACGCTCTCGGGAATGTTCGAGTACTCGTGGTTCGATCAGCCTGAGTACATCGACGTGGGGCAGCTGGGCGACGAGACCATGTTCTTCGCAGAGGTCCTTCACTACAGCGGCCCCTCCACTGGGTACTCGCTAGATTACCAGACCGAGCCAGGCGCACCCCCGCCATGCTTCTTCCAGGATGACGGAAGCTCCCCAGGGGCTGGGTCCTTCACCGGAAACGGTGCGGACGCAACCGAGGGGGCATACTCGCCGGACGACTCACCACTTGACGTAACGGGACTAATTGACTCGGACGGCAACGGGGTCTTCGAGGGAATGCTGTGCGAGGGCTACGACATGGTGGACTGGTACCAGATCGCCGTCCCAGCAGGGGACGGGCTCTGGGCAATGCTGGAGTGGCCAGAAGGCATCGACAGCAACTTCAACGACACCATCGAGATCGAGGGGGACATCTCCTTCGCCGCATACATGGTGACTTCGTCAGGCTACACGTCCTTCGTGAGCTCCTCCTACGGGTTCCACCCGCAGGCAGTGGCCACAAACGAGTCCTACTCGTGGACAAACGACCTAGGGGTCGATTCGGTTCTATACCTCCGACTGACCCTGAACTCGATGACCGAGGACTACGAGAGCAACTACACAGTAACCTTCGCGACCTACAACGCGACAGCGGAGCCATGGCAACTCGCTTGCCAGGACGACGCTGGGCAAGCGCCAATAGGGGGCTGCATGGATGCTGGGGACAGCTACTTGACCCCACTGAACCTGACAACGGTGAACCAGACCTTCGAGGGATACGGTCACGACAGCCTTGACTCGTACGACTTCTACAAGCTCTACTTGCCGAACAACTACGCCTTCCAGGTATGCGTCGAGTTCCCAGGGCAGAACGACATCGACCTAGGTCTGTTCTACCTGCACCCTACCTACGGTTACTTCTACTCTATCGCCAACTCGTACAACGACAACCCGGAGTGCGCATGGGCACAGTACGACGACGCCGGTCAGGACATCTTCATCAGAGTCTGGACCGACAGGGGAAGTGGCGACTACGAAGTCACCATCACTCTGGCAACACCAGGGCTCGCACCCGGTGACAGCCAGGACGATTGCGGCATGGCCGCTTCCGTACCAGGAGGGGACGCTGCAGACCTAGTGTACCCAGGCGCGTGGTCAGGACACACTTTCACCAACGAGAGCACACAAGCTGACCTGAACCCTCTGGATGCCAATGGCGACCTGAGGAGCGACTGGGACGGTGGTGTGTGCACCGGATGGATCTCATACACGTGGGACGCATACGACATGTACAGCATCGCGGTACCAGAGGGCAAGTACGTCAGCATCGACTACGACATGGACCTCAATGGCGAGGGAGACTCCAATGTCTACCACCAAGTGTACATGCTGATGTGCCAGGAGCAGCACATGCCGTGCCAGTTCCCAGCCAACGGGGCTTTCTTCGTGCAACAGGACTTTGCATGGGGCATGGACGAGATAACACAGAACTCAGGGCTATGGCCAGTCGGGACGCTGCACAACGCATCCGGCTGCAACACTGCCAACCCTAACCCAGTCTGCGCGGCTAACGGGTGGGACGCGACCAACTCCGTAGCCGACACAGCAGGATGGGTCTACATCTACATCTGGACGTGCTGCAGCGCCACCGATGAACACGAGTACGAGATGAACATCTCGTTCCACAACCTATCCGATCTCGAGGGAGGCAGTCAGAACGACGCCAACTCGGGCATGGACGCAGGGCCGGGTGCCTCGACAGCGATCCACGTGAACGACTACGTGAACGCGACGAACAACACGCTCTCGTGGAACGGATGGAACATGGCCGGACTCGACTCCACCGACAGGTTCACCTTCGACGTGCCAGCCAACCATGGCGTCAACATCGAACTCAGCCATGGCTACGACCTGCCAGGCGTGTGGATGATACTGGACTGCTACGACACCTCGTGGAACGCCTTCTGCCTACAGGCATGGGCAACCGGAGGACAGACCTACAACACCAGCAGCCAAGCATCCCCATTCGACTCATGGATGGGTATCGGCGTCAGGAACTGGGGCGGTTACGACACCACGGGGACCAACTACACGGTCAACGTGACATTCTACACGCTAGACGCGGACGGCGACGGCTGGCTAGACCAGCTCGAGATCGACTGCGGGACTGACCCATACGACAACGCCAGCTTCCCGACCGACACCGATGGAGACGGAGAGTGCGACGCCCTTGACGACGACATAGACGGCGACGGAATAGGCAACGACATCGACGAGATGCCTCTCGACGAGAACGGCTCATCCGATCTGGACGGGGACGGCATCGCCGATGACGTCGATCCAGACGTCGATGGCGACGGATGGTCCAACATAGCAGAGCAGATCTGCCTAGGGACGACCAGCATGGCCCACATGGAAGCAAACGTCACCCCGTCAGACTACGACGGCGACGGTCTGTGCGACATCACCGCGGACTCCGATCTGGAGCACTCCTCGGCCAGCACATACCTGGACTCAGACGGCGACAACGACGGCACCGACGACGAGACCGACGCATTCGACTTTGACGAGTGCGCGGACACAGACACGGACCGCGACGGCATGCCAGACAGCATCGACACCGGACTGCTGGACGCTTCGAACAACACCGTGTGCCTGCCTGAGACGCCCACCAACCTCACCGAGGACGACGACGACGACGGCGACGGTCACACGGACGCATACGAGGCGGATTGCGGAAGCGACCCGCTCATTGCAGCCGACATGCCAGTCGACAGCACCCTGGACATGACCCTGGGTGGGTACTCGAACGGCCTGTGCGACGCTCTTGACCCAGATGACGACAACGACGGAGTAAACGACACGGAAGACCTGTGGCCGTACGACTCCTCCGAGTGGTCAGACGCCGATGGCGATGGCCAGGGCGACAACAGGGACATGGACGACGACAACGACGGATGGTGGGACTCATGCGACCAGAGCGCATGGCTCGCAGCGCAGAACTCCTCGACCATCGAGGGTCTGAACTACTTCCCATCCGAGACCGGCGGCATAGCCAGCACCTGCCCAGAGAACACAGACGCGTTCCCCAACGACGGGACCGAGTGGGTGGACACTGACGGCGACGGAGTCGGCAACAACGCCGACATCGACGACGACGGGCAGATCTCCGGAAACGCAGAGGCCCCAGGAAACAACGACTGGACCGATGCAGAGGAGCTGGCCTGCGGCACAGACCCGCTTGATCCAACCAGCGTACCAGCTGACAACGATGGCGACTACATCTGCGACATCGTCGATGACGACGACGACAACGACGGCGTGATAGACAGCATGGACGCATTCCCTACCGACGAGACCCAGGTGCTCGACAGTGACGGCGACGGAGTCGGCGACGCGACCGACACCGACAACGACAACGACGGATGGACCGACGTAGAGGAGGGGGGGTGCTACACAGATCCCCTTGACACTATGGACGTCCCAACGGACACCGACCGTGACGGCGAGTGCGACGAAAACGACCCCGACGACGACAACGACGGCGTAATCGACGTGGACGACAAATTCCCGTTCAACCCCCTAGAGAGGGATGACTCGGACGGCGACGGAATCGGCGACAACTCAGACAACGACGACGACGGGGACGGATGGCTGGATGCGACCGAGATCGCTTGCGCAAACGCAGGCGGATCGGGTGACAAGGACGCTGCAGCGAACATGCCAGAGGACCTAGACGGCGACGGACTCTGCGACGCGATCGACCCTGACGACGACGGGGATGGTTACCCGGACCCAGCATGCATCAACGAGCAGTACCTAGGGACCCCATCGAAGGTAGACTACGCCGGTGACTGCGCCGTGGGAGACGAGGACCGATTCCCACGCGACAGCAACGAGTGGTTCGACGCCAACGAAGACAAGAACGGCGACAACGCTAACCCCGTCTCACTGATCGACGACGTGATGTTCGACCCACTACCATACGTGGGCATTGCAGCCGCAATAGGGGCTGCTGGATACGGACTGCTACAGCTCAACAGGAACGCTGGGCAGGGATCAGAGGACGAGGCAGAAGACTACACCGAAGAATTCGAGGACTTCGAATTCGAGGAGGACGAGGATCCATCTGAGGACGAAGAAGATGGCGAGGAGGACTGATAACATGGAAAACGTAACAAAGACAGCAAGAACACTGCTAATGGTGGCCGTGATGATAGCGTCAGCTATCCTCCCGATGGTGCCAGAGGCAGCAGAACTACGAGATGAAGCCAGGGCCATGGGGGCGTCGATTTCGACCGACGTCACCACGGTCACCCTCGACGAGGGCGGTTGGACGATGTACGAGGTGTCTCTGGACGAGGCCCCTGATGGCACACTAGTCATCACGCCATCTTCCGACAACTCGGCAGTGACTGTCGACCCCTCATAT
>Ga0208407_1000102_pt1 | contig 38633 bp, 27 predicted proteins | sample ETNtaG_9_FD_185775 | JGI IMG/M metagenome (GOLD analysis project Ga0208407, IMG submission 185775) | Marine microbial and viral communities from oxygen minimum zone, Eastern Pacific Ocean - ETNP201406SV69 (SPAdes) (version 2) | ecosystem: Environmental > Aquatic > Marine > Oceanic ...
CCTGCTTCTTGTGGAATATAATCAATGAATGTTGGCAACCAAACAACGTCTGCAAGAATAACTAATGCGATCATAGAATTAGGATTATCAAGAGAAGAGTATTTTTTGACACAAAATAACCCTGGCATCAATAGCCATGGAAGACAGTGTGCTGCCCAAGTTGTATGTGGAGAACCTGGCCGATAAAAATGCTCATGAGTCATGAAGATGGAAACCAAAAATGGAACTAAAATCAAGAATAGTAATTGAGAACCAAGCATTAGACCTGATAATGACATTGCTCCATTTTTGCCCAACCATCTATCAGCCAATGGAAGAAAAATCATTAGAGTTGCACCGGCAAAAATGAAATGTAAAATTATGTTAATATTTAGAATCTCATATGACCAAACGCGAGGGTCTAAGAAATTAGCAAAAGCCAAATGGAAATGGTACACTAAGGCCCATAAAGTTCCTAAAATGATTAAATTTATCCATTTGGGGCAATTTTCTTTCAACCTATTTTTCATTTGTAATGCCAAAACAATAGTTGCTATTTCCACTAGCATTCCGCCTGCAAAAGTCCAAACATGTGGAGGCGTTATTATTGTAGTATCAATGCCATAACTGGTGTGCCAAAAATCATCATATAATCCACCAAAGACAAGAGTGATAAGGCCGCAAATCATCATCCAGATACTTGTTGGAGCGATAAAAGGACCAATATAAAATCCAACTTTATCATCATCTTTGTTCAAAAAACTATACCAAAAAACATAACTTCCAATGAAGATACTGGTTGGAATAATTCCTACTAGAATCATTATGTGTGGAGGAGTGAATAATTTATCTCTTCCAACATCTGTATGCCATTGTAAATCAACTGCTAAACCAAATCTTGCAATAATATGATAGAGACAAAGTATGACTAAGAAAAGTAATAAAAAATTATCTTCTTTACTCCTTTGAAATTTCATACTCAAAACTCCCACTTGGCTGTAGTAGACTTACCTGACCGGTCTACTATACAATGTTCAAGTGTATCATCATGTTTATCCATGCGGATTAAGAATTCATGCATATGCTGCCCTGATAACCATTGACTATCTCCACAAAAATAACCCTCACGATTCTGTACTTTAGCAGATTTGATTTCACCCTTAGTTTCGAACTTATTCCTTCTAATATTTTCATCAAAGTAACCTGTTGTAATCACATTTGAATCTAAATTACTATTATCAAAGTCTACTGAAATTAGTCTTGGTCCATCACCTGAAAGTGCCACTACTGCAACTACACAATATGAATCTTGATCCCAATCACATTGTTTCGAAGGTCTATCGTCTCCAATACATAAAAGAGCAAACTTATTTTTCACATACGGCAACATATCAGCAATCGATTGTAGCGCTATGTGAGGACTACAACTACCATCTGTCACATCGAAAGAAAAGCATGTTTCACTTTCAAAACTAATACCAGTACAATGAATGTTGAGGCTTCCTTGAATGTGAGTTGAAAATGCTGGCTCGGTTCGGAAATGTTCTCTAAAGACTCCTCCATGAACGACCAATCCAATATCATTTAGGCTGATATTAGCACTCTTGACTGCCTTTTTGGCCAATTTAATAGTTGACCTTAGCAATTGTGTGTCGCCTATTTTACGACTCTCCCACGACAATAACACTACCACTTTTCGACCCCCTCTGGGAGATTGAAGTGCATAGCCATGATGGCTAAACCTGAGCCAAAAGAAACCATGAAAGTAGTTTCATTAGAATTTAGATAGCCGCTATTCTGGGATTTTTCAAGAAGAACTCCATGAGTTGTTGAAGCAGTATTTGCTGTATCTGCGCTGTCATTATGCAAGAAATTAATTTCTCCAAAAATTTCTATGGCAATTTTTGCCCCTTTATTGACTGCTTTTGGAGTGGTTGGGTGAGAATAGGTATGGTCAATTTTTTCCCATTTTAAATCCATATGTTTTACCGCACGTTGCAAAAAGATTCCAAGATTATTAAGCACCCCATTTTGTAAGTCTCTAGCTTTGGTTCGCATTTTTGGACCTCTGTGTTTCTTTGATGCTTGTCCGATGCAATGTTTATTGTATTGTGCTAATGTAAACGGTTCACTGAACCGAATTCTTCCACTCTCTTTACTTGGCCCTAAGATGTATGCAGCAGCACCATCTCCAACTGTCAAAGATGCTAATGCTCTAGGAAAGAGATACAAATTCCGTCTCTTTGCTTCATGAATAATTGGAGTAATGTACTCTCCTGAAACGACTAATGCATAGTCAGCCTTGCCCGACTTTATCCTGGACTCTGCAATCATTAAGGAAGTCATCATACTTGCACATGCATTGGATACATCAAATGTTTGAGCATTCTTCGCCCCTAATTCATTGGCAATTAATGTGGCATAACTAGGAGATAAGTGTTGACTGAGGTCTTTGTCCATTTTACTTACTGATGCATTAATTATCAAATCGATAGAACTTGCTTCAAGATTGGCTCTGTTCAGCGCTTTATTTGCTGCTTCTATCGCTAATTCGAAACTTCCTTGGCCTTTAGAAACCTCATGATGAGAATTGATGCCTGTCAGTCTTACAAAATCTAGTGACATTGGCAAATCATCTACACCTGCAAAGGACTTGGTCGTCACTTGCTTCTCAGGCAAATAACCAGCAAATGAAACCATTTGCGCAAACCTATTGCCTTCTTGCATAACTTGGTACAAATTAATCAAGTTAAAAAAACTTCAACCGTTAACTCTGTCTATTTCCACTATTATTCAACAGTATCAATAATTATTTCATTGCCTGAAGCAAAGGTAATTTTGTAAAAACCATCACTATGTTCAACACTATTAATTTCTAAATTAATATCTATTGTAGTTGAAAAGTCTGCATCATAACCATCAAGATAGAAATTAATTGATGAAATCGGTTCAATCTGGTTAAATGTTGTTGACTTCCAACCTCTAATTGGTTCTAATGAACCATAATATGATGTGAATCCATCAATACTATTCAATTGTTTGAGATTAATCTTTGATTCATCAACAAGACTTGTTAGAGAAATATTTCTCGAATTATTAACATCTAAAACAACATCTTTTCCAATATTGAATATTTGAGAATATGAGTGTAAATCATTTGATTTAATCGAATCATGAATATAAACTGCTCCTTGATTAAAGAAAATCACTGTTCTAGTTATCTCTACACCATCAAAAATACTGTGGCTCGCTTTGACAAAGCTATACTCGGGGCCAATGTAAAAATTATCTATTTCCGGATTTCCTATAAAGGATTCTTCCCTAAAGTCATAGGTTTCATTATCTACTGAAATTGTATTATGTGCAAAAACACTGCGGATAAAAATTCTATAAGGGTCATTTTCAACAAAATTATATTTCCCCCCATCTACAAAGAAATCGGTATCTCCGTAAGTCAAAACAAATGATAAGTCATCACTTTGCTTGTGAACAAATGAGTGATAAGCGTTGAATAATGAAAAGTAAATTGGCTTTTCAGTATCCCAATCATTCTTGAAGATTGCAATACCTGCATCAGAATATACTATACTTTTATTCTCTATTTCAATACCCTCTAAACCATTGGTTATTTCAAACAGCAAATGTTCATTCGTTACTGACTCTTTAGAGTGCTTCATTACACTATCACTAAATGAATCACCAACACTAGGAACTGTACCATCAGGTTTAGCAATATGAATCAAGAACTCCTGCATCTTATACACCAATGATGATAATTTTTCATTATTATTATGATAATGATTGTTAAAATTATCAATATCAATGAAAATTTTCATTACAAGCAAATGATAAGCAGGACTGTGTTCTTTGTGAACCCCAGAATCTGTCACTCCATCATCCAAATGGAGTTCCAACCTAGAATTCGAAATTTTAATCCATTCTTGGCTATCATCAAAAATAGGAAATAAGGTGCCTAATTGCAACAATGATCTATCCTGATAAATTCCATGATTATGACCCCAGTAATAATTTGAACTATCAGCAGTATACTCTCCATGCTTTCTCATCATATTGAGAAGTTCTACAGCAAATTCTTCATCAAAAATTTCCGAATTCCTGTAATTATCCCAGAAATAGATGAAAGTAGAAATTCTATTTGCAGTACTATGGTCGTCCCAAGCCCTTGAAGATGCTTGGTCATCAGGATTAGGGTTATGATGCATCCAACTTTCGATAAACCATTTTGATTCTTCCAAATAAGTTATATTTCCACTGATTTCGTACGCATTTAGAAGATGACTTACCATTCTCAAACTATGAAAATAAAATTGCCAAGTCCAATCATCAAAAGGATTTTCTGACCAATCAAGGTCACCATCGAAGTGAAACGTATCCCAATATCTCATTATAAAAATGTCATCATTGTCGACAATATCATTTGCTATTTCGATTGAGTTTGAAGTAGGAGTTGTTCTTTTTACATATACATGAGATTCAAATTCATTCCAAATTTGATTTGCTTCGTCTATATCATAATCAACAAATTTTTCAATATTATTTATCATCTTATAACATAAAGAAAATGTTACCAAGAAAACAACTAGTATAGATGTTAACTTGGACATATACTTCCTTAATTGATATTGCTATTTTATGTTAACCTACATTTAAAATAAACTTTTAATTAGACGCTATCCCAGAAATTTTCTGCTGATATACCCCTTTTCTTTGCCGCTTCTTGCAATTCTTTTGCTGCTATTGTTTTCTTTTGTTCTAAAGAAGAATGTAAATCATCTTCATGAATCATATAAATCGTATTCTTTGTTTCTATACGGTGAACATTCTCTTGCAATTCTTGTGATTTAATTTTGGAAGTTGTTATTTGAGTTGTTCCTAATTTTGGATGGTCAATAACAATTCCATGCAACTTTTCTTCTTTGATAGATGCTTTTTTCATCCAAACTTCGACTTTTGAACTATCGCTATTTGAAACTTTATCAGCGGTAGAGGTATCATCAGATTGTTCTTGGCTTTCTTGCTCTTTTTGTTCATCAAAATTATATTTCTGATTAAAAAATAATGAAATAAAACCGAAAATTGTGAAAAATGCAGGTACAAGTCCAATCCAGATTAAACCGAAGAAAAATGGGAAAATTTTCCACCAATTCGTAGACCAATCCCCCCATGGCAGCAATGTCCAGGTATATGGCAAACAAACCATCCATAAAAGTCCCCAAATTATTGAAGGATTGATCAAAAATAAACAACCCCATATTTCTTCTTTCCAATTTCTAGTTACATCTTTAGTTCTATAAGAAAATATCAAGGCCGAGAATACTAATGGCCCCATTGCAATTCCTGTAAGTAGACTTCCAAGTAGCGACCACCAAACGCCGCCTGTACCAACTAAGCGCTCGCAAGTATCATATTCAGTTATTTCACAAGACGGACTACCATCAGAATTCTCTGTAACAACTTGCCAACCAGATTCTGAAATAGAAAGATAGAATTCTTCCCAAAACCAAAGTACATCGAAAATTTCAATGAATAACCAAAGCCAAAAAACTCCAACACAAAACCAGAAAAGAATTTGTTTATTTCTTGAAGTTAGTTCTTCAAGCGAACAATCATACTGCCCATAATCGATTGTTGTTTCGAAACTACGAGCCACAAACTAGGCTATAGTATCCCATTATTAGTTTTTCACGCTAGCAATACTCAGAATGTAGACTGCCACTCTTCAACATCATTTTCTTCTGCCCAAGCCTCATCAGTGGTTTCACCACGTACTTTGAGAACTTCACGAGCAAGCAACCAATAGATAAGAGCCAAGGAACGTCGTCCTTTGTTATTTGCAGGAACTGCGATGTCAACATTTCTAAGATTATTATTTGCATCAACAATTCCAACTACTGGAAGTCCTGAGTTTACAGCTTCACGGAGTGCTTGTTGGTCAGCAGCAGGGTCGGTAACAAACAGAATATCTGGTTCAACATATGAACGTAGTGCGGGATTGGTTAGAGAACCAGGGATAAAGCGTCCTACAGCAGCATTAGCACCGATTGCCTCAGCAAACATTCTTGCTGGTCTTTGGCCGTATTGACGAGCGGAGACAACCATGATTCTAGGAGCATCGAACTTTGTCAAGAAAGCAGCAGTAGTTCTAATTCTAGAATCTGTCATGTTTACATCTAGTAAATAGAGCCCGTCTTCACGCACTCTCTCGATAAATCTAGCCATATCTGCACTCTTTTGTTGAGTACCGATATTAACAGCGTTTTCCTCATAGGATTCAAATGGCAATAATAGGCTCGCTTCTTCAGACATAAATTGACCTCAGCGTCCGTTCCACTTAGCCCCCATATTAAACCGCTTCGCAGTATCATAAATCTTGAAATGGTTCATTTTCTCATTAATTTCATGATTCAAACTATAGAAGATTAAAAGGTTGAAAACATAAAAGGACTACTTATGGGGGAGATGGTAAGTAGTGATATGTCTCGCTCAAGTGCCATTTTTGATGCAAAATTGTGTAAAGATGGAATCTGGAGAGATTCTGAAAACACTCCGCTTAGAATAAGTGCCAGCGATATTGAAAGACATGCATATTGCCCCATGTCTTGGTCATTAGCCAGACAAGGAAATTCAGGCCAAGGTGAAGCAATCAAAGGTGGAAAAGAAAAACACGCAAAAATACACAAAAAAGTAACTGAATTTCAAGAAAAACAAATTCAGTTCAAAAGACATTTGCTAATTTGGACTTGGTGGTTCACTGTAATCATTGCACTAATTATCGATTCTATTGCATTTATAGTGATAGATGATATATTGGTTTCACCAATAGATCTAGCCAGATATTTGGCATTGTGGAGTGCGATTTTATTAATTACAACTATTTTTGCGATATTTCTACCATGGCGCTCTTGGCTTGGACTATCTGAAACTTTACGCCAGGAAAGAAATCGTTTGATAAGACAAAATGAGATTATGCAACCAGAATGGGAAACTATTGAGTTCCAAGGAGGTTGGTTCGAGGCTGGGAAATTTGAGATAAGCCTATTATTCACTGTGATTCTACTAGGTGTTCATTCAATAGCACTCGTTGCTGCCGATAATAGAGCCCAAGCAGGCTTCATCCTTTTCGCTCTTGCAATGTTATGGACTCTTGCTGCTTCTTGGCAACTTCAACGCGCCCTAATAACGGAAAATGCTTCTGAACTTGCCAGAAAGGATGTTGGGTTAGATGAAAATACCGAAGTGGTATACTCAGATGATGAAAAGAGTTCAGGATTATTGGTTGATGAGAATATCGGACTTCGTGGAAGACCTGACCAAATTGTAGTTGTCGATGGGGAATTCATCCCTGTTGAACAAAAAACTGGTAGAATTCCAAAAAGACCACATTTGTCGCATAAAATGCAATTACTCGCTTACCTACACTTGGTTGAAATAAATACCAAAAGAAGTACTCCTTATGGAATACTGAGATATGGAAATGAAGATATCCATCAAATATTTTGGGATGATGAAACGAAGCAAGAATTATTCTCAGTAATTCAAGAGATTCAACGACTAATGGTGGAAGGTGGGGCAAAAAGAAATCACCAAAGAAAAGGCAAATGTCAAAATTGCTCTAGAAAATATGCCTGTAGCGAATCACTTGCATGATTACTTATCGCATGGCGGTTCTTGTGGATACTGTCTACATTCATGATATACATTGATAATTATGATGAAGTCATCTTGAAAAAAACCCGTAGTTGTTTCACCAAGTCCCCTTGCTAGAACTTCAAGGGTGAAATCTCCCAAGGTATCGAAATCTTCCGGTGTGAAGTCATAGGTAGTTGGGGAAACATCTTCACAAACATCTTCAGACCATAATACCGCACCTGAGCCGGTTGTAACTGTTGGTCGAACATAACGGGTTGGGGCTTGTTCAAAGCACGCTAAAGTATCTGAAGCGCTTATTGTAACTTTAAAATAAATTTCAATTCTATTTACAGATTCATCGATTGGGAACGAGGTGCTGTTAGAGTATTCCTCAATAAAGTCGAACACAGATTCTGTCTGGAAAACATGACTCATAGAAATTTTATCAGCATATGGTTTGTCAACTGGTTCGCCCCTCATTCCTTCCAATGACTCTCTTGCTTGTATGAGCCCCATGCACCCAGATAGGCTCATGGTCATGAAGACTAGAACCATCAAAAGTGGAAGAATCTTCGCCCTCATTATCAACTCCGAAATTATTCTTGACTATGAACTATATCCAAAAATGAGCGTCTATTTGAAAGCAAGAAGCATATCGCGCATGTCCGAATGACGCACATGGTAGCCGAGCCTATGGCTATGACGAACCCTATGAAAGCCGACGGACATCATTCAAATTCAGCGCCACAAACAGGGCACTCCTTAGCCATGATTGGGATTTGGGCTGCACAAGCACCACATTCTGCTGTCTTCTTCTTTTCTCGGCGTTTAGGTTGTTGTCGCTTTGGATTTAATTCGTCGGCATCATCTAATTTCGCAATCGGTTGATCGTCATCGAAGGTAAAATCACTACTTGTTTCCTCGATTTCATTGCCTGCTAGTGCTGCATCCGGAATATTCATGCCAACATGTACTTCATCGCCTGGCATAATTCCTTTTTCACCTGTGATTTCGTATAATCTGCCTCTAATTTCAGCATCACTGGCCGATAATTCGCTGCCATCGTCTTTGTGAGCAATTAAATCTCCCTTAGCGGCTAACATTTCGTCGATATTATTTGATTCATCTTCTAGTTGTTTCATACTACGTAGATTGGTAGTAACTTGAGATTCTAGTTCTTCTATCTCTTCTGGAGTTAATCCTTCTGTTGATTGTTCATCTTCATAGGATTGTTCTAATTCAGCAATCTCGGCTTCAGCCTTAGCGAATTTTTCGTCCCATTCCTCTTCCAACTGGTCTTCATTATAGCCAAATTCTTTAACAGTCTCAGCGAAATTCTCAGTACCTGAAACGATTCTATCCTCATCTTCATCAGGTAGTGCAACCTCGACTTTCTCAACTTTACGTTCTTTTCTTTCTCTTCTTTCAAAGAACGAAGATACATCTTGTTGAGTGCCGCAATAAGGACAATTATCCATTAAGTCGGGAACTGATTCTTCACACTCATGGCAAGAGTGGAACTGTTTTCTCGCCTTGTTAAGATTGAAAGAACAATGAGGACAGCGTGATTCATTACCTTCTAATTCTCCATCACAGGCAGGACAATATTCGAAAATGTCTCTCTCTACTTCCTCTTCAGATTCTCTAGTAAACCAAACTGCTAGGCCTAAGATTGCAATTAGTATTACTGCGCCAAATCCAATCAAAGTCATTGTGCCAGATTTTGATTGTTCAGAAGAATCATCGGTAGATGAAAAAGCGGTTGAAAATTGCCTCGTATATGTTGAAGAAACTTTTGTTGGGTCTGACGGTCTAAGTTGAATTGATGATAGTGGAGCAATCGCAGTGAATTCGCACTCAAGGGTCACGGTTTTACCAATTATTGAAACATTTACTTCAGTGGTTGAAATTAATTCATTTTTTCCATTTAAACAATCAAAACTGATTTCGCCGAGTTCTTGGCTCGTTAGGTTGATTGAAATTGTATAATTATCTCCTTCTTCCAATGGATATGTCGCCTCATCCCCACTGGAGTCAACCAATTGGAGAGATGATGGAGCCCATTCAAGTCTCAAGTCTGCCTTAACAGAAATGCTATTTTCCGCCACATTGTTTGCTAAATTACTATCAGAACTGCCTTGAGTTGCAATCCATGTTGCTTTGAAGGGTGCTTGGTGTGCACCTGAGCCAGTCAATAAAGCATCACTTACCCAAGTATATGATTCTCCAGAACTTAATTCGATAAGGATTGAAAGGTCTGTAACTCCTTCAAATTCATATTCCAATTTACCACTGACTTCAACACCACCAGTATTTTGCACTGTAACTTCCCAAGTAACTCTCTCTCCAGAATTGACTTCAGGAGATGATGGACGAGCAATAGCATCAACAAATACATCAGGTATTTCCAGTATTGTCAAAAGAGCGCTTGAGCGGTCATTTGATGTGCTTTCTTGAAGGAAATTAGGATCATTGAATGGGTCTATTTGAGCGGTCAAGAGATAACCGCCTGCTGGAAGTGAACTAACTGTACTTGAAGTTAATATGGTTGACCAAGATTGTTCTGCATAACCAGTTCCTTGCAAAATAACATCGAATGGTTGTGCTGTAACAATTCCCCCAGTATCGGTTGCTACTTCAATCCACATTGGGACAGTTGTAGTTCCTGTACCTCCCGTTCTAGCAAGTTTGCCAGAAATAGTCCAAGGGCCTTGTAATGAACCTTCAGTTGCCGTGATAGTGATGTTTTCTTGATGATAAACATCCATTCTAGGCTCAACAATTAGAGCGACATTCTCTACTTTGTTATTCTCTGATGCTTCAATAACATCATCATGATAATCGGGAGTCACATAAATCGAATAAGTGCCACTTGAAGGAGCATTGAATGTGGTGTTAATCCACTCTTCTTGGCCTGGAGTTAGAGCAGATGTTGATATTTCTTCATCGGTTAATGTTGAAGGCAAGTCTACTTTCAATGTACTAGCTCCTGCTGGCTCAGACCCTGTGTTTTTCACCAATGTAGAAAGTTGTACTAAATCTCCAGAATTTATGCCGCTTGATGGAGAAAGTTCTGATTGTATTATCCTAAGATTCGGCAAACCTGCAACATCAAAGTCAATGAAGAAGGATTGTTCATTTCCGCCGTATTCAAATACAACCCAAACTCGACTGTCTGATTCTTGCAACCCGTCCCAAGTTACTGAGACGGTTTCACTTTCTTGTGCATAAATATCAATTACACTCTTCAGTAATTGTTGACTAGCAGTGTAATCATTCATGTAAAATGCATACTCAACATCGAAAGCATCCGATTGTAAAGTATTGGACAAGGTGAGGTAAATTGTCACTGAATCACCTTGGGTTAATCCAGTAGAAGGACTCAGTGCAACTTGGGCTTCTGATGCTTCAATACCGCCGCTATTATATGCTGCAATATTTGTAGGAAGAACGGCAATACTGAGAATCAGCACACCTATGATGACCTGCCACTTACCTGCCATATACAACAACGACATATTGCAAAGCACTTGAACCCATCTCTAAACAAGGTGTAAATTAGGCCCCATAAGACTTATTTTGAATCTACCGCGATTGGAAAAAATTGTCTAAATTATTGAAAATACGGATTTACAAGGGGAGCATTGAAGGATAACCCCGAACCTCTTGCTGTCATGCGAAGGGGGGGAGTGGCTCTGGTCCTTGGACTGATTCTACTATCATCCATGTTTGCAAACCTAAATTTAGAACCTGAAAGTTCTATCGAATTAGAAGAAAACGATTCTTTGTTTTCAAATTCTGATGTCACTATTACCTATTCTAATGGACCTACATCAGGTCAAAGTGTTACTGGACTGTATACTGTGTCATTTTCATTGGGCGGAACCTCAACTGTATCCTCTCTATTGGTAGAAATCTCGGATGGAACATCTTGGACTACAGTTACTAACTTGACATCATCTCCATGGTTGACATATCTTGATTCAACCAGTTATGTCAATGGAACATATAGCCTTAGAGCGACTGCTTATGATTCGACAAATGGAGAAGATGTGGTTCAGGTTTCTGACTCCTTTACTATTGATAATCAAGTTCCTGAAATTACAATCTTCACGGTTTTAAACCCTGTAATAGGCAGTGGAGATTCTGCAAATGATAGAGCTTGGTTTAACATTGACTCAACAGGTACTTTAGAATTTAGATGGGGCGTAAATGATGATGACTTACTCCGTGCAAGTTTGGTAAATGTGCCTGGTCCAAGCACGCCACCAAATGATGGGCCTGGTTCAATTTCATACGGATGGGATTGGGCATCAGGAAATATGGAAGAAGGTAAATGGAACCCTAGAATAACTGTTTATGATAATTCAGGACTAACTGCTACTGAAACTATATTCATTGGAATTGATAGAACAGGGCCAAGCCTTGGCACAATTACTGTAGGTGATGGTTCGGGTTGGTATGATTCCTCCACAGTAACCATTTCTGGCCTTATTACTTCAGTTGATGATGGACAAGGTTGTGGCTTAGATTACACCGAGATTAGTACAGATGGGGCAACATGGACCTCCATCACTAGCGACAGTTATGACATCACATTGCTTGAGGGAGCCAATTCTGTTTCAGTACGTGCTGTTGACAAAATAGGGAATATCGGTCCAACCACTCAATTAAGTGTCCAAATTGATACAACTAATCCAGAAGAGATTGGATGGATTGTTGAACAAATTACGACTGATCGAATTGGAACTGTGCCTATTGAATTTTCAGCCATTGATACAACTTCTGGAATCGATACAACAGCGTCATACATAGAATATGGATTTGATTCAAATGGAGTAGGGCAAACCCCTGACCTTTCAGGTAATTGGCAACAGATTTCCACTACTGGATTGACGGGGGTAGTAGCACAATCGAGTTGGTCGACAAAATCTAGACAATATTTGATGCTAAGAGCACATGTAGTTGACCTGGCGGGTAATTCGATTACTACCTCACCTGCTTCTTATCAAATACTTCCCAGCCTAGACCTTTATTGGAATACGAGTGAAACCAATTTAGACAGGTTGATAGTAAAACCTGGAGAAAAAACTGGTAATGTAACAATAACCAGCCTTCTAGAAACAAGTGAAAGTTACGGCGGTAGCGTAACAATACAACTTGAATCTGCACCTGCTGACCGTACTTCATCAGTTTCTTGGACCGTTTTAGAAACTCGAAATTTAAATTCTGGAACACTTACTGATTCAAGTGAATTACTAATTTGGAATTATACTGTTCCTACTTCTGGACAATTTGATTTACGATTAGTAATCGACCCAAATAATGTAATTGATGAGTATGATGAATCCAATAATAAAAACCACATGGTCGTTACCGGTGCTACAATTAGCAGTATCATTGATGCACCATCATTTGCACCTTCAATACTACTAATTCTGATTACATCTTTCGCTATTTCTTTTGTTAGTAATAGGGCAAGGGATTGAAAAGAGAAGGCTGGCACGACGGTTTATGCGCCAAGCACTGCCGAGGGTACCAAAAGACAGAATCGCTGTCTTAATCGGTGCTAAAGGGGCTACTGCTAAATCACTTAGAAATTCGGCTGGCTGCAAAGAATTGAACATCGATTCTGACACAGGCGAAGTAGAGGTAGTATGGGGAAAAGCAGGCTCTTACGACCCTATTAAAGCAATGAAATTACCAAATGTAATCAAAGCCATTGGCAGAGGTATGGCTCCTAAGGCTGCAATACGCTTATTTGACGACCAGCATTTCTTTGAGATGGTAGATTTGAGAGATTTTGTTGGCAAGCGTTCTAATCAACAACGTAGAATTCGCTCTAGAATTATTGGTAGTCAAGGCAAAATTAGAAAGTTAATCGAAAATTTGACTGAAACTGAAATCACAATCTACAAATCTACAGTGGTTATTATCGGCGAAGAAGAAGGGCTTTTTGCTGCTCAACAAGCCATTGAAATGCTTGCTGGTGGAGCAGAACATGGTTCGGTTCTAAATTATCTAGAAAAGGATAGAAGAAGGTCAAAACTATCTAATCGTTCACTTGATTCAATCGAACTCAAAGGTGACCCAAGTACAAATGTAGGTTTTGAGCACTTAGTACCTGGCCTCTCTGAGATTAGTGATAGGCGCTCTCGAAGAATGAAAGCATCGCAAGTAGATCCTGCCGATGATGAGGCTGTCGAAGAGATGATGAAACTTTCAGAAGATGAAGTAATAAGTTGGGAAGAAGAATAATCTCAATCGATTGGAACTTCTTTTACATGACTTAGATCCATGTTTAACACATCAAACATTGCTTCGGCTAAATCTACCTCTAAGTTGTTTTTTTGACCCCACTCCACTAGTCGAGTAACATCTCTAACAAGGAAGTCTTGTGCTTTGGGATGCGATTGTATAACTGCTTGACCTACATCGATTACCACTGGTTTATCCTCATCATTCCATAATATATTGAATGGCGAGAAATCTGCATGAACCAGATTTGCTTTTTGCCATGAAACCGCTAAAAATTCCAGTAACTCATCATAAACTGGTTGGGGGTCTTCGACCTTTACCTCTCGAAGTTTTGGGAAAGGGGATGTTTCATCACCAAGATATTGCATTACCAGAACATTCTTGTGCAATCCCAATGGTTTAGGAACTCTAAGGCCCCACTTTGCTAAACGTGTTAGGTTTCTCTGCTCTTTGCGAACCCAAATATCTACTAAATCTCGGTGTCTTCGTCTAAGTCCTGTAAATCTAGGGTCGCCTTCTATATATTGCATTAAATTCTTGAAAACAGCATTTGATGTGTGGAAAATTTTCACGGCCACTGGATTTCCGTCTATATCTGAACCATGAAATACATGGGCTTCCTTTCCTCTTGCTACTGGAAAATCTAGTGTATCTATAATTCCATTTTTCATGAGTTTATACAAAGACATCAATGTCAATCTATCAAAAACTTGATCGAATACTCTTCTATCAACCCATTCAAAAGGTCCTTTACCCATAGCGCCTTGGATTTTATCTTCTATATTTCTAAACATGGTTTTGTATCGCTTTTCTTTCATCCAAGAATATTTTCCAGATGGATTTTCTAGAGTATCTATGAATTTACTTTCCTCATAATGAGAAAATTCTGCATCTTTTTGATGCTCGGTGTTTTTGAAATTAGATTTTTTACGACGACGACGATTCTTGTTTATGGCAAGTTCATCCCAGTCGTCGTCTAAATCTTTCATTTGACCACCCATAAGGTCAACTAATCCTAACCAAATAGTGAATCGATGTCGATATCTTCATCATCATCATCGCCATCTTCTTCGTCTGTAGCAGGATATTCTTCTACTGCCTCAAACTCTTCTTCAGGTTCTTCTGGTTTTTCTTCTGTCACTTCTTCTTGAGATTCTAAAACTTCTTCTTCGCCATCATCGCCAAATAAATCGTCATCATCATCTGGTGAGTCAGCCTCGCCAAACAAATCATCGTCATCCTCGTCATCTACAGTACCAAATAGGTCATCATGTTCATCATCATCATCATGTGAAACATTCATGCCAAATACATCGACATCATCTGGTAAAACTCCTTTACGCGACAAGTACATCGCTTGAGTTTTGGTATATCGATGCTTGACATCGGCTTTAGCATCTTGAAAGTCCCAAGGCCAAACGATGATTAGGTCTCCTTCTCTAACCCATTGTCTTCTTCTCATCTTTCCAGGAATCCTAGCTAACCTAGTCTCTCCATCTTCACATAGAATAGTTACTCTTCGCCCGCCAAGTATTTGTTCTGCTAAAGCAAACATTTCGTTTATCTTGCGGTTCGGCATTTTGACACGAATCTTTCCTGAAGAACCATCTTCAGGATTCTCTAGACGTGCTAGTTCTTCCACGTCTACTTTTTCTTCACGTCTTCGACCCACAATGTCTCACTAATATGGGCTGATAGTCAACCCTTATTGAAGCCATCACCCATTGAAGAGTTGTTTTAAGCCCAATTATAATTGAAACTTTGCGCTGCAATTTCACATATTTCAAGAATTTTATCACTTGCAACTCCCATAAACAAAGTTGCTAGTAAACATACAAGAATTGCAAAGCGAACTTGCCAGCCTGTTGGAAGAGGTCCTCTTCTACTCTCTGCAGGTTCTTCAAAGAACATCACAACTACAACTCTTAGGTAGTAGTAAACTGAAATTGCTGAATTGATTATCATTGCTAATGCTAGCCACCAAACCCAATGAACATCAGACAAACCAAGTTCATTACCAGTTGCCAATGCCTCACTCATATCACCAAGTGCAACTCTTACAATACCCATGATAACTAATAATTTGGACATAAATCCTGCCATAGGAGGTACGCCTGCTAACGAAATCATGAAGATAAACATAGCAACTGCAAGGAATGGTTCCCTCTTAGCAAGTCCACCAAGAGAAGATAATTTCGAACCACCACCTTCTGATTCAAGAACAGATAGTACAAGGAATGCACCTAACTTGAAGGCGACTAATACCATCAAGTGGAATATCAATGCTGTCAAGACAACTACTGCTGCTTCACCTGGTTCTCCAGATAATGTTTCATCCCAGTTCCATGCACCAATAGCGGTAATCGCGGCAAGCATGTAACCAGCATGAGCAACAGAAGAGTAAGCAAGCATCCTCTTTGGATTAGTACTACCAAGAGCCGCCAGGTTACCCCATGTCATAGTTACAACAGATAATAGTCCAAGACAAACAAGCCAAACTGTTCCATCTTCACTAGACTCGGGAGCAGCAACAACCAGTAATATTCGCAAAAGACCAACAATTCCCATTGCTTTACTTGCGGTTGCAAGAACTCCTGCAACAGGACTGCTTGCACCTGAATAGGCATCTGGTGCTGCAAAGTGGAATGGGGCTGCACTGACTTTGAAACCAAAGCCAACTAAGACAAAACCAATACCAATCATTGGAAGTGCTTCACTTCCCGATAATGCAAATGTTGTCGCTAGGACGTCTAATTGTAGGGAGCCTGCCCAAAGGTAAAGCATAGATAATCCATACAAACCTACTCCTGAAGCCACTGAACCAACAATGAAATATTTCATTCCAGCCTCGGTTCCAGTCTTCGATTCCTTGAAAAACGCCACCAAAACATATGTTGAGAAAGAGGCCAACTCAAGCCCGATAAATAATACGAACAAGTCTTGTGCTAGAGCAACAATAGACATTCCAAGGGCACAAGTGATCATCAATATGTAAAAATCTCCTTGCCTTCTATTGTTGTATAATTCCTCAGTAGATAACTTTGCACCGACTCCTTTGACATCTAATCGATTCATACAAGCGAAGGCTGCAAGGGTCAAAGCTCCAAAGAATATTAATTCGAAAACTCTGCTAAATGCATTTATCATTAGAATCTGAGTGCCTCCTTCACTAACAATAGCAGTCCTTTCTACTCCATCTTGGAAAGAAAGAATAGTCATCGCAAAAGATGCACCAATGGTTAGAAAACCAATCCATGAAGGCAATCTTGGGTCACTAGTTAATTTGAATCTCTTGCCTCCAAGTAGCCAAGGAACTCTAGTTTGAGTTCCTGGAATTCTAAATTTACCATCTCCAAGATTAGGCACTACAATTAGTAAAATCAAACCTGCAAACAAAATTAATTCAGGACAAAGTGCCGAAATAAATCCTTCACCAAATGGCTCAACAGTGTTCAATGTAGACATATCAAGCACCTCCCTTTCCAACAAATAATATCAAACCATTGAATATTTGTTGTGTCCAATCATCCATCATATCTAGAGCAATCCATGGCATTACACCGAATAGAATTGTAAAGAAAGCCAATATTAGCATTGCGAACTTTTCCGAATTTGAAATATCTGGGATTTTCTGTCCATCCATCGATGCTGGCGGTTGAGTCTCATCTCCGCCTTCGAAAATTGTTCTCTGCATAGACCATAGATAGTAAGCCGCAGTCAAAGCCAGAACAAGTGCTGGACCAACCATCCACCATATGCTCCAACCATCAAGGGCAATCATGTGCCACAAAGCGATTAACATCATTATTTCAGCAACAAAACCAGCAAGAAGTGGAAGACCCAAAGATGCCATCCATGCAAACATCATCGAAGTTGCAAGCCATGGAGAATGCTTTGCCATTCCTCGCATAGCGCCAATTTCCATACTGTGATAGTGATGTTTGAAAGCACCACAAACTGCGAACAGCATTGGACTGATTATTCCGTGTGCAAACATCATGAATAGTGCTGCTGCCCAACCCATCGGTTGCATTGTAGCAATACCAATTAGAATTACACCCATGTGAGATACAGATGAATAAGCAACCATTTTCTTCAAATTGGTTTGACCTAAACAAACAATCGCACCCCAAACAAGAGATACCATTCCAATAATCATCAATGCTAGTTGGAAATGATATAGTGCATGAGGGAATAGGCTTAGAGGTAATCTAAACATTCCATATGCACCCATCTTTAGCATTACACCTGCTAATAGCATTGAACCACCAGTTGGTGCTTGAACGTGAGCATCTGGCAGCCAAGTATGGAAAGGTACTGCTGGAAGTTTTACCAAGAAACCAATCATCAACATTACGAATAATATATTCTGCATTGTCTTGCCAAGGAACCAATTATCGCCAACATTTGCAGTTCTTGCAGAATCGATTAATTCTGGAATAGAGAAACTGCGACCAGTCATTGTACCCGCTGAAGCAAGGGTATTTGGTTCTTGTAAGAAGTATAGAGTGATTAGACCTAGAAGCATTACTACAGAAGCGGTAAATGTATAGATGAAGAATTTCTGAGCAGCATACTTTCTGTCTGCTCCGCCCCACTTTAGAATCAAGAAGAACATTGGAATTAGAGTTAATTCCCAGAACACATAAAACATAAACAAATCAAGAGATACAAAGACTCCAATCAAAGCACCACCCATCATCAATAATAGAGGGAAATATGTTGCACCATATTTTTCATTCCAAGTTGCTATTATTGTAACTGGTAGTAAGAAAGTGGTCAACCAAACCATTGGGAAGGATAGAGCATCTAATCCAACTGTCCAGTTTATTCCAAGTGAATCAATCCAAGCATAACTTGCAAAATACTCATAATCATTGAACTCAATATCCATCCAAGAAACATTTCCAAAATACTTGAAGAACATTCCAGTGGTCAAAACAAGAAGTAGTAAGGAGAAGACAAGACAAGCCATTCTAATCGGCTTAACTAGTCCTTCACGAACTCTTGGAGAGGCATTGGAAACAAAGGCGAGCAAAATCATACTGCTGATCAGTGGGAATGCCACCAGAGGAATAGAAATCCAATCATTCAATCATGCCACCCCCCACAGGAAGAAGAAAATCGCTAAGGTTCCAACAGATATCATCAAAATGTAGTCTCTGGCTGAACCTGTAGTCAAAGAACGAACTACGCTCGATAAAGACTGAGACCCTCTCTCGATATTCTTGATTGTTCCGTCAATTACCGCACTATCAGCCTCTGCAGACTTCTTAGAGAAGGCTGCTACAATCTTTAGCATTGCCATATCATAGTAGTAATCAATGTACAATCTTTGTTCAAGCGCTCTAGTCAAACTTGACTCTGCAATTGAACTATTGTTGAAGTTGAAACGTCGATAAACCCAAGCATTCAACCGTATGACCGGTTTCATCCAAGGTTTGGTTTGTTCACCTTCTGCTAGATTACCACCATATAGTGACATGGCAATTCCTGGACCGAGTACTGCTCCAATAGCAATAGCCACATATGTCAAGATGAAGTAGAATGAATCACTATTGGCAAAAGCGTGTTCCATCTCATAGCCAATTCCTCCCAACAAACCTTTCTCTGACATGAAACTGTATTCACTGTCTGAAGCCCAGTGCGTGAAGCCCATTCCTGCAAGTATAATTGCTGAAAGAGTTACGAAAGTAAGGGTGAATAATGGTATCTTAATCCAAGTATTTGTTGGACCAACATGGGCTGCAACTTCATTATTTGGCTTACCAGCAAATGTCTTTAGCCACATTCTTGACATATAGAAACCGGTCATTCCAGCACCGATTAATACACACATAGCAGGAAGTAGGAATCTTGGGTCATCTTGAGCGACTCTCCAAGCATTAGCAATAATTCCCTCTTTAGACCAAAATCCGCCAATGAATGGTAGACCCATGATAGAGGCTGAACCAACTAGCATTGCTGTTGCTGTGAGTGGCATCTTTGATGCAAGACCACCCATATTTTCCATAGATTGTGCATCGAAGTCATCATCATGATGGTCGTCATGATGATGTAAGTGGTGATGAGCGTGGTGAACTTCATGAATTACTGAACCACTTGCCATGAACAGCATTCCTTTAGCCATAGCGTGATTAAACAGGTGAAATAGTGCTGCACCAAATGCAACAACAACGATGTAATGGGCTTGACTATCATTATGCCAATCTAAAGTATTAGCAAGATACATTGCACAACCAAGTCCTGTGAAGATATATGCTAGTTGACTCATTGTTGAGTATGCTAGAACCTTCTTCAAATCATTTTGTACAAAGGCGATTGCTGCTGCCATGACCGCAGTGATACCACCGACTAATGCGATGATGAAAGCCAAATCTACAAGGTCACCATGAAGTGCTTCTGCTCCAAAGAATGGGAACATTCTAGCAACTAAGTATAGACCAGCGTTAACCATGGTTGCAGCGTGAATTAAAGCGGAAACTGGTGTTGGTCCTTCCATAGCATCTGGCAACCAAACGTGCAATGGGAATTGTGCTGATTTACCAACTGCACCAATAAACATCATTCCAAGTGCCCATTGAAGAGTTCCTGAAGATTGTGCTGCAACTTCAGCGATTTTTGTTTCATCAAATACCACAGCATAATCTAAAGAGCCAAATAAATCCCAAATCATTACAAGACCAATCATTAGGAATACATCACCAATACGAGTAGTCAAGAATGCTTTCTTAGCGGCATAAGCAGCACTTGGGCGTTCATAATAAAATCCAATCAACAAGTAAGAGCACAGACCCATTATCTCCCAGAAGATGAATAACCAAAGGAATGAGTCAGCAAGAACCATACCAAGCATACCTGCACAGAACAGAACAAACTCTGCATAAAATCGATGATTTCTATTATCATTAATTGGATCAGTATTCATGTAACCAACACTGAAAATATTGATTAAAAGACAAAGGAAAGAGGCAACAAATAGTAGCATCACTGTAACGTGGTCAACATATATTCCAAAACCAAGAGTTACTGGCTCAAGCACGCCGCCATCCCAAACGGTGGTATTGACCCAAAGAATATCTAATGAATCTTTAATTTCAGCGAAACTACCAATATGGTCTTTGATTAATAGCAACGAGATAATAAAACTCGCAGCCATTACTGGTAATGCAATTAATCCTCCTTCTTTTAGAGTATTCTTCCAAAATGGATTTTTATTGAAAACACGCCCCAGGAATAAAATCACTGGGAATGCTAACATTGGTAAAAGAATAATCAATGGTGCGTACTGAACCATATCACTGTCGAGTATAACATCTGAACTACTTGCCATCATATCACCTCAGTTCCTCAAGACGTCTACATCGTCCAATGATATCGATTCATGCTTACCATACATAGCAAGGAAAATCGCCAATCCAATGGCAACTTCGCTCGCTGCGATTGCAATTGCAAAAATAGTGTAAATCCATCCTGTAGCATCGCCGTGGTGAACTGCAGCGGCTGCAAATTGCATGTTTGCTGCATTCAACATCAACTCGATACACATCAATACAATGATTGCATTTTTACGAGTAAAAGCCCCACCAAGTCCGATTACGAACAATAATGCGGAAAGTGCGGAAACCCATGCTGGATCAATCATTCTTCTTCACCCCCAAATTCCCAAAGAAGATTTTCCCTTCTTTCATCACGAACAAGATATGCTGCTCCAATCATTGCAACAGACATCAAAATACCAAGAACAAGTAAAGGTAATGCCCATTCATTTAGCATAATATCAGCAAGTGCATTGGTTGATGGTTCGCTATCGCTGGAATTATCCCAGACTTCATCTGCACTAAGTACAGAAACAAGAATCATACCAAGGCCAAGAAGGCCAATTCTTGTTACTAAGGACAAGAATTTCATTCGAAATCCTCCTCAAGTATTTGTCTTCTAGTAAGCATGATACCAAATAATACAACCAATCCAACACTAGCCAGATAAACAAGAATTTGAATCGCTGCTAAAAATTCAGCACCCAGCAGGATGAAAATTCCAGAAACTGCCATAAAACAGAATATGAGAGAAAGCATGGAGTGAGCAACTCTTTGGGCAAGAATTAATCCTAAAGCTCCGCCAATGGTAATTGTTGCAAATAGGAAGAATACGCCTGCCTCAACAATTGCTCCTATGTCCATATCAAGCACTCTCCTTAGCCGCTTTTGCAGCCTTCTTAGCTCTCTTATCACGCTCTTTGTTAGCGCGCTTTGCTAATTCAGAGTCCACTGCTTCTTGGTGTATTGAAGGTAAAATTCTAGTCCTACTTGCATCAAACCAAAGGTCTTGACGAGAGAAACCGGACATTCCATCATATTCATTGGTCATGAAAAATGATGTAAATCCACATGCTTCCATACATAGGCCGCAGAACATACATCGGCCTAAGTCAATTCTACCTGAGACAATTTGGTCATCTGCGACGAATAATTCAGCGGTTTCAATATCTTGTTCAGCGCCTGAATCATTCCAACGAACTGTTGCGGTGCTTCCTGAGAGATCAAGAACTTCGGCAAATCTCCATTGTTCGGGAGTGTCGGTGTGTGCTGTAACGTGATTAAAATCATCTAGAGTTTCTGCGACTTCTTCGATTTGCTTTGCTGCAAATCCTCCAACTTCTAATTCAGACCCCATTCCTCCATGTTCACCTTCAGCACCATCAAGAACATCTACTCTTAGTTCAGTTGTCATGTGAAGACAATCATTTGGACAAGCGGTTACGCACAACTTACAAGCAGTACAAGTTTCCCAAATAACTCCAATTCTTCCGTTGTAGTTTCCAGGAACGAAAAGCCATGGTTCCATCTCTTCCAGTCTCTCATAAGGATACTGAACTGTTTGGGGCTTCCAAAGTGTTGGGAAAAGGTCAGATGTAACTCTGTCTGGAGCGAATTCCTGTTGTGAAATATCATTGAACTGTGAACTCTTTGAGGCTCTTGCTGCCGAACCATCATCCAAAAACTCTGGATGAGTTGTGTTGTGATAACCACCAGAAAGTCTCTTTCCAAACAATTTACCAAATATTGGGAAGGTTCGTAATGCTGTAATCAAGGTAATCTTGAAAGGATACCAAAACAGGTTTCTAAAATTCGGTTTTGCGTGTGGATGCATTGGCATATTTTCACCTCACTCCTGCCCCGGGACATGTGTTCCCGCTGGCTTATCTGTGTACACATGGAACATACGTTCCGTGTTACCGCTCTTATCTTCATCATTTAGCATTAGGAAGAATATTCCTAGCCATATGACAGTGGTAATCGCTGGAATCAAGAATGGTATTCCTAGAGCATCCCAAGATGTGCCTCCATAATTTCCATCATCCATTGCTGAAGGGTCAAATAGGTACAATCGGTAAACCGCTGAAAGAATTAATTGGAATACGGCCAATGGCAACAAGATTCTCCAGCCAAATTCAAGGATTTGGTCGGTTCTTATTCTTGCCAAAGAAAATCTAGCCCAAACGAATACTAGTAGGAATACTAACCAAGCCTTGATTAATACAACTACTGCACCAGGAATCAAAAGATAAAGGTCACCAAGAACTGGTATCGAACCTATTAGGCCTTGGAATGGTAGATGCCATCCTCCAAGGAAGAAGTGCGTGAAGAGGAAACATGCTGCATAAGTTCTGATATATTCAGCCATGAATAACATTCCAAATCTCATTCCCCCATATTCAGTCCACCAGCCCTCAACCAATTCTGCTTCTGCTTCAGGCATATCAAACGGTACACGTTCAACTTCAGCAATCATAGTCAATAGGAATAATCCAGCACCAAGTGGCATCAAGAAAAGATTCCAAGCACCTGCTGAATGCTGGAAATGTACACTATCTATTATGTTGAATGTTCCTGAAAGAACTGCGACTGAAAGTAGCGTAAGTAGCAGAGGAATCTCGTAAGCAGTTAATTGTGCAGCGGAACGAATACCGCCAATCAATGTATATTTGTTATTAGACGACCAACCAGCAAAGAAAACACCGATTGGGGCGATTCCAAATATCGCAATGGCATAAAGGATTGAAAGTTCAGGATTGGTTGCATAAATTCCGCTAGATAAAGGAATAATACCGAGAATTAGTAAAGTCGAAGAGACGATTAGGAAAGGTGAGACTTCAAAGATTAGTTTGTCTGCTCTTTGTGGCACCATGTGCTCTTTAAGCAAGAATTTCATACCATCTGCGACATTTTGGAAGAAGCCTGGGAATATTGAATATCCCATCCACGACCTATTGTTGACTCTGTCAACTGCTGGAAATTTTTCATCTCTATTGCCGAATTTTTTATTCAGCCATTTATTGACTGCTCCAACCGGCTTACCAAGTCCATATGGAAGCATGTTCCACCATTCACCAGCAGTTACGCCATTTTCACCAACCCACAATGAACGTAGAGCGGTCGTAGCGCCTCTTCTATCATTCATTCTAGCAACAGCCTTTCGCTCAATCCACAGAATTGCGAATTGTGAGAAAAACAACATCAAAAACACGATATTTACAATTACAAATGTTGCTAATCCGAATGTGATTTGCCCAGTACTGTCTTCAAGAGGGGTGCCCTCAAGAAGAGGTGGAATGGTCTTATCGACAAGGTAAAAAATCAATCCTCGTAAGTCATATACATCATCCATGATATCACCTCAACGATCTGTCTCTCCTATACATGGGTCAAAACTACCCATAATTGCCGGTATATCTGCCACCTTGTAGCCAATCATTGTTTTAGCCACAAATGGAATTGTGATAAACATAGGAGAGCGAATAGAAAGTCGGTAGGGATTTTTTCCTCTGCCTTCCCCGCCTCCTTGGATATAGAATTGTGATGCACCTCTTGTACACTCATAGTTGCTAAATCCTGTAGCTCCTTCAGGTGCACGTGTTGGTGCCTTTTGGAAAATCATCTCATCTCCATTGGCGTAATTTGTATTCTTTCCTCCTGGAATTTTCTCGATTGCATCAAGAACCATTCTACATGATTGGCGCATCTCTTCCATTCTTACACGATAACGGTCATAGCAGTCAGCACCCTTTACAGATGTTGGTTTTTCAACTGCTGGCTCCCAATCAACTTCATCATATACTGAATATGGATGTGCCCAGCGAACGTCATAATTGACTCCAGCGGCACGAACATTCGGGCCTGAAACACCTGCTTCGACCATTTCTTCGGCATTAGCATAGCCAACACCTTGCAATCTAACCAACCAAATTGTTGATTCGTCAAGCATCATTTCATACTCATCTATTCTATGTTCGAATAACTTCACCTTGGCAATCATTCTATCAGCAAAACCTATTGGAATATCACGCTTTACACCGCCAATTCTTGGATAGTTGTAGTGCATTCTTGAACCACCCAATTCTTGAAGTAAATCAAGGAACATTTCTCTATCACGCATACACCACGTCATCAATGTCAAATTACCAATATCTGGACCAAAGGCGCCAAGCCACATCAAATGTGAAGCAAGTCTTTGCAATTCTGCTGATATTAAACGAATGTATTCTGCTCTTTCAGGGACTTCGGCTTCTAGAAGGTCTTCAGCCGCATAGATATAGGAATTAGCCCATGTCATTGCACTAACATAACAAAGTCTATCGCAGTAAGGCGTTACTTGGGTGAAATTTCTCGATTCACAGATTTTTTCAACACCACGGTGTATGTATCCTAATTCTGCCTCAGTATCAACTACAGTCTCACCATCTACTTTCACTCTCAAAGTCCATAACCCGTGAGTCATCGGGTGCTGAGGCCCCATTGTAATCCACATTTGTGCCATGATATCGCCTCACTTGACACGGCCCTCGTCCGTTGTTTTTCGGCCAAAGCCTTGTGCATCATCATACATCTCGTTATGTTCATGATATCGAATCTTGTGTTGCTTTTGAAGTGGGTGAAAGCCTTCTGGACTATCGTGCGGATTTAGAACTCTGTGCATATTTTTGTGGCCTTCAAATTTAATTCCTACCAAATCCCAAGTCTCTTTCTCATTCCAATCCGCTCCACCCCAAATGTGTTGAACTGTTGGGACTGTCGGTGAATCATTATTTTCTAGAGGAATTAATACCTCAAATTCCATAGGGATTAGAAGTCCATCTAATTTCTCAGCCACATATACTGTTTGAGTGTTGGGTATTTGATTGGTAATAGGTTGTCTAAGGAAGTGATATGCTACTTCCCACCCTCTTTCTGGAGGGCCTTCAGGGAAATGCGTTCCTGTGATCATGGAACAGTAGTTGGCGCCAAGGTCAAAACGCATCCATTTTGCTAGTGCTTGCCAGTGTTGAGCAGGAGTAGTGATTCTAACGAAAGCATATTTCTTGGCATTTGAATGCCTCTCTACAGAAGCAACAACGCCTGAGCCAGAGAAGCGTGAATTTATTGCCGCTAGACATTCTTCAGCGGCTGCTTCATTTTGCGATAGTGTGACTGTAGTACCCAAATTACTCATCTCCTACAATCAAAGGCTTCTCGCCCTCTCTTTCAGAACTAGGGGCTCCGCCAATTCTGATTATCTTCTCACGTAGCAATCCAAAACCATCGATTAAAGCCTCTGGCCTTGGAGGGCATCCCGGAATATACACATCGACTGGAATTACCGTGTCAACTCCTTCAAGAATATTGTAAGATTGGAAGTATGGGCCACCTGAAATTGCGCATTCGCCCATTGCAATGCAGTATTTTGGTTCTGGCATTTGTTCCCAAAGACGGACAATTTTATCTGCGAATTTCTTGGAAACTGGGCCGTTTACTAGTAGCACATCTGATTGCCTTGGAGATGAACGGAAGAGCACCCCAAATCGATCACCGTCAAAACGAGGAGTTGCTGCTGCGGCCATCTCGATTGCACAACACTTTATTCCCAAGTGCAAAGTGAATAATGATTTCCTTCCAGCCCAGTTGAAAAATCTACCAGCAAGAACGCTTAGAAATTGCTTGATTTTTGTCACCTTTAATGCCTCGTCAGTAACGCCGCCGACCATCTCGACCAATGCCCTACTATTGAAAGCAGCAAAATTCTCTCCAGTATCAGCCATCATATCACCTCAAATGTATATTCTTCCTCGCTTTCGAAAAACATACCACACGCCAAGCGACATTGTGGCAAAAAATGCACTAAGAACAACCAATGCGTTCTTGGCTTTGGCAACTGCACTCTCCCTAGCACTTTCTGCTAGGTCTTGTGCTGTAGCATCGGATGCAACCATTCCTCCAAGAACTAGGAACATGAACGCCACATCAAAAACTAAGAAAATAATCGCATACCAATAATATTGGAAGTGGAATTGAATCATAGCATCGCCCACTGGTTCACTACCACATTCGAAGGTGGTCAATCTCCTTGGATACAAACTGTGATCTTTCTCATAACCCTCCAAAAGATACGACCTTGTTATGTGCGGGCGTGCTGGGTCAACACGTGGCCTAACTACCCAAGTTATGATGAAATTTGTCAGTGGCATGAGTATGCCAACAACCGTCAAAAAGCCAATAGAAAGGTATGAACTAGGTACCGATTCGAGTCCGGACATTTTTTCACCCAATTGCAAAGCATACGCTCAGCAATCTTTCCAATAATTGCCCCTCAATAAGTGTTGCCAAATGATGCAACTTTTTTAGAGCAGAAAATTACTAAAAATTTCAGCCTGAATTACTCAAAAATCATGCAGATTTACCGAACCAAATAGCCCAAGAAGCATTCATTGAATTCTGTGTCATGGCCCATATCTTGTACATTGGTAAGATGAACAACCAAATGACGAATGCATAAAACAAATACAAGATTGGCATGGAGATAATTGAAGGAAGTAAGATGATTACAGGGATCATTAACAATGCTCCAACAAAGAAAGTTACTACGCTAAGAATTGGGAATACGAGGATTGAAAGAATGAACCAAACTAATGGGGCTTTACCCGAAACTCTGGTTTGATGCATGGTCTGGGTTTCTAGTTGCCTAACCATACCAATGAATTTGAATCCCCAATAGATGTTGAATAATGGTATTATGAAGAATAGTAAGTTCTTAACGCCACCAGGGCCAATATTTGCGTTGTTCTTCAATTCACGACCCCACTGGTACAGAGCAACTGCAGGATAAATTCCTAATGTTAGGGGCGTGAAAAGTAGCCACTGCTTGAGTGGAGAGCGATAAGGCACAGGATTGAAACCTAAGGCGCTTTGAGTTTTGAACCCATTAGCCTTTGCATTTGAAATTGTATCTGAGTAAATTAATTGTCGTTTTGCTCTGGATTTTGCTTCCATGTCCTTCAATGTAGGCCTTGCTCCTTGGTAGATTACTCCAAGGAAAACTATTGCGATTAAAGCATACATTCCTGCTTTGATGTGCTCTTGTTGTATTCCTAGGCCAAATGCGCCTGCATAAGGCTCTCCTAGTACTGAAAATTCAATATTCTCTCTATCAATAACGCCTGTTTCAATCGGCTCTACTGACAAAGTAAAAGTGAAATTATCTTCGACCTCAGCGTCATATGACGGCCTTACATTTACTTCAAGGCCAATAGATTCTCCAACATCTAACCAACAAGTGAGTCCATCTGAATTAGAAGTAGAACATGAACCATTGGTATAATCTATGGATACGGTCCATCCCCTCAAGCCTTCAGGTGTTAGAACAATGAATTGGGTTCTAACATTGCCTTCATTGATTACATCGACATTTATTGTTTCTTTATCAGGATACTCGAGGAAGTGATGAAGTTCAACGTCCGATTGGAATTGGATATTGTATATGGTTTGAACTTCTAGGCTAATAGATGTAAATCCTGAACGGTCAGCTGAATTAGATTCACTGGTTACGACAATTTCTAGTGCACCACCATCGCCAGTTACTGCGCCTGGATTAACTTCAATCTTAAGTTGGAAAAGTTGTCTATAATGCATGACTTCTAGGTCGGGCATCCTTAGTTCTTCTCTTTCAAATTCTATACCTGCCTGAGAATATGAATGAACTAATTCTCCTTCGCTATCAAGTTGGTATGAATCTGAAGTATGATTCCAAAGAGCATATCCAGATAAAATCTTAAATTTGCCTTCCAGATCTACAACTTCTCCATTCAAAATTAACTGACGTGTTGCCAAACCTTCTAGCCCATTAATGTCAAACACTGCATTATCATAATTTTCATCACCAGTATTATTGACCCATAAATCAAAAATTACTTCCCCTTCAGGTGGCAAAATTATTGATGTTACCCGATTATCGATAGAAACATCCGCCGTTTCTTTATCAAAACGGAGGTCCATTGAATAATTAACATCTGAACGAACTGCTCTAAACTTTTCCAAGCGTTTGTTATCTGGCAAACCATCTAGATTACCATCAGCAGTATTAGAATCGTCAAGGTTTGTTATCTCGACGTCTATATCAGTGAATTCCCAATTTTCTGTACCTACCTTAACTCTGACATTAAGAGTGATTATTTGGGACTCTCTAGCCCCAATATCGAACTGAGACTGTTGATTACCTGATTCATCCATGAACCAAGTCTCCCAATTCTCTGTGTTTCTTTTTGTATAAAATCTAAAACTATCTTCATTATTTCCTAAGTTCTCTACAGTAATTGGGAATAATAAAATTGTATTTGAACGTCCTGTTTGATTTTCGCCTCTTTCAACATCCATGCCATGTGTTTCTTTGACAGTAACTGAAAGTATCCGAGTTTGATATGCTTGGCCGCCACCGTTTGGTAGAACTGAAAAAGTCAAGTCTATACTTTCTGTCGCTAGCGCATCTTCAGGCACAGAAACCGTGAAAGACACTTGCTCGGATTTACTAGAGCCGTGCTTAGAACCTACAGTAACTGTTGATTTATCCAAGGCAATACTCCATCCCGATGGAGGTGAAGAGACCGTTATACGCAGCGTGTCTTCTCCATTACCTAAATTGGTTACTGTAACTGTTGAAGACTGGTTTTCACCTGGCTCAATAGGTCCAAGGTTTGAAGTTTGCAAACTTAGTGAAGCTCCATAACTCTGTCCTAGAATAACTGTAAATTGCTCGACACATTTCAGGGTGCCGCCATCCTTGGCCTGTACTGTGATTTGAGTCTCAGAACCTGCGCTTCGAGAGTCATCTGGTTGAACCTCTAAATCAAACTCTTTGGTTCCTGAACCGCTATTATAAGGTAATAATCCGCTTGAGGGGCCATCGAATGTAACCCATTTGTTATTTCCTGAACCTGGGTCTCCGGAAACTGACATACTAACGGACCAATCGCTGTTTCCTTCATTGCTTAGAGTAGCAGTCAAAGTTCCAATATCACCGGGCTCTAAATTTAGAGTTGTTTTAGAAAGAGTCATCGAACATTCTTTCAAGACCGGAACTTCCAACTCTAATTCAACTGTGTCTGTCGCGTTTTGTGCCGGATTTGAACCTGATACCGTACCAATAACTTCCCAACAATAATCATTTGCTTGCTGGCCTTCAGGAACTTCTACTTCAACAGTTATTTGTTCAGTTTCTTCTGTATCAAGAGCAACACTTGAATCACTAAGTGTCACTGTTAGGTCTTGAGGGTTATTACAACCCGAATCTGATACCTCTTCTATAACTAAGTCGATTGACTCATTTGTTTGACCTGTATTTTCAACAGTAATGAAGTAAGTAACAGTATCAGAACCTGCGGCTAGAACTTTTTTCTGTGAATTCCTTTCTTCGATATTATCAAAATACATGTCAACTCCAAATAGAGCACTGCCTGAACCATCGCCTGCAGTAGTTGTTACTGTTTCAGTGGAAGGTTCTGGTATCTCTGCACCTGGCGATCCTATGACTGCAGTAATAGTCGCAGTAACCGTCGTATCACAAGACGAGTCTGGTTCAACAGTTTGAGCAAGTGTTACATTCATCGTGGTTTCTTCAGAAGAACCCGATTCAATTTGCCCGGGAATTTGCCCGATAGTTGTGGAAAAACCATTACAATCTTCACCTGGTTCATTTGAAGCCTGTAAGTTTACAGTGACTGGGTCAGAGCCAGTATTGAAAATTACAACTGTATATTCGCCAGATTCTCCGGGATTTACTTCCATTGAATTTGGCGATACATTCAGACTGATGCTTCCATCGGCTGCCACTGATGGAGCCATTAAAGGTAAGACCGAAAATAGCATTAGAATTACGAGAAATATAGCGCCACGGTGCGCTGAAAGTCGCGGTGTTTCTCGGGGGTTCATGAACCCCCGTGGAAGACTTAGTATCAAAAGCCTATCCTTAGATGTTCAGCAAAATATCAATAAAAATTAGTCGCCTTGGATGAAATCAGACTTTGGCTCGGAGCAACTAACACACTTTTCGATACTTGAAATATTACATGAATCATGCCCTTCTCCATGATATCTTGCGCCGCATGATGGACAACCAATTACTGAACCCTCTATTGGGTTACGGCAAGACCAACAGATAGGCGGAGGAGATTTCTTTTCTTCACTAGTTGTTTGGGGGGCTACTAAAGCAGGTACAATAGGACTTGGAACTGCTTGCTTAGCAACAGGCGGAATCACAACGGGTGGAGAAATATTTGGGAGATTTTTTGGCGCGTTCGCTGGCCTATTGAAATTAGATTGATTGTTTAAATTAGGTATTGGGAGGGGCAACATGGATTGTTGTTTCCTAGGCTTCAACAAGGCTACGCTGAGCCCCGCTATAACTAGAAGAACAACTACTAACAAAGACGAAGTAATAATTGAAAGGCCTCCACCGGCCGAATCTTTAGACTCTCCAGTCGAAGAAACATTGAATTGGAAACTACTCAATTCAGGGACTTCGGCGGTTTTAAATCCGAGTGAAATTGAAGAGAATCCTGGCTCATTTGCAGTAATCAAGAACTTAACATTAGCCGATTCTCCTACCTGTAAATCTAACACGTCTTCACCATCAATTTCCACGTCCCAATCATCATCTGATATGACCTCAAGTCGATGATTAAATGGAATGTTTCCAGTGTTTGTCACCAATATTTGAATTAACTTTTCTTCGCCTGTATTAAATGTATTAGACGATAATCCCTGCCAAGATACTTGTTCTAGGCTTGCTATGTATAGGGAAACTGTTTCTGAAAATTGTGCACCGTTGCCAGTTAATTCGAGAGTGAATGACGGTTGGGAATAAGGTTCAGCAGAAGAAGAGATCTCTACAAAGCAGGAAAAATTTATCTGCTCGTCTTTTAACAATGAAGTAAGACTACTACATTGGACTGAAAGTTCATCATCTCCTTGAATATTAAGAACCGGATTCCATTCTATATCGGCTGAATTTCCTAATACCCAGTCAAATTGTAATGTCTGACCTGCTGGATGGCCTCCTGAGCCAGAATATGTTGAATATGAAGATAAATCTGGATAAGTTAATCTATTGAATTGAAGGGTTGGTTTGGCAAATATTTGAACCATTAAGTCTTCTGTTGTAGTGAATCTATCTGAACCATTATCCATGTTGATTGTAATCTGGCCGCTTTTTGAACTTGGCCCTGCATAAAGATTCAAAATATAAACCTTTGATTCGCCAATATCCAAATTGAAAGGTGAGACTCCTTGGGTGTTTTGAATTCCTTGCGGAAATGTGAATGATGGATATAATCTAACATCTACATTACCTTGATTTTCAATTGAATAAATCATAACAAAATTAGAGCCTGGTATAATACTATTAAGCTCTGAATCAAGAGTGAACTCTACTAATTTGACAGATTCGACTTTAATTGGAATCTCAATTAACCAATTTTTAATTGGCGTAGTTCTCGATAAAATATTTACTGTAACTATCTTTTCTATTCCCGAATCTTGTATTATATTTGGCGGTTGTACCGTTATGTTGAGTGTTGAAAATTGATTCACATCTATTGGACCTGTGCTGGTAAATTTACCTTGAGTGCCTCCTTGAGAGAAAAATGCGTCCCAGCCTAGAGGAGATTGGACTTGAAGGTCGTATTCCAAATTAGAATTGCCTAAATTTTGAAGATAGATAGAGAACGTTGTTGCATCTATTGGACTCACTGGAATTTTCTCATAATCATATTCCACCTGAAGGTTGGCAATATCTAAAACCTCCATCTCTAAAGTAAACTGACTGTTAACGCCGTTATCTGTATCAGTCGCTAAGAGTTGAATCTGATAATTACCTTTAGCAGGCGTCTCAGGGTGAATTAATGTGACACTGAGAGTTTTTGATTCTTGACCTTGCAGTGAAAAACTAGTTTCTGATAGCCCCACATACCAAGTAACACTTTCTCCAGTTTGAGTGATAGTTATTCCTTGTTTTGAAATACTGGCATTAGTAGGCAATAAACCAGTATTAACCAAATTGAGTTCCCAAGATGTTGAAGTCTGTAGAGGGTCATCCAACGATTTTACTCTCTGTGATGATGTCAATGAAACACCTGGCGATGTGACTTCTACATTTACATCGTGACGATTATTATTTTCCAAGGTTTCTTCTACAGAATCTGTTGGGTCTATGACGAAGGATATCAGTTTATTACCTGCGCTTTGTGGAGTCCATGTCCAGTATAGATCTTTCACTGTACCTCCGCCAATATCCATATTTTTGGTCTCCACATCTACTCCATCAACCTGTAGAACTACATCGAAGAAATCTGATTTTACATTACCAGTATTTTCAATCTTCGAAGTGAAGTGAACTTCTTCGCCGACGCTTGGAATAGGGATATCTATGCCATATCCAGAAGTTATTACTGCTAAATCAGGAAGTAAGTCGTTGATTCCATGCCCCATTACTGCAAGAGAAAAGGGTTGAGACCGGCTTCCACCATGGTATGTGTCTTTGATTTTAACTGTCCACTGCCCTACTACTGCCGAATCGATTAATACAACTTCGACATTGTTGGTATTATCTGCACTTCCACCGGTAGTTGAATGCCCGTTAGCGAAATCATTTCCAAGGTAAATGTTGCCATTTGGGTCTATAACTTCAAGGTCGAAATTATTGACTAATTGTTTGTTAGAAAATGTTGAAGCATATTCATCAGACCATGTTAAAACTGCTTTGAATGCGTCATTCGCGATATCAATGTCAAAATAATAGGATTTGGAATTTCCAGATGCCGATAACAAGGACCTATCATCAACCCAAATTCCTTGTCCATCTACTGGAGCAAGTGAATTTCTAATGTTGATTCGGCCCCATCCCTCATCGTTATTGGGAATATCTCGAGCTCCCACATCTTCTGCGCCTAGAATCAATAATGCCTTCACTAACGCACCTTGTGGTGAATCTCTTAGTGCAATTTCTTCTAAATACTGTCTAATCATTGCAGAAGCGCCTGCAGCATTTGGGGTAGCCATTGAAGTTCCAGTGTATTCAAGATACCAGGTACTTTCCCAAGAAGAACCACTCGTATCTCCAGCCTCTTGTGCTTTGCATGAGCGAACATATCCACCCGGGGCTAGAACATCGGGTTTGATTCGACCATCATCCAATGGACCACGGGAGGAACCGGACATAATCGTATCTGGTGCACCTGAATATCTGTTTTGGTGCATACCAACAGTTACTGTATTCTTTGCGGTGGCAGGAGGGCTGACCGTATCGCTTCCAGGGCCATCATTTCCCGCAGCGAAAAGTATAGTCAATCCCTCGGCTCCATTGTAATATCTATCATAATAATTTGCTCTATCATCAACATCTTGGCTCTCTGAAGTATATTCGCCAAATAAGTTACTTCCGCCACTACCCCAGGAATTAGTATGTGTTCTTGCTCCTGCATTATAGGCTGAATTCAACAGACTACTAAGTGAAGGTGATTGAAAATTACCAGTGTTATCATTCTCCATTGCTTGGAAGTATAAATCAGCCTCAGGAACCACTCCTGTATAGCCACCCCGACTGCCGTCACCAAGTACAGTACAAGAGACGTGAGTCCCGTGTCCTGACCACTTATCGGCTGTCGAACCGTCATTGATTACATCATAATTGCCTACAATACGATTGCCGAAATCTCCGTGATCATCATCCAATCCAGAATCTGCAACCGCAACAGTTTGGTTGGTGCCATCAAGGTCACTGGTGAAATAAATTTTCATCGTACCAGTTTTCATGTAACTGCCTGCATTATTATTCTCAATGGTAAATTCAGGATTATATCTCAATGAGTTGATTGATGGTTGTTGAACTAAAGTAATCAGTTGGTCTGTTTTGAGTATGCCTTCATATCTTCCTTCATCCCATTTTATTACATCATCAAGAGAAATTTCGACAACATCGGCAACATCTTGTTTTAGTGTATTTTGATTTGAATCGGTAAACGATATTGCTTGTAGAGGACCTAAATCGCCGCGCCATCCTTGAATTCTCATTCGTTGACCGATTAGAGATTGCTCACCATTTTCAAGTAGCAAAACATCTAAAATTTCTTCTTGAACAAGCATTGCTAAAGGTACTGGGTGGACACTTGAAACCAAGTCTAAGTTTCCAGCCTCGATTAATGCAGAGGCTGTACCTTGAATAATTAATCCGGATGGATAGATAAATTCTCTAATCTCTAATCCTTGGATTTCATTTATTTCTTGGCGAGCATCCAACATGTTAATTTGATTAGAAATCAAAAGTAATGAGAGGTCGTGTCTTGCTTGCATCCACTCTAGTGGAACGGGCCTGTTAAGAGTCAAGCCAATATCGTCATAAATTCCCAAAGTTGTTCCAGCATAAACGCTTCTCTCTTCTAATTCTACGCTTTCATCAAGTGTGCCTTTAGCGTCATTGTAGACTCCCTCTTCAAGGTCAAATCTGACCCATTCTACTTGGCCGTAATCATTTTCTTCATCAAGAAAACTGTCTTCTGGAATTAGTATTGATGAGATGCTCTGCAAAACAAATAATGCCACTAGGAGTATTGCTCCCTTAGTAGCGCGGATGCTTTGCATGTTTTCTTCCCCTACATGCCCCGCTTTATTGCTTCGGGTCATTTGGGTCTTAATTTATATCCTAATCACTATCCTCGAACACTTCCCAAGCCCATTCTCCAACTTCGTGGGTTTGGATGATTCTATTGACTTCGCCATCGTAACTTATCCACTGTATTTCTACAGCAATAACATATGAATCCCAAACCGTATGGCCAAGTATTTGCATTTCAAGGTCATCACCGGCTACCGATGAATGCGAAGAGATTTTGTCTACCTCGATGCTCATTATATCTATCAGTTCACCGTCTAGTGATTGAAATTTAACACTCATGGAAACATCGGTGATTTCTCTACTTCCAGTATTGTGAATTTCAGACATTACAACATGTCCGCCTCGTTGTATGTACAATGTCTCGACTGTAACTGAATCTCTTGGAATGACCCAGTACCAGCCGCTGAATAACGCTCCTACTAATAGAAGAAGAATTACTCCTGCCATAGCAACTCTGTTTGGAGTGACTTCTCTTTTCAAATCTTGAACTAGTCTTGCTGCATCCTTTGAAGCCTCTAATATTGCCAATTCCTCTTGAGACATGGTACTGGTTTTTATCGAATCTTCATGGACAAGCATATCCCCTTCTTCAGAGAAAATAATATCATCTTGACCGATCATTTTTTCACCCCAACATAGCCAAAGTACTGGCAATTATAGACGTCATCGGTTCAACAAGTAAAATATGTCTTGTTTCCACAACACCACCGGTTAATGTCCCTACTACAGATAAATCAGATACCACTCCATTAATTCCTATTGAGGATGCTGTTGGCAAAGGACCTGTCATCTGTGTATCAAGCATCACTGCTCTTCCATCAAATTCCTTGTCTCCAAATATATCGAGATAATATCCAGGTTGGGTTGTTACTTGAGCGCTGGCCACAATTCTGCCATCTGTGATGTCATCAAGAATTATCACTGGATATTCATATGGCCCTCTATGTACATGAATCGTGGCCGATTTCAAATCTTGTCCGATTAATTCTATTCTATTTACCGTCACTCCTGGCCTTACTGGCATGTTGGTCTGTTTCATGTACAAACTTTGAACGCCATCACCTGAAGACGCAACGCTTACTCCCCAATCATCGGTAGTATCCACTTTGAAAGTAGAAGGTAGTCCTTGAGCTATCATCAAAACATCGCCTCGATAATCAACTGCTCTTCCTGCTGCTTCTAAGTATAAATCCATATTTTCGGCATTAGATGTATAATCTAGAGTCATCATTCCTTGGAAAGAAGTGTCTTCTCTTATGTTAAAATTATCATCTGGTACTGCACTTAAACTCATAATCCCTGGGAGATTTCGCATGAAAACAGTCGCTGGCCACCAGAAGCCATCTACAAATCTTAATTGTTGAATCATCAATTTATCGATTGGTGTTTTCGACTCTGTCATGAATCTATCTGGAACTTCTAAATCGATAATGAAAATATCGCCAATGGTCGCTGAAAAGTCCATTGACTGAGGCACTTCGTCAATCAATGTTTCAACTCTGGTTTTCTCAATTCTATCTATGAATATGGCATGAACTGAATCTAATTTCGAGCCTAAATCATAATCCATATTTACTGTAAAACGAGGCACTGTGAGGTTGTCTTGAGTGAAAAATACTGCATTTGCACTAACATCATTCGGCTTGGTGGTATCTAGTCCATCGATAACTAAATCCATATCCCGGCCTTCAATTCCATTCACTTCAATAGTAAATTGTTCGCGTAGTGGCTTCCATTGGGACATATACATATCAATTTCATAAGTTGGGATTTGGTCAATCATACGGAAATCATAGTCTATGTTGATTTGACCAGCAGGCAATTGTGGTAACCAAATTTTATTGTGCCATGAACGCCTAAATTTCAATGTAATTCCAAGATTTTCTAATTGAGTTACATTCAATTCTTTCATTTCAAAATCATAAATAACGCCATCTTCAAGAGCGATTAACAAACCTTCAAACTGCGTCATATTAACTTCAAGAAAAGCATTGTTAATCGCTTCGCGCTCAGTTTCATCAATCTTGTAATCAATCAATGCTGCATCTACAATTGCCTTGGTTGATTGTGTATAAGTTGTCATTCTTGAAAGGTTGAATTCTACTAATGTTGCCTCAAACACATTCATCGAAATACCATGTGCCCAATCTGGACCATCATCAAAATTATTTCCTTTCTTGACATCTACACTTAGGTTGAAAGATTCGCCCGTCAATAAGTCCAATCCTATAGCAAAGTCTTCTTCATCACCATCACTACCAACCAAATCCTTTGTGAAGTCATATATCACATCGTTTACTGTGGAACCAAATTCAACTAAATCTCCCAAGAAAAAGGATAATGCTTCAACCCCTTCACCTTCATCAAAACTCGGCAATTCGAGTCCTGAAGAATCAACACCACTTGGGAAAGCCAAAGTAAGATTTGATGGAAGTGGGTCAAGAGCGATTCTACCATTCATACCAACAAAATCATCATCATAGTTTGATATATCTTCTAATAGAATACGGAATGGAGATGATTGTGTTCTAATCATTTCAATTTGAGAATTTCCTTCAGGACCTGTCGCATTAGGGGTTTGAGGAGAGAACCTCTTCAAACTTAGAACATTAGATATCTGTAAACTCATGCATGCCTCGGAATTGTCTTGGTCGACCCAGAATCTGAAGTGGTCTCCATCCATCGTGACTGGATTTGTAGCATTACAAAGTTGGATTTGGATCGAATCTAATGCTTGATTAGCAGAGTATCCAAGTGTATCTCCAAGTACC